>Ga0265338_10002748_pt1 | contig 25798 bp, 22 predicted proteins | sample 42126metaG_FD_193579 | JGI IMG/M metagenome (GOLD analysis project Ga0265338, IMG submission 193579) | Rhizosphere microbial communities from Carex aquatilis grown in University of Washington, Seatle, WA, United States - 4-21-26 metaG | ecosystem: Host-associated > Plants > Roots > Rhizosphere...
GAGCGCACTCTCCGGGTAGTCCTTGAATTCGTCGTGCAGGATTCGCTCACAGCCGTCCAACGCGTCTTTGAGGCTGACCAGCTTTCCAGCCAGGCCGGTAAACTGCCCGGTCGTGAAAAAGGGCTGGGTCAGAAACCGTTCCAACTGCCGGGCACGGACGACCACATTGCGATCTTCCGGCGAAAGTTGCTCCAGCCCGAGCATGGCGATGATGTCCTTGAGTTCAGCGTATTGCGCGAGCGTCCGGCGGATTTCCTGCGCCAGCAGATAATGCCGTTCGCCGACAATGCCTGGCGTGGCCATCTTGGAACTGGATTGCAGCGGGTCGATGGCCGGGAAAAGCCCTTCGCCAGCCCGTTTGCGCGAGAGCACGATGGAGGCGGACAGATGCGAAAACGTATGCACCGCTGCCGGATCGGTGAAATCGTCTGCCGGCACATACACGGCCTGGATGGAGGTGATGGCACCGGTGTCAGTGCTGGCGATGCGTTCCTCCAAACCCGACAGCTCGGTTCCCATGGTGGGCTGATAACCCAGGCGCGATGGCATCTGCCCCATCAAGCCGGACACCTCCATGCCGGCCTGGATGAACCGGAAAATATTGTCAATGAGCAGCAGCACGTCGCGATGCTCGTCGTCGCGAAAATACTCAGCCATCGTCAGCGCCGCGTGGCCCACGCGGAACCGGCTGCCCGGCAGCTCGTTCATCTGGCCGAAGATCATAACCATGTTTGGCAAAACGCCGGCCGCCTTCATATCGCTGTAAAGCTCCTCGCCTTCGCGACAACGTTCGCCGATGCCACAAAAAATGCTGACCCCCGCATGGTGCCCGATCATGTTGTGGATCATCTCGGTGAGCAATACGGTCTTGCCGACGCCCGCCCCGCCGAAAAGTCCCGCCTTGCCGCCCCGCTCCAGCGGAACCAGCACATCAATGACCTTGATGCCCGTCTCAAAAATTTCGGACTTGGTGGAACGTCGCGCCAAAGGCGGCGGAGCGTGATGCACCGAACGCCACTGGACATCCGCCGGTGCCGGTTGGCGGTCGATGGCATTGCCAAACACATCGAACATGCGCGAGAGGACCCCTTTGCCCACCGGCGCCTTCAGCGGCCCACCCGTGTCGGTGACCGTCATGCCGCGAGCCAGGCCTTGCGTGGGCGTCAACGCTATGCCGCGCACATGCTGCGCATCCCGCTGGGCCAGCACTTCGATGAGAATCTGTTTTTCCGCTCCCGCTTGTAGCACCGAATAGATGGGCGGCAAATGCCAGTCAAATCGCACATCCACGACGCTGCCGCGCACGGAGACAATCGCACCGAGATTTGACGGACTGGTTTTATTTTCCATGCTAGATCCACGCGATAGTTGAGTTCACACACTGACCCACCTTGGGAAGTGTACCTTTTGGACGGGGAAAGCCGAATGGGGTAAACACCCCACAGGAGCTGTTTGTGGACTTCTGCCGAATACCTGCTAATTCGCTACGGGGCTTGAAGCCGGTTGCTGTGGTGGGACATGAATCCGCCATCGCAAGTCGCCGGTCATCAAATAGACCAGCATGGCTGCCAGCATCAAAATCACACAGAACCAGATGCGCCAGTCACGACGGGCATGTTTCCAATAAGGAGGATGGCGATGATGCAGTGCTTCGCCATTTGGATTTTCAAACCGGTGGTGATCGTGATCGTGCTTCAGCAAATTCATTTGAACTCAGGCTACGTCCAAGACTGGTGCGGTTCCATGGGGTGTAACCCTGCTGTGCCCTGGCCTATTATCCTCCGGGCCTACAGCCCTTTCATTTTAGCGCCCACTTCCAGTTGCGGATTTCCGGCATGTCCTCGCCGTTCTTATCAATGTATTGCTTGTGCTCGATCAGCTTGTCCTTGAGCTGCTGCTTCAGGTAGATGCCCTTGTCGCCGGTCTGCGGCAGACGGTCGATGGTATCCATCACGAGGTGAAAGCGGTCCAGTTCGTTCAGCACGGTCATGTCAAAGGGCGTGGTGATGGTACCCTCCTCCTTGTACCCGCGGACATGCAGGTTTTTGTGGTTGGTACGACGGTAGGTCAGCCGGTGAATCAACCATGGGTAGGCGTGGAAGGCAAAGATGACCGGCTTGTCCCGGGTGAAAAGTTCGTCGAAATCCGTGTCGCTTAAACCGTGCGGGTGCTCGGTTTGCGGCTGCAGTCGCATCAGGTCCACGACGTTGACCACCCGGATTTTCAGGCTGGGCAGATGTTCGCGCAGAATGGAAACGGCGGCGAGCGTCTCCAGAGTCGGCACGTCGCCACAGCAAGCCATGACCACGTCCGGCGCAAGACCCTGGTCGTTGCTGGCCCACTGCCAGATGCCGATACCCTCGGTGCAATGCGTGATGGCGGCGTCCATTGTCAGCCAATGCGGCGCCGGGTGTTTGCCGGCGATCACGACGTTGACGTAGTGGCGGCTGCGCAGGCAGTGGTCCATCACCGACAACAGGCAGTTCGCATCCGGCGGAAGATAGACCCGCACAATGCTGGCTTTCTTGTTCACCACATGATCAATAAAGCCAGGATCCTGGTGGGTGAAGCCGTTGTGGTCTTGACGCCATACATGCGAGGCCAGCAGGTAGTTCAACGAAGCGATCTTCCGCCGCCACGGCAAGCATGACGTCACCTTCAGCCACTTGGCGTGCTGGTTGAACATTGAATCCACGATGTGGATGAACGCCTCGTAGCAATTGAAGAGACCATGCCGGCCGGTGAGCAGGTAGCCTTCGAGCCAGCCTTCACATTGATGTTCGCTGAGCATTTCCATCACCCGCCCGGCTGGCGCGAGAAATTCGTCGTTCGGCACCGTCGCGGCATCCCACTGACGCTGGGTCGCCTGAAAGAGGGCTTCCAAACCGTTGGAGAGTGTTTCGTCCGGGCCGAAGACCCGGAAATTCCGCTGCTCACTGTTCAGCTTCGCCACGTCGCGCAGAAAGGGCCCGAGCACATGCGTGTCGCCGATGCCGCGTATCCCCGGCGTGGGCACGGCTGCCGCGTAGTCACGGAAATCCGGCATCCGCAGGTCGCGGAGCAGAATACCGCCGTTGGCGTGGGGATTCGCGCCCATGCGTCGTTCGCCCTTGGGCGCCAGATCAGCCAGTTCGGGTTTCAATCGGCCTTGGGCGTCGAAGATCTCCTCGGGCCGGTAGCTTTGCAGCCAGTCTTCCAACAGTTTGAGGTGCTCGGGGTGGGTGGCCGGGTCGGAGAGCGGCACCTGGTGCGAACGGAATGTGCCTTCAACCTGTACACCATCAACCATCTTCGGCCCGGTCCAGCCTTTGGGCGAATTGAGGACGATCATTGGCCATCGCGGACGCGTCAAGTTGCCGTGCTCACGAGCTTCATGCTGAATTCGTTTGATCTCTTCCACCGCGGTGTCGAGTGCCGCAGCCATGGCCTCATGCATCAACACCGGTTCGTGGCCTTCGACGAAATACGGTATCCAGCCGTAGCCACGGAGCAGTTGCTCCAATTCCTCGCGGGTGATGCGGGCCAGAAGCGTCGGGTTGGAAATTTTGTAGCCGTTAAGATGCAGGATCGGCAACACCGCACCGTCGGTGGCCGGATCCAGAAACTTGTTGGAATGCCACGCCGTGGCCAGCGGTCCCGTTTCCGCCTCGCCATCACCCACGACGCAAGCAACGACCAGATCGGGATTGTCGAACACCGCCCCGAATGAGTGGCTGAGCGAATAGCCCAATTCGCCGCCTTCGTGAATGGAGCCGGGCGTCTCGGGCGAGGCGTGGCTGGGAATGCCGCCAGGAAACGAAAATTGAATGAAGAGCTTCCGCAACCCGGCCTCATCCTGGCTGATGTTCGGATATATCTCGCTGTAGGTGCCCTCGAGATACGTGTTGCCCACGATGGCCGGACCGCCATGCCCGGGGCCGGAAACATAAATCATGTCGAGATCATATTTTTTGATGACCCGGTTCAGGTGCACGTAAATGAAATTTTGGCCGGGAGTTGTGCCCCAGTGACCCAACAGCATGTGCTTTACATCCGCGAGCGTCAGCGGGCGTTTCAGCAATGGATTGTCGTAGAGATAAATCTGGCCAACCGACAAATAGTTGGCGGCACGCCAGTAGGCATCCATCCGGTCGAGCAGTTCTGATGCAAGCACATTGGTTTTCATATTTTGAGTGAAAAAACGATGAATCGCGCACAGAAACCCTAAAACCGATGCAACCTAGATTCCACCAATGCAGCAATCCTGATCCGGAGTTTGGACAATGCATTTACAGGAACACCCATTCTCGTGATTCATTCAACCGGATTTACACGGCCGCCAGTTCATCAATCCAATATCCTTTGCGATTGTAATGGCGATGCAGTCCGATTTCATAATCCCGGGTCAGCAGAGATTCCTCCGTGTATTCGGGTGATTCCTTGATGGTGTCACGGGAAAGATTGATAAAGACCTTCGACTCGTTCCAGCTCACGCGCTCGATCCAGTGCGGTGAAACCAAAACCCTTTTCCCCGGCCACCAGTTCCGGGTACCAACGATCAGATAACGAATTGCCCAGGTCTCGTCATCAATAATAAAATCCTCAACGTGGCCAATCTCGCCGTCCAAGGCCTGCATGTGATAACCACGCACCGCGTGAGTGCTGCGCAAATGGTGATCCCACGTCCTCCCACCTTGGACCAGTTTCCCCCGTTTTTCACTGTCGCGCTCAATGAAGTGATAGGATCCCCACATGTTGGGTCCGCTCCAATACATCGGCCATCCGTAATACCCGTAGTAGGACTCCTCGAATTGGCGGGAGACAGGCTTGTGGCTGTCCAAGGAGGGACTGTGCTCGATCTGTTTTTTGGTTAAATCGACGGAAAGTTGTTTTTCGCTCTTAATCACGCCATTTAATGCATACGGGGAAATCAGCACCCACCTGCCCGTGAGCCAGTTTTCCGTGTCGGCAACCAGATAGCGAATTGTCCAGTGCCGGTCATCAAAGTAGAATTCTTTGACCTTCCCAATTACCCCGTCCAAGCTGTCCAATCGGTAACCCGTTAGCGTTTTGGCTTTGCTTAACATAACCACTCTTTCGTTCGTTGTGTTTTGTTCCGGTTCGCAGCCGGTATCTGGCTGACAGCGTATCTGGGAAATCAGATGCACTGCAATCAGCAGGGGCACCCACACTCATATTGCGCCGGAGGAATCGTTTTCACCATGGGGTATAACCCTACTGCGACCATGGGAGGACACCACTTGCCGAAAACGGATCGGTAAAACATGCGCTTTATCGCGCCACTGCGGTAAATCTCAAGTGGCCGTGACGAACCCAAGTACGCGGGAAACTGAGCGCGCGATCATCAGCTCTTCGTCCGTGCGAATTACACGAACCGTCACCCGGCTGGCGTCCGTGGAAATTACCCCGGCCATCTGCGTGTTGCGCGACTCGCTCAGTTCAAGGCCGAGGAAGTTCAGCCCGGCACAGATTCGCGCGCGGACCAGTGGAGCATTTTCGCCGATGCCCCCGGCGAAAACGAGCGTGTCCAATCCACCGAGCGCCGCGGCAAAGGAACCGATCCACTTTTTCGCCTGGTAACAAAACAGCTCGACCGCTTCCGCCGCCCGGACATCGGTGGCTTCGCTCGCGCACAAGTCCCGCATGTCCGAGCTGGTTTCCGACACCCCCAGCAACCCGGACTCATGGTTGACCATTTCGTAAAACTGTTTGGTGGTGAGCTGTTCGGTCCGCGCCAGATATGGCGCCAGGCCAGGATCCAAATCGCCCGAGCGGGTGCTCATCACCAGGCCCGCCGTCGGCGTGAAGCCCATGCTGGTATCAATGCTTTTTCCGTCGCGCACGGCGGCCAGACTGGCACCGTTCCCAAGGTGCGCGAGGATGATGCAGCCCTTGGATGCCGCCGGATCGCCGAGGCGCGCGAGTTCTTCCATCAGATAGGCATAGGACAAACCGTGAAAGCCGTAACGTTGCACACCTTTGGCATCGAAGCGTCGCGGAATCGGCAGCAGCTTGGCCACGCGCGGCATCGTTTGGTGAAACGCCGTGTCGAAACAAGCCACCTGCTGCAGTTTCGGATGACGCCGGCGAAACGCCTCGATCAGTTCGATCTCGCGGGGCAGATGGTCCGGGTCGTACGGACGGAGCCGATGCAGTTCATCCAGCAATTCCTGGGTGACCAGTTCAGGCTCGGTGTGTTTCATCCCATGCACCACGCGATGTCCCACTGCTTGGACGGGTTTAAAACCCTTCTGCCCTTCGAGCCAATCAATCAGGCAATTCGCGGCCGATTTGTGATCGGTGGCGGTCAGGCTGCTGTCGTGCTTTTTCCCGGTCGAGTCATTGAAAGTCAGATTCGTCCCACTCAGGCCGATCCGGTCAACTTTTCCATAAAGCCCGCGTTTCAGCGGTTCGCCAACCTGATACAGCGCGAACTTGATGCTCGACGAGCCGCCGTTGATGGTAAGAATAACTGGGTCAGATTGTTTCATGGATGACTGCTTCATTATTCTCCAATCCCAACGAAGCCAGTTTCGCGCACGTGGATCGGTAGTCCGTGTGTCGAATGCTTCGAATCCCCAACCCTTCCGCGATCTGAACGAACATCGGGGTGTTTTCGATATAGACCACCTGCCGGGCCGGCGTTTGGGTGATGTCCAGGGCAAGTCGAAAGATGTCCGCATCCGGCTTGCGGAGGTGGACAAAGCACGAGGAAATAAAAGCATCCACAAACCCGTGCAACTTGAATTTTTCAATGCGATGCGCATTCAATTCCCGCGCTTCGTTGCTCACCACGGCAACTTTTAATCTGTGCTTTGTCTTGAGGTTGTGAACCAGATCGATCATCTGCGGATAAGGTTTGGACTGCGCAAACATGAACCGCCGGAATTGAGCCCGGGTGAATGGGCGGGTTTGGTGGAATACCACCCGACCCAAGTATTCCTCCAACGTGAGTTTTCCCTCTTCGTAAGTATCGAAGTTCAGGCGATGTCGTTCCTCCATTTCAGACCAATTCAATTTGAAGGTATTCGCCGCCTGCCGGCGGGCATGATGATCCCAACCGTCGGTGAGCAGGACCCCGCCGATGTCCAAAAACAGGCACGTTATTTGAGTCGCGTGTTTCACCGTCTTTCTTCCTTCGATCGGGTCAACGCTGCCATAAAATTCGTGCGTCTTCCAATGGGATCGCAATGGCGTCAAAGTGCTGCATTTCTCACGCCGTATCATTCGATGATGGGGGGCCGCAGACACTGTCGAGGGGTAAACGTAGCCACTGAACGGGTGCTGAAAGCGGCCATCAGGACAACGCTTAACCGCTTGAACGGAGTCAGGTCCCGCCTTTGTCCTTGCTGGTGGCGGCTTTGGCGGCCTGGCGTTCTTGATCGTGCTCCGCTCCGGCGATGCCTTCATCGACCAGTCTTTCATTATCGCTTCGTCCTTCGTCATCCTCGTCTTCATTGGGCGCCACGGGTACTTTTTGTCCGGTCGAGCTGGGCACCGGGTCCCAGCGTTCCGATTCCGGGGCGGATTCAATTGTGGTTTCTTTCGAAGCCGTGTCCGGCTCGCCGGTCAGTTCCGATTTGGCTTGTTCCCAATCGGATTCAGACACTTCCCGCATGGAACGCCCGTTTATAACGGCCAGTTCAACCGCGCGCTCCCGGACCATCTTACGCGTCACCGTGCCGATGCCAGCGGAATTTTCGGTCAAGGCACCATCCTTGAGTGGATTTTTTTTCATAGGCTGATTATTACCGCCCGTGCGGAAGTGTTTGTGAGTTATGCGTCGTCTTCATTTCGCGCGTGCCGCGATCCTCGCGCGTATCGCGGGATTTGGAGAAAATGTTATCCCGCGTTGGGGGCTTTGGAATTGTGATTGCGTCCTCAGAATTCGGCCGCCATCCATGAATCGCTTTTGGGGAAACAGGAGGTTTGTTCATAATAATTTTGGCGCGCGTTTTCATTTTGTTGCCTGGGAATGGGCTTCCACAAACCAGAGCCATTTGTCCACGCCGCGCGAGATTTCGGTGAACAGATCCGCCGTGCCGGCATCATCCAAACTGTCCGCTTCCTTGATGGTATTGCGGGCATCATGGCCGAAAGTGGACAGCGCCCTGGCAACCGCCCCGACATGGGCCATGCCGTCCGCCATCGAGAGCGGATATTCGTCGAGCAACGAGCGGGACGCAGCCACGCGCACCGTGCCCTCGGCGATGCCGCCCAATTGCACGATGCGTTCAGCAATCATGTCCACGTAGGACTCCACGGCTTCGTCCACCTGGTCAAAGAGTTCGTGCAGCGCGATGAAGCTCGGGCCCTTCACGTTCCAATGTGCCTGTTTTATTTGCATTTGCAGGTCCACGGCGGACGCCAGCCGCAGGTTCATCAGCGCGTTCAGTTCCGACCGGCGTTTTTCCGGGATGTCATTTTCCGTTTCATACATCTTGGGTGCATCCGGGAGAGCAACAAGATTGGCGGATCTGGCAGTGTTTGTTTTCATAATTTGGTTTTTTCGTGGTGGTTCAGTTGAACAAATCATTCAGGTCCGATTATGAAAACCGTGAACCCGGGTGAGGTTGCGTTCCGCGAGCAATTGCGCCTCCGCTGCCAGCCAATGCTGTACATCGCGCCCGGGCAGCGAACCCTCGTTCAAATAGCTGAAATAGGCCTTTCTGGCCACATCGTCCGGCGAGAGTACAAAATTTTCTTCGTTTTGGTTTAAATCCGCAGCCGCAGTTGGCCGAAGGGTACTGGCTGGCTTTTGGTTTTGGTCCTGGATGAATTTATTGTGCTTCATAATGGAAAATATCTGTTATTCAATCGTTTAATCCCCAGCGGGAGTAACCATCGTTACGGCGGTCGTGGTCTTTCTGGGGCGCTTATATGTTGGTGCTGGCTCGTTCCGTGATCAGCTTGATGGAAAGAATCGCGGACGCGTTTTGATTCAGACAGATGGAATAGCCTCTCATGGCAGCCTCATCAGGAGACGCATTGAGAGGAATGGCACTTTGCTTTGAATTCGTAACCGCCTTGGGTGGTTGTATGTGGGCTGAACTTTCGTTTTGGGAAGAAGTCTTGATTTTCATGCTAAAAGTATGCGCTTGAACGTGGCGCGTGGACTATGGGGTATTCACCCCAGCGCGGTATTTACGCTGTATAAGCCGCCGTTTTGCCGGCAACTTCTCTGCTGGAATTACCCGTCTTATCTTCCAACGAGCTGGGAACCCATCACCGGATAATCGGTGTAGCCATTTTCCGCTCCGCCATAAAAAGATGATTCGTCCGGTTGGTTCAGAGGTGCGTTTAACCGAAAGCGCTCGGGAAGGTCGGGATTCGCAATGAAAAGTCGCCCAAAAGCCACGGCGTCGGCCAAATCCTCCGCCAAGGCCTGCGTCGCCGTTGCGTAAGTATAGCCGTTGGCAACTATCAACGGCCCATCAAATGCCTGTCGCAATGCCACCAAAGGCACCGGCGCCGCGCCGTGCCGCAAATCATCTTCCGTGGACACGATCAAGTGAACGTAGGCAAGGTTGAAGCGATTCAGCTCATGTAATACATGACTGAACGTCACCAGCGAATCTGAATCATGCATGTCGTTGAAGACACCACCTGGCGAGAAGCGGATGCCCACGCGGTCAGCACCCCAAACCTTGGTGACGGCTGCGGTCACTTCCAACGTGAGCCGGGCGCGGTTCCGCACGAGGCCGCCGTAATAATCGGTGCGGTGGTTGGTGCCATCGCGGAGGAACTGATCCAGCAAATAACCATTGGCATTGTGAATCTCCACCCCGTCGAAACTGGCAAGTTTGGCGCGTTGCGCGCCGGCGGCGTACTGCGCGACAATGCCCGGCAATTCCTCTTGCTTCAAGGCGCGCGGCGTCACGTAGGGCTGCATTCCATTCTCCGTGAGCACCTGGCCTCGCGGGGCGATAGCGCTGGGCGCGACTGGCAACCCGCCATCCGGTTGGAAACTCGGATGCGATACCCGGCCCATGTGCCAAAGCTGAAGGAAAATTCGGCCCCCGGCTTGATGGACCGCCTCGGTGACCCGCCGCCAGCCGAGGAGTTGTTTGTCGGTGTAAACTCCGGGCGAGTTGCGACAGCCCGTGCCTTGTTGGGAAATCGCCGTGGCTTCGCTGACGATCAGGCCCGCCGTTGCGCGCTGTGCGTAGTACTCAGCCATTAATGGCGTCGGCACGCGCCCCGGTCCCGCGCGCATTCGCGTCAGCGGAGCCATCACGATGCGATTCGGCGCTTTGATCGCGCCCAGACAAACCGGAGTCGAAAGAGTTGGAGTGTTCACAATTATGGTAACAATTTCAAAATTGGATTTTATGATGCCAGGCGGGGATATAACCTGGCACCGATCAAGACCAGGGTGGTCGTGGCCAGAAGGATAACCACATAATCGAAACCCAGGCCGAAGGTGCTCGCGCTGCCGGCCAGCATGCAGGTGCGCAAGGCATCGACGACATAGGTTAATGGATTGAGATGCGAAATGGTCTTGAGCCAACCAGGCATGATGTCGGTGGGGTAAATCGCGTTGCTCGCAAAGAATAGCGGCATGGTGAGCACCTGGCCGACGCCCATGAAGCGTTCGCGCGTCTTCACAATGCACGCGATGATGAGCGAAAACGTCGAGAACAGCGTTGCAGCCAGGACCACGATGATCAATACGTTGAGGAGCGCGAGCGGGCTCCACTTCAGCTTTACCCCAAGCAGCAATGAGAGGGCGTAAACAATGGCCGCCTGCGAGAGCGTGCGGAAACCGGCGGAGAAGCCCTTGCCGAGCACGAGCGCCGCGCGCGGTGTCGGGCTGGCGAGGAATTTTTGCACAATGCCGAGGTCACGCTCCCAAATGACGTTGATGCCGTAAAAAATGGCCACGAAAAGAACGCTTTGCGCCAGGATGCCGGGTGCAATGAAGTCCAGATAAGGAATGTTCCCCGTGTGCATCATCCCGCTGCGGGAAAATACCTGACCAAAGATGAGCAGCCAAAGTGCGGGCTGGAGGGCGCGGGTAACGAGTTCCGTGAAATCGTGGCGCAGCTTGCGTAATTCAAATTCGGTGATGACGAAGGTCTTCTCGATGAAACTGGTCAGCGGATGCATGAAAGTGGTGACCATAAGTCAGCCAAGACGCTCCGCCGTGGCGTGCTCGGCGGAGACGGCGCGGAAGTTGTTGCCGGAATCAAGCGCGCTGCCGGCATAGTGAACGAAAACGGCATTCAGCGTGTGCCCGCTGCCCAGCGAAGACTCGAGTTCTTCGCAGGTACCCAGCGCCGCCACCTTGCCCAGATGCATGATCGCAATGCGATCACAATGGCTCTCCGCCTCCTCCAGATAATGGGTGGTGAAGAACAGGGTCGTGCCATAGTTGGTCCGCAGATCCACGAGATGCTTCCAAACCGCGTCGCGGGCAATCGGGTCCAGCCCGACGGTCGGCTCATCCAGAAAGAGAACCCGCGGGCGATGCAACGTGGACTGCGCGATTTCCAGGCGACGCACCATGCCGCCGGAATATTCGCCCACGAGCCGTTGCGCGTCGGCCGTGAGGTTCATGAATTCCAATGCCTCCGCAATGCGCGCCGGTTGTTCGCGGTGCGGCAGGTCGTAGAGTTTGGCGAAGATCAGCAGATTCTCGTAACCGGTGAGCGAACCGTCCACGGAAACCGCCTGCGGCACATAACCGATGGCGCGGCGCACGTCGACCGCCTGCGTGGTGATGGAAAAACCGGCCACCCGTGCCTTGCCCGAGGTGGGCGGCAGCAGCGTGGTGAGGATCTTGATGGTGGTGGTCTTGCCCGCTCCGTTAGAACCGAGCAGGCCGAAGACCTCACCGGCGTTGACTGAAAGTGTCAGCGCGTCTACTGCCGTGAAGGTGCCGAAGCGGCGGGTCAGATTCTTAATTTCCAGGACAACTTCGGCCATAATCCAAAAGTGTCGCTTTTGGCCGACGCGAACAATGGGGTGAACACCCCACAAATTCCTCGCCCGTGTGAACGGAGGGCTGCCACTTCTCCGAGCGAGCCGGACATATTTCAGCGCGTTCTTCTTATTTTCCGCCGAGCGAAGTTTTTGGCGAAGGCAGATGGAGCGTCCGGCCGGCCACCATGAATTCACCTTCACCTCGATGATGAATCGTCCGGGGCCGTTTTAGCGCCGCGTCAACCCACGCTTGGACGACTTCCAGGACAAAGAAGCTGTATTTGGCGACGAATTTCGTATCCCTGACCTTGCATTCCAGACTGGCATAACATTCGACGATGAGCGGAGCTTTGACGCTCGCGGCGACCACGGGTGTCAGGCCAAAAGCCTTGAACTTGTCCACCAGTTGGCCCGAAGTATTGCCGCAAGCCACCACCGTTTTCGCCAGCTCCACCGTGGGGATATTGATGACACCTTCCCGGCTGGTCTTGAGACTGGCAAACGAGTAGTTCCGGTTGCTGACCACGCAACCCACGAACGGCGGCGTAAACTCCATTATCAGATGCCACGACATGGGCATGACGTTCGCCCGTCCGGCGCGAATCGTGGTTAGCAGCACGACCGGTCCGGATTCAAGCAGGCGATAGACTTCGGACAGGGGAAAGGTGGTCTTTTTCATAGGCTATTGAGTTTCAGATTACGGCCGGATGGCATCTATGTCTGCCGGTTTGTTTTGGAAATTCGCCGCGCCCAAAATCCGGATACGGTATGTCGGAAAATCACGCCCAAAATGATGAGGATCATTCCCGCGAGTGTCAGGTAAAGTGCCGCGGGTCCCAACCAGGTTTCGAGCAGCTTCCACTTCTTCCCGAAGAAATATCCGATCAGAATGTAAGTGGTGGTATAAGCTGCCGATCCCGTGACGTTGTAAAAAAGATAAGTGCGCCAGGACATTTTCGACAAGCCAGCCAGCAGATTCGCCACAACCGGCGGAAACAAGAAAATGAATCGCGCGATAAAAACCGTCCTGGCGCCATGCCGTTTGAAAAAATGTTCGGGCCACTTCATCCGTTGGGGTGTGAGATGGAGCCAGCGGATTTTTTCCAGGCCGCCACGACCCAACCGTCGTCCCAGCCCAAAGGCACAAGTGCCGCCCAGAAAGCAAGCCGCCGTTCCGGCCACCATGGGCTCCCACAGAGAATCCGCGGTTTTTCCCAAAACAAATCCAGCCCCCAGGAGAATTGTCTCCCCCGGGAGGGGAACGCCAAGGTTGTTCAAAAACACGACAATGAAGACAAGCACATATCCGTAATGAGGGATATGGGGCAGTAAAGAATGCAGCCAGTGGAGCATATGCACCGCTATTGCTTTATGGCGCACCCCTCCGCTCGATGGACCACTCCACGAAACATAGAGAATGGAACGAACAGCACATCACGCGAGAAAGCTCAACTCAACTTCACCACCATCTTGCCAAAGTTTTTCCCTTCGAAGAGGCCGATGAATGCGCCCTCGGCCTGGTCGAGACCTTCCACTACCGTCTCTTTGTTCTTCAGTTTGCCGGCTCGCAAATAGCCGCCTACCTCTTTTTCAAATTCGGCCTGACGATCCAGCCAGTCGCGAACAATCATCCCTTTCATCGTCAACCGTTTGGTGGTCATGTTGAATAAGTTGGAGGGACCGGGCCGTGGCTTCTCATCGTTGTAACCGGAAATGCCACCGCACGCAATGATCCGGCCATGCACCCGCAACGCCGAAAGCGCCGCTGTTAGCGTTTCGCCCCCCACGTTATCAAAATAAACATCGATGCCGTCCGGCACCTCCAGATTCAGTTGTTCAAGGACAGAGCCGGTCTTGTAATCAAAAGCAACGTCAAATCCACAATCGTCGCGCAGGAACCTGACCTTTTCCATCGAACCGGCGGACCCAATGACCCTGCACCCGCGCAACTTCGCCAGTTGTCCGGCCACATTCCCGACCGCACCGGCGGCACCGGAAATAAATATGACATCCCCGGCTTTGACCTCCACCAAATTCAAACCAGCCCAGGCAGTCATGCCCGTCATGCCGAGGGCCCCCAGATAAACCGAGAGTGGCTCTACTTCGCGGCTCACCGGATGCAGTTCTTTCGGCGAAGCCACGAAGTATTCCCGCCAGCCATAGTTGGAGGTAACGACATCGCACGGCTTGAACTCCTTGGCGCGCGATTCGATGACCTCGCCAACGGCGCCGCCTTCGAGCGGTTTCCCTAACCCGAACGGTGGCACATATGATTTTCTGTCGTTCATGCGACCGCGCATGTAAGGGTCCACCGACATAAAGAGATTACGAACCAGCACCTGCTGGTCCTGTAACGGCTCCAATTCGGTCTGCTCGTGCGAAAAGTTAGCCGCGATGGGAATCCCCGTGGGGCGAGAGGCCAGCCGGATCTCCCGGCTTATGATTTTTGACATAAACGAAGCTGACTGGTTCCGACTCTTTGTTCATCTTCTTTGTCTATCGGTACTATTAAACGGTAAACTTTCCTCAGCGACGAGATGATCCCCAACGTTTGAGCCGCTAAATCGGTCATTTTCCGCCGGCAAGTTTTCCGCGTCAGCCGGATGAGCTGCCTCGGGGGAACCGGACACAATCAAAACCGAGTTTCGTCCACCGAAAGGATTCGGCACGCTTTCCCTGGCCAAGGGGTCGGGCATCCAACGACCATCCACCACCAAACAGTATTCGTAGACACCGGGTTCCAACGCCATTTCCTCCCACCAATTGCCGGTGCCAGAAGAACGCAGAATCTTGGCTTCAGGCTGCCAATGGTTAAATGTTCCCGCGACGCAGACGGTGGTGGCGGTTGGGTTATTGAATTCAAAACGAACTGGCACCAGTTGTGGGCCTATGCGCCGGGCGTTGTCGTGGTTATGATTGTGTCTCATGGTCGGGGAAATTCCGGGTTTGGTTGACTTTCGTATTTCGAAAAATAATCAATTTCAAATCTTGATATTGCATGAGAATAACTGGCGGGAACTATAGGGTGTTCACCCCATGCGTGAGACGGATGGATCTCCCCGCTGAAGTGGATTGCCTTTCACTTTTTGAAACAAATTTATCGTCAAGCGAGAATTTCCGCCGCCCATGAGACACAAGCATCATGACGACGAGCAGGTAGATTTCACTAGAACACAGGAGCTGGGAACTACTGGATGCATCTCAAAGTTACAGATGAAGAAATAAAAGGAAAGGGTTGGGTCTCGACTCAAAAATGCCTTGTTTTACAAGCGAAGGACGCTACTAGCGTTTTCTTTGGATACTTCTTTGTATATTGCGGGCTAAAAATCAGGGCCAAAACAGTCCAAAAGGGTCCTTTTTGAAAATTTCGGAGGGCAGGCTAGTCCATTGGTGTCCACTCGTTTCCAGATGAGTCCAAAAAGGCTGAAAAGAACCTGAATCTAGCGCGTCTGCCAATTCCGCCATGTGGGCCCAACGATGCGACGGCCATTCTAATGCGCGCTCCACGGCTTCCGGGCAAGTTAAATTGAACCCCCCGACCGATGCCGGCGCTCAACCGAGGTCCGGCTTGACGCTTTTCAATTCCAGCTTGAGGGCGTGCAGCGACAGGTTGATGTCGCGGATGAACGCAACCAGCGACGCGAACAATGACGCCATGCAGGCGATGAAAAGGGAGACCACGAAGAAACCCAGTTCCAGGTGCAGCAACGCCGTCAGGAACAGCGTGATGATCAACGCCGACGCCAGCAGGACGCTCATCGCCGCCAGGGTGATGCTGAGGCGAATCACCCGGGCGCGGCGGTAAATAATATTCACCTGTGCCAGGGCCTGTTCGCGGTCCTCATCCGTGCGTTTGGACAGTTCCGACTTAAGCAGCCGGGCGCGGTCGATGGCGCGACCCAGCCGGTTGGTCATGGTCAGCAACAATAAACCCACGCCGGAAATCAGGATCACCGGCCCGATGGCCACCTGCAGTACCGGAATAATTTCGTTGAGCGGAGTCGTCGGCATAAGTTCGGTCAAAGACGGAGTTTAGCCGGAATCCAGGACCTGAGCAAGACCGGGCCGAACCGATTTCCGGTAGGGCGCTACACTCCGTGCGCGCCGTTCACCATCCCGCTCTGCGGGACGGCGGGCAGAGGACTCCGATGAATCGCGAGCGGACTGCCCGCCCTACCTGGATTTTGAAATGAGGATACCACCCCGGGCAGCGAGGCATGAAAAACAACCGCCCGGACAATTCCATCCCATCCAAGCCATCCTTTGAATCGGAATTTTTATCCCTCCGCGTCCCGACGAACCAAAGCCCGGTAAAAACGATTGGCCCCCGACATCTGGACCGAAAATCGCATTCTGGTTCTATCCGCACCGGGCTGCATCACGATCGTGCTGTCATAACTCCAATCCAGGAGGTTGGTGGAACTTTGGATGAGGACCGTGGACGGGGCGGTGCTGGCAAGCTTTAACTCCCCGGTCACGGAGTTGCCGGTAACGGTAATATTTCCCAGGCTTGATCCGACTCCGACAAAAAGGGGCGCGTCGGCGGTGTCAATGATCACCCCAAACACACTGATCGAGAGGGCATTGGGCGAAGTGATCGTGGTTCCCGTCGGCAGAAACAGCGGCTTGGAAAGCGTATAAAGGCCGTTGGTGGCAGCGGTAAAATACACGGCCGCACCGTTTATGTTCAGGAAATGGTTTGCCACCGTTTCGCTCGGACTGTAGGAAACCTGCTGCAGCACCAGAATTTTGCCGGCAGGAACGGAATAAGTACCCGAGCCGGAACTGATGTTGGAAATAAATCCGTTAATCGTGGCCTGCGATGAGCTGGCAAAGAAAACGATTGCCGAAATAGTAGTTAATAGAATTTTCATATATTTTTGTCCTCCATCTTCTTATAAGAACCTGCGAACCGGTTGTCAATCAATATCCGATTTTGGGAGCGTCCTACTTTGATTTTCTGCCTTTCACAATTTTGTAACTCACATAGGCAACCAGCCCGATCAGCCCGACCAAGGCCAATTCTACCACCAGCCATGCCAACCAGCGGAGTCCTGGGTCTATGGAAGCGATGATCATATGGGATTGCCAAATTGACAACGGACCGGATTTACAATTTCACCCACCTGCCTTTTTGGGAAGAATCCTCAACCGCGGCGAGCACGCGCTGGTTTTTCAAACCGTCCTCGAACGTCGGCTGCACCGGCTTGCCTTCCACGCAGGCGTTCACAAAATCGGCGGCCACGTGGATGAAGGTATGTTCGTAGCCGATGCCGTGGCCCGGCGGCCACCAATTGCCCACGTACGGCTGCACCCCGTCGCGCTCGGTCACCAGGATGTCGCGGAAACCGCGCCGGTCCTTCGGGTCGTCGCCGTTGTAAAATTTCAATTTGTTCATGTTCTCGAAATCGAAATAGATCGAACCTTTGCTGCCGTTGACTTCGACCCGGATGTGGTTCTTGCGACCGAGCGCGTAACGCGTGGCTTCCACGTTCGCCAGCACGCCGTTTTCCATCCGGCCGAAGAAAATCGCCGAGTCCGGCACGGTCACCTTGCCCATCTTGCGCGCGCCCTTGGCCAGTGCATCCGCCAGCGGCCGCTCGGGGATGAACGTGTTCAACAACCCGCAAACTTCCTTGAACTCGCCGACCAGGTACCGTCCCAAATCAATGACGTGCGAGTTGATGTCGCTGTGAACGCCGGCGCCGCTGGTCTCCTTTTGCAACCGCCAGTCCAGCGGAAATTCCGGGTCGGCCAGCCGGTCTTGCGCGTAACGCGCGTGGAAATGATAGATCCGGCCCAGCGCGCCCTCGCCAATCATCCGTTTCGCCAGCGCGATGGCCGGGATGCGCCGGTAATTGTGGCAGACCATGTGGACGACCTTGGCCTTGTTCGCGGCGGCGTACATCGCCTCGGCCTGTTTGACATTCAACGCCAGCGGCTTTTCGCACAACACGTGCTTGCCGTTTTTCGCCGCCGCGATCGCCATCTCCGCGTGATAATTCGTCGGCGTGACAATGTCCACGATGTCAATCAACGGCGACTCGACAACCTCGTGCCAGTCGGTGGCGGCGTTTTGCCAGCCGAGCTGGGCGCGCGCCGCCTGGACGTTGGCGGCATTGCGTCCACAGATGGTGTGCAATTCGACATTGGCCTTGAGATTGAAGAAACGGGGGGCCTGCCGCCATGCATTGGAGTGCGCCTTGCCCATGAAGCGGTAGCCGATCAGCCCGACGCGCAATGTCTTTGCCATGGAAACTAGGGGTTGAACTGGATACGCGCGCCTTTATAGTGAGCCGCGACAACCAAGTCAACAGGCAATCATTCAAACCACCATATGCCCTTTACTGCTGCGGAAATTGCCCGCCAAATCGGCGGCGAAGTCGTCGGTGACGGCAAGGCCGTCCTGAAAGGCTTTGCGCCCGCCGAACACGCCAAACCCGGCGACCTGACCTTCGCCGAAAACGAGGATTATTTCGCCCGGGCCGAACAAAGCGCCGCCACGGCCATCATTGCCGATAGCCGTTTCCAATCGACCAAGAAAATCCTGGTCCGCGTGCCCAACGCCCGCATTGCTTTCGCCAAGGCCATGGTGCTGTTCTTTCCCGAACCCGCCTACGCTGCCGGCGTTCATCCCACAGCCGTCGTTGCCGCCAGCGCCACGGTGGACGCCAGCGCGCACATCGGGCCGCATTGCGTTGTCGGCGAACGCGTCAAGATTGGCGCCAAAGCTGTCCTGCAGGCCTGCGTTTCCATCGGCGATGATTCCAAACTCGGCGATGAGGCGAACCTGTTCCCCAATGTGACGCTTTATCCGCACACGGAACTCGGCGCGCGCGTCCGCATCCATGCCGGCACGGTGATCGGCTCGGACGGCTTCGGCTACGTGCTGGACGGCGGCGTGCACCGCAAGGTGCCGCAGATCGGCAACGTCATCATCGGCGACGACGTGGAGATCGGCGCGAACGTGGCGATTGACCGCGGCGCGCTCGGCCCGACAGTCATCGGCAAGGGTTCAAAGATCGACAACCTCGTCCAGATCGCCCACAACGTGGAAATTGGCGAAGGCAGCATCGTGGTGGCGCAGGTGGGCATTTCCGGCAGCACCAAATTGGGCAAATACGTCGTGCTGGCCGGGCAGGTGGGCATCGCGGGCCATTTGAAGATCGGCAACCAGGTGACCGTCGCGGCCAAGTCCGGGGTGATGCACGACATTCCCGACGGTGGGAAATGGCTGGGCATTCCCGCGCAACCGGACAAGCAGACCAAGCGTCAGATGATCGCCATCCAGCATCTCCCCGAACTGATCCGGCGCGTCGCCGAGCTGGAGCGCAAGCTTGGGGGAAAAACCGAAGGCGGCAGCAAAGAATAAATCCGGAAGACTTAACGCAGAGACGCGGATGACGCCGAGAACCGCAGAGAAAATCAGACTCCGCGAAGCTCTGCGTTCTTTGCGCCTCTGCGTTAAATTCATCTCCCTCCGGCCAAACTATTCAGTTGTCAGCCCGCCAGCAACCGGCTCATTTTAACCCCATGACCCAGCCAGCCACCGTTTTGCTTTCCGAAACCGGCCAAACCCGCGTTGGGCTATGTCCATTTTGGACTAATTTGCGATTCACCCTCCTTTTTCTTCTAGCGTTACTTTGTGCCGGTTGCCCAGAACCCCCAATAGCAACGCGGACGGTTTGGCTGCGTTTTTCAGAACTAGATGCGCAAAGCAAAGTGAGTCTCTCTGTGAATGATACCGAGGTTCAGGAAGCTCTGAAACTTATTGACTCTGTACTGGCCTCAGACGGGTTTGTTCGCGAACACCACCCAGAATTGGAGACGAAGGAGGGTTTTGTTGCAAGCTACACTAAATTCACTGACGAAGGTCTCCGACTATTTGTCTTCCCGGTCGTATTTCTCAAAGGCAACCAATTAGAGTTCATCATCAGTGAAGGTCGAAGACCAGGCGGGCATCTCAGCCCCGCCAGCGACAAGGCACTCAAATTGGTACGAATGGAACTGAGTAATCGGTACGGTTCGAAAAGAGTTAAAATCGAACATTAACTAGAGCATTTTCAGTCACTTTGTAGCCGTATGAAACAATTAATCTGCTTTGTTTTCGGGCGTTTCTTGTGATTTTGAAGGCCACAGTTTTAATTAAACCGCTCTAGCCTATCACTTTTGATAAATTCTGTCCCGATAGTTCCGCCGAGATAAGCAGGAAGTCAAACTTTTGATGCGGCCGTTGTTTATCCAATCTCCAAGCTGATACCGGTTGGTTTAGCGGCCAGATTTCTCCGGCTGAACCGGCTTGAGGCTGCGCGAGCGCCACAGGAAAAAAATCGCCGGGTACACCAGCAGCTCCATCAGCGTCGAAGTCACAACGCCGCCCACCATCGGCGTGGCGATGCGTTTCATCACGTCTGCGCCGGTGCCGGTGCTCCACAAAATCGGCGCCAGGCCGGCGATGATGACACACGCGGTCATGGCCTTCGGACGGACACGCTTGACCGCGCCGTGATAAATGGCGTCGCGCAAATCCGACGCCTGGCGCATCAGGCCTTTCTGCTTCCATTCGTCGTAGGCGAGGTCGAGATACAACAACATGACCACGCCGGTTTCCGCATCGAGCCCGGCCAGCGCAATAATCCCCACCCAGACCGCCACACTGAGGTTGTAACCGAGCAGGTAAATCACCCAGAACGCACCCACAAGCGAGAAGGGCACGGCCAGCATCACGATGGCAGTCTTGATGGCCGAACGCGTGTTGAGATAAATGATGAGCACGATAATGAGCAGCGTCAGCGGCACGACGATCATCAGGCGTTGCTGGGCGCGCAGCATGTATTCGTACTGGCCGCTCCAGAAAATGTTGTAGCCCGGCGGCAGTTTGATCGCGCCTTTGGCGACGGATTCATTCACAGCGTGCATGGCCATCTGCACGTAGGTGCCCACGTCCACCCCGCGGATGTCCACGTAAATCCAGGCGTTCGGCACCGCCCCTTCGCTCTTGATGCCCATCGGGCCGTCCACGACCTTGAGCGTGGCCAGCTGGCCGAGCGGTACCTGGGCCCCGCTGGCCGTGGGCACGACAATGTCATCCGACAACGAGCGCAAATCGGAACGGAAATCGCGGTCGTAACGCAGATTGATGGTATAGCGTTGGAGGCCTTCGACGGTGGTGGCCAGCGGCATACCGCCCAGCGCCACCGACAACACGTCCTGCACGTCGCCGATGGTCAGGCCATAACGGGCAATGGCGTCGCGATTGATTTCAAATTCAATATAACGCCCGCCAGTGACGCGCTCGGCGTAGGCACTGGTGGTGCCCGGCACGGTGCGCATGACCGCCTCGATCTCGGTGCCGATGCGTTCCAGTTCGCGCAGGTCCGGCCCGGCCACCTTGATGCCGATGGGCGTTTTGATGCCGGTGGAGAGCATGTCAATGCGCGTTATGATCGGCATCGTCCAGGCGTTGTTGAGGCCGGGAATCTGTACGGCGTCATTCAGCGCATCCGTCAATTCATCATGGGTACGGCGGCGATGGGCAACGACGCGGCCGTTGTCGTCCTTGATGTCCACCGCCGGCCAATCCGCCTCCGGCTTCAGTTGGATGGTCGTTTCGATCATGTCCATCGGCGCGGGGTCAGTGGCGGTCTCGGCGCGGCCAGCCTTGCCGAACACCGTCTTCACCTCGGGAAACGATTTGATGCTGCGGTCGGTGATCTGGAGAATCTGCCGCGCCTTGGTGGGCGAAATGCCGGGGAACGTCGTCGGCATGTACAGCAAATCGCCTTCGTACAATGGCGGCATGAATTCTGAGCCGATGTTTTGATACGGAAAAAGTTTACCCGCCTTGAGCGCCATTTCCCGCGCTTTGCCCTCGGGCAGCACGCCGCTCACCAGCCGGTTCCAGGGAAAGAAGACCCAGACCACAATCAATGCGGCGGTGATGACTACCCGCCAACGCCGTTTGATGACGAAATCAATCACCGGATGGTAAAGCCAGATGAGCAGGCGATTGATGGGGTTCTTTTCCTCCTTCGGAATTTTGCCGCGAATGAAGAAACCCATGAGAATGGGCGCAAGCGTGATGGAGAGCAGCGCCGCCGCGCCCATCGAATAGGTCTTGGTGAACGCCAGCGGCTTGAACATCCGACCCTCCTGCGCCTGGAGCGTAAACACGGGAATGAATGACACCGTAATGACCAACAACGAGTAGAACAGCGTCGGGCCCACCTCGACGGCCGCGTCGCGGATGATCTCCCAGTGCGGTTTCTTGCCCTGGTCGCGCTCCAGGTGTTTGTGGGCGTTCTCGATCATGATGATGACCGCGTCCACCATCGCGCCGATGGCGATGGCGATGCCGCCCAGCGACATGATATTGGAGCTGATGCCCTGGCCAAACATGACGGTAAACGCAATCAACACGGCAATGGGCAGGATGATGATGGCCACCAGCGCGCTGCGCAGATGCAGCAGAAACGCGAGGCAGACGAGCGCCACCACGAGACTTTCTTCCAGGAGCTTTTCTTCGAGCGTCTTGACCGCGCGATCAATCAACGCGCTTCGGTCATAAACCACCGTGTAGTTCACGTCCGGCGGCAATGCCTTCATCGCCTGGTCGAGCCGCTGTTTCACGTCCGAGATGACCCGGTTGGCGTTCGCGCCGTAACGTACCACGACGATGCCGCCCACGGTTTCGCCCTCGCCGTTTTGCTCGGCAATGCCGCGCCGCATGTCGGGACCGAACTGCACCGTGGCGACGTCGCGCAACAAAATGGGCACGCCGTTTACGCCGGAACCGACGGCGACCTTCCGTAAATCATCCAGATTCTGCACGTAACCCTTGACGCGCAGGATGAATTCGCGCTCGGCCAGTTCAAGCGAACGCCCGCCCACCTCGCCGTTGCTGCGCTCGATGGCCGTGCTGACGTCCTTCAACGACAGGTTGTAAGCGCGCAACTTCGCCGGGTCCACCGTCACCTGATACTGCTTCACGAAACCGCCGACGGACGCGACCTCGGACACGCCATCCACGGCGGTAAGCTGATATTTCAGATACCAGTCCTGGTACGAGCGCAGCTCGGCGAGATCGCGATTCGTCGAATTGATGGAATACATGAACGCCCAGCCCACGCCGGTGGCGTCCGGGCCGAGCGACGGCGTGACGCCTTTCGGCAATTGCCCGCTCAGGCCGCTGAGATATTCCAGCACACGGCTGCGCGCCCAGTAAGGGTCGGTGCCGTCCTCAAAAATGACGTACACGAAGGAGAAGCCGTAAAATGAATAACCACGCACCGCCTTTTGGCGCGGCACGGACAACATCTTGGTCGTGATGGGATAGGTGACCTGGTCTTCGACAATATTCGGGGCCTGGCCCTCCCACGGCGTGTAGATGATGACCTGCGTATCCGAGAGATCGGGAATGGCATCGAGCGGGATGTGGCGGACGGCATAAATTCCGCCGAGCACCGCCGCCGCCGTCACCAGCAGCACGATGAACCGGTTCTTCAGCGAAAAATCTATGACGCGTTGGAGCATGGTTGTTTGTTGAATCGTTGAATGGTAGAATGGTTAAATCGGAACGTCCGGCAAACACGCTTCAACCATTCACGATTTAACCATTCAACGGTTTTCATTTTTCCATCGGCACGAGCGTCATCCCGCACTTCGGGCATTGGCCGGGTTTGTCCGCAACCACCTCGGGATGCATCGGGCAGGTGTAAAGCTGTTTGGCCGCGGGTTTCGCCGCCGGTACAACCGCGGGTGTGCTCATCACCGGAATGAGCGTCATGCCGCAATGCGGGCATTTGCCGGGTTTGTCCGAATGCACATCGCTGTGTTCCGGCATCGGGCAGGTGTAGTAAAGCACCTGGCCGCCCGGCTGGATTTTGTCCAGCGTGCCTTGGGTCACCGGCACCAGCGTCATGGCGCAAATCGGGCATTTGCCGGGATGATCGTAGGTGATCGAAACATGCTCCGGCATCGGGCAGACCCAGACGATTTTGTCCGCATTGGTCCCGGTCGGCGCCGCGCCGCCGGTATCGCCGGTAGCCGGCGCGGTTGCGGCCACCTTCGTTTCACCCGGATTGTTCATTTTCTGGATGGCCTCGCGCAACTGGCTTTCGGAATCGAGCATGAACTGGCCGGACGTGACCACGCGTTCACCTTCGCTCAAACCGCCGAGCACCTGGTCCATATCGTCCTGCGCCTGCAATCCGAGCGCGACGGTGCGCGCCTCAAATTTCCCGCCGGGCAGGGCAATGAAAACCGTGTTCTTCTGGCCGCTCCGTAACACCGCCGAGTCCGGCACCAGCAGGGCCGACGGCGCCAGGTCCGCCACCAGTTCCACCGTCGCGAACATGCCCGGCTTGAGAAAGTAGCCGGGGTTGTGGAACTCCATGCGCACCCGCGCCGTGCGCGTCTTTTCATCCACCGTCGGGTAAACATAGGTCACCCGCCCGCGGAACTTGCGGTCGGGTAGATACGACAGTGTCATCGTCGCTTCCTGGCCGAGCTGGACAGCGGACAAATCCTGCTCGTAAACCTGGGCATAAACCCACACCACGCCGATGTCCGCCAGCCGGTAGAGCTTCATGCCCGAATCCACCATCTGGCCCGCGACGACGTTTTTTTCGACCACAAAACCGCTGATCGGCGCGGTAATGGTCAGCGTCTTTGTCGCCTTGCGTGTTTTTTCCAGCTCGGCGATCTGGGTATCGGAGATGTCGTAAAATTTCAGCTTGGTCCGGGCGCTTTCCAGCAAGGCACGATCCTCGGCGGAAGGTGAACCCGATACCCCGGCCAACGCCGCCAGATATTCCGTTTGGGCACTGTACAGCTCCGGCGAATAAATTTCGAACAGCGGGTCGTCCGGATTCACCAGCGCGCCGGTGGCATCCACATACAACTTTTCAATCCAGCCCTTGTACTTCGTCGTCACGTCCGCCAATGCGGTCTCATCGTAGTCCACGTTGGCCACCGTGCGGATCAGCCGGCGCAGCGGGCCGCGGGTGACCTCGGCCGTGCGGATACCCATCATCTGGATGGTCGAAGGGTCGATGGCAATGATGGACGAAGCCTCGGCAGTGGCACCGGCGTCCTGTTTCCGGACCGGCGTGAGTTTCATGCCGCAGATCGGGCAGTTGCCGGGATGATCCTGGATGATTTGCGGGTGCATGCCGCAGGTGTAAAGCGTCTTGCCTTTGGAGGCATTGGCCGTTTCACGGCCGGAATTTTTGCCGCACGAAATGGCGCCGGCGGCAAACACCGCCAGCACGGCAGCAAGGAGGATGAATTTGATTATTTTCATGGCGCGGTAGGGGTTAAATTCGCTTTAGCAGCGTTCGCGGGCAGCAACGGAGCGTTGGCGGGCGGTATGCCGGCAATGAGCAGCGACAATTCGGACAACGTGAGTTCGCGCTGGGTGCGCGCGTCGATTTCCGACAGGCGGAACTCCAACAGCGAACGTTCGGCCTCCAGGAGGTTGAAAAAGTCCGTTTTGCCGGAGAGATACGCGGAACGCGCGATTTCCAGGGACTGCTGCGCCTTGGGGATCAACTGCTCGCGCAACAGGTCGAGGTTGCGATTGACCTCGCGGTAGGCATAACTTTTTTCCGCAAATTGCACCGTCAGGTTGATCTGCCCGGCGGTGAGCCGCGCCTGCGCCGCGCGCTTGCCGGCCTGGGCGGCGGCGATCTGAGCGGCCGTCTTGTCGCGCCAGATGGGCAGGGTGACCGTCGCCTGCGGCCAATACAACCAGGGCGTGGCCTTGACGTCCACCGACGAACCGATGGTGACGTCGGGCAGCCTCGACTTGCGGGCCAAGTCCAACGACGCCTGCGTCTGGCGCACCTCGGCCTCCATCTCCTTGAGCTGCGGA
>Ga0265338_10002749_pt1 | contig 25793 bp, 23 predicted proteins | sample 42126metaG_FD_193579 | JGI IMG/M metagenome (GOLD analysis project Ga0265338, IMG submission 193579) | Rhizosphere microbial communities from Carex aquatilis grown in University of Washington, Seatle, WA, United States - 4-21-26 metaG | ecosystem: Host-associated > Plants > Roots > Rhizosphere...
CGGTTTTTCCGAGTCATACGCCCGTCAACTACGCGTCCCTCTTCACCGGCACGAGTCCCTTGCGCAATGGCGTGGCCGACGGACCGATTCACGAGTGGGGTCATCCTCTGGCGTCCGCGAGCACCTCGGGCTTCAGCTCGACCGCGAAAACCATTGACCCGGTGTGGACGATTCTTGAAAACGCCGGCATGATCTCGACGTTGATGACCGTGCCCGGTTCGACGCCTCCGGAAATGAGCACTGGAAACGTGGTCAAGGGGCGCTGGGGCGGGTGGGGCACCGAGTTTCCGGCGGTTATATTTCAATCGGCGGGTGACGACAGCCTGCGTCTCCAGATGGGGCGGAATAACCGCGTTTTCGGAGTCGGGGGGAAGCTCACAGACTTCATACACGCGCAAGAGCCTGCGGGCTGGACGCTGACCGCGCCGAAATCTTTTAGCACTCCACGCGAGGTGAATCTACGGAACTGGGGTCACGATCTCTTTGTCCTGATCACTGACTCCACGGATGACGGCGTTGAGAATTACGACACTATCACTGTTTCGCGCGACAAAAAGACGCCGCTGTTTTCATTACATAGCGGCCAGTGGAGCGATTGGTTCCCGGTGGAACTAGTGACGGAAGCTAATCCGCCTATGAAATTCCAAACCTCGGCGAAGATCAGAGTGATCCGTTTAGGTGACAAGGATTCGTTTCGCATCCGTGTTGTATACGGCGGCCTGAATGGCACGCTCACCAAGCCCGAAGATTTGGCTGCGGACCTGAATCGCGCCACGGGACCAATGGTCGATTTCGTCGACAATTTTCCTCCCCAGTTAATTTATTTTCCCGAGGACAAGGCGGCGTTCACCGAAGAATCCGACATGTCTTTTGCTTGGCACCAAAAAGCGGCCAAATATCTGCTGGAGAATAAACAGCAAGACGTGTTTATCCATTCCATCTATTCACCGAACCAAATGCTGACCGGACGCTGGTGGATGGGAGTCCTTGACCCGAGATCGCGGCACTACCATGAGGTTTCCGAACAGGACAGGGCGAAGCGCTGGGATGAAGTTTTGCAAATGTACAAGCATGTAGACGATATGCTCGGCGACGCGCTCGCAACGATGGGACCCGAGTCTTACCTGGTTTTGAGCTCGGATCATGGGGCGGCGCCTTTGAATCAGGAAGTCCGTCTCAACAATGTGTTCGCGAAAAAAGGCTGGCTCAAATATCACACGGGCGCCGACGGTATCGCGCGCATCGATTGGGCAAAAACAAAAGTTGTTTTCTTGATAATGAATCATATCTATATCAATCCGCGCGGCCTCGGCGGCAACTATCATCCTGCCCACGGTCCCGCTTACGAGAAACTGCGGTCCGAAGTTTTGCAGACTCTCAAGGATTTGGCTGACTCGAACGGCGAACACCCGCTTTCGGCGGCGATCCGGCGCGAGCAAGCGGAAAGCTGGGGCCTCCCCGAGAAGCGCGTGGGCGATTTGGTCGTGGCCAATGCGCTCGGCTTCAGCTTCTCCGAAGATTTGTCAGCGGATGGAGTTGTTTTCGCCGACTCGCTCAAAGCCGGATACAAACAAGCGATTTTGCCCGAGCATGAGCCGGCGCTATGGACGCCCTTCGTGATCGTCGGACCCGGCGTTAAAAAGGGCCACGCGCTTTCGCGTCCGATCAGCCATCTTGAGCAACTCCCGACCTTGCTCAAGCTCCTGAAGGTCAATCCGCCGTACAAACCTGATCGTGGTCCAATCACAGAAATTTTGAGTGAATGACCGCCGCAGCCGCGCCCAAAGGTTGGATTTTTTCGCCCAAGAAAGATGCCACCGTGTTTTGGGCGCCGCTGCTGGTGCTACTCGCCTGCGCGTTTCTTTTTGACGCCAGCAATCCGCAAGTCGACTTGATTTACTATTACCTGCTCCTGGTCCCTTTCCAGGACGGGCATTTGTGGGGAACTTACGGTACCGTCTTACGCCGCCGCGCCGAGGGGCGCATGCCGCGAACGTTAATGGTGGTCGGTCCCGTTTGCGCCGTGAGCTTATTTCTCCTTCTCTATTACAGGTCGCATTCGCTCTATTTCTTTATTCTCTCGGTCGTGGGCCTGACTCACATCTTGCGGCAACAGTACGGCTGGGTGATGGTGTCGCGCCGGCATGCCGCCGAAGGGGACAAAGGGCGTCTGATCGATACCGCGGCGGTCTGGAATCAAATGCTTCCGCCGGTGATTTGGTGGCTTTCGCCGATGAGCCCTGCCGCGAAAGTTTTTTTCGGCGTCGAGTCCTTGCCCTCGTTTCCTGCCAGCGTTGCCCAAGCGGCTTTGGTTTTCCATTGGGTTTTCAACGCCTTTTACATCGGACGGGAATTCTATCGTTACCGCCGGGACCCCAGTGCGCCCATCAATTGGGGCAAGTACTCACTGCTTGCGTCGACTTGGGTTTGGTTTTATTTCGGGTTGGTGCTGCAACCCAATCCCGTATTTTTCTTTCGCGGCATTATGACCATTCACTCAATGCCCTATCTGCTATTTACGCGCGAAAAAATGGGCGTCACCCGCTGGGGCCCTACACTGGCGTTCGTGGCGGGTTTTATCATCTTCGCCGTTTTACTCGAAAGTTACAGCACATGGCTGGATAAGATCGGAATACTGGGTGGCGCGTACGCGTGGCTGGGAGCCTCTTTCCAGATACCGCTTATCGTCCACTACTATTTTGATTCATTTATTTGGCTTCGCCCGCGAAACGGCCTAGTATTTCATGCGTATGGAAGCCGCCAGCCCGTCTGATGACGAATATGTGGATTGGATCCAGGCTCGGTCCTCCGAGCCGACAGGCGCCGCGCTTCCGGTTCCCGACTATGCGAATATTTTCTTTCATCGTCTTTGGCCGACGGTCATCGATTATTTTTCGCCCGTTCCGTCCACGTTTTTAGTGCAATGTCTTAATCTCGAACAGCTGAACTCCCGGCCCGAGTGGATCGTGCGCGACGGGAGAATTCCACTGTCCCATTTTTTTAAAGCTCATCCCGAGCCGCGGGGCCTGAAGGCCAAGGTCTACGTCGAAGCCACGACGACTGATGCCGTTCCAGCGGCATGGTCCGAAAATACGGGAACTTATCGCGTGGTTTCGAGTCAACCCGCCAACCCCTCCCTGCATTGTATTCTGGCGGCTACGGGAAGCGCCGAATTCCAAAGCCAAGCCGAGTTGTTGAGATTTTTAGAATCCGTCCGGCTAGAAAGAGCGCGCGAAGTCTCTTTGTTCGTGCCCGCCTTATTCCGGGATTTCTCGTTTCATTGCGAATACAGAATTCAGCTTGACCGGCACTTCAACCGTCCAGAGTCTTTGGAGTGGCTGCAACTCGTCGCCAAGAGCAGTTTCAAGGACTGTGAGGCCATCGAGATCAACAACCGGAATATATGTGCCGATAATTTTATGACTCATGTGCTGTTGTCGCGGGGCGCCGGCTTCACAGAGCAAATCCTACCTCACGAGCGCTACGTTCCGTTATCTCCCTATCACGGGTACGCGCTGAATCCTCGCCCCGAGTTTTCCCAAAAGAAATTTGTTTCTTATGAAAAGGAGCCTTTGTTTCCTTGGGCGGATTGGTTTCAAAAATGGGAATGAGCGTTTGGACCTTGTCCGAGGCGGCGCCCCTACGGGTTTTGAGTTCGAGCTTTCGTAAGTCCTTTGAGCGGGCGGTCGCGGACCACGCCGGGCGCCCGTTCGTCACCGTCTACGGAGCACGAGACGTTGAGTCACGAGTGACATTCGCGCAATTTGAGAATCACGTTCGCCTCGCGGGCCACCGGCTCAATGAGCTCAGTCAAGGTGAGCGCACAGTCGTGACTGTGGCCAAGAACTCATATGAACATTTGGTGTTTATCGCGGCGACGATTCTGACCGGGCGCACGCTTTGCCCGATCAATCCGGACGAGGGTCCGGAGCGGATCGCTAAGAAAATTTCGGACTTGGGAGAACCAGCTCTGGTGATGGTTGGGGAGACCCAGCTGCTCGAGCCGCTTGGAGGACATGCTTTGCAAATCGGGGGAGATGCGGGCGTGGACACTTGGTCCGACTTCCCCGCGGACCGCCCCATGGTTTTGATTTTCACCAGCGGATCGACGGGCTATGCGAAGATTGTCGAACAGACCGAGATCGGAATCCTGACGAACGTGGATGCGCTGATTGAGCGCCACCGCTTGGGTCCGGGAATTTGCGTCGGTACGCCGCTACCGGTTTTTCATGTGAATGCCCTGGAGTTCTCTTTTTTTTCGACCTTGTTGTCCGGCGCATCGCTGGTGCTGTGGGCGCAGGTTCAATTTCCGCAAATTTTCGATTCCATCGCGGCGGAAAAATGCAACATCGTCAGTGTCATTCCGCAAATGCTGCGTACATTGCTTTTAAAACCCGAGCGGGTACGCGCCCTCCCGGCCGCGGGTCTGCGCTACTGGGTGACGGCGGCGGCGCCGTTAGGCGCCGACCTGCTGGAGGAGTTCGTGGAAAAAACCGGCACGCGCGTGATCCAAGGCTACGGCCTCTCCGAAGCCGTGAATTTTTCGTGCTTGATGCCGGCCGATCTCGATGAGCCGGATTATAAAAAATGGACTCGCGGATTCAAATTCCCCTCCATCGGAACGCCCTTACGCGGGACCGGCGTTCATATTCTCAGTGACGACGGCCGCGAACTCGGGGCCGGCGAGGCAGGAGAGATTTGCATTCGCGGCCCTACCGTTATGCGCGGCTATCGCGGCGATTTCGCGAAGTCGATTTTTGCGTTCGACGTTTTACACACCGGCGACTTGGGCTTGTTCGAGCTCGATGAGACGGGGAATAAATATTTTTTCGTCACAGGCCGAAAAAAGGAAATCGCCAAGAGGTACGGCATGACCGTGTCGTTGCGCGAAGTCGACGACGTCTTGGCGGCGTTTCGCGAACCGGGACTCGACGCGATCGCCGTCAGCTTTGAAAACCGGATGAGCGGCGAGGAGATCGGCGCCGTGATGATTTGTCCGCCGAATTGGAGCGCGGCCACCGAGGCCAATTTTATTCGTCATATCCAAACGCAGTTGCCACCGCAGGCTCGCCCCCGGGTGATCTTTCGCACGGTCCAAGCTCTGCGCACGGCTAGCGGAAAACCGTGCCGGCATCGGTTCTTGTCTCTCTTCGCTCAGTTTCGCGAGCTCTCGCTGGGAAACGAACCACGCGTTTTCGAAGATCCGCGTTAACTTCGGCGACGACGGCGCGCACGGGATCGCTCGCGGCGAATAGATTCGCCAAATTTTGAAAGTGAGCCGTGACCTCAATGAGGTTACCGCGCAAGCGGATTTGCCCGAGCAGCCCCCAGAGTTCCCAATGGATTTGAGCGCGCGCGACCTCGGTCAGAGCCGCGGGACATTGGGTGAAAATCTGATCTTTAGCAACTTCGCCGGGAAACGTTTGGCTGAGCCAGCGCTGCGGCCGGCAGAGACTTTCATTTTCAGGCGCGAAAATTTCCGCAGGCGCGAGGGCGGCTAAGGTTTGCGCAACAAACTCCGGAAACGGCCGGTCCTCCACCAAGAATCCCGCGCTCTCAAGCTGGTGCCGGTGAAAACGCCACTTGCTCCGGCGGGACGCCCGCGCCACCGGATCTGAGCCGCGAACTTTGCCGTCGCTGTCAAACATGTGCAGCCAAAATACGAAGGCCTCCGTCCCGGAGGGCTTGCGGGCCTCAACTTTTGCCTTGAGCCGTGGATCCCGGGCGAGCTCAAATGGATTGGCGAAGTTGGCCCATTTGAGATCGCTGGCGGTGTACGCCGCCCATTCTCCACATGGGCTGAACGCGCGCCAAAGTTTGATCGTGATTTTGGGCAACGGCACATCGCTCGCGCAGTACAAAGTGAGATCGAGATCGCTGGTCTCGGTCCAATAACCCAAAGCTAAACTATTTCTCTTCCAAGCGGTCCAGCGCCCCAAGGTTGTGACCCGAATCAAACCCCACGCCACCCAAAAAATGATTTCCAGAGCGGCCAGCCGCAGCCAACGTTTCACACCGGAACCCTTTCAAGGGCGGCCCGGCAGTCGAGGTAAAAGTCTTCCATTTCCGGAAACACGTTTAAAAAAACATCCCCTTCCCGCTGTTCATACTGCTCCGTGAACCGGGCGAATTGCGCGCGCACGGTCTCTCGTGAAGGTCCCGGGGTTTGGGTGGAATGGGCAGCCCATGCCGCCACCCGTTTCAGCTTGTGAATTTCGTAATCATAGAAGCCGTGCGCGCCGATATGAGCCGCGGCGAGGCTCTCCATGTGCGTTGAGAGCGCCTTAAGCCGCTCGATCCAGTTCTCGTTGAGAATCCAAGCCGATAAATAAGGCGGGTTGGTGAGATGCGAAATATCAAGCACCGCGCGTTTTGCCGAGAGCGGCCCACTCGACGGATTCTTTTTATTTAATTCCAGCATATCCTCAAGCAGGCCCGGAAAACTCGGAACTGAGAGGGATGTGAACGTAGACATAACGACCAAGCTCCAGGGCAACTCCTTTAAAAAAGTATGGGCGCGGCCGAGCCATTGCTGATAATTCAGACCGGTGCGCAAGTACTCGGCCTGAAGCCCGTGAGTATCCATGCTTGTGAACAGCATAAAATTTTTCAATTTTCCAGAGGCCGTCAGCGCTGCAACCTTATCAATGAATTTCCGAAAATGCGTTTCGGGAACACCCAAGTTGGAGTTGATACAGAGCTGGAGGTGGGGCAGGGGATGGTCCTCGATGTAATCTAGCACGCGAAACGTGTTGCTGTTGACCAAGGGTTCGCCGCCGGTAATCCGAAAGACCTTTAAGTCCGGCGCGAGCGAAGGAAACCAATCCCAGAAAGCTTTTACGTAAGGATTGTTCTCTGTTCTGAGCGGCTCCAGCCCATTGAGCCGCAAGTCGTCCAACGTCGGGCGTCCGACATATTCGCCATGTTTGACAAACGATGCCCACAGCGAACTGGAAATATGCGGATGGCAATAGCTGCAGCGGAAGTTACATTCGTTGCCGAAACTCACTTCCAAGTAGGTGGGATTGACATTTTCGTTAGGGTCCATCGCCGCGATTTTTTCTAATTCGGGCTTGGCCCACGGGTCAGACGACTTCACGATACGATCGCTGAAGTGGGATCCGGGAGTATCCTCAACGCGCCAGCAGTATTCACATTCCGCCGGACGTTTTCCCTCCAGCATCATTTTTCGCAGCGACTTTTTGTGCGCGGTATTATGTAAGGCACTCGGGTCGCGCGCCAACTCGTCCAATGGGACTTTGTGAGTCATGGGATGATGGCAGCTGTGGGTTTGCCCGTTCTGCAAATGAATGGTGACCTGCAGCCATTTCGCGAGGCAAAAGCTCGGCGAAACCCTATCCAATTCGGATTTCGTGCGGGAAAGTGTTTCGGGCAGGTCCATTCAAAATTTTTAACGTGGATACTCGGCGAAGAACAGCCTTTTGTTTTCAGCTTTACGAACCAAAACGGCGTTGTTAGTCTCATTCTATGTACAAAAAGCTGGGATTACTTGCGGCACTGACTTTTATAGTGAGCGTGGGTGTTTTCGGCTTCCGCGTTAGGTTTCCTGCCTCCTTAATTTTCGATGAATCCTACTATGTCTCCGCGGCACGCGAAGTGCTCAAAGACGGCGTCAACCAAAATTGGAGCCATCCGCCTCTTGGCAAATGGCTGATCTCGAGAAGCATGGCCACCTTCGGCCAAAATCCCTTCGGAACGCGGGCCTTTAGTGTCCTCTTCGGAGCGGGCGCAGTCGTGGCGATCGAACTGCTGGCGTATTTTCTCTACGGTGATCTCTGGCTCGCGGCGGCTGTGGCTTTGCTCACGCTGACGAACGGAATGTTATTCGTAATGGCCCGGGTCGCGATGCTCGATGTGTTTATGATCTTTTTTATGTTGGCGGGTCTCGCGGTTTTTGCGGCCGCGCGAAGAGAAACAGTTTCGCCGCGCGCCCGGCTGCTGCTTTTTTCGGTGAGTGGGCTGTGTTTTGGCTTGGCCACCGAGTGCAAATGGATCGGCATTTTTCCGGTTTTCGTCTGTCTCGCGCTGAGCTTGAAAAAAAATTGGCGGCAAGCACTCGTGGCGTTTGTCGCGATACCGGTAGTGGTGTACGCGAGCGTGTTCGGAATTCTTTTGATGCACATGCACTCCTCCCAGGGTGTCGCCTATAGTTTTTCCGGCGAGCTTTTGGCTCAGTGGGATATGCTGACGGCGCATTTGGATCGACTGCCGTTCTATCATGCGTATGCGAATTCTTGGATCGATTGGCCGCTTAATTCTCGTCCCACTTTATTCAGTCATACGTATGCGTATTTTGGCGAGGACTGGAAATCCAACGTGATCTTTTTTCTGCTCAATCCCGTGATTGCGTGGACAGGCTTTTCCGCGCTCTTTTTAATATTGTGGAAAATCTGGCGCCGCGATGAGCGCAGTCTTTTTGTCGGCTCGCTGTTTTTCATTTGCTGGTTGCCCTGGGCCGCCTTAAACCGCTCGACTTTTTTATTTTATTATTTCGCCGCGGCAAGTTTTCTGCCGCTCGTGATCGTGGATGCGTCCACTCTATTTCCTCGCCGCCGCCAAGCCGTTTTCTGCCTCGTCCTTTTAAACGTGATTTTTTTTATTTATCTGTGGCCGATTCTCGCGTCTCAGTCCCTATTTAGAAGCCAAATTACCTCCAGACTCTGGCTGTTTCCGAATGCTTCATTCTGAGGCAAAAGAGCTGGACTTGGACCCGTGTTTTGCAGATTAATGTTTACGCCGAACGACTCGCCTGCAATCCTAAAGGGTAGGGGCCGTTTGTGAGATATCTTAAGTCTAATTCGGGTTTTACGTTGACCGAGCTGATGATCGCCGCGGCGCTGAGCTCTATCGCCATCATGCTAATGACGTCCCTTGCCCGAACCATGATTCAGTCTGATTTGAAATTTCGGGCCGTGCATGATGACAGCGACTTGGTCATGCTCACGAGCGATATTCTCCGTGGCAAACTTTGTTCGTACGCGCTCCGCACTCCCGCGGGTGCCAAAATTCCGTTTACCGGCGCCGACACCGATATCTTTATTCATCTCAACAATGTTATTAGCGCCACACCATCTGACACGGTGTTGATTCAACCCGGTCCTGTCGGCCAATCGAAAACGCTCAGGTTAGCGACTCTGCAGTTGGTTGAGCAGGTGCCTGGGACCGGGCGCCTTCAAAATCGCGCGATCTTTCACACAATCATGGGCAATCTCTCAATCAATTCGCCTGTGATCACGAACATTAGGACGGTGGATGGAACACCTATTCCGGACGTGGTCGCCGCCTATGGCGTCACTGTGGGGCAGCAAGTGATCGGGTTGGGAATCGATAATTTCGCAAGTAACACCCCTCCGCTTCTCGGCGCCCAAGTCGCCGCGGTGGCGGCTGGGTCAATAACCATGAATGAGAACTCCAAAGTCGCGCAGGCCAATACTTTTCTTCAGGTCGGCGGTTTCTACAAGATTTATTCGACTAACGTGAAGATGACTTTTACCGACACCAATCCGGAAGCGACGGCGATTCCAAACCGTTTCGTCCCGGTGACGGTCGCAGTCGGTGCTCAGACCGGGACGCTCGATCAATGCTATTCAACCGACCAGACCCTCCTCTGTGGTGCCGTCGGGGGAGTGATCGACTCGAATGGGGCGTGCAGTCACGGGCTCTTTGGGCGCCTGACGACGGCGTTCCCCTGTGATGCCCTTCATGTGAATGGAAACGCTTGCGTCGGGGCGCCGCCCATCGCCCCATGCGTCTGGATTTATGCAATAACAGGAGTCGCGGCGAATGGAGATCCACGGTGCAGTTGCATCCCTTCATGCCCAAATTAATAAAGAATGTCGGTGACGGCGGATTCTCTTTGGTCGAAGTCATTATTTCGTCCGCGATCTTCGTGATCGTTGTGCTTGGCTTGTCGACTGCCTATAGCCAATATTTTAAGGCTGCGAAGAGTTCGGAAAGCTGGATCGGCACGAACGCGGCCGTTAACCAAACCGTAAAGCTGTTGGAAACGCCGGAGTTCTGCGACTCGGTTCTACGGGCGGCGGGTGGTGGGCCTGTCACCATGGACCCTAACGCGAGTGTCACTATCGGCGAAATTCATATGAAAAGCGCGATTGATGCCGGCAACGTCGACACGGTCTTGTTAAAGGCGGGACAGAAGATCAATGAAAAGTACAAAGTCCTCACCATGACCGTTTCGGAACAATTCGCCGGAGTCGGACGGTCAACGGCGACGACGACCACTCAACCCTACGTGGCGGTGAAGACAACATTGAATAAGACTTGGACTACTTATGTGGCAAAACTCACATTTGCGTTCGAACAAGGCGGAAAGCAGCTGAGCGGTTCGCCCGGCCAGAGCGTGCCCATAACTCTCGCCGTGAATACCGGCGATCTCACCGACTATCGTTGTTACATAAATGTGGCCCAACAGCAGGTTTGTGAATCCAATGGAGGCTATATCGACGACAAGGGCAACTGTGCGGCTACGATGTACGATCGGATTACCAACAATGGCAAGGCCAATTATGACTGTTCAACCTGCGCGACCACTCCCACGCCCAACTGCAACGCCGCGCCCTGTGCCGCCAACCCCTGTTCTGTCCATGCTCCGGTCGCACAATGGGTCATGCACGGTTTTGACAGTACGGGGATGCCCCAATGCGTATGCCAAAATTCATGCTACTAAGTATCTCGGGATGAGACGCAGTCTACTTTTGGCACGGCCGCCTGACTTAGGGTTTTTTTCATTTATAGGCTTGCTTAAGTTGCCGATAATTTAAAGAGATGTCCTTGAAGTTGCTGAATAACCCAAAAGGGTCTTCATTCATTATGGCTATTGGTTTCGCCGCGGCGGTGGCCATCGCCATTATGCAGATTGTATATATCCTAGATTCCGTCGCTGCCGCGGGCACCCGCGAAAAAGTGACTTTGAGTGCAAGTGAAGTCGGAATTAAGCTCAGTAAAATTTTAGGCTACGGCAATAACTGTGTGGCGGCCTTGGGTGGTCCTGGATTTCAATACGCTTACGGCGGTGCTGCTATCACATTTGGCGCAATCACGCTTCCCGGATCACCACAGGCTTCCCTCTCCACAACCGCCGGAGCTCCGGGACATAACGTCTTTGGCAATATGACGGTCAGTAATATCGTATGGAAGAGCTCCGGGGCCCTTCCCAATGTAGTGAAAACCGGTGGGATCACTTACAATTCATTCTCCGGCTTTCTGACAATTTCATTCTCCACAACGGGGGGGGCGGCGACCTTTGCGGGCGGCACACTTGCTTCGCTGAGCTACCCCATCACTTTTCTCAGCAATCCTGCAAATGCCAATACTGTCGAAAAATGCTTTCCCACATTTTCGGCGCAGGACACGTGCGCGAGCGGAGGCGGCGTCCCCGGCGGCTCGGGCACCGATTGCACAGGCTCATACTTTACGCAGCTCTCTACCAGCGGGGTCCAGAATTGCATAGGGACTTGTGCCCCCACCCCCTTCCCCTACGTGGCGAGTTTTAATAGCCAGGGCGTTCCGCAATGCGCTTGCCCCTTCGGTGGTACGTACACGCCGTAATTATTCCGCGTGACAACGCCTTTCGCATTGTAGTTGAATTTTCCCGATGAACTCTGTGCGCATCGATGTGCTAATCGCGACTTACGGGCGCTGGCGTCTTCTCGAGCGCAGCGTGCGCAGTCTTATTGCGGCGGCCCAGTCGCAAACCCATTTTCAAATTCGCATTCTGATTTGTATTGGCGGCGGGGATACGGCTTCAGTGGAGGCGGTGTCACGGATTCAAACGGACATGCCTTCCGCGGACATTTTTACAGTGAGTTTTCCGGAGCGTCTCGGCGCCGCCGAAGCGCGCAACCGGCTCCTTCCTCATGCGGCGGCGGAGTGGTTGTACTTTATCGATGACGATGCCTACGTCGGCCGCGATTTCTTCAACCGCTTTTATGAGCAGTCGACATTCACGCCGCACGCGGCTTGCATCGGCGGCCCCAATCTCACGCCTCCCGCTTCGTCTCCATTTCAGACGGCGACCGGGATCGTCTTGTCCTCGCGTTTTGGAGCCGCGAAATCGCGTAACCGCTACACGCCACATAAACTTGATATGTTTTTATGCCGGGAAGAGTCTTTGATTCTCTGCAACCTTTTCGTGCGCGCGCGCGCGATGGAGAACCGGCGGTTTCCGGTTCAATTGGCCAGCAATGAGGAGAATTGGCTGCTTCTCGACCTACAAGCCATCGGCGCGGAATTGGTTTATGCGTCCAACCTCGCGGTTTGGCACGAGCGCCGGGGGCGGCTTACCCAGTTGATTTCACAAATTCATATTTACGGAATCGGACGCGGGCAGGTCTTGCGCCTCAGGCCGTGGAGCTGCCGTTATTTTCATATCGTGCCCGCGCTTGTGGTCTGCTTTTCGGCCGCGGCGCTTTTCCTCGCGCCCTGGTGGCCCCTCCTGTTTAAACTTTGGCTGGATTTTGCGATGGCTTACGCCGGACTTCTAACGCTTGCGCTGATTCGCCGGGCGCGAGCGCCGAGTGGAATTTCTGCGCCATTGTTTTTAAGCGCACCGCTTTTTCCCCTGGTGCACATCAGTTATGGACTCGGCATTTTGCGCGGGCTGAACAAGCCATGAGCGAATTCACTTTCGAGATTCAGGGCCTCGTTGCCGGCTTCGTTCTAGCATCCGAACAGTACCGCGAGGCCTTCAACTGGTTGCGGCTCGACTTCGCCGCATTCGCGCCCGCAAGTCGCGAGCCTTCGATTCGTATCACGCTGGCTGACGCTCTTCCCTCGGATCGTTTGAAAAAACCTGCGCGGGTTTGGCGCAAACCGCACCTTTCCGTACACGGCACGGGGAAACATCGCCTGTGCTTTTATCCGAACGCCGTTCGCGCGGAAGCCCACGAGTCAAAGGGCCGGCGCGAATTTTGGGTGGCCGGCACCGAGTGCGAACGAGTGCGTGAAGTCGCCTATACGGCCATGCTCTCAGCTTTGGGAGAGGCGCTCGACGCGGCCGGTTTTCATCGCGTTCATGCGGCAGCGCTCGATATTCGCGGAACCCGCGTTTTGCTGATCGCGCCTTCGGGTGGCGGAAAATCTTCGCTCTCCGCGCTTTTGAGCCGCGAACCGGGAGTGCGGCTGTTTTCCGACGAAAGCCCCTTACTCGGCGCCGGCGGGATTTATCCTTTCCCTCTGCGTTTGGCCCTTGCTCCGGCGGTCGCGCAAGCGCTGGGCTTTGCGCCCGGTGACCGGTTTCAACGCGCGCGATATTCACCCAAGTGGCTTTACCCATTCCCCGCCGCGAGCATCGGCCGCCCCGGCCACGCCGATCTCGTGTTCGCCGTGGGCAAGGCCGGTGAAAATCCGCGGGTGCGCCGGACAAATCGGCTGACGCTGGCCTGCCGTCTGCTCCCGAGTCTCGTCGCCGGATTGGGGCTCGCGCAAATGGCGGAGTGGATGCTGCGTGTGAATGCCCTTCCTCGCTTGATAAAAATCGCGTTCGGACGGGCCGCGGCGGTCATCCGCCTTTTGCGGCATACAAAAGAAGTTTATATTTTTTCGCCAGGGCCCGATGCGGCAACTAATGTCAGGTTTTTAAATGACTTGGTCCGCGAATTCGAAAAAGACGCTACCCGCGCGCCAAACTCGCGTCGACAAAACGAGCCAGCGACTCGGCATCCTTAAAATTCTCTTCTTCGACGGCAATTGGCGGCACGGTGATGTGAAACGCGTTTTCCAAATGCACGACCAACGCGATAATCTCGAGACTGGAAAGCTGGCGAGTCAGCGCGGAATTGGCGTCGGCCAGGGGAAACTCCCGCTTGAGCAATTGATTGATCTTATCGAGCGTGGTGAGCATGCGTCTCCCAGCCCTGTTAATTCACACAAGGCCTTTACTTTGTCAAACCGGCTGACTAGGCTTTCATAAATGAAGCTGCGTCTTCCGCCGACATCGCTGATCATTTTAATCTTTGGGTTGGCTTTGATTGTAGGTAAAACTTGGTTTTCTCCTGGATTCAGACACAATGCCGGGAGGCGGATTATTGCCATCATTTTAAATTCTTCTCGGGTCTTGAACCCGGGCTTCCCGGAAGAATAAGCGAATGACTTTAGAGAGCGCGGTAGAAGAGGGAAGTCCGGAGTGGATGGTCACATCCCTCCGAGATTTCCGCCAAAAACTTGAGAAACGCCTCGCGGATTTTTTAACTACTCCCGCCCGACTGGCCTTCGCCGCGACTTTCATTTTAATTCCGCTGCTGGGGTATTGGCTCGCTCTTCACTTTGATTTTATCACGCTCTCGGGCAACATCCGCTACTTGACCGTATTTCCGATTTACACCTTGGTGGTATTATTTTGCGTCACGTTCACGCGTTGGTTTATGCCCAAGTTCGAGAGCGCGGCGGTCGCACTCAGCCAAGTTCCGGCGTTCGCGGCGGTTCTGGCGGTGATGTCGGGAGACCCGCGTGACATTCTTTACGTGGCCTTCGCCTTTGCGGTTCTTATCGCCGTCGGATGGGGCGCCTTCGCGGCCCAGGCCAAATTAAAATTGGAATCCGACCGCGCTTTTCTCTGTTGCTTCTTCGTCGTTGTGATTTTGCTTAACCTGCTCGACTTCGTTCATCACGGAAACTTCTCCAAAGATTCGTCTAAATTTGCGCGCCCCATGCGTTGGTTGCTGACGATGTCTTTTCCGATTTTCACCGTCGCGCTGAACTCCGGTCCGGAGGTTCGACGGCAATTTAAGAACTTCTTGTTATTCCCGTTCGCGTTTGTTTATCCGTTGCCTTCGCAGCTTAGATTTTGGGATAAAACTCCTTCGGCCAAGCTGACGAGCCAAGGCCTTTTTGATGTGGCAATTTCCCTCGTCTATCTTTTCGCGTTGGCGCAGTTCCATTGGCCCGAGAACGGCGAGATCGTTGAACAGCCTGTCCTAAACTTTTTAATTTTAGGATTCTCGAGCTATGTTTGGGTTTACTTAGCCAGCGCCAGCCAAATTACGATTTGCGTCGGGCTAGGGCGAATCATCGGGTATCAGTTGCCTTCGCCGTTTGATTTTCCATTGCTGGCGACTTCGCCGCAGGACCGTTGGCGGCGGTGGAATACCTATTTCTATCACTTCTTTATGGTCTCGACATTTTATCCCGTGTTCAAAAGAACGTCTTCGGTATTTCTCGGCGTGATGTGCGTATTTTTCCTATCGGCGCTGAGCCATCAACATCCCTCGCAAATTTTTGTTTATCGCCGGCTTAAAGCCGCGCCGACCGACGATGCGTTTGCGCTATTTATTTTCTTCTTTCTGCACGCGCTGATTGTCTATGTAGGATTGAAAACCGCAAAACTCTGGCCGTCGATGGCACGCCGCTCGGGGTGGTGGGGAGTAGGCGTGACCACGTTCCTCATGACTTGCATTCATGTGTTGAAAGCGGCGCTCTGATGAGCGGCCGACTTTTCGCCGCTGACGATTGGGGTTTTTCGCCGGCAATTAACGACGGCGTTTTGCGGTTGGCGCGTGAAGGTTGGCTAGCGTCCGTCTCCTGTGCCGCAAATACGAAGTTTCTGAATCATGGCCTGGAGGAACTTCTCTCTCATGGCCAAAGCGGAGTTAAGTTCTCGCTCCACCTGAACTTCACGTATGGACGACCCTTGCTCGGAGCGGCCGCGGTGCCTTCACTCTGCGAACGCGACCAGTTTGTGAGCCACCGGGAATTGATGCGCCGGAGTTGGCGTGGGCATCTCGACCCCGCTGAAATAACGGCCGAATTTCGCGCGCAACTGAAGTGTCTACGTGAGGCGGGAATTCCCGTGACGAGTGTGGATGGTCATCACCATATCCATCTGCTCCCCGCCATCGCGCGGGTTTTAGTAGACGTGCTGCCTGAGGAAGGCCTTCGTGAGATCCGCGTTTTAAACGACCGCGCGCATCTGCCCAGCTGGTTGCAAACGCAATATTTCAAGTTGCGCCTAGCGCGTGCGAATCCAAAGTTGAATTTAACGGAATGCCATTATCTGCGGCCGCGGCACTTGCGCGCGAAAGCCCGCTTTGCGCGGAAGCTCGCTCGGTCGGCTGGCCATCCTCTGCTTGTACACCCGGCGCTGGAGAACGATTTCCAAGCCAGCGGAATGACGGACGGGCTGCGCGACTACCGCGTCCACGAATTAAAAACTATTTTGAATTATATGACTGACGTAGCCTCTCCGGTGACCTCAAAATTTTGACAACTTATAAGTTGTCAAAATTTTGAAGTGTGCGTGGTGCTTATTCGGCCATTGGCCAGCGTGACCAAGTCGCAAGTGAGACACATCCCGGGGCGGGTTTTTTTATCAACGTCGCCTCAAGCGTGCCGCGCCTCATGCCGCTCCCGCAGCTCGGCACCTTCGATGCTTAAGCGGGTCCAAGGAATCGCAATCAATCGATCCACCTCGATCGGCTCTTCGGTCTCCTCACAAATCCCATAAGTTCCTTTTTCAATCCGACCCAAGGCATTTTCGATTTCAATCAGCTGTGAACGCAGACGCTGTTGCGTGAGGAACAAGTGATTCTCGGCCAGCAACGCCATCGTCTGATCCGCCTCATCGCCGCCGGTTTCGCGTTCTCTGAAGTCGTGGAAGTGCGACTGGAAGCGATTCAACAAGTCGGCTTTGGCGGTTAATAATTTCTGCTTACACAGCGAAATAACCTTTTGGTCCAGCACATGTCCCCCTGGACTCCGCCAGAAGTAGCCTGGCGGAAGTCATCCATGGGACAGAGGTCCAAACGCGGACGGTTATTTTTTTATGGATTTACTCGGTTCATCGTGTTGTTCGTAGGACGGACTCCAGGTCACGATCGTGCCCTGCTTGACCATCAACGGAATCAGCGGGCGCACCAATTCTCTTTGTGAATTCATAGACATAGGCCCACTCACGCCTTGGTACTGCTTAATATTCGATAACGCCTGGGCCAGGCCCACGCGCGACCCCTCGCCCCCCGAAATCATCTGGCGGAGAAGCAATCCCACCTCATATCCTTGGGCCTCAAATAATCCAGGCTCGTCGCCGAACGTATGCTTGTAGTCCTGGAAGAACTTCGACGTCTTGAAGCCCGGATCGCTGGTGATATTGCTATCGACGAACAACGCATTCTCGACATTCTTGCCGCCGCGGCGGGTGAGTTCCGAAGTGTTCCAAATATTGGTCCCCAGCAGACGCGCGTTCGGCAATCCCTGATACGCGAGCATCGGCGCGATTTGACCCAAAGCTTTCGGGCTGTCGGGAACAAAGATCGCGTCGAAGTCGGCGATCGGCGGCAGCAAATCGTCCGGCGGCTGCGACCGGCCCTTCAAGGTCTTTTGCTTTTTGAACCAGTCCTTCACGCGCGCCTGATACTCAGCCTGGCGATCTTCGAGATAATAGGTTCCCACCAAGCGCTTGATCGGTCCGCGAAAGTCCGTTTCGGTCGACGCATAGGTTTGTGCGCCCGTGATCGTGCCGCCTTTGGACAGCACTTCGTCCCAGAAAATATTCGCATATTCGACGCCGTACGCGTCGTTCGGATAGAGAATCGCGAAGCGCTTGTAGCCGAGTTGGTCCATCGCCAAGTGAACCAGTTCGCGCACTTGCATCTCGCTCGTCACGGAATTGCGGAACACGTATGACGCGCCTTCGGTCAAACCGGATTTTTGCGACAAGGCGACGGAGGGAACGCCGAGCTCCTCGGATTTCGCCGCCACAGCTTGCGCCTCGCGGCTCAAAAGACTGCCGACGATGGCGATGACATTATCTTCGCCGACCAAGCGCTCGACGGCGTGCTTGGCGCCTTCGGGCGTGCCTTCGCTGTCGACGACGGCGAGTTTGAACTGACTGCGGTCAGGACCGTAAATTCCGAGACCGAGCTGTAGGCCCTTCAAAGTTTTCTGGGCAATCGGCGCGCTCCGGCCGGTGAGCGGCAACACGGTGCCAACCGTGTAGGGATCCACGCGCCGGCGCGAATCGAGCTGCGTGAGATACGCTTCGGCTTGATGCTGCAGCGGTGTGCCCGCCGCGTAATCTGAAGACCGCGCGAACATGCTGCGGGCGCCGTCGAAATCTTTCGAAGCCAACCGGAACATACCGAGGCGGTACGCGGCTTGCGCGCGCACAAAGGCCAGCTCTTGATTATCGACGGTCTTCTCCAACTCATTTTGCGTGAGGTGGTGATAGACGAGGTCAATCGCGTGCGCCTGCACGTTCACTTTTACATCGGGTTTGGTTTCGTGATCATAGAGGAACGCTAACGCCTTCAAGGCGTCGAGGCGGTCGCCGAGCAACGTGAGCAAATTGTAACGGTGTTTGTAGAAGTCGACTTTCAGTTGATCCGACAGGCCGGGAATCTTCAGGCCGCGCGCATTGAGCGACAGCGCCTCATCAAGGCGACCCATTTTGTGCAAGCAGTGCGAAGCGCCGAGCAGGGCGCCGCCTTCGTTGGGGCTGAACGTGTCGGAATTCACGAGGCTCATGTAACTCTGGTACGCGAGATCGTAATTGCCGCGCGCAAAGTAAATCTTCGCGAGCTGCATGGTCGCATCGTCAGCGACGTCGGACTTCGGATGGCGGGCAATTAAGGTTTTCAGCCGTTGAATCGCCCGCAAGTCGCTTCCCGCCGCCACGTCGATCTGAATTTTCGAGAGTTCTTTTTTGGCATCGTAAGGTGCGGCAACCGGAGGATTCTTTTTCGGCTCAGACACGCAAGACACGATCATCTGAACGAAAACAAGCAAGAGTGCTAAACGGACGAATCTCATTTTGACCTCGATTGCAGCAGGCGCTTCATCTTGTCCTTGAAATCGGCAACTTGCGGCGAGGCCGTCGCCGACTTGCGCAATTTCTCAAGGGCCTGACGATCATCGTCGCTGATCGAGTTCGGAACGTCCACCACGACTTTCACTAACATATCGCCCGGTGCATAACCGCCGATATCGGGAAAGCCTTTGCCTTTTAAACGGAAGATCTGGCCTGGATGCGTACCGGCAGGAATGTTAAGCGAAGCTTTGCCCGTTAACGTGGGCACCTCGACGCTGGTCCCGAGCATCGCATCCACGAATGAAACCGGTAGCTCCATCAGCACATCATTGTCTTTGCGTTTGAACAGCGGGTGATCTTGGAAACTGACGATCACATACAAGTCGCCGGGTTTGGCATTGCCGCCCGGGCTATCGCCTTCGCCGCGCAATTTTAATCTCTGGCCGGATTTCACTCCGGCGGGAACCGTAATCGATAATTTCGCGGCGTCTTCGCGGCCCGCGCGTTGGCGGACGAAGCTGATGCGTTTCTCGGTTCCGGTCGCGGCTTCTTCAAGAGTCACGGTCAAGGTGTAGCGGAGATCCGCGCCGCGCTCCGGTTGGCGAAAACCGCCGCGTCGGGGACCGCCTTCCTGTTGCTGGGCGCCGCCGAAAAATTCGCCGAAGAAATCGCCGAACATATCCTGGAACTGTTCCGCGCCGCCTTGGCTCGGATCAAAACCGCCCTGTTGGCCGAAGCCTCCACGGAACCCTTGAAACCCGCCGGCGCCGCCGAAGGGATTGGGGCCGCCTTGTTGCGCGCCCGCATGGCCGAATTGATCGTACATCTGGCGTTTTTTGGCATCGCCCAAGACGTCGTAGGCTTCATTCACTTCTTTGAAACTGTCTTCAGAGGCTTTATTCCCGGGATTTTTATCCGGGTGATATTTCATGGCAAGTTTGCGGAATGCTTTCTTGATGTCGTCCGCAGACGCCTGCCGCGAGACTCCGAGCACGCTGTAGTAATCTCTCTTAGCTCCTGCCACGTACGCCTCTTAATTTTCGGTGGGGGCACTCGCGACGGTCACTTGCGCCGGTCGAATGAGTTTGTCGTGCATCTTGTAGGCTTTTTTGAAAACGCGCGCGACATGGCCCGCGGGCATATCGGTGCGCGGCTCACTGCTCAGGGCTTCGTGTTTCGACGGATCGAAGGGTTCGCCCTCGGCTTTAACTTCTTCCACGCCGAATTTTTGCAGCATGGACTTCATTTCGGTGGCGATCATTTTCACGCCCGCCCGGAACGAATCGATATTTTGGTCTTTGATTTCAGTTTCGAGTGCGCGCTCAAAGTTGTCGAAGACGCCAAGAAAATCGCGAATCAGGCGCTCAGCACCGTACTTCATCAATTCGGACCGCTCTTTAACAGCTTGCTTGCGGTAATTGTCAAAGTCCGCGGCCAAGTACATGTATTCGCTCTTGGCTTTCTCCAGCTCGGATTTGAGCTTCTCCAGAGACTCGTCGGACGGGGCTTCTTTGAGGTCTTTTTTCGTCTGATCTTCGCTCATACAGCACAATATGTGGCCGCTAAATCCGCTGTCAATGTGACGAAAGGGTCACGGCGCAGCATCGCGGGCGAGAAACGTTAGCTCCTCGAACACGCGGTTACTGATGAGCTGCCCTGTCCGAGTCAACCGCCAAGTCTGCCCTTCGTGGCGCAGCAGACCCCGGCCCGCAAGCCCTTCGAGGCGCCCTAAAAGCCGAGGCTGAATGTGGACTGCGGTTTTTTCGCGCCATTTCTCGTCCGGAAGCCCGCGCTCGGTCCGCAAAAACATATGGCACATGTCGGTGAGCATTTCGTGTTCTTTGAGCGACTCAAATTGTTCGGCCGGAAGGACCTCGGTGAATGATCCGGCTTTGCGTTCGACTTGTTCGCCATAGTGCGCGAGCGATTTGGGATTCCAAAAGCGCAACCCGTGGGGCGAGTGTTCGCGCATGTAGGAATGGCTGCTGAGACCGATGCCCCAATAACTCACATCGCGCCAATACGTCATATTGTGGCGCGACTCGAAGCCCAACTTCGCGAAATTCGAAATTTCGTATTTATTCAAACCGATTGTGGCGAGTTGAGATTCAATCTCAGCAAACATCGCCACCTGTTCGTCCTCGGGAGGACGGCCCAAACTCATCGGATGCGATTCGGGAACCGTAAGACAATACGCGCTAAGATGCGGCGGGCTGAAAGCGAGCACCTCCGCGAGGTCCAGTTTTACGCCGTCAAGCGTTTGACCTGGTAGCGCAAAGAGCAAATCAAAGGAATAGTTGAGGGAATACTTCTGGAGCAATCGCAGCGTCTCGCGCGTATCTGCGGCGGAGTGCTTGCGGCCGCAGAGCTTGAGCAAATCGTCGTTGAACGTCTGCGCGCCGACACTGAAGCGGTTGAAGCCCGCCTCCATGTACTGAGTTAACTTTTTTTCGTTCAGCGTCGCGGGATTGATTTCGAGCGTGAGTTCCGCATCGCGGGCAAATGTAAATCCCACATTTGCAAGTTCGCGCGAAATCGTTAGAATGAGTTCAGGAGATAAAAGGCTGGGTGTGCCCCCGCCGAAGTAGAGCGTCGCAATCTCACGGTCCGGCCAAATCTGGTGCCGGTGACGAATCTCCTTCAGCACCCAACCGACGTATTTTTCGGGGGGCAAAATCTCGGATTGTTCGAACGTGGTGAAGTCGCAATAGCGGCAGCGCTGCAGGCAGTAGGGGATGTGCACGTAGACCGATAGACCCATGGTAGGTGTTTAAATTATGTTTAAAAAATATCAACTCAAAAACGGCCTGAAAGTCCTTCTGGTAGAGAGTCACAAGTCGCCCGTGCTCTCAATTCAAATGTGGGTGAAGACGGGCAGTGCCGACGAGAAAAAAGGTGAGGAGGGCATCAGCCACTTCATCGAACACTTGGTTTTCAAGGGCACGCGTAAGTTCAAAGTGGGCGAAATCGCCTCCTCGGTGGAAGCCGCCGGCGGTGAGCTGAATGCGTACACTTCGTTCGACCAAACGGTGTTTTACGTTACGATTTCTAAAGAGTTCGAGAACGTCGGCTTAGACGTCATTTCCGAAATGATGGGTTTTCCCAAGTTCGATGAAGGCGAAATCAATAACGAGCGCGAAGTCGTGATCGAAGAGATCAAACGGTCGAATGACAGCCCTCATCGCCAGGCGAGCCGCTTGTTGTTTGAGACCATGTACAAGAAGCATCCGTACGGCATTCCCGTGATCGGCTACGAGAACAACATCAATACGGTTTCGCGCAAGACTTTGGTGAACTATTTCAACTCGCGCTACAACCCGAAGACGATGACTTTGATCGTTGCCGGCGACTTCCGCTCGCCCGAAATGAAGAAGAAGGTCGATCAGTACTTCGGCGCTTTCGAGAAAAGCAAACTGCGCGTGGTGAAGCGGCCTGTGGACAAACCTGTGAAGAAGCCGGCCTTGATCGTCAAGACCGCGCCCTTTGCCGAAACGATCGTGCATATTGCGTTTCCCGCGCCCAAAGCTTCGCACAAGGACATTGCGGCGTTAGAAGTTTTTGCTCTGATTTTCGGTCAGGGCGAGAGCTCGCGCCTGAATCAGCGCTTGCGCATGCACTCGCATCTTGTGAATTACGCGGGATCAAGCGTATTTGTCGCGCGCGATCCGGGGTTTATGGCGATTTCGATGTCGCTGAATGAAAAGGATTTCCAACAGGCGATGAACGACCTCCTCGAGGAGATTCAGCGCATTTTGAGCCTGCCGCCGACCGCCGAAGAATTGCAAAAGGCACTTACCAATATGGCGAGCGAGCAATACTACTTCTTGGAAACGGTCGATGGCTTGGCCCGCAAATACGGGCACTATCAAGATCTCTTCGGCGATCCCTCGTATTTCGAGCGCTTTATGAAGCAGGTGCAGAGCCTGACTCCGGCCGATATTTTGAAGACGGCACGCAAGTATCTCGATGCGAAGAAGGCGTCGCTGGTAATTATGACTCCCGCGGATCAAGGCGCGATCGAGCCGGTGGCGAAAGAGTGGATGTCGCATTTTGAAAAAGTCGTGGGCGAAAAGGCGGGCAAGACTAAGCCGGTCAAAGCCAAGAAGAACAAAAAGATTTCGTGGGTGTTCAAGAAGCCCGCCAAAATGCAAGATGGCATTCAGAAGTGGACTTTAAAGAATGGCATCACGCTGATCACGCGGCCGTCTTTTGAAACGCCGGTTGTGTCTCTGCGCTGTGCGAGCCTCGGCGGTTCGCGTTTAGAAACGTCTTCGAATACGGGCGCGACCGAGTTGCTTTCGCGCGTATGGACCGCGGGCGCGGGCGATATGTCCGAACTCGATATGAATTTGAAAATGGACGAGATGGCGGCGTCGCTTTCGGCCTTCGGTGGCCGCAATTCTGAAGGCCTCTCGATGAGCTGTCTGAAGCCGTTCGCGCACGACATGTGCGAGATGTTCTTCAAAACGCTGATCGATCCGCATTTCGAGAAGCAGGCGATCGCACGCGAAATTAAGTCGATGCAAGAGCATGTGAAACTGCGCAAAGACAATCCCGCGCAGCTCTGCATTTTGAATTTCATGAAGGAGATGTTCGGCGATCACCCGTACGGACACGATCCCTACGGCAGCGAAGAGGCCATCGGCCGCCTGACTCAAGCGATGGTGCGCGACGTGTATGCGCAAAAGACCGGTCTCACGATCGTGGCTTCCGGCGCTTTGGATCCGGCGGAATTCAAAGGCCAGGTGGAACGAGCCCTTGGCAAAATGAATCCCGGTGCCGGCAAGAACACCTTGTACCCGATCAAATATCCGACCTTGGAAAAACACGTTTTCCTCGAAAGCGTGAAGGAGCAGAGCCATATTCTATGCGGCTATCCGGGTTTGCAGTTGAAAGACCCGACACGCTACACACTGCAAGTGATGCAGGCGATTCTTGCGGGTCAGGGCGGGCGGCTGTTTCTCGAGTTGCGGGACAAGGCTTCGCTCGCGTACTCGGTTTCGCCGATGCGTATGGAAGGCCTCGAGGGCGGATACTTCGGCGCGTACATCGGCTGCTCGCCTGAAAAGTCAGCCACCGCCATCAAGATGATGCATACGGAATTCGATAAATTGAAATCAAGACTGGTGCCAGCGGAAGAGTTGGCGCGCGCGCAACGCTACTTGATCGGAAAACACGACATCGAGTTGCAGAAAAACTCGAATATCACGTCGTCGATTTTGTTCGACCATATTTATGGAATTGATTTCCTCGAGACCTATCACTTTGCGGACCGCATTCGCGCAGTTACGAGCGCGCAGATTCAGGAGATGGCCGAGAAGATCTTTTCCGCGCCGCCGGTGATTTCGGTGGTTGGTCCCAAGTCGCCATTTAAGGCATAAAAATCCGTTATTTTCCGTATCACGGCGAGGGCGTATTAAACCTTGCCAAACCACCAATTTTTCAGGGGAATTCAATAAACCCCCAACCTTAGTTTGGCGCCCTCTTGCGCCCTGCAAAAATAAGCTAAAATAAGAGGCAGAGACCACCGATCTTTTACTTAAGAGAGAGGGAGGAGTGGCTCAAAATGAGTCAGCGCTCATTGCAGCTTATTCTTGAAAGTCCGCGGCAATTTTTTGTCGACCGGATCGATCAGGCATTGGTGCGGTTGAAGTTTCAGCCGCTGCCGCTCTCGCGCCACTATCTGGTCGATATTCTCGAACACTTTATGTTTACCGAAAATCTAGAAGGCAGCATGCTCGCGGAAATGTACCTGCGCGCGCAAAATTCGCCGCCGCCGGTGCGCACGGATTTGTTGAAAAAGCTCGGCGACTCGTCGCTGTACATCAGCGGCTTTTTCGGCGACTCGCTTTCCCGCAAAATCGTGGACATCGACTACTACGTGAATATGGGCGGAACGGCTTACGGCGCTTTGTCGACCTCGGCGACAGATGAAAACCTTTCGCAAGTTTATGGAGAGTTCTCCGCGCGCTTCGGCGAATTTGTCGACGTGCTCACCTATATCAGCCAGGAAGCGTTGGTCCAATCGAACGGCGATCTGCTGCGATTGTACGACCGGTACATGGCGACCGGGTCACGCCTTGCGGAAGACCAGTTGAAGGAAAAAGGGCTGCTCACGCCCGACCTCCAAAAGTCCAAAGCCAATAAGATGTAGAACGCGTCCGCAGTCCATGTTACCTTTTGATCATGTTTGGATTGAGCTTCACGCATTTGGTCATTCTCGGCGTCTTGATGCTGGTTTTCATCGGCCCCGAGCAGTTACCCGAAGTCGCGCGCACGATCGCGCGCTTGTTGAATGAATGGAAGCGCGCGTCCTCCGATTTGACCTCTTCTCTCACAGGCACTTTGCGCGACGATTTAAACAAGCACCTGATGATCGATCCTAAGGCGAAAGACTTCGAAAAGCCGAACATGCCCGCTCCGCCTCCGGAAGTGACTTCTGTGCCGAATGGTCACGGAGTTTTACCAAAAGACGAGAAAAAGAATGAATCCTGAAGCAGGTGGCGGCGAGGCAATGACTCTCATCGGTCACCTGACCGAATTGCGCTATCGTCTGATCCGCGCGGCCTACGGCATAATTCTCGGTTGCGGAATCGGCGTCTATTTTTCCGAAGAGCTCTTAACGGTCATTCGCAAACCTGTTTTGAAATATCTCGGTCCTAGCGGTGGCTTGGTATTCACGGGCGTGATGGACAAGTTCATGGCGCACATCAAAGTCGGCGTTCTCGGCGGCATAATTCTGACTTGCCCTTATTGGCTGTATCATGTGTGGGCCTTTATTTCGCCGGGCTTGTACAAACGCGAGCGGCGCTATGCCGCGGGATTTATTATCGCCGGCACGCTTCTGTTTCTGGCCGGTGTGTGTTTCGTGTACTTCCTGATTTACCCGGCGGCGTTCCAGTTTCTATTTTCGATCGGCGGCGATGTTGATAAGCCGATGATTACGATCGAAGAGTACTTGAGCTTCTTCACGATGACGACTCTGTTATTCGGCGCCGCTTTCGAGCTGCCA
>Ga0265338_10002750_pt1 | contig 25793 bp, 20 predicted proteins | sample 42126metaG_FD_193579 | JGI IMG/M metagenome (GOLD analysis project Ga0265338, IMG submission 193579) | Rhizosphere microbial communities from Carex aquatilis grown in University of Washington, Seatle, WA, United States - 4-21-26 metaG | ecosystem: Host-associated > Plants > Roots > Rhizosphere...
CCAGGGTGGGGGTATCCGCGGCCACCTCCAGCGCCAGCCACCGCGCCGCTCGCTCGCTCCACCGCGCGTGGTCGGTCACCATGCTGTGGGACCCTGTGACAACCACCCCTGCGAACGCCCCGTTCGGCGGCAGGGGCTCTCCGGCGGTGACGTCCACAACCGTCACCTCCTCCGCGCTCACCCGCATGCCGGACATGATCCAATGCTCGAAATCGCCCTTGCGGGATTTCAGTTCGGGGAGAGTGCTGCCTGTCTTTATGATGAGAATTCCTGCCCTGCCCATTCCTGCGATTCCTCACGCTCAATGTAGCATATCGGCGCTGCACAGGCCACGGGCGGCCCGCCATTGCTCCCATCGTTTTCGTACCTTATATTAGCGGAAGAATGCTCGTACACGGGGGTGCAGGTCTTGAATAAATTGCTGCTCATTCTGTCTGCGGCACTGATGGCCCTGGCTGCCTGCGGCTCCGGAGTCAGGCAGATTTCGGAGGATCAGCTCAAGTTCCAGAAAAAGCAGCAGGAGGACGGCCTCCTGGAAAAGACAGTGTACCGGCCGGGGAGCACCGCTCCCTACCCGAAGGGCACCAGCGGAGGGACCTGGCTGAGCAACATCAACAATGACTTGAAAACGTTCAACCCTGTTGTTGCCGTCTATGACGCAGAGAGCGCCGGGATTGTCGACAATCTGTCCACCTACCTCCTGGACTACGATGCATACAAGAAGCAGTGGAAGCCCCTGGCCGCCTCCTACCAGGTTTCCGTAAATGAAGCGTCGAGAACCATGGACGTGACCTTCACGCTCCGGGACGACATGTACTGGACCACGCTCGCTGATCCAAAGACAAAAGTCAAAGTGACCTCGGATGACGTGGTGTTCTGGTACAACCAGATCGTGGGAGATCCTGCCCTCCAGAACTCCGGTTACGCGGGACAGTTCGTGCAGATGCCGGATGGCAGGAAGAAGCATATCGACATGGAGAAGCTTGATGAGAGACGGTTCGTCCTGCACTATCCCCGGATCGTCTCCATGCCCGAGCTTTCCAGCAACATGAACTTCGGGCCGCGCTATATTTTCGAGCCGGTAAAGAAGGCCAAGGGGGCCGAGGGTGTGCTCAACCTCTGGACGATCAACACGGACCCCCGGACAATCCCTTCCATCGGGCCCTATTACATAGAGTCGAACAAACCGGGTGTCCAGGTGACCCTTGTCCGCAATCCGAACTACTGGAGGACGAGTGACGACGGCTGGAAGATCCCCTATATCGAAAAGGTCGAAACGAAGATTGTCCCCAACCAGGAGACGGAGAGGCTGAAGTTCCTGGCCGGAGAGCTGGACGGCTATGGCCTGCGGCCCGAAGACCTGCAGGAGATGGTGAAGAAGAGCCCGCGGGACTACACGGTATTCTACGCGGGTCCGAGCCTCAGCGCCTCGTTCATCTCCTGGAACCAGAATCCGAGAAACCTGAAGCCCGTGTACGTGAAGTGGTTCTCCAATACGGTGTTCCGCCAGGCAATGAGCTGCTTCTTCAACCGGGACAGGGTGGTCAGGGAAGTCTACCGCGGACTGGCTGAACCGGACTTTTCTTTTTTCGCCAAGCCCAACCCGTATTATGATCCTGCCATTACGCAGCAGTTCACCTACGACCCGGAACGCGGCAGGCAGCTCCTGGCGCAGATCGGGATCACGCCGAACGCGGCAGGGCTCATGCAGGATGCGGACGGCAACCTGATCACCTATGACCTCACGGTCCCGATCGAGACAAACATCACAATCGACATCGGGACAGTCTACGCGGACGAGCTGAAGAAAGCGGGCATCACGCTCAACGTGAAGCCGGTCCAGTTCCAGAAGCTCGTGGACAGCCTGACAAAGGCGTACGACTGGCAGTCCATCATGATCTCCGTGGGGTCGAACTACTTCCCGATCCAGGGCGACAATGTCTGGCTCTCTTCGGGGAATCTCCACCTGTGGAATCCCCTTCAGGCCAAACCGGCAACCGCGTGGGAAGCGAAAGTGGATGAGCTGTACTGGCAAGGCTATTCGGAGCGTGATCCGGTGAAGGCGAAAAAGATATGGGACCAGTACCAGAGGATTCTCCTGGACCAGGTCCCCGTCATGTACATGGTCTACCCCGTCTCCTTTTCCGCCTACCGCGACAAGTGGGCGAACATACGGGTGGACACACTTTCTGCCCCCGACCTCACCTACGCGTACCTGAAGGCCCAATGAGCATGCCCGGGGCCGGCCTTGCCAGCGGGAAGGTGTCGCTCAGTCTCGCAAAGCTCCGTCAGCAGCATCCCCTTGCCACGTTTCTCACCGGCCGGTTCCTCACGATGGTTGTCATGCTCTTCCTCCTCGGGCTGGGAGCGTTCGGCCTCATGTCCCTTTCTCCCGGGGACATCGTGGACAACTATGCCAGGAGCCAGATCCTCCAGACGCGCGGCTTTCAGTCGAATACGAACACACTGACCGATGCCCAGATCCAGGAGGCAAAACACCGCCTGTGGCTGGACCGGCCTTTCTACGCGCAGTACCTGCATTGGCTGCACCAGATCTTCGTGGAGCACGACCTGGGCCGTTCCCTCATCTCCCGGGCCCCGGTCCTTTACCTCGTGGGCACCAGGATGCTGAACTCGATAATCCTCAACCTCATCGAGCTCGTCTTTCTGACGATCATCTCGTTCGCCTTGGGGCTGTATTTCTCCTCGAAGGCCGGCACACGAATAGATCCGGTGGTGGCTTTTGTCAGCCTGTTCCTCAACGCGTTCCCCGGCATTCTCCTTCTCATCCTGCTGCAGATGTTCGCCTCTGCAACGGGCATCTTCCCCGTGACTGCGTATCCCACGGAGAACTTCGAGGGCCAGCCGTTCGGGTTCACTTTTTCCTACCTGTACCACATCATCCTGCCGCTCATCGGCGCGTTCCTCGGCAGCATCGGGGGGGAGCTCCGCCTCATCCGCGCGACAATGCTCGATCAGCTCGGCCAGCCGTACATCACGGCGCTGCGATCCCGGGGGATCTCCGAACGGCGGATCTATTTCAACCACGCATTCCGCAATACGATGAACCCGTTCATCACCAGCTCCTCCAATCTCCTTGCAGACCTGTTCTCGGGATCGTTGATACTGGAGATAATATTCTCCTACCCGGGGATCGGGCGGCTCATGTACGAAGCCGTGATCCAGAAGGACATCAACCTCGTGATGACCAACATCATGTTCATCAGCTTCCTCATACTGATCGGGATGCTCCTTTCGGATGTTGCCCTGGCGCTTGTGGATCCGCGCATAAGGTACTCCCGCGCATGAAACGCTTCTGGATCGCACTCCGCCGCAGGCCCATCGCCTTCGCTTCATTCGTCGCGCTCGTCCTTCTGTACTTTGGCATGATCTTCTGCGAGTTTCTGGCTCCCTACGGGCCCAACGACCAGTTCACCGGTCATTCCGACCAGCCGCCGTCTCTCCTGTTGTATTCCCCCACTCTCGGGTTTCGGCCCCAGGTGCAGACCCTCGTCCTGATCAACGACTTCACCCGGGAGTACGCGGGTCTCGAGGGGCACTACACCGCGGTGAACCTTCTGGCCGTGGGCCCTGATGAGAAGCTCTGGGGTCTCATACCGTTCCGGCATCATCTCTTCGGCACTGACCGCTATGCGAACCCGGGCGCAGGTGCGGAGCCGATTTTCCTGTTCGGCACTGACAACCTCGGCAGGGACATCTTCAGCCGGCTGCTGTACGGCTCCAGGATCTCCCTGACTATCGGGTTCGTGGGAGTGGCCGTCTCCCTCTTCATCGCGCTCCTCCTGGGCGGCCTGGCCGGCTACCTCGGGGGGCTCTGGGACTGGCTCATCATGCGCCTTGCCGAGTACATCATCCTGATCCCCGGCCTCTACCTTATCCTCTTCCTCCGCTCCATCCTCAGTACAAATATGAACTCGGGGCAGTCGTACGCGATCATCACCGTGATCCTCTCCGTCGTGGGGTGGCCGGGAACAGCGCGCATGATCCGCGGCATGGTCCACTCCATCAAGCGGAACGATTTCGTGGCCAACGCGGAGCTGGAATCCATGCCGGCCCGCGCAATCCTCTTCCGCCATATCATCCCGCAGATGTCCTCGATCCTCATCATCAGCGTCACGCTGGGCATCCCCGGATTCATCCTCGGGGAGACGGTGCTTTCCTACCTCGGCCTGGGCATCGTGGACCCGGCCGTGAGCTGGGGCAGCATGATCAACAGGGACGCCACCACGATTACGAACCTGGTCCAGTTCCCCTGGCTTTTCGCCCCGGGGCTCTTTCTCATCATCATCGCGCTGTCGTTCAATTTCCTGGGAGAGCTCTTGCGGGACATCGTGGACCCGAACTGGAGGGAGACCCGCCGTAAACGAACGTCGCCGGGAGCGGCAAGGAAACGAATGTCGCCAGGAGCGGCCGACCAGAAATGAGCATCCTCGTGGTGCGTAGCCTGACGGTCGATTTTCCCTCTCATGACGGCATTCTGCAGGCGGTCCGCGGTGTCGATTTCACGCTGCAGAGCGGGGAGTGCCTGGGCATAGTCGGTGAGTCGGGATCCGGCAAGAGCGTCAGCGCCCTGGCCGCCCTGGGGCTCCTGGGAAAGGATGCGCGCGTGGGCGGAAGCATCCTCCTGAAAGGCGCCGAGGTGCGTGGGCTGGGCCCCGAGCAGCTTCGCGCCCTCCGGGGGACCGTAGCCTCCATGATCTTCCAGGAGCCGAGCCGCTCCTTCGACCCGATCTCCAGCATCGGAAAGACATTCCAGGAAACCCTGCGCGTGAAGGATCCCGGTCTCAGCGCGGGGGAGTGCCAGGCCAGGGCCGTGCGCCTCCTCTCGGAGGTCCACATCCCGCGCGCGGAGGAGAGGCTTCGCGGCTTTCCGCACCAGTTCTCCGGCGGGATGCTCCAGAGGATCATGATCGCCCTGGCACTTGCCAACGATCCCGAGCTGCTCATTGCGGACGAGCCTACTACCGCGCTGGACGTGACCATCCAGGCCGAGATCATCGGGCTGCTGAGCGAGCTGCGATCCCGGCGCCGGCTTTCCCTGGTTTTCATCTCGCACAACCTCGCGCTGGTGGGACAGATCGCGGACCAGATACATGTCATGTACGCCGGGCTCGTGCTGGAAGCAGGGCCGGCAGGCCTGGTCCTGTCCAGGCCGCGCAGCCCCTACACGCGCGCCCTCCTTGACGCCCTCCCGTCGTGGGGAAGCCACTACAGCAGGGAGAAGCTCCGCACCATCGCGGGATCCGTGCCGGATCCGACACGCCACGAACCTGGCTGTCCCTTTGCGCCGCGCTGCCCGCTGGCGGTGCAGCGCTGCCGCGAGGCGGTTCCTCCCCTGGTGCGCGGCTCCGCCGATGAGGCGGGCGGTGACGGGGCATATCGATGCATATTCCCCGGAGTGAAGACATGAGCGTTGAAAGCACCGACACCTTTATCCGGGTGACAGACCTGACCAAGGTGTACAAGCTCGACGCCGGCCTGTTTGCCGCTGCGGGCAGGTGGGTCTGGGCTTTGAACGGTGTCAGCATTGACGTCCGGCGGGGTGAAACCTATGGGCTCGTCGGGGAGTCCGGCTCAGGGAAGACCACGCTGGCCCGGGCGCTGGTGCAGCTTTTTCCGCACACCTCGGGCAGGATCGAGTATTTCTCAGGGGGCGATCGATGGGAGATCACGCGCAGCGATCCCCGCTCGCTTCGACGGTTCCGCGCGGACGTGAAGTACGTATTCCAGGATCCTGCCTCGGCGCTGGACCCGAGGATGAACGTTCTTCGCATACTCACCTCGGGGGCGCGCTACTCCGACCGGTCCCTCGATTCGGCACGGCTTGTTTCCCGGGCCCGTGAAACCATGGAGGCCGTGGGTCTCAGGGCAGAGGACCTCGGAAGGCGGCCGTCGGAGTTTTCCGGCGGCCAGCGCCAGCGAATTTCCCTGGCCCGTGCGCTGATCAGCGGTCCGAGCGCCCTGATATGCGACGAGGTGGTCAGCGCCCTCGACGTTTCGGTCCAGGGTCAGATCCTCAACCTTTTGATCGAACTGAAGCGGAAGTATCAGCTGACGATGATCTTCATCGCCCACGACCTGACAGTTGTCTCCTACATGGCGGACCGCATCGGTGTGCTGTACGGGGGCAGGCTCATGGAGGAAGCCCCGACGGCCGGCATCGTGGAACGCCCGCTGCATCCCTACACCCAGCTTCTCTACCGCGCCGTGCCCCGTCTGGGAGGCAAGCTGCCGGAGCGGGGCTCCACCAGCGGCACCCCGTACAATCCCACCCGGCCGCCGTCCGGCTGCCCGTTCGTGGGGCGCTGCCCCCTGGAGCAGGAGAAATGCACCACGGTCATGCCTGAGCTCCGTGAAGTCAGGCCCGGCCATCGTGTGGCCTGCCACTTCGTGACCTGACAGGAGTCGGGCGCGCGGCCTGCCGCGTCCCGTTCCTGCGGCCGCTTCCAGACCCTATTCCAGCGCCTGGCTGATATCCTCCTTCAAATCCTCCGCGTCTTCGATGCCCACTGAAAGCCGCATCAGCCCTTCCGTGATCCCGATTCTCTCCCTGTCTGCCTGGGGTATGGCGCCGTGCGTCATGGTGGTGGGGTGGCAGGCGAGGGACTCGACGCCGCCCAGGCTTTCCGCGAACGTGAAGACCTTCAGGCGCTGAACGAAACGCTCCACCGCGGGTCTTCCGCCTTTGAGCTCGAAAGAAATCATGCCGGGAAAGCCCGTCATCTGCCGTTTGGCGGCCGCGTGCCCCGGGTGATCGGCAAAGCCCGGGAAGAAGAGACGGCCGACCCTGGCGTGGCCTTGGAGCACCGAGGCTACCTCGAAAGCGTTTGCCTGGTGACGCTCCATGCGCACCGCAAGCGTCTTCAAGCCCCTCTGGACAAGGAAGCTGTCGAACGGCGAAGGCACGCCGCCTGCGGCATTCTGGTAGAACCTGCACGCCTCGTGGATCTCCGCGTCATTGGTGACCAGCGCGCCTCCGATCACATCGCTGTGGCCGCCGATGTACTTGGTGGTGCTGTGCACGACGATGTCCGCGCCAAGGTCCAGCGGGTTCTGGAAGTAAGGGCTGGCAAAGGTATTGTCCACCACGAGCAGGGTCTGCCTGCTCCGGAGCCCGGCAACCGCCGCAATATCGACGATGTTCATCATCGGGTTCGTGGGAGTTTCCACCCATACCAGCCGTGTCCGCGCGGTCAGGCTTTCCTTGAATGCCTCCGCGGAATGGGAATCCAGGAAGCGCGCCTTGATCCCGTACTTCTCATAGACCTTGCGGAGCATCCGCCACGTGCCCCCGTACACGTCCGTGGTGGACAGCACCTCGTCCCCCGGCTGCAGGAGGTTGAACACGGCGGCCGTAGCCGCTGATCCTGATGCAAAGCACAATCCATGCGTCCCGTTCTCCGCGGCCGCGATAGCGCCCTCCAGGGATCTTCTGCTGGGGTTGCCGGTCCTTCCGTACTCCCAGCCGGCCCGGGGCCTCCCGACCCCGTCCTGCTTGAACGTGGAGGTGAGGGTGATGGGGATGGTCACGGCGCCGGTGAGGGCGTCCGGTTCCTGGGATTCGTGGACATAGCGGGTGCCGGGCTTCATGCGCTTCTCCTTGTGTAATAGTCGATGAGATCGATCCGCGTGACGACCGACCGGGGTGATCCGTTCTCCATGGCGATAAGCGCGTTCGCGCCTGCCAGGAGGAGCCGGTATGCTTCCCCGATGTCCGCGTCCAGGTCGATGGTCGGCAGCGGCTTTCCCATCACCACGCCGACGGCCTGGTTGGCGGGCCTGACGCCATCGAAGACCAGTGCAAGAAGGGTCGACTCCTGCAGGCTTCCCACCGAACGGTTTCCGTCGAGCACGGGAATCTGAGAGATGTTGAACTTGTGAAAAAGATCGATGGCAGCCTGCAGCGTGTCTTCAGGGCACACGGAGATCACGCCGGCAAGCCCTTTTTTCTTTCCCAGCACGTCGCGCACCGTGGACTTTTTCTGAACGGAAGACTCCCAGAACCCGTTCTCCTGCATCCATCGGTCCGAGAAGATTCTCGTGAGATAGTTCCGTCCCGTATCAGGCAGCAGCACCACGATGGTCCGGGGCTCGGTGAGCCGCTGGGCGTATTTCAGCGCTGCCGTCATCGCAGTCCCTGAAGAGCCGCCCACGAGGAGACCCTCCTCCCTGGCCAGGCGGCGCGCCATGTTGAACGAATCCCGGTCGCTCACGCGGATCATCTCGTCCACCATCTGCCTGTCGAATGTCTTCGGAATGAAGTCCTCGCCGATCCCTTCGACCTTGAACGGGTGGGGCGTGCCACCGGAGAGTATGGAGCCTTCCGGGTCTGCTCCCACGACGATTATGCGGGGATCCTTTTCCTTGAGGTAGCGCGCCGTGCCCGAGATCGTTCCACCCGTTCCCATGCCCGCAACCAGGACATCTATCCTGCCGCCCGTGTCCTCCCAGATTTCCGGTCCTGTGCTCAGGTAATGGGCGAGGGGATTGCCGGGGTTGGCGAATTGGTTGGGACGAAATGCATCGGGGATCTCCCTGCTCAGCCTGTCTGCCACCCCGTTATAGCTTTCCGGCGAATCCGGAGGAACGTCCGTCGGCGTGATGACAACCTCCGCCCCATAGGCGCGGAGAAGGCTGATCTTGTCCTCGCTCATCTTGTCCGGGAGCACGAAGATGCAGCGGTAGCCCTTGATGGCCGCCACCATGGCAAGACCCACGCCGGTGTTCCCGGCGGTGGCCTCCACGATCACGCCCCCCGGCTTGATGAGCCCGTCCCGCTCGGCAGCTTCGATCATTTTCACTGCCACGCGGTCTTTCACGCTGCCGCCCGGGTTGAGATATTCCACTTTCACAAGAAGGGTCGCCTTGAGACCTTTTCCGATCCGGTTCAAGTGTACCAGCGGAGTTCTGCCGACTTGTTCCGCTATGTTTGCCAGTACTTTTGCCATTTCTCCTCCGTGTCGATATACTACTAATTCTATAGACTTTGGTATAAATATATTGACAAAAGGCCCTGAAGATGTCAAATTACAACCAATACTATAGAGATGGTAGTAATTCTACCAAGAAGGAAAGGAGTACAGAATGGGCGAGGGAAAGCAACTCAAGTTTGAAACACTGGCGCTGCACGGCGGTCAGCAGGTGGATCTCACAACGTCGCGCGGGGTCCCTATTTACAGGACCAGCTCGTACGTATTTCCGAGCACCGAGAGGGCAGCGAACCTGTTCGCGCTGAAAGAGCTGGGCAACATCTATACGAGGATCATGAATCCCACCCAGGATGTCCTGGAGCAGAGGGTGACCCTCCTTGAAGGAGGTGCAGCCTCTGTCGCACTTGCCTCAGGCACCGCGGCAGTTTTCAACTCGATCATCACGCTGGCCCAGGTAGGGGACGAGATCGTGTCCGCCAACAATCTTTACGGCGGCACCTATACGATGTTCGACGCCATTCTGCCGACACTCGGAATCACGACAAAGTTCGTCAAGCACGACGACCCGAAGAACTTCGAGAAGGCCATCACTCCAAAGACTCGTGCGATCTTTATCGAAACCATCGGAAACCCCGCCCTCGACGTCACGGATATCGCGGCAGTGGCAAAAGTTGCCCACGCGCACGGGCTTCCCCTGATCGTGGACGCAACCTTTACGACCCCGTACCTCCTGAAGTCAATCGAATACGGTGCCGACATCGTCGTCAATTCTCTGACCAAATGGCTGGGTGGGCATGGAACCGGCATCGGGGGAATCGTCACAGACGCCGGCACGTTCGACTGGAAGGACAAGAAGTTCAAGCTCTTCAATGATCCTGATCCCAACTACCACGGCCTGCACTGGGCCAGCGATCTTCCCGCGGCGCTCGCTCCCATTGCATTCGCCCTCCGCCTGAGGACTGTTCCCCTGCGCAACCTTGGAGCCTGCATCTCTCCCGACAACGCATGGATCTTTCTCCAGGGCATCGAGTCCCTCCCCGTACGGATGGAAAGGCATTGCAGCAATGCGCTGGCCGTAGCGCAGTGGCTGAAGAAGCATCCGAAAGTGAGCTGGGTGCGCTACCCCGGCCTTCCCGAGGATCCGACCTATCCCGTTGCAAGCAAATACCTCAAGAAGGGATTCGGCGGAATGGTGGTGTTCGGCACAAAAGGGGGCAAGAAAGCAGGAGAGAAGTTCATCGACAGCTTGAAGCTCGTTTCCCATCTTGCCAACGTGGGGGACGCCAAGAGCCTGGCTCTCCACCCGGCAAGCACGTCCCACTCCCAGCTCACCGAAGAACAGCAGAGGGAAGGCGGGCTGACACCCGAGCTCGTCCGGCTCTCCATCGGTCTTGAGCACGTGGACGACATCAAGGACGACATCGACCAGGCGCTGAACAAATGAACATAAAAGAAAACATCCTGGAGCTCGTCGGCAACACGCCGCTCGTGCGCCTCCAAAAGGTCACGGACGGGGCCAAGGCGGACGTGGTGGCCAAGCTGGAGTCGCGCAACCCGCTTTCCAGCGTGAAAGACAGGATCGGCCTGGCCATGATCGTGGACGCCGAGAAGAGGGGATTGCTGAAGAAGGGCAGCGTGATCGTGGAGCCGACCAGCGGCAATACCGGTATAGCCCTGGCGTACGTGTCCGCGGTCAAGGGGTACCGCTGCATCATTACGATGCCGGAAAGTTTCAGCGTGGAGCGGCGCAAGCTGTTGAAGGTCTTTGGCGCGGAGCTGGTGCTGACACCGGCCGCGCAGGGCATGAAGGGCGCCATCGAAAAGGCGCGGGAGATAGTGGAAACCACTCCGGGCGCTTTCATGCCCCAGCAGTTCGAGAACCCTGCCAATCCCGAGATTCACCGCAAGACAACCGCGGAGGAGATCTGGAAGGACACGGACGGCAAGGTGGACATCCTGGTCGGTGGCGTGGGCACGGGAGGAACGCTCACCGGCGTTGCGGAGTTCATCAAGAAGAAGAAGCCCGGCTTCAAGGTTATTGCGGTGGAGCCGTTCAAATCTCCCCTTCTCACGGGGGACGGTCCGCACACCCCGCACAAGATCCAGGGCATCAGCGCCGGATTCATCCCCGGCGTGCTCAGGAGAGAGCTGATCGACGAGGTGGTCAAGATCGAGGAAGAGGACGCCGGAAAGACTTCGCGCCGCCTGGCGAAAGAGGAGGGGATTCTCGTGGGCATCTCTTCCGGGGCCGCCGCATGGGCGGCGCTCCAGGTGGCAAAACGCCCTGAAAACGCCGGCAAGCTCATCGTCGTGATCCTGCCGGACACCGGCGAGCGCTATCTCAGTACCTGGCTTTTCGAAGACGTGTGAGCAATGCCCCTGCAGATGTCCACCCGGGGCCGCTATGGGGTAAGGCTCATGGTGGCCCTGGCCTTGAACTACGGCAAGGGCATCAGCCTCCTGAAGGGCATTGCCCGGCAGGAGGGAATCTCAGAGAAATACCTCGGCCAGATCATCATACCTTTGAAGGCCGGAGGCCTGGTGACCTCCCAGCGGGGCTCTCACGGGGGCTATTCCCTCGCGCGGCCCCCTGAGGATATAACCGTGAAGGACATTGTGGAGGCCATCGAAGGGGCCATCGCGCCGGTGCCCTGCGTGGATGCCGCGGCAGGGGCAAGCGCCGGGGAATGCGGTGATGACCCCACCGGGTGTGACCGCGCGACCACGTGCGTGGCCACGCGGGTGTGGAAGAAGCTCCGGGACGATATCGTGAGCTCCCTTTCGAGCTTCACGCTTGCCGAGCTTGCCCGGCAGGCGCGTGAGGTGGGTGCGCCGGCCACGAACTACATGATCTGAGGAGGGCGGCGCGATGAATGTCGCCAGGAGCGACCGGCAATGAATGTCGCCAGGAGCGACCGGCAATGAAGACGCGCGTTGTGGTGGGCATGAGCGGCGGGGTGGATTCCTCGGTCACTGCGCTTCTCCTGCGTGACGCGGGACACGAGGTGACCGGCGTCACCATGAGGATCTATTCCGGCGGCCCCGCCAAGGGTCCAGTCGTGGATTCCTGCTACGGTCCGGGGGAGCCGTCGGATATCGAGGAGGCTGCGCGCGTCTGCGCGCGGCTGGGCATCCCCCACCAGGTTGTCGATCTCCGCGACGAATACCGCTCCCTGGTCATCGACTATGCGCGCACGGAGTACCTGGCGGGGCGCACGCCAAACCCGTGTGTCCTCTGCAACCAGCGGGTCAAGTTCGGCATGCTGCTGGAAAAGCTCACGTCGTCATCCGGCATCGACTTCGATTTCTTTGCCACCGGGCATTATTGCAGGGTGGTGCGCATTCCCGAGAACGGGCGCTATGCCATCCGCAAGGCCGCCCACGCGGCCAAGGACCAGTCCTATTTCCTTTGCATGCTCACACAGGAGCAGCTCCGGCGCGTGATGTTCCCCCTCGGGGAGATGACGAAACCCGAAGTGCGACAGCGCGCCCGGGAGGCGGGACTGACCAACCACGACAGGGCGGAAAGCCAGGACTTTGCCGCGGGGGGCTACAAGGCGGTCGTGGACGCCCCGGAGAAGGAAGGCCCCATCAAGGACGCTGAGGGCAGGCTCCTGGGGACTCATACCGGCATCTGGAAGTACACGGTGGGCCAGCGCAAGGGGCTGGGCGTGGGGGGCGGAGATCCGCTGTACGTGACGCGCATCGATTCCGCCACCAACACGGTGATCGCCGGCCCGGACTCCCAACTGTATGCGCGGGAGCTTGTTGCGAACAACCTCAATTGGGCGAGCATGGAGGAGCCCCGGGCCCCGCTCCGCCTGGACGTGAAAATACGCTATCACAACTCCGCCGCTCCGGCGGAAGTCATTCCGCTGGAGGGAGGAAGCGCCCGCGTGGTGTTCGACGAGCCGCAGCGCGCCATCGCCCTCGGCCAGTGGGCCGTATTCTACGACGGGGACATCCTGGCGGGCGGGGGAGTCATCGGATAGCGCGCCGACGTACCTTGCGCGGTATACCGCGCAGTGAGGCGGATTCGCGCCGACGTACGGGGTATTCCCCGAACGGGTACTCCCGTACTCGGCGGATTCGCGCGCGTTTCCGTGTGGACACGCATCGGCGCTCCGGCTAAACTTGCCCTCACGGAGGAGCGCATGACCGAAAAAGGGCTTCCCCTCACGCGGGAAAAGCTCGAGAAGATTGTCCAGACCCATCCTACTCCTTTCCACATCTACGATGAGAAGGGCATCAGGGAAAACGCGCGCGCACTGAAGAGCGCATTCTCGTGGGCGGAAGGGTTTCGGGAGTTCTTCGCGGTCAAGGCGTGTCCTAATCCCCACATACTGAAGATCATGAAGTCGGAGGGGTTCGGCGCGGATTGCAGCTCCATGGCAGAGCTGGTCATGTCGGAACGCGTGGGCCTTGCCGGTGAGCAGATCATGTTCACCTCCAATGACACGCCCTCCGCGGAGTACGTGAAGGCCCGGCAGCTTGGCGCCATCATCAACCTGGATGACATTACGCACATCGATTTCCTGGCAAAGCACGCCGGTCTTCCCGAGCTGATCTCCTTCCGCTACAACCCGGGGCAGCTTCGGGAGGGAAACCTTATCATCGGAAAGCCGCAGGAGGCCAAGTACGGTTTCACCCGGGAACAGCTCTTCCAGGGCTACAGGACCGTGAAGGACCGGGGCGTGAAGCGTTTTGGCCTGCACGCCATGATCGCCTCCAATGAGCTGAACCTCGACTACCACATTGAAACGGCGCGCCTGCTCTTCGATCTCATTGCGGACCTCTCCGGGGAGCTGGGGATCCGGTTCGAGTTCGTGAACCTGGGGGGCGGGTTCGGCATCCCGTACAAGCCCGACCAGACCGCAATCGACTGGCAGGCTCTTGGCCGCGGCGTGCGTGACATGTATGAGACAAAGGTGAAGGCGCGCGGCCTTCATCCGCTGAAGCTCTACATGGAAAGCGGCAGGGCCATCATGGGTCCCTACGGGTGGCTGGTGAGCAGGGTACTTCACCTGAAGCACACCTACAAGGATTTTGTCGGGCTGGACTCCTGCATGAGCAACCTGATGCGGCCCGCCCTCTATGGCGCGTACCACCACATCACCGTCGTGGGAAAGGAATCCCTGCCGCCGGACCGGGAGTACGACGTGACCGGTTCGCTTTGTGAAAACAACGACAAGTTCGCGATTGACAGGCGCCTGCCCCGGATCGACGAGGGGGATCTCCTGGTCATCCATGACACCGGCGCGCATGGCTTTGCGATGGGCTTCAACTACAACGGGAAACTGCGCTCCGCGGAGCTTCTTCTCAGGACGGACGGCTCGGTCCAGAGAATCAGGCGCGCAGAGACCCTGGACGATTATTTTTCCACGCTGGAGTTCCCCCCCGCGTGAAATCGATGGATACGGCGGCCGGCTTCATTCCCGGATTGCGTCTGGGCAGCATGTTCTTCTCAGAAGCCGCGCGCTCGATCATCGAGAGCGTCATTCCCGCTGACTCGTACGCGGCAGCGTTCATCGGGTACGGGTCCGACGTGCTGGGCTATGATTCGCAACGGTCGGTGGACCACAACTGGGGACCCCGGTTCCAGCTCTTCCTGTCCGAGGAGGCGCACGCGGCCAGGAACGGGGCGATCGACTCGGCGCTGAAAAAGCGGCTGCCCGGCGTATTCCACGGCTATGCGGTGGGCTTCTCTGATCCTGATCCCCTGGACGGCGGCACGCAGGTGCCCCTCCCGTCCGATGCGGCACCTGCCAATCACCTCGTGGAGATCACGACAATACGGGATTACTTCCATCGCTATCTCGGAATGGACGTACGAGACGGTATCGGGCTCCTGGACTGGCTGACGTTTCCCGAACAGAGGCTCCTCGAGCTCACCTCCGGGGAGGTGTTCCATGATCCTCCCGGGGAGCTGACCCGGCTCCGGAATGACCTTTCCTACTATCCAGCAGACATCTGGCTGTACAAGATGGCCTGCCAGTGGCAGAAGCTTTTCCAGCAGGAGGCGTTTGTCGGACGCTGCGCGGAGGCGGGTGACACGGTCGGCATGAAGATCGTTGCCGCCCGGCTTGCCCGCGACATCATGAGACTGTGCTTTCTGATGGAGCGCCGGTATGCGCCCTATGAGAAGTGGCTCGGCAGCGCATTTGCCAGGCTGGCATGCAGCGCAGAGGCCACCCCGCAGATCATGACGGCCCTGGAGGGTCGGGAATACCGGCCCATCGAACAGAGCCTTGCCGGGCTCTACGTCATGCTGGGGGAGATGCACAACGCGCTGGGGGTGACCGAACCGCTTGACACCTCGCCGCGGCATTTCTTCCACCGCCCCTACACGGTCATTCGCGCGGACAGGTTTTCCAATGCTCTCCTCGGGGTCATCGAGTCCCACGCGGTGCGCGACATCTCCATCCGGATCGGCGCCATCGACCAGTTTGCAGACAGCACCGACTTTATCGAGAACGTCGACATGTACAGGAAGAGCCTGCGGCTGTACGAGTGATTTCTGCTCCGGCCGGCCTGAAGCGCGCGTGCCGGCCTGCAGCCGGCCTGCAGTCCGGCGGCGAATCTACAGCCGGCCTGCAGTCCGGCGGCGAATCTACAGCCCGGCGGCAACCATGTCCCCGACCTGGCTCGTCGAAAAGCCCATCTTCCCCGCGGCCATGCTCTTCATTTTCCCGATCACGGCGATCACCGAGCGCTCCACTGCTTCAGCGGCCTTTGCCTGGCCGAGCTGATCCAGCATCATGGCGCCGGCGAGGATTGAAGCCACCGGGTTGATGATGTTCTGGCCGGTGTACTTGGGCGCCGAGCCCCCGATGGGCTCGAACATCGACACGCCCTGCGGGTTGATGTTTCCCCCGGCCGCCACGCCCATGCCGCCCTGTACCATGGCACCGAGGTCGGTGATGATGTCTCCGAACATGTTCTCAGTCACGATGACGTCGAACCACTCCGGGTTCTTGACCATCCACATCGTGGTGGCGTCGATGTGCGCGTAGTCCGGGGTGATATCCGGGTATTCCCTGGCTACTTCCATGAACGTGCGGTACCACAGATCCTGTACGTACGTGAGGACGTTGGTCTTGCCCGACATCGTGAGCTTCTTCCTCTTGTTCCGCTTCCGTGTGAGCTCGAAGGCGAAGCGGACGCACCGCTCCACGCCTTTCCGCGTGTAGACCATCTCCTGGAGCGCAACCTCGTCCGGAGTGCCTTTCTTCAGGAATCCGCCGGCGCCGATGTAGAGTCCCTCCACATTCTCCCGCACGATCACGAAGTCGATGTCTGCAGGGCCCTTGCCCGCAAGCGGGGTCTCCACGTTCGGATACAGCCGAACCGGGCGGAGGTTGATGTACTGGTCCAGCTCGAAACGCAGCCGCAGGAGGATGCCCTGCTCGAGGATACCGGGTTTCACGTCGGGGTGTCCGATGGCGCCGAGGTAGATTGCATCGAATCCGCGGAGCTGTTCGACGCCCCCTTCCGGAAGCGTCTCTCCGGTCTTCAGGTACCGCTCACCGCCCCAGTCGAAATTGGTGAAGGCGAGCGGGAAGGAAAACTTGCGCGAGGCCGCGGTAAGGACCTTGATGCCCTCCCGAGTGACCTCGGGGCCTGTTCCGTCGCCTGGGATGACTGCGATCTTGCTCATGTGCGGACATTAGCCGGTGGGCCGACCCTCTGTCAATGCGGTCGCTCCTGGCAACATTTGCGGTCGCCTTCCGCTCCTGGCGGAGTCCTGGCGACATTTGCGGTCCTCGGTAGCGGTTAAGACTCGCGGCCTCGCTCGGGCCGGCAGCGCGCAATTGTGGAAAAGTGACCGGATTTCTCTTGACATATCTCGAGTCAAATGATAAAGATAGTTTCATTGAATGAATTAATACATTAATTCATTCAATTCAGGCTATGACAAGAAGACTGAAACAGGGCATTAACCTTGAGGACGTTCAGGATCTGAACAGGGCTCTGGTCATACGGCTGCTTCGGAAGCTCAGGCTGTGCTCACGGGCTGATCTTGCCAAGCAATCCGGGCTCAAGCAGTCGACAATTACCAACATCATCAACGACTTCATTGGCTGGAACCTCGTGACCGAGCGCGGGATCATCGACGGGGAGAAGGGCCGCAGGTCGATCGGCATCTCACTGAACGCGGACCTGTTCAAGGTCATCGCCGTCCGCCTTGCCCGCAAATATTTCTCAGTGGGCATCTTCGATCTCTGGGGATCGGGGGAGATCGTCCTGCAGGAATCCCTCGAGGTTTTCGAGGGCTCAACAAAGGCCGTCAGGCGTATCGTCGACGCGGTAACCGCATTGATCGCCTCCAGCGTGGAGGATCGGATCCTCGGCATCGGCGTGGCAATCCCCGGCCCGTTCTTCCGCACAGAGGGGAAGATCGCCCTCATGACCGAGTTCCCCGGCTGGGAGCGGATTGCCCTGGAAGATGAGCTTCGGTCCGCGTTTCAGATTCCCGTGTACCTGGAGCATGACGCCAATGCCGCGGCGCTTGCGGAGTGGTGGCTGGGCGCCCACAGCCGCGAAACGGGCACGATGGTGTACGTGGCGGCAGGGCAGGGCATCGGCGCGGGCATTGTCATCGATGGAAGACTGTTTCGGGGCACCCTGGGCATCGCCGGGGAGATGGGACACATGAGCATCGAATTCGACGGCCCGAAGTGCGAATGCGGCAACAACGGGTGCCTGGAGCATTACTGCTCCACGATCGCCCTTGAGCGCGAGGTGAAAAAGGCACTCGTCGATTTCCCTGAGAGCCCGTTGCAGCATGACCATTCCTTCTCCGCAATCATGAAGGCGTTGAAGGCCGGTGACGAACTGGCGGTCCGTGAGCTGCATCGGGCCGCGTGGTACCTGGGATTCGGGCTCGCCAGCGTCGTCAACCTTTTCAACCCGGATATAATCACGATTGGAGACGACCTGGCGCGAGCCGGACCGCCTCTCCTGGAGGCAGTCCAGGAAACGGTGTTCAGCCATGTACTGCCCAGCGTCTCCCGCACGCTGCGCATTGAGCTCAGCTCGTTCGAGACAGACCCGGTTCTCGTGGGCGTCAGCACTCTCGTACTGGAGAAAGTGCTTCAGAGCCCTTCGGCGCTGAAAGGGTTCTCACAAAACGGGGCACTGCTGGTGGATGCCGGATCGGCGGGAGGCTGATGGCGATGCGGGCCTTTCTCGGTATCGACCTTGGCACCTCCAGCGTAAAGGCGCTTCTCCTGCGGGAGGACGGCGTCGTGCTTGGAACCTGCAGCGGCGAGTACCCCATCCTCATCCCGTCTGTCGGCTGCGCGGAGCAGGACCCCTCATCCTGGTGGCTCGCCGTGACGGGTGCCGTTCGTCGCCTGCTGGCCGAAACAGGAATCGCGACCCGCGATATCGCCGCTGTGGGTCTCTCCGGACAGATGCATGGCATGGTGCCCTTGAACGAGGCGCGCGAGGTCATACGGCCTGCGATTATCTGGGCTGATCAGCGTGCGCTGGAGTATGTTGACTATGTCTACGGGGTCGTCGGAAAGGATGTGTTCAGCCGGATTACCCTCAACCCGCTTTCTCCCGGCTTCCAGCTGGCGACCCTTCTCTGGATGCGCGACCATGAGCCGCTCAACTATGGGCGACTTGCCAAGGTCGTCCTGCCGAAGGACTTCATCCGCTATCGACTGACCGGTACCCTCGGCACGGAAAGCACCGATGCCTCCTCGACCCTCCTTTTTGACACCACGGCCCGACGATGGTCGACGAAAATCATCGAGACTCTCAGCCTCGATGAATCCCACTTTCCCGGCCTTTCCGAGTCCCTTGATGTCGTGGGCGGAGTCACGGCAGCCGCGGCGGAGGAGACGGGACTGGCGGCCGGCACCCCGGTAATCGCGGGCGGATCGGACCAGCCGATGCAGGCCATCGGAAATGGCCTTACCGCACCTGGCAGCGTCTCCTTGACCACGGGCACGGGCGGGCAGTTGTTTTCTGTCGTGGAGCGGCCGGTGTTCAACCCGGACCTCAACACGCATACGTTCTGCAACGTTCTTCCCGGAACCTGGTATGTAATGGCCGCCACTCTCAGTGCGGGGCTCTCTCTCTCGTGGTTCTCGGAGAACATCGCTCACGAGGAGAGTTTCGACATTCTCTCTGCAGAGGCAGCCGCGATTCCGCCCGGGAGCGAGGGGGCGTTCTTCCTGCCTTACCTCGCGGGCGAACGGACACCGCATCTGGATCCCGACGCGCGAGCCATGTTTTTCGGGCTGACCCTGAAGCACACACGCGCGCATATGACGCGCGCCATCATGGAAGGTGTCGCGTATTCCTATCGGGATTGCCTTGACGTCCTGGAAAAACTCGGCATTCCAGTGCAGCGCATCATCGCATCAGGCGGCGGCGCCCGCAGCACGCTGTGGCTCCAGATCCAGACCGATGTTCTTGCACGCGAAATCCACACAACCGGAGTGAAAGAGCAGGCAAGTTTCGGGGCAGCCCTTGCGGCTGGCGTCGGCGTCGGCGTGTTCAGCGATATTCCGGCCGCATGCGCCGCGCTGCTGCGCGGCGAGGAGCGGGTGATTCATCCCGACCCGGCCCGCAGCAGGTTCTACGAAAAGTGCTACCCGATCTATCGCGATCTGTATCTCAGCGTCCGCCCGTACGGGCGGCGCATTGCCCAGCTCGATCCGCGCGGCGACAGAGCGCGGGGAATCGGGCTCGCGCGGGGAATCGGGCTGAAGAAAGGCGCCGCGAATGAATCGAATGCAGACTGATCGCGGTGCAACTGAGGAGAGGAGGTGATGCGGCTCAGTGTCTTAGGTTTTTGGGTCTCTGAGCGTGTTCGAAGGATATTCGTTTCATACACGAGGAGGTTTCCATGAGAAGGATTGCAGCACTCGCATTTTGCGCCGCCCTGATGTGCGGGACGGCATTGTGGGGTCAAGCGCTAAAAAAGGTGACGATCGGCGTGGATATCCACGGGATTGCCAATGCATATTGGAACCAGGAGCTCGAGGGCGTCAAGCTCTTTGCCGCGTCGCTCCCTCCCGGAACAGCCACCGTCCAGGCCCTTATTTCCAACGGGGATCCCAACACGGAGCTTCAGAATATAAAGAGCCTCGTCGCATCGAAAGGACCGAACGTCATTTTCTACATTGACCCGTGTGGCGAAGCAAACATACCGCCGATTGCAGATTTTCTCGAAAAGGCCCATGTGTATTTCTCTACCACGTGGCACATTCCCGTCGGATTTGATCCGACGCAATACAAATACTACGCAGCCTTCTCGAGCGTGAACGGAGTGCACCAGGGGTACGAGACGGCGACCGCCTTGTTCAAGTCATTCAAGAAACCCGGCCAAGGGAAGGTACTTGCGCTCCAAGGGCCACTGAGTGATGATGCAGGCGTTCACCGATTCCAAGGGCTGCAGCAGGCGCTCAAGGAGAATCCCGGTGTCCAGCTTCTCGATGCCGAAGTGGGGAACTGGGACCCCCAGCAGGCATTGAGCATTACGCAGGACTGGCTCGCGAAATATCCGGATGTCGATGGAATCTGGGCGGCGAATGATGACATGGCCCTGGCAGCCGTGCAGGCGCTCAAGGCAAAGGGTCTCAACGGCAAGGTGGGAGTGACCGGGACTGACGGGGTGCCTGCCATGGCCAAGGCGATCGAAGACGGCGACGTGGTCGCGACAGAAGTGAACAATGGATTCCTTCAGGGCGGCTATATGGCGGCATTTGCGTACGACTCCTTCATCGGCAAAATCGACACGATGAAGCAGACGAAAGGTATGCGTTTATTCAACACCAACGCGCTGTTCGTCGACAAGAAGAATGTTGCCCAGTTCAGGAGGGACTTCCTGACTGGCAAGCCTCAGTACAATTTCAACGATCTCAAGTTTGCGATTCAAAGCCCTTACGAGCTGGTGACACAGTAGTTCCTGGTCTGGATCTGGGGGTGAGATCGCGCAAATGCGGTCTCGCCCCTTTGATTTCGGTCAAAAGTGATGAGCCGCAATTTCGGCGGATATTCAACCGCCGCTGAAGCGGAAGGTGACGGCCCTGACTGGGGCGTCGGTGAACAGTTCTGACCTTGACCTGAACGAGATTCGGAGTGAGGAGCGATGGCCACAGAAGAAAACAACTCGGGCACGAAAGCGGACATGATCACAACAACGGTCGCCGACGACTTTTCCGAAAGAATTGCCGCGGAACGTACCCGGAGCAGAATTGTTGAGCTGGGTCCACTCCTGGTGATGCTCGCGTTGATAGTTGCCATGTCGGTTTTCGTCCGGGGATTCTTCACCTGGAACAATCTGGCCGCACTGCTTCAACAGATCGCCACCCCGCTCGTGCTCTCAATGGGGCTGACTTTTGTGCTTCTGATTGGGAGCATTGACCTTTCTCTCGAAGGAGTGATGGGTTTTGCCGGGTCCATAGTCGCTCTGCTTGTGTTGAACACGAAAAACCAGCTCGACCTGGGAGTAGTGGGGATTCTCATTGCAATCACGGCGGGCACACTATTCGGAATTCTCTCAGGGGTCCTGCACACGAGGTTGAAGATACCCTCATTCATGGTGACCTTTGGGATGGGAAGCGCCATTACCGGTTTTGGCATCCTCAGCTACAGAGGAATCCCCGCCTCTGTCAACGACCCGATGTTCGCCCATATTGCGGCGGGAGCTTTCCTGGGTATGCCGCTTTTGACATGGTTTGCCTTGGTCGTCTTTTTCATCGCGCTCTCGATTGAGCGTTACACAGCCTTTGGTCGACATCTCTTTGCGATTGGTGAAAATGAAAGCATGGTCAGGGCGACTGGAATAAACGTCGATACAATCAAGGTCATTGTTTTTGCGTGGGCAGCGTTTTGCTCGAGTGTCGCGGGAGTCTTCGGTGCAATCAAGCTCAATATTGGACAGGTCATCATCAGCAATGGGTTCCTTTTCTCCACGATTACCGCCGTTGTGGTCGGCGGCACTTCGCTCGTGGGAGGCAGTGGAGGGGTCGTACAGTCACTTGTGGGCGTCATCATCGTGACAATGATCCAGGATGGCATGATTTTGCTCGGCGTAAACGCCTATGTGCAACCTGCGGTTCAAGGCATGATCGTCATCGCCGCCGTATCTCTCACGGTTGCGAGAGGCAGGAAGCTTGTCTTTAAATAGGTGGGAGAACGATGATGGAAGATGTGCTGTTTCGGACGAGGAAAACCGGAAAACAATATCCGGGGACGGTTGCTCTCAAGGACATAGACCTGGAGGTCCGCAGAGGCGAAATTGTCGGGCTCGTAGGTGAGAATGGTGCCGGGAAGTCGACATTATTGCGGATAATTTCCTGCGTGGAACAACCCACTTCGGGAAGCATGGAGATGCATGGCAGGCAATTTCGCGGCAAAAATCTTTTGGAAGCCAATCTCATGGGCGTGGGAATGGTTTTTCAAGAACAGTCATTGATGAAGAAGCTGTCTGTTGCCCAGAACATCTTCCTTGGAAGAGAGAAGAGCTTTGGGACACTGACTTTCATCAATTGGAGAAAAATGAATGTCGCCGCCTCCAAAGTCCTCGAATCCCTGGGATTAAAGGACATACTTCCCGCACGCAAGGTGATAGAGCTGGATTTTGCAGCCAGGCAAATGGTGGAAATCGCGAAGGTTCTGAACCTTGTCGGGGACAGGCAGGAAGGATGCCTCATACTCCTCGATGAGCCGACTTCGGTATTGAATGAAATTGAAATCAAGAAGCTTTTCGAAAAGATGAAGCTGATAAGAGACCAGGGCAATTCCATAATCTTTGTTTCCCACAGGCTCAGCGAGGTGATCGAGATATCTGACCGCATTTATGTCTTCAAGGATGGTCAGCAAACAGCCCTGGTCGAAAGAAAAAACGCGAATGAAGACATACTGTATGAAAAAATGGTGGGAAGGAGCACGAGCGGAGAATACTTCAAGGTTGATCGCCAGACCGACCCTGGCGAAGAGATCATCCTGGAAGCAAGAAATCTCGCTCTCAAAGGCTACTTCAAGAATGTCAGTTTTCGCGTTCGCCGGGGCGAGGTGCTCGGCATTTGCGGGGTCGTTGGTTCGGGCAAAGAAGAGGTCTGCGCTGTGCTGTGCGGAGATGACCGCCCGGACGGAGGACAGATATTCGTGAACAGCATTGAGCGCCATTTTGCGGACCCCGCAGCGGCCTTGAAGGCAGGAGTACTGTCTGTCCCGAAAGAAAGAAGGGAAGAAGGCATTATTGGAATCTTAAGCGTTGCAGAGAACATAAGTCTTTCGAGCATGAAGGCGATCAGTCGCCACAATGTAATCTCATATCGGGAACGCTCAAATCGGGCGAAAGAATGGATTGCGAAGCTTAACATAAAGACTTCGGGACCCAAAGAACATACTGAAACACTCAGCGGCGGCAACGCACAGAAGGTTGTATTCGCACGGGCAATTTCAGGCGGGGAAAATAAAATTCTGATACTCAACCACCCGACCCGCGGTGTTGATGTAGGGGCCAAAGAAGAAATCTACCTGCTCATCAGAGAGATTACAGAAAGAGGCATCGGCATCGTGCTGCTGGGGGATACTCTTGACGAAACCATCAGCCTGAGCTCGAGGCTCATCGTCATGAAGGACGGGCTTGTTCTGGCAGAGTTGGAAGCGCCCAAGGATAACAAGCCATCACAGGTCGATGTCGTTCGCTACATGATGTGACAGGTTGTGGGGATCGGAAAATGACACAAAGAATATCCGGGCGGACAATTCTCGATAATCTCCCGTGGCTGTCACTGATAGTCCTTTTGGGAGTGTTCACTTCCATCAACCCGCGCTTCGTAGGGGCGTACAGTCTCGCAAACATATTCCTGGTTGCCGCTCCGTTGCTTACCCTGTCGTTCGGCGCCACCTACGTCATCATGGCCGGCTCAATTGATCTTTCCGTCGGGGCGATTGTTTCCGCTTCCTGCGTGATCTACGGAACGACATTTCCGATCCTCGGCAACTGGAGCATCCTTGTGGCTGTTGTGTTCGGCTTCGTGGCCGGCAGCATCAATGGCCTCCTGTTCATCTGGCTGAGGATACCTTCGTTTATCGTTACACTTTCCACGCTCAGCCTGTGGAAGAGCGTTGCCCTTCTGCTTGTTGGCGGAGGCGCCAAGGGAATTCCGATGAAGCTTTGGAAAGGGCTGGCATGGGCAGACCTGGCGCTTGGAATTGTGCCCTTATTGTTTCTCATTTCCCTCGTCGTGTTTGCTGTATTCTATTTCGTTCAATCGAGAACGGCGCTTGGCAGATCCGTGTATGCTATCGGCGCCAACGAACGGGCCGCGAGGATGTGCGGCCTCAAGGTGAACTCCACCAAGTTCTGGGTCTATGCTTTGTCAGGGATCGGGAGCGGCGCGGCCGGCGCTTTCTATTCCATTGAACTGAAAACAAGCCTCGCTACAATAGGCGATCCACTGACCCTCTTGTCGATTGCGGCAGTGGTCCTGGGAGGCACTCCCCTGACGGGCGGGAGGGGGAGCGTTCTGAGGACCCTGCTTGGCGCAATGCTCGTCATAATCATCCAGAACGGGCTCAACACGGTAGCCCTTGACGTGTATTGGCAGCAGATTGTGTTCGGGGCATTTGTCATACTCGCCGTGTTCCTTAACTCCGAGAAGGGTGGACGCACTCTGATTATCAAATAGACCCCCTGACTGCAATCCGGGCTTGATCATGGAGCGGAAAATGGATATTGAAGGCATTAAATCGGTTGCGACAGCAATCAGGTGTATTTCCATGGACGCAGTTCAGCGCGCTCGTTCTGGACATCCGGGTTCGCCCATGGGTTGTGCAGAGCTGGGGGCGCTGGTATTCGGTGAAGTGCTGAAACATTACCCGCGGGACCCGGGTTGGATCAATCGAGATCGGTTTGTCCTGTCGGCCGGACATGCATGCGTGTTGTTGTTCGCCCTTCTTCACCTGAGCGGATATGATATCTCCCTTGATGACCTCCGGCGTTTTCGGCGAATAAACTCCAAGGCGACGGGGCATCCCGAGCTCGGAGTCACACCAGGAGTGGAAATAACGACTGGGCCGCTTGGTCAAGGGATTGCAAATGCGGTTGGCATGGCCATCGCCGAAAGAATGCTTGCGGCGCGGTTCAACACCACAAGAGAAATCATCGACTATTACACGTATGCAATGGTAGGAGACGGAGACCTCATGGAGGGAGTGAGCTATGAGGCGGCCTCCCTGGCAGGACATCTGGGATTGGGGAAACTGATCGTGTTCTACGATTCAAACGGGATTACGATAGAAGGATCGACCGGACTGTCCTTCACGGAGGACGTACGAAAGCGGTTCCAGGCTTGCAACTGGCAGGTATTCGAGGCAAGCGCGTATGCTCTTCCCCGGATCATGAAGTTTCTCGGATCGGCAAAAAAGGAAACGCAAAAGCCCACTCTGCTCATCATGAAGTCGGTGATAGGGAAGGGATCAGTGAATCTCGCCGGCTCGCACGAAGTGCATGGATCGCCCCTTGGTAAAGACGAGGTCAAAGCAAGCAAGAAGGCCATGGGAGTTCCAGAGGACAGCGAGTTCTACATTCCCGCCCGGGCTTTCGCATATATGACTGAGCGGAAGAAAAAGTGGGAAGATCACCATGCGCAGTGGCAGGAGATCTTTCGATTGTGGCAGACAGAGAATCCTGAGAAGCGGTCTGAATTGGAAAGGGCCCTGGGGTCCGGCTCACCTGCCGTTCCGGTGCTCCCGCCTCTGCACACCAGCAGGACGGCTGGGTTGAAGCTTCCTGTCTTCCAGAAGGGTGCGGAAATGGCAACCCGTATCGCAAGCGGCAAGATCCTGGAGGCTTTGGATACGGGTTGC
>Ga0265338_10002751_pt1 | contig 25791 bp, 16 predicted proteins | sample 42126metaG_FD_193579 | JGI IMG/M metagenome (GOLD analysis project Ga0265338, IMG submission 193579) | Rhizosphere microbial communities from Carex aquatilis grown in University of Washington, Seatle, WA, United States - 4-21-26 metaG | ecosystem: Host-associated > Plants > Roots > Rhizosphere...
GCAGCCAATGGGGCAGACGAATTCGATGGGCTCAGCCTTCACGTTGATTGTGTCCGCCTCCGGTGCGCCGCCAATCAATTATCAATGGCTCAAATTTGGGACGAATATCATTGGCAGCGGGTACCCGGTGCCGACGCTGACGATCCTCAATGCGACGCGCAGTGATTCCGGGGTGTACTCCGTGCAGGCAAGCAATGCCGGCGGGAGCACTTATAGCAGCAATGCGACCGTCTTGATCCGGGTGCCGCAACAGCTCCGAATCGTCTCGCGACCGGACGGCACGTTCGCGGTGATCTCCGGGGACGCCGATGGCGGCGATTTATCCACGGCGGACCCTGCAAAATTTGAGGCGCAAGCCAGTTCCAATTTGTTCGATTGGATGCCGATGACCAATTCGCTGGTATTGACGAACGGAACGTTCTGGCTGACCGACCCGGACGCGAAGAATCATCCGTCGCGTTACTACCGCATTATCGAGCATTAACCGGCTCGGGAAAATTTTATTGAGCCCGGCTGCAATGTCCGCGAATCCCAGACGGATAAGACATTTGTCATGTTCGCGGGGAGGAAATCTTCCGGCAAGATTTTCGGCATCGGCCCGAACATCATTCCCCGCGGTTGGAACGGGGAGCACACGCCCCGGCGTGTGATTTGAGGCGTGCCGCCGCAAACTTGGTCTTGCCATTCTGCCCGAATCGAACGGCGGAGCCAGATGGTGAGTACGAAGCCGGCGGCGAGACGCCGACGGCAGCACGCGAGACGCGTGCGCTCCCCCAGTCAACTGCGTCGTCACGGCCCACGATTTTTGTATTTCGCCAGTTCAACAACGCCGGTCTGTTAAGACCCTAAAAAAGCACCTACCCGCGTTCGCTGTTTTTTAATGCTCGCAACCTGGGCGGCTCCTTGCTGCCAATCAACTATGTGATTATGCGGAGACCTTTACGAATATTACCAGGCTGCGTAGAGTTTTTTGCATAAGTTTAATTCGCCTTGGCCGGCTTCTCCGCCGGGTCGGTCGGTTCGGTCTGGCGGGTCAGGTAGCGCAAGATGGTTTGGGCGGTCGGCACTGCCTTTCCCTCCAAGCCGCTGAGTGAAAAGGTCACGCCCTTCGTCTTCGCTCGAATGATACTGCATTTCCAAATCGGCAGTTGCTTATCCTTGAGACGAAACGACAGAATAACGTTGGAATAGGAACGCCGGGCGAAGGTTTTTTCGATTTCCTGAAAAGGCAACGGACGTGTCCAGCCGCTGTAAAAAATGCCTTGAGCATCGAGGGTCAATTCCCCGTGCCGGTGGCGTTTCCAGACCAGGGTAATTCCAAGCGCCGGAAGGAGTCCGAAGACGGCCAACATGACCCGTCCCGCAATGTCATTGATGAAGATGGCGCCCGCCAGACAGCCGACCACAACTAACCCCTGCAGCACGACCATCGCCCACAACCCGGATTGTTTGTAACGCCATTTCTTCTGCGGGAAATGCTGGTCCAGCATCGCTTTCCCCTCCTGTGTGGCGTAATCGGCCTTGGCCAGACGCAGTTTGCCAAAGACGGTTTGCGCCTGCTGGGCCAGATTGGCGAACAGCGCGTCGCGCGTGGAAAACCATTTCGCATAGGCGCTCTCCGATTCGGCCAGCGCAAGATTTCGGGCGTCCTCAACGCTGATGTTCTGGCCGAGCGCTGCCAACCGGATGTTCAGGGGCGGATGCGAATCCAGCGGATGGGGCGTCCTTTTCTCAAACAACTGGGTCCAAAACTCCGTATCTGCCGCCAGTTTCTCCTGCACGACGGTTTGCAGCGGAACGTTCATGGGATTTTCGATATTGTTCTTGATCGCATCCGCCAGGCCGCGCTGAAATGCCTCGGTGGCCACTTGGAACCGAACGAGCGCGTTGGCCGCCGTTCGTGGTGAGGTCAAGGCCGCCGCCTTTTGGTCCGCCAGCAATTCGCGCTTGCGTGAGGCCGCCTGTTCCGTCTCGCCAAAACACCAGCCCAAGAAATTGAGAAATTGAAAGCTGGGCCAGCCAACCCAGCCCGACCGCGCCATGGTTACCATCGTTGCGTGGATCTTCAACCGCAACGGATAGAATTCGCGCGTCATCCACGTGTCCTCGCCGATGAAATGCCCCAGTTCATGGCCGATGATTGCCAGCACTTCGTCACTCGAAAGTTGTTTTAACAACGGATATGAGAGATAGAGCGTTTTGCCCTCGGTGCGACCGGAATCCAGGCACACGGCCAGTTCCGTTACGTAAAAGTTGAATTGCAGTCCAATGACGATGCGATCGGGCGGCGAGGTTTGTAGGCGCGCCGCCGCATACCTGACGGCCTGCCACAATTCCGGCGCCTCTTCCGGCGTGACCTCCCGTGACATCGGCTCCTTAAATTCCAATGGCACTTTCTTGAGCAGAATTGCCGCGCTCCGCCACAAGGCGAACAATCCGCCCAGAATGATCACCAACAGCAACTTCGGGAAGAACTGGCCAAATGACAGAACTGTGAGTTCAAATGTTCCATAAGCCAGCAGCGGTATCAGGAGGAACACCTTGGCCAACGCGGCGACCATTCCGATCTTCCAACTCAACCGATAACAGTGGATCAAATCTATCTGGGAGTTTTTAGCCTTTCTGTTCAGCGCAAAAATCGCCCCAATGGCAACGGCCAAACCCGCGACCAACGCCGACGAGAGAATCAGCCCCCATTGCAACCGTCGAAATCTCGCCGCCAGACCCGCGCGCACCAGGTTGTCATGCAACTTTTCGAGTCCGGCAGGTGGATTAAAACAGACCTGCCGAAAATCTATACTGGCAATCTTATTCAAACGATCTTCCATCTCGGCAGGCGAAAGGTTGGGGCTGGCCTTGACGGCAGTAGTGATTTCCGTGCGTATTTTGCTGTTTAACCAATCCGGGGCCGCGATGAAAAACGCCAGCAGCAGCACCGGAACCAGCAGGCTTTTGACCAGGGCCAGTAACAAGTTTTTTCGGACATTGACCGGCGGCTTGCTCTTGAGCATAAATTTCGTGCAATGGGTTGGATTGATCGCGGCTTTTGGAAATGGGTCCTCACCTTTTACACTTTCCATTTTTGTTTTTGGTCGCGTTGGGACGCCCGTGCCAGGACAATATTTATCTCGTCGGCCTTCAGGCGCAAGCCAACTCCGATCCCTCCGAGCCGCGCTGTCTCAACGCCTGGGCAATGATTCTTACGGCCTCCTGAGTAAGACATTTGTCATATTCGCGGGGAGGAAATCTTCCGGCAAGATTTTCGGCATCGACCCGAAGATCATTTCCCGCGGTTGGAACGGGGAGCGCACGCCTCCGGCATGTGATCTGCGGTGTGCCGCCGCAAACTTGGTCTTAGCATTCTGCCCGAACCGAACGGCGGAGCCTGATGGTGAGTACGAAGCCGGCGGCGAGACGCCGACGGCAGCACGCGAGACGCGTGCGCTCCCCGGGCCAACTGCGTCGTCACGGCCCACTATTTTTGTATTTCGCCAGTTCAACAACGCCGGTCTGTTAAATAATGAAAAAGCACGTAGCCGCACTCGCTGTTCTTCTGACACTCGCAACCTGGGCCGGGCCCGTTCAGGCCCAGACGCATTATAAGAGTTTCACTGTCTCCACCTACATCATCCAGGGGACCGTGCGGAGCCTGATGAGCGGCGATCTCGATCCGGCGGAGTCCTGGTCGCGGCTGACGCGCAATCTGAAGGTCGACAAAGTTTATATCGAGGTCATGCGGAATCACACGCTCGTTGATGAGGCGGGTTTGGAAAAACTGAAGAAATTCTACCAGGATCAAGGCGTGCAAGTCTGCGGCGGCCTGGCCTATAGCATCAGCGAAGCCAATGGTTACCAGGGATTCGATTACGCCGATCCGGATAATCGCGAATTCGCCAAAAAAGCCGTGGAAATGGCCGCGCGCCATTTCGACGAAATCCTGCTCGACGATTATTATTTTTTCGATCGCAAAACCGATTACGACATCAAGGCCAAAGGCGACAAGTCGTGGACGCAGTATCGTTTGGAAACCATGCGGGAGGTGACGGAAAACCTCATTGTTAAACCCGCCAAAGCGGTCAATCCCAAATGCAAAGTCATCGTCAAAATGGCCAATTGGTACGACCAATATGCCGGCATGGGCAATGACACCGAAAAGGTTCCGCTCATTGCCGACGGCATGTTTTCGGGAACGGAATCCCGCCTTTGGGTCGGCGAGGAACAGCATCTCCAGCCTTATCTCAGCTACGACATCATGCGGTTCATGGACAATCTCAAGCCCGGCGTGAACAAGGGCGGCTGGGTGGATCAAGGAGGCGCGAATCCAATCGATCGTTATTCCGAGCAGCTCCTGGACACCGTGTTTTCGCGCTGCCCCGAGATGTGCTGCTTCAATTTCTCGGGGATGATCGGTCCCATTCGGAGCGGCGCCATCACGAATCGCGCGTGGGCCGACCAGCCGACGAGCCTCGACTTTGCCGAAGTCGCGAAAATGATCGGCACCAATGGCGACCGCAATCCCACGTTCGCGGACGTGGCCGGTTACACGCTCGGCCAGGTGGACCAAGTGCTGGCCGGCGTCGGCAAGCCCGTGGGCATCAAAACCTACACGCCTTATCACGCGACTGGGGATGAGTTCCTCCACGATTACCTGGGCATGATCGGCCTGCCGATGGACATCTTCCCGCAGTTTCCCACGGACGCCGGAATGGTGCTGCTGACCGAACAGGCGAAATCAGATCCCGACATCATTCAAAAAATCAAAGCCCAACTCGAAGCCGGCAAAGCTGTCTGCGTGACCTCCGGTTTCTTGCGCGCGATGAAAGGCAAAGGCATCGAAAATATTTGCGAATTGGAAACGACCGGCGCGACCGTGCCGGTGCGGAAGTTTGCGTTTGCGGGCGGACCGGGCGCGCCGTTTCGCGGTCGCGGTCGCGGGGCGGCGAACCCGGACGCTTTTGAAGCCACGCGCGACATCCTGATCCCCGAAATCAAGTATTTCAACATCCTGACGCACGATGCCTGGGGCGACTTGATGGGCATCTCACCCGGCGGCACGACGTATCCGATTGTGCTCTCCTGCGATTATTCCAAGGGCAAGTTTTACGTGCTGAATATTCCGAACGACCCGGCTGATCTTTATGCCTTTCCACCGTCTGCGCTTTCGGTCATCCGCGCGGCGTTGGGCACGGCGGAACCCATTCGCATCGACAATGCACCGGCACAAGTGGCGTTATTCCGATACGACAACGATACGTTCATTGTGCAGAATTACTTGCCGACGGCGGCGGAGGTGACGGTTTCAATTACCGGGACCGCGACCAAAATCAAAGACTTGCTTACCGCGAAAGAAATCACACCCGCGCCCGCGGCTGGCCGCGGATTCGGCGGATTTGGCGGCGGCCGTGGTGGCCGCGGCCCGGGCGGTCCGCCACCGAGAACTTCCTTCACCTTCACGGTGCCGCCACATTCGTATATCGGTTTCGCGACCGATAAAAATCCTTGATAAAGGCGCGAGGATTGCCACGCTCCACCCCTCGAATGCCGCCATTAAAAATCAAAGGATTGCGCTGGTGGATAGTCGGCCTGTTGATGCTGGGATCGATGATCAATTATCTCACCCGGAGCACGCTGGCGGTGGCCGCGCCGACGTTGATGAAAGATTTGGGAATTTCCCCGCAACAATATTCCTGGATCCTCGACTGTTTCCAGGGTGCCATCATGCTTCAGCCCGTGTGCGGTTATGTGCTGGACGTGGCGGGATTAAAGATCGGTTTTGCGATCTTCGCAATCGCGTGGTCGATCATCAGCATGATGCACGGGCTGGCGCGGAATTGGCAGGTCTTCGCCGGCCTGCGCGGGTTGCTCGGCTTTACGGAAGGATGCGCCAACCCCGCCGGAATGAAGGCGACGGCGGAATGGTTTCCGGGGCCGGAACGCGGGCTGGCCGGCGGACTTTTCAACATCGGCGCGTCGGTCGGTTCCATGCTCGCCCCGCCGCTGGTGGCGTGGGCAATTCTCGCTTACAACTGGCAGGTTGCGTTTGTCATCACCGGAATCCTCGGCCTCGCGTGGGCGGCGTTGTGGCTGGCGTTCTACAATCCGCCTAAAAAACACGCGGCGTTGTCCGAGCACGAACGCGATTACATCATCGCCGGCCAGGAAAAGCATCTGGAAGGCGACGGCTCGCGCCCGTCCATTTTGAAGCTGCTGCAACAGCGAAATTTCTGGGGCATCGCCCTGCCGCGATTCCTGGCCGATCCCACCTGGGGCACACTGACGTTTTGGGTGCCACTCTATCTTTTTACGGTACGCCACTTCGACCTGAAACACATCGCGTTGTTCGCCTGGATGCCGTTCCTCGCGGCGGATTTTGGCTGCATGTTCGGCGGCGTGATCGCCATCGCGCTTCAAAAACGCGGCATCAGCCTGATCAACGCCCGGCGCTGCGCGTTCACGTTCGGCGCGATTCTCATGATGGGAATGGCTTTCGTTGGATTCGCCGAAAGCCCCTACACCGCGATTGCGTTGCTCAGCCTTGGCGGATTTGCGCACCAGACCTTGTCCGTGACGGTCATCACGATGTCCTCGGATCTGTTCAAACGGAATGAAGTCGCGACCGTGGCCGGCATGGCGGGAACGTTTGGAAATGCCGGGCTGCTGGTTTTCAATCTCCTCATCGGCTCACACGTCGAAGCGATCGGTTACACGCCGTTCTTCGTTGGCCTCGCCGCGCTCGACCTCGTGGGGGCCGCCGTTTTATGGACTTTGGTTCGCGAGCCGAAGACATTATTACCCATAACTGAATCCACCCATGCCCAACGGAGTTAACATCCAAAACCCCATTCTTCGCGGCTTCAATCCCGACCCGTCCATCGTCCGCGTGGGCGAGGATTTTTACCTCGCGACCTCGACGTTCGAGTGGTTTCCCGGCGTGCAAATTCACCATTCACGCGACCTGGTTCACTGGCGGTTGCTCACCCGGCCGCTAAACCGCGCCAGCCAGCTCAACATGCTCGGCGAGGCCGATTCGTGCGGGGTGTGGGCGCCGTGCCTCACTCACGCGGACGGTTTGTTCTGGCTGATTTACACCGACGTAAAACGTTACGGGCGCGCCACGGTCGGGGGCGCCAGCGGCGCGTCGCTGCGCGATTTTCATAATTATCTCGTCACCAGCGAGCGCATCGACGGCGACTGGTCGGACCCAATTCATCTCAACAGCAGTGGCTTCGATCCCTCACTGTTTCACGATGACGATGGCCGCAAATACCTGGTGAACATGCTGTGGGATCATCGCCCGGGGAACAATCGGTTCGCGGGGATTGTCTTGCAGGAATATTCCACGAAGGAACGCCGGCTCGTTGGCGAGCGGAAAAATATTTTTAAAGGCACGCCGATCGGCTTCACGGAGGCGCCGCACCTCTACAAACGCAACGGCTGGTATTATCTGCTGACGGCGGAAGGCGGCACCGGCTGGGGCCACGCGGTCACCATGGCGCGCTCGCGAAAGATCGACGGCCCTTATGAATTGCATCCCGACACCCATATCCTGAGCTCCCGTCACCGCCCGGATGTCGAGTTGCAGCGCGCCGGCCACGCAGATCTCGTGGACACCCAAAACGGCGAGACTTATATGGTTTATCTCTGCGGACGCCCGCTTCGCAATCGCGGACGCTGCACGCTAGGCCGGGAAACCGCGATTCAGAAAATGGTTTGGGGCAAGGACGATTGGTTGCGCACGCTGGATGCGCAGGGAATTCCCACGCTCCAAACGCCCGCCCCCGCCCTGCCCGCGCATGCCTTTCCCCCGACGCCAGCACGCGAAGATTTCAACGGCCCGCAACTGCCGCTCGATTTTCAATGGCTGCGCACGCCATGGCCGGAGGAGATTTTCAGTCTCACCGCGCGACCCGGTTTCTTGCGGCTCTTGGGGCGCGACACGATTGGGAGTTTGTTCCGGCAATCGCTGGTCGCGCGGCGGCAGCAATCGCATAACGTCAGCGCCGTCACGGTGATTGAATTCGAGCCGGAACATTTTCAGCAAATGGCCGGGCTCGTTTGCTATTACAACAGCGCGAAGTTTCATTATCTTTACCTCTCACGCGACGACGCCAACGGCAAACATCTGCGGGTCATGTCCTGCGTGCCCGATGCGCCGCAAACCGACGCCTTCACCGCGCCCATTGCAATTACATCGGGAAAACCAGTTCACCTTCGGGTTGAGATCGATTCTGAGCGGCTCCGTTTTGGGTATCGCGTGGAAGGCGTGGATCACGACTGGCGCTGGCTCCCGGAGCAGTTTGACGCGAGTATTTTGTCGGACGAAGCGACCGCGCCGGGCCAGCCAAATTTCACAGGCGCATTCGTGGGCGTGGCTTGCCAGGATATGGCAGGAACAGCGTTGCCGGCTGATTTTGATTTTTTTGAATATACGGAGAGAAGTTATCGCGTGAACCCGGCGGGGTGAGTCGACCGAAAACGTAAACTCTTGCGAACGGGCGGTTGAAAGCCGATGTCAAAAGAGTTTCGGCCCTTCAGGCCTTGGGAGAAACGACATGCGAGTCCTGGGCCTGCGCTCGCGTTGCTCGCTTCAGCCCAGGCTTTCACATGGCGGGCTTTCAGCCCTGAGAACCAAGTGAGCAACCTATTTAGCAAGACACGAGCAACGAAAAGCGCCGCGCGGCTTCTCCAAAGAAATTTCCAAAAAGGTGGCGATGCCCCGCCGGGGTGGCAAGGCAAACCAGCAGGTTTGCCCTACCTTTTGGAAATCTCTTTGGAGGTACGGACTACCGTCCGAACTGCCGTTTCGCCGCTGCCAGCCCTTGCTCATAGGCGGCGATCAATTTGTCCCAACTGGCATTGGCCTCGTGGTCGATGACCTGGCGCGACGAGTCGGCGTCGTACCACGCGATGCTCCTCGCGACGCCGTCACGGAGTTTGGTGATGGCGTTGAAATCGGGGACGAAGCGTTTGATCTTCGTGTTGTCCATGACCACCGAGCAGGATTTATCGCCGGTGAGACCGCCGGTCATCACCGGCAGGCAGGCGGTGATAAAATCGCTGGCGATGTGCACCAGCTTGAGATCCCGGACGCCGGCGGCATCGGCGATGACGTGATAAATCTGGTCCCACGAGAGGACTTCGTCCGACGTGATGTGAAACGCGTGGCCAATCGTGGCGGAATTGCCAAACAAGCCGACGAATCCGCGGGCGAAATCGGTGTTGTGCGTCATGGCCCAGAGCGAAGAACCGTCGCCGGGAACGATCATGGGTTTGCCTTTGCGCATGCGGTCCACACCGGTGAAATATTTCCCGTGACTGGCCACGGCCAGGGGGACCACGGTCTCGCCGTAGGTCCAGGAAGGGCGGACGATCACGCTGGGGAAATTTTCCTCACGCAGGGCGCGCAAGAGGCGATCTTCGCACGCGATCTTGTTGCGCGAATAATCCCAGAATGGATTGGCGAGCGGCGTGGATTCCGTGATGAGATAATCGGTGACGGGTTTTTGATAGGCGCTGGCGCTGCTGATGAAAATAAATTGGCCGACGCGGCCGCGGAATAACTTCAAGCGTTGCTCCAATTGTTCCGGCGTGAAAATGATGAAATCCGCCACCACATCCCAACGCTGGTTGCCCAGCGCGGAGGCGGTCGCCGCCGCGTCCGCCATGTCCGCGACAATGTGGCGCGCACCGGGCACGCCGCCGCTTTTGCCGCGATTAAGGAGGGTGACGTCGTAGCCGCGCGCAACCGCCAGTTCGGCGCAGACTGTGCTGATGTTGCCGGTGCCGCCGATGAATAGGATTTTCATGTGGATATTTCTCTATTGAATCTAACGTGAAATCCGAAGTTCGAAATCCGAAAGTTTCCAGTCCCCAGCCAGTGCTGGGAGGCATTTTTTCCTCCCGGACGTAATGCTGAGTTCAATTTTCGGGTTTCGGGTACTAATCATTGAACTTAGGACATCTTGACGGCTTGCCACGATAGTAAAGCCGTTAAAACGGCTGAGTTTCGTTACTACGCTTAACCACCGGGCTAAAGCCGCGGTGTTAATGAGAGCGAAATTTTGGTGCCAATCGGTCAGGGTTTAGAAGCGAGCCGTTCCATGATTCGTTCGGAATCGTAAACGCAGCCTGCCCACGTGCCGCCGCTCGCCGATTGCAACGCAGCCCAAAGCTTGGTGTCATCGGGCAACGCGCTATTCGGCGCCAGGTCCTTCCGCATTGAGCGGTGGCCGAGAATTTTTTCGCCTGCTTCGGGGCTAAACCGGTGCTCGCCTTCACCCACCAAATCAACGCTGCCTTCAATCCGATTTCGATCAATGACGATTCGGATCACATCGCCATCCAGAATTTTTCCAATCGGACCACCGGCCAGGCCTTCGGGTCCGATATGGCCGACGCACGCGCCGGTCGAGACGCCGGAAAATCGCGCGTCCGTGAGCAGCGCCACCTTTTTGCCCTCCGGTAGATGTTTCAACGCGCCGGTCACCTGGTAGGTTTCTTCCATGCCCGTGCCCATCGGACCAACTCCGGCGAGCACCAGCACGTCCCCGGCCTGGATGCGATGTTGTTTGATGGCGAGCATCGCGTCCTTTTCGTTCACGAAAACTCGCGCGGGTCCTTCATGGCGATAAACCCCGTGCGCATCGAACAAGCTGGAATCGATCGCGGTCGCCTTCACCACGGAACCTTCGGGCGCAAGGTTGCCGCGCGGAAAAATCATCGTGCCGGCCAACCCGCGTTCGCGCGCCTGGTCCGGCGGAAAAATAACTTCGGCGGCGTCCACGCCGTCCAGTTCACGCAATAACTCGCGGAACCGGTTCCGTCGCTCGGATTGTTCCCACCAATCCAGATTTTCGCCCACGGTTTTTCCCGTGACGGTCAGCGCCTCGGTCTTGAGCAAACTCAGTTTCCGCAAATGCAGCATCACCTCCGGCACGCCGCCCGCCAGGAATACGCGCACGGTGGGATGATAAACCGGGCCGTTCGGCAAAACACTGACGAGCCTCGGCACGCGGCGGTTGACCGCGATCCAATCGTCCACCGTCGGCCGTTTCAAACCGGCGGCGTGCGCAATGGCGGGAATGTGCAGCAGCAAATTCGTGGAACCTCCGAACGCGGCATGAAGCACCATCGCGTTCTCGATGCTCGCGGAAGTGAGGACATCGCGCATCTTCAGCTTGCACTCGTCAAGTTGATGCAGCGCCCGGGCCGAACGCCGCGCCATGTCCAGCCACACCGGCTGACCCGACGGCGCGAGCGCGGAATGCGGCAGCGAGAGTCCCAGGGCTTCACCCACGACTTGTGAAGTCGCCGCGGTGCCGAGAAATTGACAGCCGCCGCCCGGCGATCCACAGGCGCGGCAACCCAGCTCCGCCGCTTCCGGCAGCGAGACCAAACCGTGCGCGAATCGCGTGCCGAGCGTTTGCACGGTGCCGGCGTCCTCCGAATCCTTCGCCGGCAATGTGACGCCGCCGGGCACAACAACGCACGGCAAATCGTGCAAACCCGCAACCGCCATCAGCATCGCGGGCAAGCCTTTGTCGCAGGTCGCCACGCCGAGCACCCCGGAGCGCCGCGGCAACGACCGCGCGAGCCGCCGGAAAATAATCGCCGCGTCGTTGCGATACGGGAGGCTGTCGAACATGCCGGCGGTTCCCTGGGTGCGCCCGTCGCACGGATCGGAACAATATCCCGCGAACGGAATGGTTTTCAGCGCGCGAAATTCTTCCGCCGCCGCCTGCACGAGCAAACCGATTTCCCAATGACCGGTGTGATAACCAAGCGCGATCGGCTGGCCATCCGGCGCGCGCAACCCGCCCTGCGTGCTAAGGATGAGAAATTGTTTGCGGCCCAGCTCGGCGGGATTCCAACCCATGCCGGCGTTTTGCGTCATACCGAAGAGATCACCGCTGGGACTCTTCAAAAGCATCTCCTCTGTCAGCGGCAGACTTCCCGCCGGACCGCTCGAGCGCGTTTTAATTTCGTAAATATCGGAAGCGGCCGAGTCAAGGACGGTGCTGCTGCTGGACGTCATGAAATTGATATAAGCACTTTCCGTTCGAATGAAAATCAAAATAAAGATTCGACGCGTCCTGACACGCTTGCTAAAGGTAGCGACTCATTTATGGCACAACAACGTTGGCTCCGCATCGTGCCGGTCGCATTAATCATGTACACCATCTCGTACATCGATCGCACCAACGTTTCCCTCGCGCTCGATCCCAAAGTCTCGAACATGATGAGAGACCTGTTCATGGACGATAAGATGAAAGGCGAGGCGGCGGGCATTTTCTTTTTCGGTTATGTCCTGTTGCAGGTTCCCGGGGGATATTTCGCGTCCCGTTGGAGCGCGAGAAAACTTATCAGCTTGTGCTTAATCGCGTGGGGATTATTTGCCATCGGGTGCGGGATGTCGCAAACGTTCCGGCAATTTGAAGTGATGCGATTTTTTCTCGGCGTGGCGGAAAGCGCGGTATTCCCGGCGACGCTGGTGCTGCTGGCGAATTGGTTTCCGCGTTCCGAACGGGCGCGGGCGAATGCCTACTGGCAATTGTGCCAGCCGCTCGCGGTGGCCGGTTCCGCGCCCTTCACCGGCTGGCTGCTGGGGGCTTACGGCTGGCAAAAGATGATTGTGCTCGAAGGCATGGTGCCCTTCCTGTGGCTGCCCTTCTGGTGGTTTTGCATCCGCGACCATCCGCGCGAAGCGAAATGGATTTCTCCCGAGGAACGCGATTACCTCGAAACCGAATTGAAGAAGGAGAACGCCGCGACGGAAACCTCAACCGGCAAAATTGACTTTTCGCCCATTTTCAAGCCTGCCGTCCTGGTCATGACCGTGCTGTACTTTCTCCACAACTGCGCAGCTTACGGGTGCATGACATTTTTCACCGACGGCTTGAAAGGCCAGGGCTTCGGAGCGTGGCAATACGGAATCCTGTTCGCCATTCCTTATGCGGTCACCGCAGTAATCATGGTTCTAAATTCTCTCCACTCCGACAAACACCAGGAACGTCGCGGCCACGTGGCCGCCATGTATCTGATGAGCGGCACCAGTCTCATTTTGAGCGTGATGCTGAGCAAATACTTCTGGATCTCGTATGGATTCATGTGCCTCGCCATCCCGGGACCGTTCGCAGCCATGGCTCCATTTTGGGCCATCGCCAGCGAAACATTGCCCCGCAGCGTGATGGGAATTGTGATGGGCCTGGTCAATGCCGTCGGCAATTTGGGTGGTTTCGCCGGGCCTTATCTTACAGGTTGGCTCAAGGAGGAATATCACCGCACCGGGATCGCATTTTCCGCGCTGGGTGCCGGCATGCTGGTGTGCGTGGCACTGGCTTTCCTGCTGCCCAAGCCAACCGTTCAAAACAAAATATTGCAGCCAATCTAAACCTTATGAACCTCTGCCGCTTCAAAGATAAACAGGGCGCTATCCGAATCGGACTCGCCATCGATGCTTCCACCGTGATCGATCTGACGCCCGCCGGCATTACCGAAATGGAACCGCTGCTCGAGAGCGAGGACGTCGTGGCGCAATTGCAGCGGCTAAAAAAGGAGACCTTGCCGCAACTCCCATTGTCTTCCCTCGAACTCTGCGCTCCCACCGAACGCCAGGAAGTCTGGGCCGCCGGCGTCACCTATCTCCGGAGCAAAACGGCGCGCATGGAGGAATCCGATTTCAGCGCGAACGCCTACGACAAAGTTTATTCCGCGGAACGACCGGAAATCTTTTTCAAATCCATCGCCGAGAAAGTGGTCGGCGTGGGTGAATCGGTGGGAATCCGCGCGGATGCGAAGTGGAACGTGCCCGAACCGGAGCTGGCCCTGGTCATGAACTCCAAAGGCAGGATCGTCGGCTACACGGTCGGCAACGACATGAGTTCGCGGGATATCGAGGGCGAAAATCTCCTCTATCTTCCCCAGGCGAAAGTCTATCGCAACTCGTGCGCGCTAGGGCCGTGGATCGCGCTGGGCGCCCCGGAAAAAGAGGCGCGCGAATGGATGATCCGCATCGCCATCAAGCGCGACGGTTCGGTGATGTTTTCCGGCGAAACCTCCGTCGGCCAGATCAAGCGGAGCTTCACGGAACTCGCGAGTTATCTTTTCCGCAGCCAGGAATTTCCGCACGGCGCGGTGCTATTGACCGGCACGGGCGTGGTGCCGCCGGACACTTTTACGTTGCGGGCAAAGGACAATATCGAAATAGAAATCAGCGGAATCGGTTCGCTGCACAATTCGGTCATTGTTGTTTGAGGGTAAGATTGCGAAAAATGAAGAGTTGGGCATATCTCCAACCCGATGGCGGCTCACGACGCAAAACAAAAAGGGAAAGTGTAACTAGACGTGTGTGGAAAGGTTGCGCTTTCTTTCATTAGTGAAAAAGTTCTCTGAAAAGGAACGTGAGCAAGAAGCCGAATGCGATGCCCGTAAGAATAGTTTTCAGCCAGAAAAAGGCGTTTGTCGGCAAATTCGCTTCATCCGGATAGCGAACATTCTTTTCTTCATCGTGGAATTTTTTCCACGAACGATGATTAAAAATTCCAAAAAACGCGCTTTTGTAAACGTATTGCAATAGGTCACACGCCAAGCTAAGAACCAGCAAGGCGAGCGGCCAAAGCAACGCTTTTGAAAAGTGGATTCCTGCGGCCTCGTCTTTTCCAATTTTGAAAATCCAAATTACAGCGATTCCGGCAAAGTCAAGTTGGCGCACCAAATCACTGACCTTGCCGGAAGCTTCGTAATACTCGGCTTTGATTTCCTTAATTTTCATTCACCGCGGCCTCGTGGCCCGGTCGTATTGCCCCCGCTTTTATCGCCTCGAATCTGGTCTCCAAGTGGACGCGAGGCTGGCGGAGGTGGACGTTGTGGCGGAGGCGGCCGCGATGGAGGCCGCGCGGGCGGCTGCGGCCGCGGTGTTGGTCTTTGTGGTTTATCGCTCATAAGTCAGGTTCATTATTTTTTTCGCGGGCCCGTCGTGTTTGTGCCGCTCCGGCCAGTCGCCTTTTTTTTCGCTCGAACAGTACGGAGTGGCTTTTTTTTGATACGGCGTTTGAGTTCCTTGCTCACGTGGACAGCCTGAGCCCATCTGGAAGTTGATGCAAGGATGACTTGCTCACAGGCAAAGCTGTTTTGTTGCGATTCAGTCAGCCGGGAAACGGGTCAGTCCCGCACACTCACATATTCCATTGACGGGAGGTTTGTGCCGCGCAGGCATGGGCGTGGCCTAGTGCTGGTTTCAGATTCCTTTACGCACCCGACGATTTCTCTCGTGCTCACGAGTTTTAAACCTGGCGCATCAATTGCCGGTTCCTTGACTGGTTCATGAGGCGGTAACGGTGTTGCCCGGTGAGGATCCAATTTTTTCTCGTCGGGCCTCCGCTGAAAAAAACAAACCAAATCAACGCAATCCCGAGCGATTCGGCTGCCGGATACCAGTCGCCGCAACGACGCAGCACGATGGCTCCCGCGATGGAAATGAGCACCGCGGCGAGCGGCGTCAGGAATACTTTGTCGTAGCCGGGCAACAGCAGTCTGCCCGAAACAATTCGCCCCCACACGTTGAACGGCGGAACGACTCCCGAGCAATAGATGCCGAACCGTATAAGCCCGAGCGGGATCGCGAGTACCAGCATGATTTCAGGAAAGGGCTCGGCTTGAAAAAATCGCAACGCGCAAAAACACCACCAGCCAAACAAGGCGCTCAACCAGAAAGCCGTGCGGTTGGAGATCGAATGACCCTGGATTTTTGGCCCCAGCACCGTAAACGGCCAGCCAACGTTTGCCGGCGCGCCGACTGCCGCGACCGGCTCTACTCGAATTTCCGTTTGCCAAATCGAGCCGTTCTGCCGTTGCACATCCGCCCCGGCATTCCACGGAAAAGCTCGCAGACCCTTCCAGTGCCCAAACCAGATGACGGCAGCAATTGCCACAAATATTCCGGCAACGGTTTCTATTTTGATTTCCGGAAGAGCGAGCGCGGGCCAGAGGAATCCCAGAGCCACGCTCGCGGGCCATTGGCGCAGGAACGGGAGCAGAATCGTCATCATCGCAAGATAAACCAAGCCGAACGCCATCGCCGGCAGTGCGGGATTCACGTGGCCACGCCAACTGGCGATCAAGCTCAACAACGCGATGACCGCTAAATCTTGCCAAACAAGATGGATTGGACCGAGCGGCAACGGCTTGCCGGCCGTCCAGGGCGAAAGCTTCAACCACACGGCATACGCCGGGTTGCATTTGGGATGGAAACGCGTGACCCGGAAAAGAGCGTAGACTCCGGCCGCCCCTCCCAGGATCACCGCCCGCATGGTTGTAATCTCTGTCGCATTGAAAACGGTCCCGAATGCGCTGGAGTTTCCCTTCGCAATCATCCAGATGCTGACCAGCAACATCCCATAAATCACCACGAAAGGAATCACCAACGTCGCGGACGGCCAAACCGCGTTTGAATGGAATGGAAGTCGAGTCCTCATACCTTCGGGCGTTTGAAGTAATTTTCGATATGCTCCAGCGTCTGCGGATGCACGAGCCGTTCAAATATTTCCGGCAGTGAACCGGAACAACCCGTTTTCGCCCGCAAACCTTCCAGCGTATCGCAGGCAATAATGCGCGCGTCGCCCAAAATCGCGATTTGGTGCGCGACGAGTTCAATTGTTTCAGGAATTTGCGATGCCATGACGATCGTAAAGTTGCCGCTCTCCGCCAGGTGTTTCAGCAGGCGGCCCAACGCGAGAATCGCGGATGGATCAAGCCCGCCCGTGAAAGGCTCATCGAGAACCATGACCGGCGCCTCGGTCACGAGTGCGCCGCAAATCGCGATTTTTTTCTTCTGCCCGTTGGAACAATTGCGGATGGGAGAGTCGCCTTTATCGGCGAGTTGGAAAACGTCGAGCAGACGATCGATATGGTCCATGAGGCGATCGGAATCGACGTCATAGAGCTGGCCCACGGCGAGCAACCATTCGCGCGTGGTCCGGAATTCCGGGAGCCACGGATGATCCGCAAGAAAAACCAGTTGCTTGCGAATGGCCAACTCTGCCTCTTCGCTGGAGCGGCGGCGGACTCCGTTGATCTCGACGTGGCCTTTGGCCGGGGCCAGCAACCCGGCGATGACCCCGAGCAAAGTGCTTTTGCCGGCGCCATTCGCGCCCATAATCGCGAGCAACTGGCCGCGAGGCACGCGCAGGTTAATGTGGCTTAATACCGGGCGAACTCCGTAATGGTGGCTGACATCAACGACGTTTATCATACCAAGGACCTTTGATCGACTCCGTTCCGTAATGGAAGCAGAATGCCTGGCTCCGCGCAATCGTCGTTCGTGGCCACGTGGTTTCCAATTATAATGGGAGCGGTTCTTTGTAAGACACCTTGGGATTGTGATCTGGCAATCGGCACCCCTTGGAAACGTGGGCTTTCATTAGGGTTCCGAATAAATCAGGGAAAAATGGTGCGCATAGCAGGACTTGAACCTGCACGCCTTGCGGCACTACCACCTCAAAGTAGCGTGTCTGCCAATTCCACCATATGCGCGCGGAAAACTTCCGACCGCCATAGTTTGGCGGCCCGAGAGCACGGTTATTTTCAGCGGTTCCCCGTTAACAGTCAAGATTTTCTCCGAGGCCAATTTGATGCCCTGGCGCTCAAATGATCAAATCCGACTTCGGCTTCTCCGATTGCGCGCGGTTCTGGTATTTGTTCGACACGTTCTTGAGGAAGGATTTCTCTTCAGCCGTAAGGCTTTCCATGCCTCCGCGGGAAATTTTCTCGAGCACGGCATCGATGTCACGAGCCTCGCGCTGGTAGGCCGGGACTTCGCGGGTTGATTTTTCCCGCCGCCCAAGCTTCGGCGTGAAGCAGCGCAGCGGCAGGAACAACGGATTTTTCAGGAAATAGATAAACAGCGCCACCGAGACGCCGGAAAGAATCAAAAACCAATTCAGGTTTTGCCAAACTGCCCACGGCTGCAAGGCGCCAGTGGTCCACAAGCCAATGATCGCGCCGCCGATGTGCGCGTCGTGGCCTATGTTGTCCAACTTTCGCCTGAACCGGACGAAGGACCCAACGAGAAACAGAATTCCATACGCCCACGCGGGAAGGGGTATGAACATCTGGGCGAAGATGGTGCCGGTCGGGAAAAGGGCGATATAACTGAAAACCATACCGCATACCCCACCCGAGGCGCCATAGGCGCGGTATTCATGGTGACGATGCACCCACAAGGATAAAAGGCCGCCGCCCACAATCGCCGCAAAGTATATTATCAGGAACCGCAAGGGTCCGACAAACTGTTCCATGACACTGCCGAAAAGAAACAGCGTCACCATATTCGTCAGGAGATGGTTGAGATCGGCGTGCAGGAAGGCGGAGGTAAACAGCCGGTAGTATTGTTTGTCAGCGAGGATCGCGGTCGGGGAAAAAATAAATCTTTCGGTGAAGCGCGGGTCGCGAAATCCCTTGAACGAACAGAGCACGGTGAGCGCGATGATAACCAAGGTGCAAATGGCTGTCGGCTCGCTCATCGAATCAGCGGCTATTTTAGCATTTCACTTTTTGAAATACAATTCCTCAATGTTCCACGTCAGGTGATACGCGCTCGCGATGGCGGGCCGAAGGTTGCCGAGGTCGGGCCGCACGGCGGCGGCGGTCGATGGCGCGGCGAGGCAAATCAACGGCATTTCGTCCGCCAGGATCGCCTGCACTTCGCCGAAATCTTTCTTGCGTTGCGGGAAATCCAGCGTGCGCATTTGATCATCCATCAGGGAATTAATTTTTTTCTCCCAATCGGTGGCCGGCTCGCGCTGGAATGGGAACCATTGATGCAGCGGCGCGTCGGATTTCAACACGTTCATCTGCGAGGCGGGATCCAATCCGCCGCCGCCGAAACCCATCGAGGCGCATTCGTAATCCATCGTGTTGTTGATTCGTTTGAGCAGCGTGGGAAAATCCACGGGACGGTAGGCAATTCGAATGCCGAGTTGTTTCAAATCTTCTTCCACCCGCTTGGCCGTGCCGGCGCGAACCGGGTTGCCGAAGCTGGAAAGCAGAGTGAACTCCACCGGATGGCCCGCCGGGTCCACCAAGATTCCATCGGCCGGGCGCCGGGTCATCCCGAGTTCCGCGAGCAAGGCGCGCGCCTTGGCGGGGTCGTAGGCGTATTGCGGTATGGACGGATTGTTCCATTTTTTATTTTCGCCGGAAAGATAACCGTAAACCACCCGGGCCTGGCCGTTGTAGACCTCCCGCACAATGCGCTCGCGATCAATGGCGCACGAAATTGCCTGGCGAAATCGCTTGTCGCGAAACCACTTTAATTTATGCGGCTCGACAATTGGCCTGCCATCCTTGCCCGCGCCGGTGTTCTGGTTGAACCACAAAAAATCGCGCTGCACGCCGATGCCCAGGTCCACCATTTGAAAATGCCGGTTGGTCGAGGCTTGCTGAAATGCCCACACGTCCTCCGGCGGGATGCTTTCACACACCGCGGTTGTGCCATCGAAGAATGATTTTTCGAACGCTTCCGGCGATTGCGGCGCCATCAACTCCACCTCGTCGAAATACGGCAGGCGCCGGCCTTGCTGGTCGACGATCCAGAATTCGGGATTGCGCTCCAACAACACGGATTTTTGGGATTGGAACGACTTTACCCGAAACGGCCCGCTGCCCACGATTTTTTCCGGTTTGTCGGTCACGGCGTAGGCTTTCAGGAAATCCCCGCTGGCCGCCCAACGCCCGAGCGTGTGCCGCGGCAGAATGGACACGCTGCCGAAATATTCCACGAAGGGCGCAAAAACCTCCGGCGTCACGACGCGCACGGTCAGGTCATCCACGCGGGTCACCTCGAAATTTTTTCCGTTGCTGCGAAACAAGTCGTACGTGATCTGGTTGTACGTCGGGTTGTACATCACGTCGTTCCAGGTGAAGACCACGTCGTCGGCCGTGAGCGGTTCGCCATCGCTCCAGCGCAAATTTTTACGCAGCTTAAAGGTCCACGTCTTCTGGTCCGCCGCCACCGACCACGATTCAGCCAGACCCGGCTCAGCCAACTGCGATTCGAGATTGATGCTGACCAGCGAGCTGAACAAGAGCCGCACGACGGCGTCCGAGCCGGGGTCGATATCGAGCAGCGGGTTGAAAGTGCGGGGGCTTCCGGCCGCCATGAGGACCAATCGTCCGCCGGGTATGCCATCCGGACAGGACGCGACGCGCGGAGGTTGCGGGAGCGCGTGTCCTTGCGATTTCTTCGAGCAACCTCCCAATCCCGTGACCACCGTGAGCAAGGCAATGGCAAATGGATAACAAGGCTTCATTAGGCCAAAACTCATAGCGAATTCAGAACGAGCGGGCAAGACGCGTATTTCTTTGCAGTTCTTGACACTTGCCGAGCACCTGCTCGGCAAGTTGCAGTTGCGGACGGCCGCGAACACTTGCGAAACGGCTCGCCACGGCTAAGGCCGGAACGATGCAGTTGGTTTGGGGAACGCGCCAGCCCCGGGCGCAGTGAACCGCGTCCTCGCAATTCACCCGAGCGCTCGAATTTGTTCCGCCATTTGGTGACTTCCGACGCCACAAATGTTCGGCGCGGGGCGCACCGAACGGCAGCCGAGGCGGCTGCGCTCTCCGAAGTTCTACCGGCATCGTTCCGCTAAAACGGCCCATTTCTGGCGTTTTTTGGCCAGAGTCACCCTAAATTGCTCCGTTTCGCATGAAATTGGGTGGGAACAACATGGGTTAATATCCAGTTGACATTGGTTGCCTCCTGCTTAGAATAGCGACATATTAGTTAACCAAGATAGTCGGAGTGTATATGAGACAAATTAGAACTTTTGTTATCGGGCTCGCTTCCGTCCTTACTCTCGCTTGCGTCAGCGTTTCAGCGCAGACGACCGATGGTATCGCGAAAGTAGTGGCCAAAATGGGTGATGCTCGTTATTTCGTGGCGGGAGATTCCACGCCGCACGACATCAAGGTCGGCATGATTTTAAAACCCGGCATTACCATCCAGACCGCGTCTGGCCCTGGAAATTACGTGGACATCGTTCTCAACAACGCCTCGGCCTCTGCCCCCCCGACCGCGACCCCCTCTGACATCGCCCATTGGCAACCCAAGGCCGATCAGGATGGCGTTCGCGTGTTCGAGAACACCATTTTGGCCGTCGACAAATTGACCCGCACCTCGACCGGCGCGGACGTCGTCACCGACACTGAAATGGACCTGAAGTCCGGCAGCATCCTGGGCACCGTCAAGAAGCTCACGCCGAGCTCCAAATACGAAGTCAAGATCCCGAATGGCGTGGCGGGAATTCGCGGCACCGTCTATTTCCTCAGCGCCAGCGGCATCCTGAGAGTGGTGAGCGGTTCCGTGGTAGTGGCTTATGTCGGAACGGGCGGCAATGTGATCACCCAGATCGTGAATACCGGCGAGCAGTTTGACACGAACACCGGCCTGGTGACTCCGATTGATATCAACGTCCGCCTGGAGCTCGCCCGTTTCGCTTGGGACTTCCGTGAGTTCGCCATGCGCCCGGTGACCTTCATCGCTCCTGATCAACGCATTTACTTTGTTTCGCCCGTTGGCGGAACGGCGAGTACTGATTTCTAATTAGACTCTTATCCTCTTTCAAAACCAGAGCAGCCTTGTGTTGCTCTGGTTTTTTTGTTTACTTCGCTTGAGTGAAGTTCAAGCCCGTCAAGCTGGCTCCCGCTTTAATCGCCGTCGGTGTCATCGTGCTCTTCTGTCTCGTCCGGGCGCTCCATTTCGAACTTTTCGAACGAATGGAGAAAATGACCTACGATTGGCGTGTGCGGCAGGCGCAGCGCTTCCCCGCCCCCACCGCCACGAATCTGGCTTTTGTCGCCATTGACGACGCCAGCATCGCGTATGTCAGAACCAATCACCTGCCCCACCCCAACGAGGACAAGGCGGAATTGGGTTATCGCTATGGGCTCTATTGGCCGCGCGAGGTTTATGGCCGACTGGTCGAAGAGCTCGCCGCTGAACACGCCAAAGCGCTGGGACTCGATGTCATCTTCAGCGAAACCCGCAAGGACCTCGGCTTCGTGCAGATGGCGGACGGAACCCGCATGGAGTCCGACGACTTTTTCGGCCTCCAAATGGGACGCGCGAGCAACGTGGTCATCGCGACCAGCCTCGATGTCATGCCGCCCCCGGTTTTTGCCACCAACGCCATGGCGCTGGGCGATATCAATACGGATAAGGATCCGGACGGAATTTTGCGGCGGGCCATGGCGTTTCACAGCTATACCAATTGGCATTTCGCATTTCGACAAGTGGAGGCGAATCCGGAATACGGAGTTGATTTAAGCAAGGCGAAGGTTGAGCCCCGGAGAATCATACTGCCGCGCTCCGGTGTGGAAGACATCATCATCCCGCTGAATGAAAACGGCGAGTTCGCCTTGTCGGCTTTTTTCGGTGACAAACTTCCGCGCGGCATGACGCCCACGGCCAGGCCTTTTACCGTGGAACGCGCCTGGCACATGGGCATCGTCCTGGCCGCCCGGGAACTGGGATTGGACCTGGATAAAGCCGACGTGAACCTCGAGGCCGGCCGAATTATTTTGCGCGGTCCCAACGGAATCACGCGAACGATTCCCGTGGACGAGAAAGCTTATTTTTACGTGGACTGGCGGTTGAAACCAAACGATCCGCAGCTCACCCAGGCGCCCATCAAGGATATTTTATTGGAAGACGCGAGGCGCATCCGGGGCGAGACCAATGGCTTGGCAAATCTGTTTGCCGGCAAACTGGTGGTGGTCGGTTCCATCGCCACCGGCAATGACTTGCGCGACGAAGGCGCCACCCCCTTGCAGCCAACCACATTTTTGGTGAGCAAACATTGGAATGTCGCGAACTCCGTCATTACCGGGATTTTCCCGCATCGCAGTTCCATGGCGGTGGATTTGCTGATCCTGGTTATCACCGGAATGATCACCGGGTTCGTGGTGTGGAATCTGCCCGTCCGGTTCGGCTTTGGCGTGATGATGCTGTTATTGGTGGCGTATGTGACGTTGGTCACGTTGCTCTACGTCCAATCTCGATACTGGCTGCCGATGGCGCTGCCGATCAGCGGCACTTACTTTATGATGTTTGCGTTGCTGACCTTATGGCGCGCGATTTTCGAGCAAGCCGAGCAGCGCCGCGTGAAATCGGTTTTCTCGCGAATGGTTTCCGACAATATCATGCACGAAGTGCTGGAGGCCGAAAACCTCGCGCTGGGCGGGGCGCGCCGGGAAGTGACCGTGCTGTTCGCCGACGTGCGCGGCTTCACGGAGTTCACCGACAAAAGCCAGGACCAGGCCATCGCTTACATTTCGGAAAATAATCTTTCCCAGGAAGCCGCCGAGGACTACTTCGACGAGCAAGCGCGCGAAACGTTGAACACCGTGAACACCTATCTCGCGCTCGTCGCCGACCAGGTGAAAAAGCACGACGGGACGCTCGACAAATACATCGGCGATTGCGTCATGGCATTCTGGGGCGCTCCCACGATGATCGAAAAGCAGGCGCTTTGTTGCGTGCGCGCGGCCATTGATGCCCAGCGCGCCGTGTTCGAGTTGAACAAACGGCGGGTGGAGGAAAATCAAAAGCGCGAATTGGAAAACATGACCCGCATGTCCTCGGGCGCGGCTCCGCGGCCCATGCTGCCAATCCTCCTGCTCGGCACCGGCATCAATACCGGAATGGCGACCGCTGGTTTAATGGGCTCCCAGGAGGACCGGTTCAATTACACTGTCTTTGGCCGTGAAGTGAATTTGGCCAGCCGCCTCGAAAGCCTCTCCGGCCGCGGCCGCATCCTGATCGGTGAAACAACGCACAACCATTTGCGGCGCGACGATCCCGCGCTGGCGGCCGCCTGTGTGGCGTTCCCGGATTTGCAGAAGCTCAAGGGATTTGGCGCGGCGGTGAAAGTTTATGAAGTCCCCTGGCGATTGCCGGGATCGAGCCCGTTCGACGAGGAATTCGCCACCCGGATTTTCGGCGATACCACGCAAAGCACAAATTTCATCAAGCGCCAGAACCTGTGAGCGGCGCAACCTGGCGCCGCACCGTCCTCGGAGCGCGGAGCAATGCTCCGCGCTCCGATCCGTATGCCGCGTCGCGTCCAGCTTGTAAGGTGCGGGGCAAATTGACTTGACGCTTTTGCGCCTCAGCAAGAAACTTCGCGCATGTTCCCCCAGATTGCGCGCGAGAGCCGGGCTGTTTTTTCCCAGCTCCTTTTTCTTTTCGTGATACTCACGCTTTCAGGCGCAACGATCGGTCGCGCGCAGAAATTAAACGAGTCGATCGTATATAGCTTTACCAACGCGCCGGATGGTAATTACCCGGTCGGCGGCGTCATCCGGGGAAAGGATGGTTCGCTCTACGGAACCACCAGTTATGGCGGCACCAATGGCGCCGGGATGTTGTATCAAATAAATCGCAACGGCAGCGGGTACCGCGCGCTCCGGTCATTCGATGCCGCCGGCGGATCGAGTCCGAGCGGGCTGATCCAGGGAACCAACGGTCTCCTTTACGGAACCGCCACGGTGAACGGATCGAACGGCGTCGGCGCGATTTTTACCATCAATACTAATGGGACCGGTTATGCGCAGTTGCATGCATTTGCGCACGTGGATGGCGCCTACCCCGCGAGCGGATTGTTTCAAGGCAGCAACGGTGTTCTTTATGGCGTTACCGCACAGGGCGGGATTTCCAATGCGGGCACGGTGTTCCGAATGAATTTAGACGGGAGCGGCTTCCAGGTGTTGCGTCAATTCACCAATTCTCCCGATGGCGCAGATCCCGCGGCGCTGGTCCAAGGCAGCGATGGCACCTTGTACGGAAGCACGGTAACCGGCGGCGCGGCCGGCGCGGGAGTGATCTTCAGGATGAGCACGAACGGAAATAATTACACGATCTTGCGCAGCTTCACCAATTCACCGGACGGCGCGGATCCGGAGGCCAATCTCATCATCGGCAAGGACGGTTTTTTGTATGGCACCACTATCTTTGGCGGCAACGTCTACGCTTATGGCGGAACGCTGTTCAAACTGAACACCAATGGCAGTGGTTATGTCATCTTGCACCATTTTCCCACGATCGCGGGAGACGGGTCGAATCCCGATTCGTTGATGCAGGCAGCGGATGGATCCATCTACGGAGTGGCGGCGAACACCGGGGCGTTTTCGGGTGGAATGGTTTTCAAACTGGACACGAATGGCGGCTACACGGTTGTTTACGGATTCACCAATTCGCCTCCGGATGGGCGAAATCCGGTGTCCGCGCTCGTTGACGCCGGTGACGGAGCACTGTACGGGACGGCCGATAACGGTGGCGTTTACGACCACGGCGCTGTTTTTCGGCTCACGCCGCCACTCAGCCTTTCTTTCCAGGTGACCGCCGCGAGCGGCACAAACACCACGATTCTTTCCTGGCCAGCCTGGGCGAGCGACTACGCCGTCCGCGCCAGCGCGACGCTCACAAATACGTCATGGACGGCAATCGGGGTGCCGGTTGCCGCCGGCGGGAAGCTTTTCATCACCAACAAAAGCACGGCCCCGAACGCGTTCTTCCGGCTGCAAACTGGGCCGTAAAAAGAAGCACGACCTCAGTCTGTTTTGCGTGCGAGGGAATATGGCCGCAGCCACCCCGCGCATGAAATAGGCGTATTCACGGGCTTTCATTAACACCCTGCTCTAGCTGGGTGCCAGGGCGGAGGCTCGTTGTTTCAACCGCTTTAGTGGTTTTCCCGCGGCCCAAAACCGCTAAAGCGGTTTAGACTTCATCAGCGCCAC
>Ga0265338_10002752_pt1 | contig 25789 bp, 24 predicted proteins | sample 42126metaG_FD_193579 | JGI IMG/M metagenome (GOLD analysis project Ga0265338, IMG submission 193579) | Rhizosphere microbial communities from Carex aquatilis grown in University of Washington, Seatle, WA, United States - 4-21-26 metaG | ecosystem: Host-associated > Plants > Roots > Rhizosphere...
TACGCGACCGCCGGGATACCGCTCTACCTGGTCATCGTGCTCGGCGAGAAGCACGAGATCGAGGAGATCCGCGAGTTCCACCTGGACGCGGCGGCGGCCGACTACCGGCTGTACGCCGTCCACACGGCGGTCCTCGAGCTTGAGCAGCCGGTCCGGCTCACCCTCCCGCTGTCCGAGCTGGTACTCGGCTGAGCTCAGCCGACCGGGAGCAGGCGCCGCCGCTGGGTGCGGCGCCGCCTGCCGGGCTACCGGGCTAGACGTTCTTGGCGTAGCTGCGGAAGGTGCGGACCGACAGGGCCACGCAGGCGATGGCCAGGACGAGCAGGCCGGCCCCGCGGATGGCGACCGCGGACCAGTCGGGGCTGGCCGACAGGGCCGAGCGGCCCATCTCGACCTCCCAGTTGAGCGGGTTCCAGCGGGCGATCGCCTGCATCCAGCCAGGCAGGAAGCCCGGCGGCATGAAGGCACTGGACAGGAACATCAGCGGGAGCATGAAGAACGTGTACACGCCGATGATCGCCTCACGGGCGCGCAGCAGCATCCCGGTGGTGTTGGACAGGGCGCCCCACAGCACCCCGACCTCGATCGCGGCCACGATCAGCACCACGATGCCGACCGTGCCGCCCGGGAAGCTGGCGCCGCCCGCGTAACCCAGGCCGACGATGATCAGCGTCTGCACGGTGGTGCTGACCGCCTGCTCGGCGACGGAGGCGTTCATGATCGCCAGGCGGCTAGCCGGGGTGACCAGGAAGCGGTTGAGGGTGCCACGGTCGATCTCGTCGATCATCGACATGCCGGCCCACATGTTGCCCGACATCGCGTTCATCGCGACGACGCCGGGGATCAGGTAGGCCAGGTAAGAGCCCTGGTAGCTGAACCCGGGGATGTCGATGACCTTGTGGAACATCTCGCCGAAGAGGAACAGCCAGATCACCGGCTGGATCACGCCCATCGCGAGCACCGCTGGCTGGCGGGCCAGGGCGCGCAGCTTACGGCCGGTCAGGAACCAGGTGTCGGGCGCGGCGGTGGTGCGGGCGGGAGCCAGCCGCACCCGTTCGGCGGCAGTGGTCACGGTCATCGGGGTCGCGGTCATCGGGGTCGCGCTCATCGGGGTCGCGCTCATCGGGCCACCGCCTCCGCCAGCCGGGTCGCGTCGCTGTACCGGCGGCCCGCGTAATGCAGGTACACGTCGTCGAGGGAGGCGGCGCCGAGGTCCCGCTTGAGCCGTGCCGGGTCACCCTCGGCCACCACCCGGCCCGCGTCGACGATCGCCAGCCGGCTCGCCAGCCGGTCGGCCTCGTCCAGGTAGTGGGTGGTGAGCAGCACGGTGACCTGGTCACCGGCCGCCAGGGCGGTGATCTCGTCCCACATCGCGGCCCGCGCCTCCGGGTCGAGGCCCGTGGTCGGCTCGTCCAGGAACAGCACCCGCGGCCGGTGCACCAGGCCAAGTGCCACGTCCAGGCGGCGCTGGGTGCCGCCGGACAGGGTGTGCACGTAACGGCTGGCCGCACTGGCGAGCTGGAAGCGGTCAAGCAGCTCATCGGCGCGGGCCCGGGCGGCCCGGGTGGGCAGCGCGAACAGGTGCCCCTGGAGGATGAGGTTCTCCCGGGCGGTAGCGCCCGGGTCGGCCCCGGAGCGCTGCCCGACGACGCCGATGACCCGGCGGGCCTGGCCCGGATGGGCGATCACGTCGATGCCCTCCACCAGCGCGCTGCCCGCGTCGGGGGTGGCCAGGGTGGTGAGGATCTTGACGGTGCTTGACTTGCCCGCCCCGTTCGGTCCGACCAGGGCGAAGATGCTGCCCGCGGGAACGTCGAGGGTAAGGCCGTCGAGGGCGGTGACCCGGGTCTTGCCGGGGCCGGGATAGGTCTTGACCAGGTCGCGCGCCTCGATCGAGCTGCGGCCGGGAGATGCGGATGACTGCATGGTGATAACTCCTGGTGGCTGGACTGCGTGGCTTGCCCAGTCCCGCGCGGAGTCACCCGGCGTACACTCATGATGGGCCTCATGGCTGCCGCCTGCGGGTGACCGCGGGACTGGTGGTGAGGTTGCGACCCTGGTCCGGGGTGTTGCAGCACCGTGGACCGGGGTCGCCTTAATGTTCTTCCGGCGTCTCCTGCCACCCCCTCTTCGAGAGCTCGTCGAGCTCGGTGAACTCAGGCGGGGGCTGGCCGGTCTCGTGCATCTGCCGCCAGCCGTCCATCCCGCTGATGGTGCCCGCGGTCAGCTCACCGAGCAGCCCGCGGAGCCAGCCGGCCTGGGCCTGGCGCATGGCGAGCTGGTACTCGGTCTCGATGAGCAGCACCCGGGGCAGTCGCTCGGTCCACAGCCGCAGGTCGGCCTGCTGCCGGTCGTTTTCGTTGTCGAGGGTGGCCAGCCGGGTCCGGAGCAGGCCGATCACCTCGTCCGGGGGCAGGATGCCGGCCTCCGACAGCGCCACCACGAAGCCGCCGCGCTCGTCGGCGGGCACGCTGAGCAGCTCGCTCAGCCAGTCGTGGAGCTCGGACCAGCCGCCCGGGGTGATCTGGTACGTCGTCCGCTCGGGCTGCCTGCCCTCCCGCTCGGTCGCCGCCACCTCGATCAAGCCGTGCTTCTCAAGGTTCTGCACCACGGTGTAGAGCGAGCCCCAGTTGATGGTGAAGTTCTGGTCCTTGCCCCGGGCGCGCAGCGTCTGCGCCATCTCGTACGGGTACATGGGCTGCTGGGCCAGCAGCGACAGCAGCGACAGGGCGAGCAGGTTGCCCACCTTCCGCCGCTTCGCCATCGGCCCCTCCGTCCGCTCGTGTGCGAATACTCGTAGCCGAGTATAGGCAGGCGCCACAGCCACACTCAAGACGTATCGCGAAATTTATCCCGTCAGCGCTCCTGCCGCTGGGCGCCGGGACGAGAAACGGAACGGGTGGGTGACCAGTGAAGGGTCAGCCGCACCCGTTCGGGCGACTTGCTGGTGGCGGGGGCTGGACGGTGAGCGGCAGGCGGCCGCTAGCCGAAGAAGACCTCGGCCTCGGCGTAGCGATCGTCCGGGACGAGCTTGAGCTCGCGGGTGGCCTCGGACAGCGGCACGCGCAGGATCTGGGTGCCGCGGAGCGCCACCATGGTGCCGAACGCCTCGTCGTGCACCGCGTCGACCGCGTGCAGGCCGAAGCGGGTGGCCAGCACCCGGTCGAACGCGGTCGGGGTGCCGCCGCGCTGGATGTGGCCGAGCACCGTGCAGCGGGCCTCCTTGCCGGTCCGCTTCTCGATCTCGTCGGCCAGGTACTGGCCGACCCCGCCCAGCCGGACGTGGCCGAACGAGTCGAGCTGGCCGGAGTGCAGCGCTGCCTCGTCGTGCTGCGGGTGGGCGCCCTCGGCGACCACCACGATCGGGGCGTAGCGGGTCTGGAAGCGGTGCTCCACGTACGCGATCACCTGGTCGATGTCGAACGGGCGCTCCGGGATGAGCACGACGTTGGCGCCGCCCGCGATGCCCGCGTGCAGCGCGATCCAGCCCGCGTGCCGACCCATCACCTCGACGATGAGCGCCCGGTGGTGGCTATCGGCGGTGGTGTGCAGCCGGTCGATCGCCTCGGTGGCGATGTTCACCGCGGTGTCGAAGCCGAAGGTGTAGTCGGTCGCGCCGAGGTCGTTGTCGATCGTCTTCGGCACGCCGACGACGTGCACGCCCTCCTCCTGCAGGCGGGCGGCGGCGCCGAGAGTGTCCTCGCCGCCTATCACCACCAGGGCGTCCACGCCCAGGCCGGCCATGTTGTCCTTGATCCGCTCGACCCCCGACCGGCCAGGGCCGGTCTCCTTGAACGGGTTGGTCCGCGACGAGCCGAGTATGGTGCCCCCGCGCGGCAGGATGCCCCGTACCGCGGCCACGTCGAGCGGCACCGTGTCCGCTTCGAGCGGCCCCCGCCAGCCGTCACGGAAACCGAGGAACTCGATTCCGTAGTCCTGAATACCCCGTCGTACCACTGCGCGGATTACCGCGTTCAGTCCCGGGCAGTCTCCGCCCCCGGTAAGGACTCCCACTCGCATGGGCAAAGCCTATCCGCCCGTAACGCGCGTGCAATGCGAGCGCGCTAACCCGCGGGCTGCAATCGATAACAAGAGACCTGCGTGCCCCGCGATAACGGCGCGTCCGCGTCCGGCGAGGCGTCCCCCGGCCGTTCCTTCGCCTGTTTGGCATAGATATTGACGTATTCCTGGCCGGACAGCTTGCCGATCTCGGCCATGATCTCGTCGGTCACCGCGCGCAGCGCCTGGCGGTCACCCTCCCGGCCGTAATAGCGGGAGAACTCCATCGGCTGGCCGAAGATGACGCCCGGCCTGATGCCGAACCGCGGGTTGCGCGAGCCGGAGGGCAGGAACTCGAACGTGTTGATCATCGCGCACGGTACCACCGGCGCCCGGGACTCCAGCGCCAGCCGGGCCACGCCGGTGCGGCCGCGGTACAGCCGCCCGTCGGGCGAGCGAGTGCCCTCCGGGTAGATGCCGAGCACGTTCCCGGCCGCGAGCACCCGCAGCCCCGAGGTGAGCGCCCGCTCGCTGGCGGCACCGCCGGTCCGGTCGATCGGGATCTGCCCCACCCCGCTGAAGAACGCCCGGCTGGCCAGCCCCTTGAGGCCGCGGCCGGTGAAGTACTCGGCCTTGGCCAGGAAGATCACCTTGCGCGGGAGCGGCAGCGGCCCGAAGAAATGGTCGGCGAACGACAGGTGGTTGCTCGCCAGGATGACCGGCCCGCGCCGCGGCAGGTTCCGCTGCCCGCGCGCGGTCGGCCGAAACACCAGCTTCAACGCCACGCCCAGCGTGTACTTAGCTAGCCAGTAGAACACGGATACATCGTGCCACGTCCTGCGAAATCTATGGGACGATGCAAGGGTGTCGTCTCCAACTGCGGCCGACGGTGCCGCTGGTACCGAGCCTTTCGCTGCTGACACGGCGCCGTTCGCCGCCGACGGGGGGCCGGTTGGCGCGCTCGTGCTGCACGGTTTCACCGGGTCGCCCCGGACCGTGCGGCCCTGGGCGGAGCACCTCGCGGCAGCCGGGCTGACCGTGCGGGCACCGCTGCTGGCCGGGCACGGCGGCAGCTGGCAGCAGCTGGCGAAGACCGGCTGGACGGACTGGTACGCCTCCGCCGCCCAGGCGTTCGACGAGCTCAGCGCGCGATGCGAGCAGGTGTTCGTGACGGGCATCTCGATGGGCGGCTGCCTGGCGTTCCGGCTGGCGCAGACCAAGGCCGACCGGGTGAGCGGCCTGGTGGTGGTGAACCCGTCGCTGGCCCGGGACAACGCGCTGATCCCGCTCGCCCCGGTGCTCAAGTACCTGATCCGGTCGGTGCCGTCCATCGGCGGCGACATCAAGAAGCCGGGCACGGCCGAAGGGGCAGCCAAGCGCACCCCGGTCGCGGCCGTCGCGACGCTGCCGCGGATGTGGAAGACGACGACGGCGCGACTGTCCACGGTCCGGCAGCCGGTGCTCGTCTACCGGTCCACCGTCGACCACGTAGTCGGGCCGGCCAGCATGGAGGTGCTCACCGCGGCGCTGCCCGGGGCCGAGGTCCGTCCCCTCACCAACAGCTATCACGTGGCGACGCTTGACAACGACGCACCCGAGATCTTCGACGGCACCTTGGCTTTCATCAGCAAGCACAGCGAGGCCGAGAAGCGGGTATAAAGGACTGCACTGTGGCTGACAGTGACGTGCCGGGCGGAACCGGCGCAGGTGGCAACGCGACAGGCGGAGACGGTGACGAGGCCGTCTGGCTGGACCTGGTCGCCCGCTTCGACGCGCCCGCGCCGGCCGACCAGGAGCCGCCCTGGCCGGACCGGGAAGACCTCGCGGGCCCGGTGCACGCCCTGCCGCCGCTGCCGCCCGGGCCGCCCGCGCCGCCGGACGCACCGCCCCGGTCAGCCGACGGGCGGTCACCCGAGGCGCTGCCGCGTGAACCCCCGACCAACCCCACCGGGCTGCCGGGACTGCCGGTCCTTGGCGGGCCGCCGACCCGCCCGGACCGGCCGGTACGGGCTGAACGGCGGACGGGGCCAGGCCCTCGTGACCTGCCGCCCGCGGCCGATCACTACGTCCCGCCGGTGCCGCCGCCATTGCCGCGGCTGGACCCGGTGACCAAGCTGGCGTGGCTGGCGCTATTCGGCGGTCCGCTCTACCTGCTCATCAGTACCGCCACCGGGGCCACCATCTCCGGTCTGGCCGCCTTCCTGGCGGTCGCCGCCTTCGTCGGCGGCTTCGTCGTCCTGGTGCTCCGGATGGACAACGGCCGGCCACCCGACTCCGGGTCCGACGACGACGGCGCCGTGGTCTGAGGGCGGGCTGTCCCGGGGCGCCGGGGTGGCCGGGGGTACTGGCTTCACTGGGGCTGCTGGCTGGACCGCTGCTGGCTTGACTGGGGCTGGGGGGCCCGGGGTCGCTGGCGTCCTCGGGGCGCCCGGGCCGCTCGCGGCGCTCGGGGCGCCGGGCGGGCGCTGCGAGGCCCGCACGGCCGCGTCGAAGAGGCTGAACGCGTCCCTGGTCAGCCCGGCCAGGGTGTCCCCCATCCCGCCGAACTGGCCGCCGAACTGTCCCCCGAAACCAGGCGGCTGGCCCTGGCCGCCCGACTCACGGTACCGGCGGGCCGCCCGGCAGATCGGGCACCACTGGCACTCCGGCGGTTCCTCGGTCAGTTCCTCGGTGGTCGCGGTCTCCCAGACGTCGGCCTGCTTGGCGCCGCCACCGCCGGCTCCGCCAAGCGTGGACTTCACCCGCCCCGCCACGTCCCGGCCGATGCTCCGCGCGCCCGCTCGCATCAGCCAGCGCTGAAAATCACCAACAGGGTCGCTTCCCGGCTCAGTGCTCATACTGGCAGACTAACCCGCCCGGGCGAGTTAAACCTCCACCACGAACGGTACGCCGGTCGCGCGGAAGTGGCCGACGTTGACGCACTCGGTGCGGCCGACCCGCACCCGGCGCGCGAGCGGGTTGTGCACGTGCCCGAACAGGGCGTATCGCGGCTGGGTACGGCGGATCAGGTCGAGCAGCGCGGCCGAGCCGGTCTCCAGGCGGCGCGCCTCCACGTCGTAGAGCAACTCGGGCACGGCCGGCGGGATGTGCGTGCAGAGCACGTCCACCGGGCCGACCGCCGCCAGCTTGGCCGCGTAGTCCGGCTCGGGGACCTCGTTCGGCGTGCGGTACGGAGACAGCAGGCCCGCGCCGACGAAGCCGAAGGTGACCCCGCCGACCTCGGCCCGGCCGCCGTCGATTACCTGGTGGCCGGGCTTGCGGTAGGAGTCCCACAGCCGCGGCACGTCCACGTTGCCGTAGGTGAGGTAGGCGGGCTCGGCCAGCGCGCCGAACAGCGCGGCGTACTGCCTGCGGATCGCCGCCTCGGTGAGGCTGCGCAGGTCGGTGCCGTGCTCGGCGATCAGCCTGGTCGCGATCGCCGCGGTCAGCTGCCTGGCCTCGTCGTACCGGCGCGCGGTGCGCAGGTCGATGTACTCCCGGGCGTGCTCGGCCCCGTACAACTCGGCGAAGATGCCCTGGGTGTGGTCCGCGTAGTCGAGGAACAAGAGCATGTCGCCCAGGCAGATCATCATGTCCGCCCCGTCGGCCGCCCGGCCGAGCGCGTCGGCGGCACCGTGTACGTCGCTTACCACGTGGACCCTCATGGGATAAAACATAGACTCGGGTTGGCACAGAACGGAGAGGTCCTTGCGCGAGTTCAGTATTCCCGCCCTGGCAGAGATCCCGGCCTCGGCCAACGCGGCCGACGTGGTGACGCGCCGCGCCGCCGAGCAGCCGCAAGCGGTGGTGCTGCGGCGCAAGGCACCCGACGGCACCTGGGCGGACGTGACCGCCGCGAGGTTCAAGGATGAGGTGCACGCGCTCGCCAAGGGGTTCATCGCGGCCGGGGTGCAGGCCGGGATGCGCATCGCGCTTATGTCGCACACCCGGTACGAGTGGACGCTCATCGACTACGCGCTGTGGACGGCGGGCGCGGTCGTGGTGCCGATCTACGAGACCTCGTCGGCCGAGCAGGCCGAGTGGATCCTGGCCAACTCCGAGGCGCGGGCGGTGATCGTCGAGAACGACAAGTTCGCCGCGCTGATCGACCGCGCGCGGGACCGGCTGCCCGCCCTCGAGCACCGCTGGCTGCTGGAATCCGACCTGCCGGCGCTGACCGCGGCCGGGGACGGCGTCCCGGCCGAGGCGGTGGCGGAGCGCGCCCGGTCCCGTAAGGCGGCGGACATCGCCACCGTCATCTACACCTCGGGGACCACCGGGCGCCCCAAGGGCTGCGACCTCACCCACGAGAACCTGCTGGCGGCGGTGCGGAACGCGTTCATGGGGCCGCTGGCCGCCATCCACTCGGCCGGCACCGCCAGCACGCTGCTGTTCCTGCCGCTGGCGCACGTGTTCGCGCGGGTGATCGAGGTGGGCACGCTGGAGGCAGGCATCGTGCTCGGCCACTGCGAGAACATGGACAACCTGCTGCCGGACCTGGCGTCCTTCCAGCCGACGTTCGTGCTGGCGGTGCCGCGCGTGTTCGAGAAGGTCTACACCGGCGCCGAGGCACGGGCGATCGGCGAGGGCAAGGGCAAGATCTTCGCCCGGGCGGCGCGGACCGCCGTCGCCTACAGCGAGTCGCTCGACTCAGCCGGGCCCGGGCTGCGGGTGCGGGCCGAGCACGCGCTGTTCGACCGGCTCGTCTACGGCCGGCTCCGGGCCGCGCTCGGCGGCCGGGCCCAGTGGGCGATCTCCGGCGGGGCGGCGCTGGCACCGCGGCTGGGGCACTTCTTCCGCGGCGTGGGGGTCACCATCCTCGAGGGCTACGGGCTGACCGAGACGACCGCGCCGGTGTCGGTGGGCCGGCCGGACCGGCAGAAGATCGGCTCGGTCGGCCAGCCGCTGCCCGGCGTCGCGGTGCGGATCGCCGAGGACGGCGAGGTGCTTGTCACCGGCAAGTCCGTCTTCCCCGGTTACTGGCGGGACGAGGCGGCCACCAAGGAGGCGTTCACCGACGGCTGGTACTCCACCGGGGACATCGGCGAGCTGGACGACGAGGGCTTCCTGACGATCACCGGCCGGAAGAAGGAGATCATCGTCACCGCGGGCGGCAAGAACGTGTCGCCGGCGATGCTCGAGGACCGGCTGCGGACGGCCGCGCTGATCTCCCAGTGCATGGTGGTCGGCGACGGGCGGCCGTTCGTCGGGGTGCTGATCACACTCGACCCCGACACGTTCGGGCCGTGGAAGGCGCGGCACGGCAAGCCCGCCGACGCCACCCCGACCGACCTGCGCGACGACCCGGAGCTGAACGCGGAGATCCAGGCGGCGGTGGACGACGCCAACGCCACGGTCTCCCGGGCGGAGTCGATCAGGAAGTTCCGGCTGCTTGACGGGGACTTCACCCTGGAGCAGGGGCACCTGTCGGCCAAGCTCGGCATCAAGCGGTCGGTACTCGCCAAGGAGTTCGCGGACGACATCGAGGCCCTGTACTCGGAGCCGCGGCGCTGACAACAAGCCGACCGCGACCGAACGGGTGCGGGCTCCGCCTGGCCGGCCGCGGCTCACCGCCTGCTCAGCCGCTGACCGCCCGCTCAGCCGTTGATGAGCGCGCGCAGCCGGGCGGCGACCAGGTCCCAGTTCCAGTCGCGCTCCACCCAGGCGCGGCCCTTCTCCCCCATCGCCCGGGCGGTATCCGGGTCGCTCAGCAGCGCGACCAGCCGCTCCGCGAGGGCGTCGACGTCCCGGCCGCCCACCACGTAGCCGGTCTCGCCCGCCACGATGGCGTCCGGCGCGCCGCCGGAGTCGCCGCCGACTACCGGCAGGCCGGCCGCGGACGCCTCCAGGTAGACGATGCCGAGCCCTTCCACGTCGAGCCCGCCCCGCCGGGTCCGGCACGGCATCGAGAAGACGTCGCCCGCCGCGTAGTGCGCGGGCAGTTCGGCCTGCGGGACTGGGCCGGTGAAGCGGACCGCATCGGTCACCCCAACCTGCTCGGCCAGCTGGCGCAGGGTGGCCGCGTAGGGGCCGCCGCCGACGATGAGCAGGGCGGCCTCGGGCACCGCCCGCAGCACCGCCGGCCAGGCGCGCAGCAGCGTGTCCTGACCCTTACGGGCGACCAGCCGGGAGACGCAGACCACCACCGGGCGCCCGGCGAGGCGGTAACGGTCCCTGACGGCCTCGCGGGCACCGGGGTCGGGCCGGAAGACGCCGGCGTCGACGCCGGGGTGCAGCCGGGCCATCCGGGCCGCCGCCGCCGGGGTGAGCGCGCCGCCGATGCGGGCACGGAAGTACTCGCCGAGGTACGTCATGACGTCGGTCCGCTCACCGATCTGCCGCAGTAGCTGTCGGGCGCCCGGCAGCGCGGCCCAGCCCGCCTCGTGGCCGTGGGTGATCGCCACCGCCCGCTGCACCCCTGCCCCGCGCAGCACCGGCGTGATCAGCCCGAGCGGCGCCGACGCGCCGAACAGGACCACCTCCGCCTGCCGCGACCGGGCGAGGGCGGCGGCACGGCGGCGGACACCGGGGCCGCCGATCATCAGCGAGGTCGGATGGCGGACCACCTCGAACGGCTGGGCGGCGTCGAAGGCGGCGGCGCCGTCCCACCGGGGGGCGTAGACGGTGAGCCGGTCCGGGTCGAGGCGGCGGGCCAGCTCGTGGACGAACGACTGGATGCCGCCCTGCCGGGGCGGGAAGTCGTTGGTGACGATCAGCGTGCGGCGCATGACGCCTGCCAGTGTAAAGGGGGCCTACGGCCGCGCGACGCCGTCGAAGCTGCTCGAGTACCAGGCGGTGTTCATGGGAAGCTCGCGGACGGGCAGGCCCTCGGACGGCGCGTCGATCATCATGCCGTGGCCGACGTACATCGCGACGTGCCCGATGCCGTTGTAGAACAGCAGGTCGCCCGGCTGCAGGTCGGAGCTGGCGACGTGCGGCAGCGCGGCCCACTGCGAGTACGTGTCGCGCGGTATCGAGATACCCGCGGCCGCCCAGGCCCGGCTCACCAGCCCCGAGCAGTCGAAGCCGACGCTGCACGGCCCGGTCGCACCGTAGCTGTACATGCAGCCGAGCTGCTTGAAGACGAAGGCGACGGCGGTGTCGGACTGGCTCCCGGTCGGGCCGCTGTACACCGCGTCGGTGATGCCGCCGCCGCCGTTGACGGTGCCCTGCTGGACCGCCGTCAGCTCGGCGCCGGTCAGCGAGTCGAGTATCGCCTTCTGCTTGGAAAGCAGCTTGGCGATGTGGTTCTTGGTAGTCGCCCGCTGGGCGGCGAGCTGGGCGATGCCGGACTCGGTGCGCTGCTGCGCCAGCTGGGCCGCGGCGAGCTGGTTGGCGTCAGCGAAGAACGCCTGGGTCTCCAGGTTCCTGGTGCCGGTGATCTGCAGGACGATCGACGCCTGCTTGAGCACCAGGGTCGGGTCGTTGCTGGTCAGCAGGCCTGCCAGCGAGGTCGAGCCGGAGTCCTCGTAGGCGGAGTCGGCGATCTGCACCACCAGGTCCCGTGCCGCCTCGTAGCGGGCCTGATCGCGGCGCAGCTGCTTGCCGACCTGCGCCAGCCGGGCCTTGGCCGCGGAGAGCTGCTGCTCCACCTGGTCGTACTGCTGGTTGGCCTTGTTGAACTGGCCGGTCAGGGAGTTGATGGTGCTGCGCACCGAGTCGACGCTCGGCTGCGGCTGCGCGCCGGCGACCTCCGACACCGCCACCGCGAGCCCGCCCGCCAGCAGCACGGCGGAGCCGAGCGCCAGCAGGCGCCGTGTCCCTCTCGCTCGGGCGGCGGCCAACGACGTGCGCAGCGTGACTCCCATGTCCCCTCTCACCATGCTCGCAGCTAGACAGCTTTGGTCACGCTATTGAGTCACGAGAGGAGCATCAACCAGGTTCCGGCAATTGTGATCATTGGGTGATCACAAGTTTCAGCGGGCACGGTTCAGCGGGCACGGTTCAGCAGGCGCGGTTCAGCAGGCGCGGGCCAGCGGCGGGGCGTACCGCAGGGGCGCGATCAGCCCCGCGGCGGCGAGTACCGCCAGCGCCCGGACCTCGGCCGGGTCGAGGTCCTGGTACTCCGGTCCCAGCAGGGCGGTGGCGACGCAGTTCGCGCAGCCTGCCCCCCGTGCCTGGCAGGTACGGCAGTCAATGACCATAGTCGATCTCCCTGGCGTCAGGTGAGCCGTCTGTACCGGCTTCGTCACTGACATTAGAGGCGGGCTCTGACATTCGAGCGGGCGTTCGGACGGGCCGCCGCCCCCGGCCGCGCCGCCCCCGGCCGCGCCGGGGCCCGGCGGCCCGGCGACGGCCCGGCGTGGGCCTGACGCCCGCCTGGGGGCGGCCCGGCGTGCCGGTGCGGGAATGTCGGTGGGCCGTCTTACCGTGGTGACCATGGCTGACGTCGCTGTCCCCGTTCCTGACATCCGGTCTGCCCCGCTGGCCGAGCTCGACTTCACGGTGGTGGACGTGGAGACGACCGGGTGGGCGCCGGACGAGGCAGCCATCACCGAGATCGGCGCGGTGCGGGTACACGGCGGGCAGGTGGTGGCCGAGTTCAGCTCGCTCGTCAACCCGGGGACGCCGGTCCCCCCGGCGATCACCGAGCTGACCGGGATCAGCGACGACATGCTAGCCTCGGCCCCGCCGGTGGCGGCGGTGCTGCCCGGCCTGCTCGCGTTCGCCGACGGCAGCGTCCTTGCCGCCCACAACGCGCCGTTCGACCTGCGTTTCCTCACCGCCGCGTGCGCCGGGGCGGGACGAGACTGGCCTGGGTTCGAGGTGCTTGACACGGTGCGGCTGGCCCGGCACCTGATGGCCACGCCGCAGGAGGTGCCGGACCGGAAGCTGGCGACGCTCGCGAGCTTCTTCGGCACCCCGGTGCGGCCCTCACACCGGGCGCTGGACGACGCGCGGGCCACCGCGGCGGTGCTCAGGCGGCTGCTCGCCCGGCTGGCGGACCAGGCCGGTATCAGTACCCTCGACGAGCTTGACGCGTGGCTGGCCGAGCGGGACGCCGCCCAGCGGGCCGCCCGTGCCCCCGGCCGCGCCCGGGCAGCGCTGCGCCGCGCCGGGACCGCGCTGCGCCAGGCCTGGCGCCTGCTCACCGGGCGGCTGCGGCGGTAAGGTGGCCGCGACGTTCCGCTCAGCTCAGTCCCCGGTCGGCACAGTCCGGGCCAGCACAGCCCAGGGAGGCAGCCCGTGGTCACCGCCATCGTGTTGATCAAGGCCGAGATTCACCGCATCCCGGAGGTCGCGGAGACCATCGCGCAGCTGCCCGCGGTCAGCGAGGTCTACTCGATCACCGGCGACCACGACCTAGTGGCCATCGTCCGGGTGCGCGCCCATGAAGAGCTGGCGGACGTCATTCCCGGCGGGCTCAACAAGGTCGACGGCGTCACCTCGACCCAGACCCACATCGCGTTTCGCACCTACTCGCGGCACGACCTCGAGGCCGCCTTCTCGCTCGGCCTGGCTGACGCCTAAGGCGTGTTCAAAAAGTGCCCCGTGGGGCTGGGCGGCCCGGGTTCCCCCGTTCCCGACGGCGTGGTTGTGGTAACCAGGGCGCCATGGCGCCCTGGTTACCACAACCACGGGGTGCTGGCCGGGCCCCGCGGGCTTTCTATACACGGCTAAGACGGCTCGCGACCAGGCACGGCAGGCAGGCGAGGGCAGGCAGGCCGGACACGACGGTGCCCCGGGCGGCTGCGCGCCCGGGGCACCGTCGTGACTGCTGTTCGCGGCCTGGCTGAGCCGGTTGCTCAGTGGTCCTCCGACGAGCCGATCGAGGCGCGCTCGCCGCCCTCGAGCTCGCCGTGGCCGTTGCCGTTCACGGCAGCGTGGCCGTTGCCGGTCACGGCGTGCCCGTTGCCATGGCCGTTGCCGTGGCCGTCGGGCACCTCGATGGTTTCCGTGAACATCCGGTTGGCGATGCTGCGCGCCTTGCCGAGCGGTCCGCGGGCGGCCGGCTGCGGGATGCCGTTGCCGTCCACCTGCTCGGGCGCCGGCAGCTCGGCGATGACGAACTTGGAGTCGACGACCCCGCGCTCCTCATCGGTGAGCGGCCGGGATTCCTCGACGAACCCGCCGTCCGGCAGCTGCCTGATGATGCCGATCTCCACCCCGTGGGTGAGCAGTTCGGCATCCTTGCGCTGCAGGCCGAGGCAGACCCGTTTGGTCACGAAGTACGCGCCGATGGGCACCACGAAGATGGCGACCCGGGATATCCAGGTGATGGTGTACAGCGGGACCTGGAACTGGTCGGCGAGGACGTCGTTGGCGCCCTCCAGCCACAGGATGCCGTAGAAGCACACCGCGGCCACGCCGATGCCGGTCCGCACCGGCGCGTTTCGCGGCCGGTCGTTGATGTTGTGGAACCGTTTATCGCCGGTCGCCCACTGCTCGAAGAACGGCCACAGCGCCGCCCCGGTGAAGATGATGCCGAGCGGCACCAGCGCCGGTATCAGCACCGAGAAGGAGACCGTGTGCCCGAGGAAGTTGACCTCCCAGGCGGGCATCATCCGCAGCGATCCCTCGAGGATGCCCATGTAGAAGTCGGGCTGCGAGGCCGAGGAGATCGCCAGCGGGGTGTACGGGCCGTACAGCCACACCGGGTTGATCTGCGCGAACGTCGCCAGCACGACCAGCGCGCCGAAGATGAGGAAGAACCACGCCTGGCCCTTGAGCAGGAAGTACGGGAAGAACGGCTGGCCGACCACGTTCTTCTCGGTGTTCCCCTTGGCCGGCATCTGCGTGTGCTTCTGGTGGAACATGATGAACAAGTGGGCCGTGACCAGGGCCAGGATGATGCCCGGGATCAGGAACACGTGCAGGATGTACATGCGCGGGATCACGGCGGTACCGGGGAACTCCCCGCCGAAGAAGAAGTACGCGAGGTACGTGCCCACGATCGGGATGCCCTGCATGACACCCTCGGTGATGCGCAGGCCCGCGCCGGACAGCTGGTCGTCAGGCAGCGAGTAGCCGAACAGGCCCTCGAGCAGGCCGAGCGTGAACAGCACCACGCCGATCAGCCAGTTGACCTCGCGCGGCTTGCGGTAGGCGCCGGTGAAGAACACCCGCAGCATGTGCGCCATGATCGCGACCATGAACATGATCGCCGCCCAGTGGTGGATCTGCCGGACCAGCAGCCCGCCGCGGACGTCGAACGAGATGTTCAGCGTGGTGGCGTACGCCTGCGACATGGTGATGCCGTCGAGCTTGGCGTACGAGCCGTGGTATACCACCTCGGCCGCTGACGGGTTGAAGAACAGCGCCAGGTAGGTGCCGGTCAGCAGCAGGATCACGAAGGACCAGAGCGCGATCTCGCCCAGCATGAACGACCAGTGGTCCGGGAAGACCTTCTTCAGCAGCACCCGGACGCCCTTGGCGCCGTGGAAGCGGTCGTCGAGCCAACCGCCGACGCCGGAGACCGGAGCCGGGATCTTTACCGCGTCGCTCTTGGTCGTGGTCTCGCTCATCCGCGCTCCCAGAAGCTCGGGCCCACCGGCTGCGTGAAGTCGCTGGCCGCTACGAGGTACCCGTTCCCGTCAAGCGTAAGCGGGAGCTGCGGCAGCGCTCTAGCGGCCGGGCCGAAGATGACGTTCGCGCCGTTGGCCGCGTCGAAGGTCGACTGGTGGCACGGGCACAGGATGTGGTGCGTCGTCTGCTCGTACAGCGCCACCGGGCAGCCCACGTGCGTGCAGATCTTGGAGTAGGCGACGATGTTGTCGACGGTCCAGTTCATCGTCGACACCAGCGTCCCGCCGTTGTAGTTGGTCGGGATGTGCAGCTCGCCGGGCGCGAACTTGATCAGGATCACGCCCGCCTTGGCGAGGGCGTCAGGGTCGTCCTGGAAGCCCTCCGGGATGACGGTGATCATGCTGCCCGGGGTGGAGATGTCGGCCGGCCGCAGCGGGCGCAGCCCGCCCAGGGTCACCGCCCGCAGCCCCTTCTTCCAGACCGTGTGCCGCAGGTCGGTCTGCGGCAGCGGCCCGAGGTCGCGCAGCAGCACCAGCGGCGCGGCCAACAGCGGCGCGGTGGCCAGCAGCATCGTGCGGCGCACCAGCGGCCGCCGGGTGACCTGGGAGATCGCCGCGCCCTCGGCGAAGTCCTGCTGGAAGGCGGCGCGGTCCTCCTTGGTGGAGTTCAGGTCGTGCCGCTCTTCTTCGATCTCGATGTCCGGGGTCAGCTGCCGCACCCAGATGATCGAGCCGGCGCCCAGCGCGAGCAGCGCGACCGCCAGCGCCGAGCCGAGCGCCATGTTCGAGCGCATCGCCGCGACGACCCCGTCTGCCCCCTTGGGCAAGGTCGAGTCGCCGACCTCGAGGCCGATGTAGGCGGCGATGAACCCGCAGCCCGCCAGGAAGGCGAGCACGAACAGCGCGGCGACCACGCGCTCGGCGTTCTTCGCCCGGTTGGTGTCGGGCGGGTCGGCGCTGAACGCCGACTCGGGCTCCGCCGGCCGGGTGTCGACCGCGACCGGGGCGGTGGAGGGAGTTCCGATGACCCGGCGCGGGCCTACCGGCTCCTCCGGTGTCTCACTCATGAGTCGGCTCCGATTCAGCCTTGGCGTGGCTGCGCCGCTTGGCGGTAAGCCACATAGCGATGATCACGAGGAAGCCGAGGCCGCCGAGCCAGCCGACAAGGCCCTCGGTGACCGTGCCGGTGCGGCCAAGCGAGAAGCCGCCCGGGTTGGCCTCCTTCCGCGTCTGGGTGACGTAGGCGATGATGTCCTTCTTCTCAGCCGGGGTGACCGTCCCGTCGCCGAACACCGGCATCGCCTCAGGGCCGGTCAGCATCGCCTCGTAGATCTGGGTGGGCGTGGAGGCGTTGAGCGACGGCGCGTTCTTGCCGTAGGTCAGCGCGCCGCCCGCGCCGGCGAAGCCGTGGCACTGGGCGCAGTTGGTGCTGAACAGCTCCGAGCCGAGAGCGGTGTCCGCGCCGGAGGTGGAGACCTGAGACGCCGACGGGATCGCCGGGCCGCCGCCGAGCGAGGCGACGTAGGCGGCGATGTCGTAGATCTGCTGCTGGCTGAACTGCGACGGCTTGCGGTCGTTCTCCGCGCCCAGCTCCTTGGCGGGCATGCGGCCGGTCGACATCTGGAAGTCCACCGCGGCCGCGCCCGCGCCGATCAGGCTGGGACCCTGCGAGGTGCCCTGCGCGTTGAGCCCGTGGCAGGAGGAGCAGCTAGCGACAAACAACGACTGACCCGCGGCCACCTGGGACGACTCCGTGGTGGTGGACGCCGCTGAGGCGCCGCCGCCGGATAGCGTGCTGTACAGCACGCCGACCGCGACAAGGCCGCCGGCGACCGCCGCGTAGCCAGCGGCCGGGTGCCTGCGCCGGGCGATGATCGAGCTCACTCGGTTTCCCCTGCTTACTGGATGAGGTAGATGGTCGTGAACAGGCCGATCCAGACAACGTCGACGAAGTGCCAGTAGTACGACACGACGATCGCGCTGACCTGCTGCTCATGGGTGAAGCGCTTGGCGGCGTAGGTCCGTCCCAGCAAGAACAGGAACGCGATGAGGCCGCCGGTCACGTGCAGCCCGTGGAACCCGGTCGCCAGGTAGAACACCGAACCGTAGTTGCTCGACGAGAGCGTCAGGTGGTCCTCCCTGACGAGCTGCGAGTACTCGTACGCCTGGCCGCAGACAAAGTAGAGGCCCATCAGGAAGGACAGCACGTACCACTCGCGCAGTCCCCACTTCATGAAGTTCCAGACCGAGCCAACCCGCCCGATCTGGCCACGCTCAACCGCGAACACGCCCATCTGGCAGGTCACACTGGACAACACGAGCACCGTCGTGTTGGCCGAGCCGAGCGGAAGGTTCAGATTAGCCATGGGCCAGGGCAGCCCCTGGCCTTTATCTACCGAGCGGATCGTGAAGTACATCGCGAACAACGCAGCGAAGAACATGAGCTCGCTGGACAACCAAATGATGGTGCCCACGCTCACCAGGTTCGGTCGGCTGGCTGGGATACGCGGTACCGGCTCGGTCACGGATGCTGTCGCCACAGTCGTCATTATTACGACACCCCGTAGGGGATGCGCAGCCGACCCCCCAACTTCCCTCCTTCCCTTCGAGAAAACCGAAGGTCACGGGACGATCTCGGCAGCCGTCCGCCCGGCCCCAAGCCGGGCGGTGCGGTACGCCGCGGCGTACCGCGGGCCGCGAGGCTGCTGGCCCTGAAGGTCGTTGTGTACAGTCACGACGCCGACACGCGGGCCGAGATGAAGCTCGCGATCGGCTCAACCCCGGCTCCGGACGTGCCGGAAGCGGAGATCATTGAGGTGGCGACCTCGCCCGCGCTGTTCCGGCTGCTCGACGCGGGCGGCGTGGACGTCATGGTGCTCGACGGTGAGGCGCAGCCGGCCGGCGGCATGGGGGTGAGCCGCCAGGCCAAGGACGAGATCTACCACTGCCCGCCGGTGCTGCTCATCATCGGCCGGGCGGACGACCGCTGGCTCGCCACCTGGTCAAAGGCGGATGCGGTGATCAGCCACCCGATCGACCCGGTCGCGCTGGCCCGCGAGCTGGCCGCGCTGATGCGCTCCCGCGCCGCCGCCATCACAGCTCAGTAACAAATCCGCCGGTCACCGGTGGTACCGGCGGGCGAACGGCCGCGGGCAACGGCGCCACCGTCGCCGTCAGCGCACTCCGAACGGGTGCGTGGCTCCGCCCGCCGGGTTCGTTGCTCGCAGCCGGGCGCGGCGTTCTCCCTGCTTCCTCTCCCCTGGTAGGTACTCCCGATGGACACACCGAGCTGGCCCGCGCTGATCCGTGCGCTCATCGGCAGGCAGGCGCTGACCGCCGAGCAGACCGCCTGGGCGATGAATGAGATCATGGAGGGCGCCGCCACCCCGGCCCAGATCGCCGGGTTCGGCGTGGCGCTGCGGGCCAAGGGCGAGACCGCGGCGGAGATGTCCGGCCTGGCCGCGTCAATGCTGGCGCACGCCACCCCGATCAGAATCGCGGGCCCGGTCACCGACCTGGTGGGCACCGGCGGCGACGGCGCCCACACGGTGAACGTGTCCACCATGGCGACCATCGTGGCGGCGTCGGCCGGGGTGCCGATGGTCAAGCACGGGAACCGGGCAGCGTCCTCGGCCTGCGGCGCGGCCGATGTACTTGAGGCGCTCGGCGTGGTGATCGACCTGCCCGCCGCCGCCACCGAGGCGCTGTTCGCCGAGATCGGCGTCGCCTTCCTGTTCGCCGTGCTCTACCACCCGTCGCTGCGGCACGCGGGCCCGGTCCGCAGCCAGCTCGGGGTGCCGACCGCGTTCAACTACCTGGGCCCGCTAACCAACCCGGCCCGGCCGTCCGCGCTCGCCGTCGGCGTCGCCGACCCGCAGATGGGCGCCGTGCTGGCCGGGGTGTACGCCGCGCGGGGCGCGACCGCCCTGGTCTTTCACGGCGGCGGCCTCGACGAGCTGAGCACCACCGGGCCGTCCACGGTGTGGATCGCCGCCGACGGCGTGGTATCGCAGACATCGTTCGACCCGGCCGCGCTCGCGCTCCCCCGCGCATCACTGGCCGACCTGCGCGGCGGCGGCCCCGCTGACAACGCGTCGGTGGCCCGCGCCGTCCTCGGCGGCGCGCCCGGCCCGGTCCGGGACATCGTGCTGCTCAACGCGGCGGCGGCGATGGCCGCGGCCGACGGCCTCGGCTCGGTCGCCGCGGCCAGGTCGGCCGATCCGGTGACGTCCGCCGCCGCGACCGGCGAGGCGCTGACCAAGGTGCTGTCCGAGGGCCTCGCCCGCGCCGCCGCGGCGGTGGACTCCGGCGCCGCGGCCGGCCTGCTCGCCCGCTGGATCGACGCGAGCAGCCGCCTGGCCACGCCCCGCCCGCGCGGCTAACCGCACCCCCCCGCCGCGCGCGACAATCCCACCCCCCGCTCCGCAGCCTGGATGACCTATACAGGCCTGCTCGCCGGCGCACAGCCCACGCGTGGTTGTGGCAACCAGGGTGCTATAACGCAATGCCGCTAAGTTAAGGGACCTGTGGTGCCAGCGGGGTTCAGGTGCAGCCAGGGAAACCCTGCCGAAGAGCGGGAATCGAAAGCTTTTCATGATCACGGAAGATTACTACCGTGATCATGGTAGTAATCTTCCGTGATCATGCTCTGGCCTGCGTCGATGTGACGAATGGGGTTGCGGTGGCGCGGCCTGGCCGCGGGTGATGCCCGACAAGCTAAGTGGCATTGGCCTATAGCGCCCTGGTTGCCACAACCACGGGGTGCCGGCCGCGCCCCGCGGGACATCACACAGCGCGGCTGTAGTGCTAACCGCTAGGGGTAGTGCTAACCGCTAGGGGAGTGCGGAACGCCGCCAGCCGCCGACGGCCGGGTGGACCGGCGTCCGCAGCATCCGGGCGGGCGCGTTCCAGCTGGGCCGGCCCGGCGCCCGCTGTGCCGCCGCGGCCGACTGCGACCGGGCGGCGGCAACTGCGGCGAGCGCGGTGACCAGGGCCGCGATCTCCTCGGCGGTGGCGTCGCCGCGGACCACCCGCAGGTAAGGGACGCGGGTCCCGGAACTCGAACGATCAGCCACGGGACTTGCCGACGCCGATGCCGAACTCGCGGTGCACCCGGGCCCAGAAGGCGTCCCGCAGCCACTCACGGGCTTCCTGGTAGGGGCGCAGCGACTGGCCGAGCTCCTTTTCCGCCTCGACCAGCAGCTCCTTGTCGATGACGGGCGGCAGGATCGGGCCGGGCAGCAGGTCGCGGATGTTGTCCGCGCCCCGGGTGAGTATCCACTTGTGCGCGACGTGCTCGCCGGCCTCTTCCACGTGCCGCCGGTCCGGGCCGAGCCGGGGCATCGCGCCGCTCTGGGTGATGTGCATCGGGCCGGTGTGCGAGTTCCGGCCGCCGAGCTGCACCGGCGGGCGCGGGCGGGGGCTCGGGCTGTGCTGCTCGCCGAAGAGCTGGGCCGGGGACGGCACGACCGGCTGTGAGTCGGTCCGCGACGTGTCGGTGACCGGGTTCTTGGCGAAGTACGGCCGGACGAAGGCGGAGTCGAGCACGTCCACCGTGTCGGATTCCCAGACCAGGCGCTCGGCCTGGTTGGTGCCGTATGGGGGTTCAATTCCCCACAGGTGCACCCGGACGCCGTAGGCCTGGGCGGCCTCGACCGCCGGCACCATGTCCTCGTCCCCCGCGATCAGCACCGCGTCGGTGATCGCCCGGTGCCGGGCGAGGGCTTCCATGTCGGCCCGGATGTTGGCGTCCACGCCCTTCTGCTGGCCACGGGCGTTCAGGTTGCCGAGCCTGAGTTTCACCCAGGCCATCTGGGCGACGACGCGCTGGTCGATGGTGGGCACCCGGTCACGGGCGGCGTCGTACCAGTAGACGCGGAGCAGCTCGCCGCGGAAAAGCTCGTCTGCGTGCTTGGTGACCGCCTGGATCAGGCCGACGGCGTCGACCCGGTAGTCGCGCCGTGCGCTGGTGCCGAAGAGCAGCTCGCCTGCGGCCGCGTAGATATACCCGACGTCAACCATTACCGCGTATCTGGCGAGGACGGGCATCGGGGCGGCGAATTCGCTCATCGACACGACTCTAGGGCAGGTTGGACCCTGCGCGTGCCACTTGACGCGGGATTGCGGGCGCTAATACTGCCAAGCTGGTCAGCGGCGTGCGACCACGCGACCGGGGTAATGGTCCGGCCCCGCGATGGTTGGTTTTACGCGGTGGTGGTTAGGTTCACGTCGTGAGTTCCTTTGTGAGTGGTGTGGCGGACGAACCCGCCGAAAGCGGCCGTGCGCGCGATTCGGCCGAGCTGCCCGAGCCTATGCGCCGGGATGTCCGGCTGCTCGGTGAGGTGCTCGGCGACGTGATCAGCGAGTCGGCCGGCCCTGACCTGCTGGCGGACGTGGAGCGGCTACGGCACGCGGTGATCGGTGCCCGCTCGGCCGCGGACCGGGGGTCGGCCGAGGCGGCGGCGGCCGGCGACGAGATCACCGCGCTGGTCTCCGGCTGGTCCTGGGAGCGGGCCGAGCTGGTCGCGCGGGCCTTCACCGTGTACTTCCACCTGGTCAACCTGGCGGAGGAGCAGCAGCGGGTGCGGACCCTGCAGCTGCGTGACTCCGGTGACCGGCCGCCCCGCGAGTCGTTCGCGGCCGCGGTGGCGCAGCTCACCGCCGAGGGCGGAGAGCAGCACCTGGCCGCGGCGCTGACCGGGCTGCGGGTGTACCCGGTGTTCACCGCGCACCCGACGGAGGCCCGCCGCCGGGCGGTGGTCGCGTCCCTGCGCCGGGTCAGCGGGCTGCTTACCTCGGTTGACGACCACCGGGCGGGCGCGGCCCAGCAGGCGGAAGACCGCAGGAAGCTGCGCGAGGAAGTCGACCTGCTGTGGCGCACCGCCCAGCTCCGGGTGGCCGGGATGACGCCCGCCGACGAGGTGCGCTCGGTGATGACCGCGTTCGACGAGACCCTGTTCCGGCTCGTGCCCGCGGTGTACCGGGCGCTTGACCAGGTGCTGCTTGGCGCGTCGAGCGGCGCCGCGGCGTCCCCGGTGCCGCCGTTCATGCGGTTCGGCTCCTGGGTGGGCGGCGACCGGGACGGAAACCCGAACGTCACCGCCACGGTGACCCGGGAGGCCGCGATGATCCAGGCCGAGCACGCGCTGCGCGGCCTGGAGGCGGCCTGCGGCCGGATCGCCCGGGCGCTGACGGTGTACCAGGACTCCGCGCCGCCGTCGGCCGAGCTGCGGCGGGCGCTGGCGGCCGCGTCGGCCGACCAGCCCGAGTTGCTGGCCGAGATCACCGCCCGCTCGCCTGGTGAGCCGTACCGCAGCTACCTGCTGTACGCGGCCGAGCGGCTGACCGCGACCCGGACCAGGGACCTGGACCTGGCCTACGGCTCAGCGGCGGAGTTCATCGCCGACCTGCGGCTGGTGCAGTCCTCGCTGGCGGCCGCCGGGGCCGTGCGGCAGGCCTACGGTGAGCTGCAGCACCTGCTGTGGCAGGCCGAGACGTTCGGCTTCCACCTGGCCGGCCTCGAGGTCCGCCAGCACTCCCGGGTGCACGCCCGGGCGCTGGCCGAGCTGCGGGCGGGCGGCGCGCTGTCGCCGATGACCCAGGAGGTGCTCGAGACCATCCGGGTGGTGGCCTGGATCCAGCGCCGCTACGGCGTCGACGCCTGCCGTCGCTACGTCATCTCGTTCACCACGTCGGCGCAGGACGTCGCGGCGGTCTACGAGCTGGCGGGCTACGCGTTCCCGGACGGTGACGGACCGGTACTCGACGTGGTGCCGCTCTTCGAGAGCGGCGAGGACCTGGCCAACGCGCCGTCGGTGCTGACCGGCCTGCTCGCCATCCCGGCGGTGACCGAGCGGCTGGCCGCGACCGGGCGCCAGCTCGAGGTGATGCTCGGCTACTCGGACTCGGCCAAGGAACTCGGCCCCGCCTCGGCCACGCTGCGACTGTTCGACACGCAGGCGGAGCTGGCCAACTGGGCGGCGCAGCACGACATCAGGCTGACCCTGTTCCACGGCCGGGGCGGCGCGATCGGCCGTGGCGGCGGCCCGGCCGGGCGCGCGGTGCTCGCCCAGGCGCCCGGCTCGGTCGACGGCCGCCTCAAGGTAACCGAGCAGGGCGAGGTGATCTTCGCCCGCTACGGCCGGCCCGCGATCGGGCTGCGCCACCTGGAGCAGGTCACCTCGGCGGTGCTGCTCGCGTCGTCGCCGACGGCCGGTGACCGCATCGCCACCGCCGCGGGCGCCTTCCAGAGCGTGAGCGCCGCCATTGACGACGCGGCCAGGAAGGCGTTCCGGGCGCTGGTGGAGACCGACGGGTTCGCCGAGTGGTTCGCCGCCGTCAGCCCGCTGGACGAGATCGGCGGGCTGCGGCTCGGCTCGCGCCCGGCCCGGCGCGGGCACGGCGGCGGCCCGCTCGGCCTCGAGGACCTGCGGGCGATCCCCTGGGTGTTCGCCTGGGCGCAGACCCGGCTGAACCTGCCCGGCTGGTACGGCCTCGGCAGCGGCCTGGCCGCGGCCGCCTGGTCGAATATCCCGGCCGGTGACTCGGACGGCGACATCCCGGGCGAGGGGCTGGCGGCGCTGCGCCGCGCCTACCGGGAGTGGCCGCTGCTGGCGGCGCTGCTCGACAACGCGGAGATGTCGCTGGCGAAGACCGACCGCGAGATCGCCGCCCGCTACCTGGCCCTTGGCGGCCGGGCCGACCTGACCGAGCGGGTGCTGGCCGAGTACGACCTCACCCGGCGGCTGGTGCTCGCGGTCACCGGGCATGACCGGCTGGTCGCCGACCGGCCGGTGCTGGCACGGGCCATCGTGCTGCGCGACCCGTACGTCGACGCGCTGTCCTACCTGCAGCTGCGCGCCCTGGCAGCGGTCCGGGCGGCCAGTGCCGACGGCGCCGACGGCGGTGACACGGAGGCGGAGCAGGCCACCCTCGGCCGCCTGCTGCTGCTGACCGTCAGCGGCATCGCGGCCGGCCTGCAGAACACCGGCTGACCGGAGCAGGCCGGCCGGCGTGCTGCCGGCGAGGCAGGCGCGGTCAGCCGGTGAGGGTCAGCCGCATCCGTTCTGGATCATGGGAGTTGAAGCAGGGGAACCGGGCGGTCAGTTCCTCGCCTGCGGCCAGCCGGGCGACCGCCTGCGCGCTGCGGGCGTCTTCCGGGGTGTAGACCACCATCCGGGTGCCGGGCACCGCGGCGACCGCGAAGCTGGTCGACTGGGCGGTGATCATGCCCAGGGTGGGGTGCCGGAACCGCTTGGTGTAACCGGACGGCTGGGCGACATCGTGCTCGGCCCAGGCGGCGGCGAAGGCCGGGCTGGCCGCTTCCAGCCGGCGGATGAAGTGCGTCCAGGCGGGGTCGCCCACGTGCTTGCCGTATGCCACCCGCAGCTGGGCCACCAGGGCGGCGCAGTACGCACCCTGCTCCGGCAGCGGGCTGCAGCAGGACGGGGTGGTGAGGGAGGAGAGCAGCGTGTTGCGCTCATCCGGCGGTGAAGCGACCAGCCGGGGGAAGATAGCCGCGTAGATCCGGTTCCAGGCGATCAGGTCGAAGCGCTCGGTGAGCACGCTGGCCGGGTACGGCATCGCGTCGAGGATCTGCTGCACGGTGGGCGGCAGCGGGCACTCGGTGCACGCGGCCGGGGTCATCCCGGCCGCCCCGGGCACCTCGGCCAGCCGGAACAGGTGGCCGCGCTCGACGGCGTCCAGCCGCAGCGTGCGCGCGATCGCGTCGAGCACCTGCACGCTCGCGTTGATCGGCCGCCCCTGCTCGAGCCAGGTGTACCAGGTCACGCCGACCCCGGCGAGCTGGGCCAGCTCCTCGCGGCGCAGCCCCGCGGTGCGGCGCCGGGCGCCCGGTGGCAGGCCGGCCTCCTGCGGGCTGATCCGCTCCCGGCGGCTGCGCAGGAACGCGGCCAGCTCGGTGCGGCGCGCGCTGCCGGCGGTCTGGGTGCTCACCTTCGTTATCCTCCCCGATCGGGCGGCTGGCTGCCAGGTGCTGCTGGTACCAGGATAACCAGGCTCTTGGTACCAGAATAAAGCGCACGGCAGGCTAGCTGGCATGACAGAAATCACCGAGAGCGCCAGCCCGGACGTCAGCCGCCGGGCCGAACGGACCGGGCGGACCGGGCGGGCGGCGGCGCCTGGTGTCGCGCTCGCCATCGTGCTGGCCGGCCAGCTGATGGCCGTGCTCGACGTCAACATCGTCAACGTGGCGGTGCCCGCGATGCATGCCACGCTGGGCGCGTCCGGGGCCGGGCTGCAGCTCATCGTGGCCGGCTACACCATCGCCTACGCGGTGCTGCTGGTCACCGGGGCCCGGCTGGGCGACATCCTCGGGCACCGGCGGG
>Ga0265338_10002753_pt1 | contig 25783 bp, 28 predicted proteins | sample 42126metaG_FD_193579 | JGI IMG/M metagenome (GOLD analysis project Ga0265338, IMG submission 193579) | Rhizosphere microbial communities from Carex aquatilis grown in University of Washington, Seatle, WA, United States - 4-21-26 metaG | ecosystem: Host-associated > Plants > Roots > Rhizosphere...
CGGCTATGGCGGCGGTGGGGGCGGCGGTGGCGGATGCGGAGTATCTACTTCCTCTGGTGGAACTCTAAACACTGGCGGCCTTATTATTCTCACTTATACACCGGGTGCGCAAACCGCAGTGGCTACATGGACCGGCAGCACTTCCTTCTTGGTAAAAAGCCCAGCTTCCCGTAATGTAGTGGCAACATGGAATGGCTCCGCTACTGCTAATATCAAGGGGCAATCAAAGGATAGAGGGGTCGCTACCTTCTCTCCGAGTATGAATGTTTCGATTGCCGGTCATCAGCAGGGCGGTGTCTTCAAAAGCATATTCACCATGAATCCCGCGTTTACGTTCTCCCCTAAATCAAAACCAGCGGCCTCTACGGGGAGTAAGGGCATTTCGGCCGGTCCTGGACTTAGCGCTACGCCCGCCGGACTATCCAGCGGTCACGGTGTGAGCGCACACTCCGGCTTAAGCGGTTCGATATATACTAAATAACGGATGCAAAGTAGCGAAAACAATGGTAAAATGCTTAATATTAACCCTGTTTATCTAAAGGAGAATACCGATGAAAGCGTGCAAAAAAGGTGGAAAAGTTCAGGAGCATATGCCCAAGGGCGAAGATAACGAGACTCCCGATGAACCCCTCAAAAAAGGCGGTAAGGTAAAGAAGGCTGCGCATGCTCATGGTGGCGCTGCAAAGCATCGTTTAGATAAGCGCGCGCGTGGCGGCAAGGTAAACTCACCGAGCCATCCCCTGTCTGGTGCAGCTCCTTCAAAGATGCGCCCTGATTTCAGCGAAAAGCAGAATATCGGCAAACAAGACAATTGATTATGACCGCTAAAGACGACGATTCCGGCACTAACGAGCCGGACGGCATGGACGACGAGATGGCCAAGATTCCGCCTCCCAAAAAGAAAGGGGGAGGAAAGGTGCATGGCGCCATGCCGAAGCAGAGGTTGGATAAGAGAGCGCGGGGTGGAAACATCAATATCAAGCCGAGCCACAAGGGTCTTTTGCATAAAGATTTGGGTGTAAAGTCCGGGGAAAAAATTCCCGAAGCCAAGCTGAAGAAAGCAGAGCATTCTTCTAATTCCGCTGTGAAGAAGCGCGCTGTGTTTGCTGAGAATGCAAAGAGTTTTAAACACTAGGGGTTAGCAGCGTTGCGCTTTCGCGGCGCTGGTCCGCAATTTGAGAGAGCGCAATGGCAACGACTTCCGGGCAAAGTTCATTTTTTCTTTCAAACGCGGATATTTTGCTTGAAAGTTTTGACCGCGTTGAATTGCGTCCTCCCGCGCTAACAGGCGAGCATATAATCAGCGGAAGACGCTCGCTCAATCTTGAGCTGCAGGCGATGAGTAATTTTGTCCCTCTTTTATGGAAGGTCGATAATACTCCCACACTTATTCCACTGCAGCAGGGTGTAGCATCTTACAATCTCCCGACTGATACTGTGACGATGCTGGATACTTATCTACGCACCTTCCAGCTGCCCAACCAGTTTAATGTAGCGCCATCATTCACTACGGTCGCAAACAGCAATATCATCACTGCCAGCATCCTGAATAACGGACTGCTGCCGGGATATTGGATTCAGATAGTTACACCTGTCTATATAGATGGGCTTCTATTATTTGGATTCTATCAGGTCATCGATGTAATCAACCCTAATAGCTTCACCTTCCAAGCCGCAGGCAGCGGTACAGTGGGTGCAAGCGGTGGTACGCTGGCATTATTTACAACGGCATCCGCAAGCTCACTTGTGCAGGTGACACTGGGCAATCACGGTTACACAGCAGCCGGACAGATGTTTAATGTCGGTGCAGCAACCACCGTCAGCAATGTAACGCTATATGGGTCTTACGTCATAACATCAATTATTGACGTTAATAACTTTGTCATTCAGACGTATCAGGTGGCTGGTAGCATTGCATCGGCCTATGAAAACAATAATCAGCTACAGGTGCAGGGGCAGTCGGTAAATATGGACCCGATTGACCGTATTCTGACTCCGATAGGGCGTACCGATTATTCGCAGTTTCCCGACAAGTTTACGCAGACGATACCGACGCAATACTACTTTGCGCGTAACGTGAATCCTACGGTCACGCTTTATCAGGTGCCAGACGGTAACGGACCATATGTGCTTTCGGTATATCTCATGCGCCGCATTCAGAACGCTGGTGTGGGTATGGGGGAAATCCCTGACATTCACTTCCTGTTTATGGATGCTCTGTGCGCGAGATTAGCAGCTCGGCTTGCTGTGAAGTATGCCAAGCCAATGCTGCCCGTTCTAAAGGAAGAGGCAAAAGAAGCATGGGACGCGGCGATTACGGAAAATCGTGAACGCGCTGAAGATTACATCGTGCCGAATCTTGCACCATACTGGAATATAGGTAGTTGATATGGCATGGAGATACCACGGCAGATATTCTCCCGATCCATATCATGGCGTTGCAAGGGGCGTTTGCGATAGGTGCCAATTTGTTTGGGAGCTATCGAAACTTCAATACCAGTATGACTTTCGCGGCGACCAATTGGCTAATACTCGCTTCCGTGTTTGCCCTCCTTGCATGGATAAGCCATACGAAGGCTATCGCCCGGTGAAGCTACCGCCAGACCCGCTGCCTGTATTGGACCCCCGCGTGGAACCATTGGCTGCTGAAGAGAATTCTGGCTCTCCGCCGTTTAACCCGCTTTCAATTTATGTACCGAATTGATTTATGAGCATAGCATATACAGATTTAACGACTGCGTTGGGCGACCTGATGGTGGTGACTATCACCAGCCCGTCTTCCGCTACTCCGTCAAATGACACCAATTTTAATAACATTCTTCCGCGCATTATAGACTCTGCGGAGCAGCGTATATACAGGGAGCTGGATTTTCTCTACGACCGCACCACCGATTCCTCCACATCACTAACTGCCAATAGCCGCTCCGCGACACTTCCCACCGCCAACATCTTTGTTGTGGTGCAGGGTGTGAATGTAATTACTCCCGCCGCAACCGCACCGGCTGCTGGTAAGCGCAATCGACTGGAAATGGTTTCAAAGGATGTGCTGGATATTATATGGCCTACGGAGCAGGGTGGGGTGAATAACGGGCTGCCGACTTATGGGGCGCTTTTAAACACCAATACGCTTATAGTGGCGCCTACGCCAGACGCGGCTTATATTTTGGAGTACACGGGTATCACGCGCCCAATCCCCATGTCTTCCTCGAATACCACAACTTATCTCGGCACTACTTACCCCGATTTATTTCTCAATGCCTGTATGGTGTTTGGCATGCTCTACCAGAAGGATGCTGACTTACCACAGGGCGCTCCTCCCGGCCAGGATGTCACAAAATGGGAAACGGAATACCAGAAGGCCAAGGCAAGTGTACTCTCTGAGATTCAGCGCCAGAAGAATCAGGGGCAGAATTGGTCTAATTATTCTCCGACACCGGAGAGCACGCCGCCGAGGCCCTGATATGATATATTTATTAACTCAGGGATTTTTTCCAGACTCTATTATAGGCAGGTTTATATACGCCTTTTTTTCTGAGAAGTTTTCTTACAGATGTGGCATTGCAATTATATTTCTTTGCTATTTCATGTGCACTGCTACCGCCGATATACATAGCCACGGCATCATCTTTGTCTATTTTTTGTTTATGGGGGTATTTCTTAGTATATCTTTGTTTTGTTATTTCGCCTATCTCAGCGGTTTCTATTTTATTCATATTATATTTCTTAATCATCTGAGAAACACACTGAACAGTGACTTTGAATTCTTTTGCAATTTCTGTCAGCGACTGGCCATCTTTATGTTTAAGAAAAACAAGCTCCGGGATAAGTTTTCTGAAACTTCTTATGGGAGGGCAATCTTTTAACCCATGAAGTGTATTTTCAGAATAAGTTATCCATTCAAGGTTCTTTATTCGGCTATCAGCCGGATTATGATTCTTGTGGTTAACAACATGTTTTTTACTTGGCCTTGGCCCTATAAATGTCTCAGCCATAAGCCAGTGGACTGCAACAGGTTTTTTTACTCCTCTTGCGTTAAGAGGGGCAAATGCATATCCATTGGCAAGATGTTGCTTAACCTCGATAGGGGCGCACCTTATTCTTCCGAGGTTGCTAATTTCATATCTGTCGCTCCAAGGCTCTACGGCTATTCTTTTCCATATTTCTTTTGGCATAAACTCTCATTTCGTTTAGAGTAGGTATATCATACAATGCCATCAGTTCCAATAAAATTATTGCCCGGAATAAACGTCGAAAAATCCCAAACCCTGAATGAGTCTGGTTTTTCGTCATCGCAATTAATACGCTTCTTCCAATCTTTAGCTCAAAAAATTGGCGGTTGGCAGCGCATGACATCCACCGCGCTCATTGGAGTATGCAGAGGGTTGTTCGCGTGGGCAGACTTGTCAGGAGTTGGTTACATTGCTGCCGGAACAGAGCAGCGGCTAGAGGTGTGGAATGCGGGAACTATTTACGATATCACGCCGGTCTACGCTACCAACAATATATCGGGGCCATTTTCCACCTACAGCGGTCAATCGACCATTATAGTCGCTGATTTAACCACTCAGCCAGCTGTTGGCGACTGGATTAATGTTATCACCACCACGGCAGTTGGCGGTATAATTTTGCAGGGGTTGTATCAGGTAGCAACCATTATAGATGGGACACACTATACTTTCACAGCGGCAAACGCTGCCACCTCCCACGCAGTCGGTGCTGGCTCTACTGCTGTATATACAACGTATAGCGGTCAATCGACAGTGTATGTTGTTCTGCCCAATCACGGGCTGGCAGCCAACGCTGTATTTAATGTCTATGTCGCAACCACGCTAGGCGGGTTAACACTCTTTGGCCCTTACGTTGTCCAAAGTGTCATTAGCGCAAACAGTTTCACCATCACCGCCTCTGGGGCTGCGACCAGCACTGCTACCGCCTCTGAAAACGGCGGTAATGTGCGTATTCAGTATCTCCTGCAGACAGGGTTAGTTTCCAGCACTCCGGCGATGGGCTACGGAGATGGTGGGTATGGCCTTGGCCCGTATAGCATAGGCGCGTCATCGGGCGCGCTTACAGTGCTCAGGCAGTGGACATTTGGACAATTTGGCCGCATTCTTGTTGCGTGCCCGATAGGCGGTTCGATATATGAATGGGACCCGGCGCTGGGATTCTTTGAAAATCCGGCAACATTGGTTTCCGGTGCACCCACCATTGCAACCGGCCTGTTTGTCGCCATGCAACAGCAGCAGGTCATCGCCTATGGCATTCTTGACCCCAACACGGGCGCTCAGGACCCAATGCTTATTGGGTGGTGTGACGTGGCGAATCTTAACCAATGGACTGCCTCCGCCACCAATCAGGCTGGCACCTATCGCCTACCCATAGGCAGTAGAATTGTAGGCGGGATTCAAGGGCCGCAATACGGAATGCACTGGACTGACTTAGGGGTGTGGTTGCAGCAGTATATCGGGTTCCCCCTCGTTTATGGCTTTAATGAGATAGCGCAGGGCTGCGGTCTTATTTCCATGCGCTCGGTCGGTGTGCTGGGTGGGGTCGTGTATTGGTGCTCGCTTAACCAATTCTACCAATTCAACGGTGCCGCCGTATCGACACTGCCATGCACGGTATGGGATTTCTTCTTCCAGAACGCAGCTTTCTCTGAGCAAGACAAATTCTTGTTAGCTCCCGACAGTCACTTCAATGAGTTTTTCTACTTCTTCGCATCATTGGCTGGTGCCGGAGAGATAGATTCATACATAAAGTATAATCAGGTCGATAAGGTATGGGATTACGGTCAGCTTGTGAGAACCGCATGGTTCGACCAGAATGATGTCCAGAGCAATAACCCCATAGGCGTCGATGCAGCTGGGTTGATTCAGCAGCATGAGAGCGGCAATGATGCTGATACAGCGCCTATGGTTTCCTCTATAACCACTGGGTTTTTCAAGCTCTCAGAGGGGCTTGTAGTCATCTTTCTGGAGCGCATGATTCCTGACTTTGTAGCCGCAGCAGGCACCTCTATACAAATCACAGTCAATATGGTAAACTATCCTGACGATACTCCCTTGTTTTCTCAGACTTATACGTGGGTAGCCGGAACGACAGAATATATTATTGTGCGCGGTAGGGGGAGATTTGCCCAGCTCACGATAACAAGTAGCGGGTTTGGTGAGTTCTGGAGACTAGGAGAGTTCTTATGGGTTGGAACAGGAAGCGGACGCAGGTCGTAAAATGACAGGGGACCCCAATCAGAATGCAGTCAACGCTCTTAACCAGATATCATTGCAAATAGCGCAGCAGACAAAGACAATGAACAATATTTTTCCACAGATTATCGGAACCTCAGCGGGCAGTGTAACATCGGGCGCGATAATTCCGCTTAATTATGTGGGGTATATTAATCTCACGGACCCTGCTACAGGACAAACACTTAAGGTCGGATACTATAAATGACGAATACGCCGAACAAGGGCTACAATTTACAAGGTACAGGAACAAATTCCGGTACATGGGGAATCGTCCTTAACAGTATCTTTTCTACCATCGATAATAACCTTGGCGGCACTCTATCGTTATCTGTTGCCGGGGCTGCAAATGTAACGCTTACGTTGGCTCAGGCGCAGAATCTTATCTATAATTTTACTGGCGTGTTGACCGGCAATATCAATGTTATCTTTCCTGCTGCTGGCGGCCTTTATTTTATCAATAACAAGACGACTGGTAATTTCACTCTTACCATTCAGGCGGGGACAAGCGTCAGTGGATTTCTGGTTCCGCAGGGAACACAGGCTCCGATTTATGTGGACAATTCCTCAAGCCCTCCGACGGTGGGTGGTGCATCTGGTACGCAGTATATTTTTACTGCTGGCACCATTGGCGGAACCGCAAATGCGATAACCACCTCTACTACGTTTCCTTCTAATTTTGCGCTGAACAACGGCACTCTTTTCACAATAATCCCGACATCATCCAATACAGGTGCCACCACACTTAACGTGAATGGTACAGGGGCAATTGCCATAAATAAGGTTGGCGCTACCGGCCTTATAGCGGTGCAAAATGGCGATATTGTCTCCGGAGTACCCTATATTCTGCAGTATAACGGCTCCGTATGGGTGGCGCTGAATATTGTATATACAGCAGCCCCAACGCAAATTGGAACAAATTTTAGTCTCAGCTTTGCGTACTGGCTTCAGCCCACAATAGCTACTGCGGCTATCACCATAACAGTGCCGCAAGTTTCAGCGAATTTTACCTATTACTTCAATCTCCCGGTGACAGCGGGTGGCGGTGCTATAGTATGGACGCCATATTCCACAGATGTTATCTGGGTGAACGGCACCTCTCTTGGCGCCGGTGTAAGCTATACACAGCCCAAGGGCTCAACCGCATTTCTCACCACGGATGCGAACGGGAATATCTACCTCAATGTGGACAACGCCAATCTTTCGTCGGCTTATGCGACAGCGCAGTATGGACCTACAGCTGCATCCGGAACAAACACAACGCAGCTTGCTACGACCGCCTTTGCCGCTGCGCTTCACGGTAAACTGCTTAATGTCCAGACTATCACGGCTACGGGGACCTACACTCCAACTGCCGGGACGAATAATGCAATAGTTATTCTGCAGGGACCGGGCGGCGGCGGTGGTGGTTGCGGTTCATCAGGTGCAACGGGTGGAGGTCAATCAACCGCCTCTACGTTTGGCGCTATCCTCACTGCTAATGCTGGCGGCGGCGGTAATCCTGCCAACGGCGGTGGCAACGTGCCGACAGCCAATGCGGCAGGCACGGCAACGGGCGGTACATTTAATGCGACCGGTAGCGTTGGATTCAACGGCTATGGGCAGGTATCTTCCAATAATAACGGCGGTCCTCCCGGTGCCCCCGGCATTTTCGGAACTGGTGCAGGCTCAGGCGGAGCACCATCGGGCGCTGGCGCAGCGGCAGCCGCTAATACGGGTGCGGGCGGTGGCGCGTCTGGCGCTGTAGCTAGTGTATGTAATTCCGGTGCGAGCGGTAGCGCGGGTGGATTATCAATATATTACTATACGAGCGTAGCTTCGCAAACAGTCACTCTCCCTGCTGGCGGAACCGCCGGCGGCGCGGGAGTGTCTGGTTTTGCTGGTGGCGCAGGCGCTAAAGGTGTCTGCATAATAATGGAGTTTTCATAATGTCCATTGCAATACCACAAGATGCGCCAGCAATGACTAGACGGACACTAGGGAGTATGGTGCCGCACCCCGCTGGTATTGGTAAGATAGCCGGCGCGCATCTTGGTATTGCTGCTCCGCGCATGCATTTAGCAGGGGGCGGCAGTGCGGCAACGCAGTCGAATATCCTGCAAACCATGTTCCAGCCCGTGAATGCTTCTGGCTCCAGCATACCCAATGCAGATGTGAATTTTGTTACCTCTCCCGCCCTTGCTATAGGGCCCGGCCCACAACAGGGGAAAGCCCCAACACCCCAGCAGGAGCCGAGCGCAATGCAGGACGTGGCGCAGGGCACGCAGGCGGCCAATGGGCTGACAGGGCTTTATAATGGCGCAGGCGGCATTGGTAAATCTATATCTAATTTCTTCAACCCTCTCTCTCCTGGCGGTATAAATAATCCTGTGAATGCCGCAGGCGATTCAATTATGAGCCCAAGTTTTGCTGCCGCAAATGGATTAAGCTCTGGTACAGCAGCGGCGGCTGCAGTGCCTGCCGCTACTGACTTAGGTGCATCGATAGCCGCATCAGCAGCGCCAGCCGCTATCGCAAATGCCGGGGCTACTGCTGGCATGGCTGGATTGGCGGATACTACGGCATCGGGATTCTTCAGCGGACTCGGAGATGCTTTAGCCGCTATATTTGCTTTTGAACAAGGCGGTGCCGTACCTGGATATGCTGAGGGTGGTGATGTATCTGGCCTTACCAACATGCTTATGCGGCGTGAGGCAGGCGAGACTTACCACGCCAGCGGGCTGCTCAACAGCGCTGGTCCGGGCCGCACCGACACCATTAATACCAATGTGCCAACAGGCGCGTATGTGATTCCCGCCGATGTCGTTTCGGGTATTGGAGAGGGGAATACTCTAGCCGGCTCTGCTGTCATCGACCGCATGTTTGGTAGCTCACCTTATGGGATAAAATCCCCGCAGATTCGCCACGGCAGAGGGCCGGTTCCTGAAAGAGCGCCGACACCTATTAATCCCGACGCCGGTCCGTCAACAGTCGATACCGGCTTTATAAACAGCGCCGGGAAATATGCAAAAGGCGGCGCAGATACCGGGAAAGCACCGGTCGTGGTGGCGGGTGGCGAGCATGTACTCTCACCGCAACAGATTATAGCTAAGTTTGGCAGTCTAAAGAAGGGGCACCGGACGCTTGATGAGTGGGTAGTCCAGACACGTCAGAAGATTGCTAAAGAGATGCTGAAATTAGCACCGCCTGTAGGCTCCAAGGTAAAAAAGAAATGACCTTCCCCAACCCATGCCCCAATGTCAGGTTCTGTAATGAAGGCGATAAAGGTCGTCTTGCCGCTTTTGTGCGCGAAGGGCATGATGAAAGTGCTATGTTCACGCTTAGCGAGCAGAAGGTAAAGACTGTTATTGAACATGCCGTCAACCCGCCCAGAGATACTGCAGGCGGAGTCATTCATCTGGTGCTTATTGGAATTATCGACGCTCCTGATAGCAGCGGGAAGATAGCAGCCAGCCTTGCGGTGGAATATACGCAGCCGTGGTACAGCGATGACTGGGTGCTCTATGAGCTTTGGAATAATGTCCGGCCAGCGTATCGCAAATCCACTTATGCTAACGACCTCATCAAGTTTGGGAAGTGGATTTCAGATGCCACGCATAGGCCGCTTGGTATGCAAATTTACACTACCGAAAGACTCATTCCTAAGATAGAATTATACCGTCGTAAGATGCAGCAGGTCGGGGCATTGTTTGTCCATAACATGCATTTTGCAACGGGTCCTGCAATGACGAGAGGCGAGAAATGATGTTATTCGCAAATGGAGTGTTGTTATGAGTGGCGGTGGCGGCACAACTTCCTCCAATAGTACTACTACGGTGCCGCCCCAGGTCCTTGCCGAATATCAGCAGGTTACAGGGCAGGCGAACCAAGTCGCGTCTGCACCACTTAACCAATACGAAGGGCAGGTCGTTGCCGGGACCACTCCGACTGAGCAGAGTGCTTATAATACCATCAATAATATGCAGGGCATTACTGCTCCGTATACACAGCAAGCCAGCAATCTTTTGGGGCAGGCCAGTCAGACTATCAATCCGCAGACTGTGGGTGCGAGCCAGATACAGCAATATGAAAGCCCGTACACGCAAAATGTTCTGGGCAGCACTATGGCTGCTGAGAATAATCAGGATGCGCAGCAGCAGGCCCAGCTTCAGGGCAATGCTATTTCCAGCGGCGCATGGGGTGGCGACAGAGCTGGTGTGGCGCAGGGTATTCTGGGTGGCCAGCAGGCGATAGCAAATAACGCCACCAATGCCGGTATTCTCAATCAAGGTTACTCGCAGGCGTTACAGGAAGCTAACACACAACAGCAGGCTGGACTTGGTGCTCAGGAAGCCAGCCAGTATCTGCAGGAGAGCGCTGGCCTTGGTATGAACCAGCTCGGAACATCCGCTCAGAGCAATGCGCTTGCGGGCGCTAGTGCACAGCTTAACGCCGGCCAGTTGCAACAGCAGCAGGCGCAGGCCGAGCTTAATGTGCCTTATGAGCAGTTTCTTCAGCAGCAAGCCTATCCGTTCCAGACTACGGGGTGGCTTGGTAATATTGCAGAGGGTATTGGCAGCAATACCGGCAGCAGCACCACGGGGTCTAGCACTGCCCCCAGCCAAGGGTTATTCAGCGACCGTCGCCTGAAGAAGAATATCGACAATGCTGGTATTCTTGTTGGAAAACGCGGACACTATCCTCTCCACACCTTTGAATACAAGGGCAGCGACCAAAGGCATACCGGTGTTATAGCGCAGGAAGTCGAGAAGAAGAATCCCGATGCCGTGCATATGGACCCCAGCGGGTATCGTAAGGTAGATTATACCAAGCTGGCGCGCGGTGGCATTGTGCCACATCGTGCGGATGGCGGCAGCACATCCACTTATTACTCAATGGGCGTTCCGCTGTCTCAAGAGGCCGCAGATGCCGCAATAGCGCAGGGCGCAATTCTTGATACCACCAACCCTAACGCAGCCTTCTATCAATCCAATAGCACAACATCCACCCCCGCCTCCTCAGCCACCCCCTCTGGTTCCGGCACCTTTACCGCTCAGGTTGCTCCAACCTATGCGCAGTTTGCCGCCAGTCCGGCTGCACAGTCTGGCACACCTTATACCGGCGGTATTGTAGCGGGTCTTAATGCGGCAAATCAGGCTGACTTGAAAGCTATATACGGCAAGAGTCGCGGAGGCATTGTGGCTCATCGTGATTCAGGTGGTAGCACGCCGGATGATTCCGCGATCGCCTCAAACAGTATTTTGCGGCATATCCAGCAAATACCGCAACGCCTGCGCTTTCAACAGGCGGCTCAAGGGAGCGCGTATGGAACTGGAGACCAGCAGGCCATATTAACCGGCGGTATGAAGCGTGGTGGCATTGTGCCGCACTTTGATGAAGGTGGCTCTACGCTTGATGGAGATTACGACCCCACGAATTATGCGATGGCCCCTGGTAGCGCAACAGGAATACAGAATGCAGCGCGTGATGGATATAATAGTATTCCCGCCGATGATAATGGCATGGGGGCGCTTTTACAGCAGGCTGGGACAAATGAGCCTGCATCGCAGAGCAGTATAATGCCTGCACCGACTCCTCCGGTGAGCGCACTTGACCATCCGGATAACATGCCTTCCACTTCTGCGCCAAACTACGAAACGGAGATGCCGAAGACGCATGAAGCCAACCCGTGGCTCTCAGTGGCTGCTGGTGTCCTTGGCACCCTTGCAGGGCGCTCGCGCAATCCACTCGTGGATATTGGACAGGGTGGCTTGATTGGCCTGAATAACTACGCAGAGCAGCAGAATGTGGCTGATAAGCAGAATTACGAAGAAGGCAGCTTCCATCAGAATGCCCAGAAGCTGATGCAGGAAGCGCAGATGGAGACAGATAAATTTAAGGAAGAGAAGTTGCGGGATGCTAATATGGCGGACTATCAGAAAGGTGAGCTTGGTATAAGGCAGCAGGAACTGCAGAAGCCGATATTTGATAAATACGGTAATCCGTGGCAGATGAACCCGCAGACCAAGACATATCAGAGGGTAGATATGTCCCCCGCCAGTATGTCGTCACCTGCTGGGGCCGGGGCTACGAATAATAATCCGCGTGACGCAGCTATAGATATTCTGCAGCAGGAGGGTGTTCCTGTCCTGCCAGTTGCCCCTAACGACCCCGGAGCACTCAAAGCACAGCAAGCGTATCAGGCTGCAGGGCAAGTTGCGCAGAGTATGCTCGATACGTTAAATCACCAGAAGGCTCTTATTGGCACCTATACAAGCGGGCCGCGTGGTGACGCTAATAAGGGCTGGCTTCCAAGCGCGGCTGGCATGAAATACGGGTCGGAAGAATTGGCTGCAGGTAATGCCGATGATTTGGCAGCCAGACAAGAAGCAGAGAAGGATGCAAACACCCTGGCAATGCAACAGACATCTCTCCTGAAGAATGCGCGCCCCGGCCTCCGTATGATTCAATTTGCCGGCACGACAGTTCCAAATCCGAATATGTCCGATAAAGCGCAGCTTTCCCTTATTAACGAAAATACCGATAAGCTAAACCAGCAAGTTCAGCGCGGACAGATTGCTTCTATGTATTCAGGGCTGCATCCTAAGAATATAGACGCTATCATGAATAATTATGAGACGGCCAACCCCACCACTCTCTCCGATGGCTCAAGGAATTCAAACTGGATGCCATATAGGAAGTGGATAGCATCGGGAAGGCCAGATACTGCGCAGTTGCCAGCTAATAGCGGGGCGTCTGTGGCCGCCCCATCAGTAGACCCGGCAGCCTTAGCGGAGGCGAGGCATAGAGGATTAATTCAGTGACCGATTATACAGGAATGTCTGATGCTGATTTAATGGCTGCAGTTAATCCACAGCCCGCACAACCGCCCTCTTATTCCAATATGAGCGATGCCGATTTATTAAAGTTAGTCGGCCCGCAGCCTCCCCCTGCCTCTCCAAAACTGAATCCTCTGGCAACCGGCATATCCAAGACCGGGGACTGGATGGGGGCGGCGGCAAGTGCGGTTGGCAACGCAGTCGGCAGCATACCAATCCCGGATATTCTGGGTGACGCTACAGGCGATACATCCACAGACACCCCAAGAGATATTGGTGAGCTAACCAGCAATATTGGAAGCACAATCGGGAGGGCTGCTAACACCGCTACCGATGCCCTGCGCTCACCATCGCAATATGTAGCTAATGCTGTCGATAATCCTAGTAATGACCAAGCCATGCTGGATACACGCGATATCGCTGACAATTTCTCGCAAAACCACCCGGACTATTCAGCAAGTGTCTTAGGTGGCGCGAAGATTCTTGGTGCCTTGGGAGCGGCAGAAGGCGTATCGTCTGTTCGTAGAGCTATCTCTAGCGCAACGCAGCCTGCAGCTGATTCCTTCGCAGCCTCTAAAGTAGCCAATACATTGGCAAGGAATAACGTGCTACCAGATACTCAGGCCATAATGGAAGGTAGGGGTATTTCATCTGAGGCTGTAGCGACAATGACGCCTCAGCAGATTACAAAGATAAAAAACCAGATGTACGCAGAGGGTGTTGTCGGGAATATTCAGGATGCCCGCACTATAAAGAACGGCATATATTCTATGGCTGATGAGGTCGGCAACGACGATACATTCAATGCCGCAAACACCAAGAATCAACTTGACGCATTGCATCAAAAATACAGCAATGACTCAGCCTATGACGGCACTCCATTAGTGCGCAAGCTAGATAGCTGGCGCAATATGTTTGATGAAGATGGTTCCATTACCCCTACACGGCTCAATAAATTACAAGACCAAGTTGACGACGCCTTCCGCGAAAATCCCAAGTCACCAGAAGGCGAGGTGTACGGTGCTATACAGACACCGGTGAATGGAGCGGTAGATGCCGCCAAACAGCAATTTCCTAATTGGGGCAAGCTCATAGATATTGCCGATGATGCTCATTATAACCTGATGAAATCCACGCGGGATGATAGTACCTTTACCGGCAAATGGTCGCCTGACAGTCAAAAAGATTTTCAAATAGTTGCAGGCAAAAGCAACAATCCCGCTGATTTTATGGGCGATACTCAACGCCAAATAGCCAATCTTGCCAATGTCAAAGATGAGGCGGAGCTGCAAAAGATGATGACGGTTGTCCCAAAGGACTTGCAGGGGCAGTATCTTACTGACGTCCAAAAGAATGCGTCTACACCGTTAAAGCTGAGGAACGCTATTAAAAGCATTATCAGCGTGATGAAGGGTAATCCGGGAGCGAGCATCACCAATGCTATGCAAAGCCTGCCGTCTACAGCAGATATAGCCGGATGGGACCCCGATGCCGCTACGCATATTACAGACAGAATGCAGTCATATAAAGATGCGGCCAGCGATGCATATCAGGCGCACTTAGATGCTAAGCAGGCGCAGGCTGCTGCCGGAGCTTCTGCGCAATATAGCGGTGCTAATGCCCAAAGACTTTTACCCGCACCCTCTTACTCTAATCGCCCGCCCGTAACTCCGCAGCAAGCGCTCCCATCGCCACCAGATATCAGAACTAACTCCGTTGGAACGTCAGCTACCCCAGGCGGTGCGTCCTACACCGCCCCGCGAGGTGCTGTGGGGGAAAACACATCTCCCGTAGCCGGTATTGGCTCCCCCGCAAGTGGCGGCGTTGACATGCGCGGCGCGCAAATGCGTAGCGGCTCAGAGCTTGGTCAGTTTGCAGCCCAGAATGGCGGACAGCCCATTAAGCCGTTTGAGAATGCGACTTCTATGGGGCAAGTCGGCAGCAAGATTCATGACCCGGAGTATGATGCCGCTATGGATGCTCTTCAAAAGCTATCCCGCAAGCGTGGCGGTCCTATCCCCACACCTGCGCAGATAAAGAAGATAAACGGTATGGCGAAGAGAACGCGAGAAGGGCGGCAGGTCACATGATAAATTCTTTCTGCGGAGATAAAAATGGCGGTGGATGAGCAGCGTTTTGGTGAGCTAATAGGAACTGTCGGTGCTCTTGTTACAGCAGTCGCCGATATGAAGGGGGCGGTTATTCCAGCGCTCAGGACGCAGGAGGAGAGGATGACCAAGTTTACCGACCTGATGAGGAGAGAGCTGGCTGACCACAATGAGAAGGATGAGGTGGTTCACAAGGTGGTGGCTGATATGCAGGACTTGATTTACGGCGATGGAACCGCTGATGATTTAGGGATGAGAAAAGAGGTCAGCAGGCTCGTAAAAGGCAATACAAGGCTGCTGGCATTTATAGCCGGTGTCGCAGTTGCGGGTGGTATTGCAGGGCATAAGCTTGGGGTAATTGTAGATAAATTCTGGTGAACCTACGCCCTCAGAGGACGCTAATCCCCTTCGGCCTCACGCTAAACTTATTGATTGCCGCGACCGCATAAGCGGCTTTAAAAACCCTAACGACAAATCCATCTGCGGTAGTGTAGGAGTCAATCACGGGCCATTGGGTTGCCGTGTCACCTTCGTCGTCCATTAGTTTCCTAGCCTTTTTGGCCATCGGACGGAATGTTGTTGACAGTTAATAACGTCAATGATAATGACTTCCTTACAAAAGTCAATAATAATTTAACGGGGAATTTATGCTATTCACACCGGAAGACCTTGAAACACTTGAGCCTTTCTTCCAAAAAGCAATTGAGAAGAACTTATATAGAATGCAAAAGCAGATTGAGCTATTGCAGGCCGATATTAAGGCGCTCCGCTCCTTAGTCCATGCAGGCGTAATGGATGATTAAGATTATACTGCCGCTACCACCTAGCGTTAATTGCCTGTACTCCGGTAAGGGCAGACGTCACAAGAGCAAGCGATATGAGCGGTGGGAGATAACCGCTCGCAATGCGCTGCGGTATCAGAAATTTACCCCCTTCGGTAAGGAGCCGCTAAGAGCGCATTACCGATTCGGCAGGCCAGACAAGCGCATACGGGACCTTGGCAATCTAATAAAGGCGGTTGATGATTTTATGGTGCATGAAGGTATCATTGCTGACGACAGCTGGATACATCACATAACCATTGAGTGGGCTGACGTGACAGGAGCCCATATAGAAATCAGCCTCCTGTAAGCGCCTCCAGCGCGTTGATTGTAGACATCAGGAACCCCATCCTTATAGCGAGCATGCCTCTTAAGTTCCCGGTATCGTGCTTTGCTCCACACCAACACCCGTATCTCTTTCTTATCCTGGCAATGGGCATAAGTCCCACGCTTATCATAAACAGGCGGTCGCGCTGCCAATCAGAATGGAGGACTCTTTGGGTCAAAGGAAAACTCCTTGCAGCCTATGGGTAAAATTTCTGCCGGTATAGCCATTTTACACTGTTTGCAGATTCCGGGGAACTCCCAATTTATGCAGGCCGTGCAGGGTGTGGTGGTTAACATCTTGTTAACCTCCTCCCATGCATTCTCCAGCGCCTTGAGCAGCGAGTGCTTCTCGTGGGGAGTCATTCCATATGCTCCCGCACCACGTTAAAGTATTTCCCCACCCGCTGTACATCCACCGATTTTGGCTTCCGCAACTCAGAGGAGCGTGCCAGGGCATCGGTAATGGTATTGGGAGGCTGGGTATCGGCATGGCCGCGCCACCACGCGCAGGCTTCATTCCTGAGCTTACCGGAAGCCTCAAACAGCACCCATTTGCGGAATGACTTGGATAGGCCGCACATATACTCAATGCGCAGGGAGTCCGGTCGCCCTTCCTTGGTATGGCGATAGTAGAAGACGTTTGTAACTTCGTGAGTCTCAATCTGGAGCTGGGTAGAGAGGACGGCGGCAGAGGATGCGGTTTTATCTATGTCCAGCTCATGCGGCGGGAACTGGAAGCCACATGCCGGACACTCCATGACTGCAGCGTGACATTCCTCCTTGCAGGCTGGGCAGATTTTAATCGGCGCTTCGCCCTTGCCCTTTTTCTTCTCTTTGATATGCACCTGGTCGATGGGGCCAAGGGCTTCCACCACCCGGCCGAAGTCCAGAAGCAAGCAGTCAGATTTATTTGGCGCTAACCGCATACCGCGCCCCGCAGTTTGTATATACAACACAGGGCTACGCGTCGGCCTCATGAATGCCATGAGGTCAATCTGAGGTGCGTTAAATCCGGTAGTCAGAACCATGACGTTGACCACACATTGCACGTCACCACTCTTGAACCGCGACAGAATAGAATTGCGCTCTTCAGTGGGTGTTTCACCCGTCACCATTTCACAGTTAATATTGTACTTTCTGATTTCATCGCGCACATGCAGACAGTGCGTAATTCCCGCCGTAAATACCAACCACTTGTTTCTTGCCTGCCCGAACTCAATAATCTCCTTCACGCAAGCGCGGGTTAGCATATCAACATCAACTGCCCGCTCAAGCTCCCCGGCAATATAATCCCCACCACGCATCTTGACACCATGCACGTCCATGCGAGTCTGAACCTGCGGCGTAATGATTGGTACTAAATAGCCGCGATTGATGAGGTCGATGATACCAATCTCATAGCATATATGAGTAAAGAGTCGCCTTTCACCCTTATGCAGATAGCCGCTATTGGCGCGAAATGGGGTTGCCGTAAATCCGATTACCTTGAGATATGGATTAATAATCTTTAATTCCTCAATGAAGCGACGATACATGGTGTCATCTTCGGGGCTCAAGAGGTGACTTTCATCTATAACAAGTAAATCCGGCACATGTGGATAACTCAGCGCACGCTTATACATACTCTGTATGGTTCCCATCACCACATCACCAGACAGGTCCTTCTTGCCGAGCTTATCGCTGCAAAAGCTGATGCGTAGATGCGGACAGTGCTCGGCTAATTCCTGCGCATTCTGAATGATAAGCTCGGAGACATGAGACACAAGCGTTACCCGCGTGCCTGGATATAGGCTATAGGCGCGTTTTATAAAGTCAGCAATGATCAGGCTTTTACCGCCAGCGGTAGGGATGACCACCAGCGGATTGCCCTTCTTTTTATCAAAGTAGGCAAAGATGGAGTCCACCGCCTCCACTTGATAGTCGCGCAATGTCTTCTGTGCTGGTGTTGGAATAAAGAGGTCTGGCATCATTTCACCTCACTATCCGTCCAGATAGCCCCAGACTTGAGGCGATAAGTGATGGACTTATCTGTAGCCTCAATCACTTCACCGGGCACAAACCCGGGCAATAGCAAATGAGCAGGGCATGCGGCAAGCTGCTCATCAAGAGTCAATTTCTTTCCCCACCTGGCGCAATGCCATTCCCCGCTTGCTATGGGTGAGCTGTGAACGCAGCTTCGGCAGGTTCTGTCCGGCATATCGCCCTTATGGCACACCCCTGCAAACGAACAATACCGGCATTCAAAGTAGGAGGCGTCATTGCTCAGTCGGTCAAGCGGCTCTTGGGATTGGATAATACGTTTCGCCTTGGCAATCTCATGTATAGCATGGGCCGCATCATAATCTGTACGCACACCAATCCAATCGCGTCCGCCTGGAGTTGCTACAACAAGATAATGACGTGTACGATTGTGATAGTGGCAATAAGTCTGCGCTTGAGAATAATAAACGGGGTTCCACTTCTTTAGTGCCTGCTTTTCACCCAACTCCACCACGGCCTTTTTAAGCTCGTTAAACTTCTTTTCTGAGCAGCATTTGACTTCAAGCACATGGGGCGTTTTTGGGGCTTGCAATATACCAAGTATATCCCCATCAAGATGTCCGCTAAAATGGCCATCATGGTCTTTATATCCTATTTGGTTGCCATCTTGCAGCTCGCTTATAAGTGTAATACCATCTACTGCACGCAACCTATCAATAACAAGTTGCTCCGTCCTGTGACCATCTTCAAACCTTTTAAGCGTAGCCGCATCAAACGCCTCGTGGGCTGCGAACCGGAATCTGTACCACGTCTTACGTGCGCAGCTTTCACCGACAGATGACATCCCCAAATATGCCCTCGGCTTCTCCTGCGCTGCCTTGGCTACAAGGGCCGCATCGGCGGCAGCCAATGTAGGGTCTTCTTCAAGGATGCTGGATAGGGAGCTCACGCATTCCCCTCTTTCAGCACCAGCTTATCCCCAGCCTTCACCATTGCTAAAGACATACTCAGCGCGTCAATCAGGCTCTGCGATGCCTTGGCGTCAAACTGCGTGGTAAACTTCACCGTCTGATTTCCAAACACCACCTCATTCTGCAAGAGCACGTTCTTGTTCTCCCTATCCGTGCCGGTCGTGTAATGCAGTATATACATGCCCTTGAGATTGGTGTTCATGGAATGGAGCTCCTGCAGCAGGTATTCAAGCTGCGTTAACGCCTCACTCACATCCTCGTCTGACACCATGCGTAGCAAGTCCTTCATGGCATCAGACGGGCTGTGTTGAGCCTCACACGCAACGGCGTACAGGGCCTTTATGGTTGAGTGGATACTCACCCTACTTCTTCCATCCCGGAGCTACCGGAGCAGCGGCTGGAGCAGCGGCGGCGGGAGTGCCGACATTATTCCAGTTTGGCTTTGCGGCGGCAGCAGCAGTCTGCGCCGGAGCAGCAGCGCCCTTCTTCTTAGCATCCTCTGCATCTGCGTCTACGCCGACGGGGTAGTATTTTCGGCACTCGTTTTTTGGTTCAGGATATTTAGGGTTATCGGAAGCCTTGACGATAAGCCGCCCCTGCACTGTTTTTCCCAAAAGTTCCTGATCATCATGAATAATACCGTTAATACCGCAAGCCTTTGCCAAGTCAGCCAGACCTTCAATGCCAATCTGCCGAGCCTTCTGACTCTTGTTAACGATATTAAACCTGTCCCAGAACTTGCGATTGCTAAACTGAGGCGGCGCCTGGACGTCAAACTCAACTTCCTCGTAGACACCCTGCTTGTCGTTAGTGTCCTTTTGCTGTACGCGCACGATAGTCATTACATATACACCGGGAGGCAGTGGATTATTGCCAGTCGGCGAAGTGCGTTCATATTGGGTGGTATCAATTCCTACGGTAGCCATTTTTAGTCTCCTTACTTAGCGTTGTTGAAAAATTTAGGCAGGGTAATCTTCTGAGCGGATTGCTGCATTCCGACTTCCTTCTGCGTAGGCTGCTGGAATTGCTTGAACCACGGGATATGGGAAGATAGTACACTCCATACATCACCCCAGTTCTTATCTTTAACTTCAATCTGCGGTGGCAAGCTGTAGCGGTTTTTAGCGCTCCATGCTGGGCGTGCTTCAGTATATACAATGCGCTCTCCTGAGCCAACTGCGCGGTTACGCGATGCACCAAACCCAAGCTTCTCTCCGGTAAGTGCTGTACGCCAGTTAGCAAACAGAACAATGTCGCTATGTTCAACAATCTTATCCTTTGCCGATGTCTTTTCCGCATCCTGAAGTTTTGGCATGTAACAGTCAAAGCTGTCCATATCGGGCGGTGTTACCTTGCGAATGGCGGAGTGAATGATATAGATAATCATCATATCTTTTTCAAAGCGAAGGCGGTCGGAAAAGGCAATAAAGTCATTCCAGTAGTCTATGGCCAGCTTATACCCCTTTCCGTAGCCATAATCCTCGACATTCTTAACCGGCATTCCCTTTTCATTGGTGGGCTGCTGACGCATAAGATAATTCCACACCATTGGCTCGTACCAATCGAGTGTATCGAATACGGCGGTTTTATAATTATGATTTCCATCCAATAAGGCTTGAATACTCATCATCACATCTTCATAGGTCTTGCACAGAGGAAACTTAGCCACATCCAGATTACCAAGGCTATTCTCCGTTGGAATAAAAATAGGCGAAGGGGCGTTGGCCGCAAACGTACTTTTTCCTAGCCCCTCGTCCGAGTGGATAGTAATTACCGGTGGATTTTTTGTGATGCCGGTTTGAATTGATTCGAGTGAAATGGCCATAACTATTCTTCCTTATCTATGATTTTAATGGATGGGTTTTTTGCCTTTACGGTTCTGGCGGGACTAAAGAATGCCTTAATGTTGTCACCCCATGATTTATATAAGGTTTCGCTGACACCGTACTCAATCTTGATATAATCTTTTGGGTTTGCCCCATCAGCGGCAATCTGTTTCCAGATAGCGTCTAATTGTGCCTGGTCCCACTGCACATCCTTGGATGTATCTATCTTGGCTATCTTATTGCCAAGCTGGAGATTGACAATGCCGAACGCCTCTGGCTTTGCACCATACAAGGCTTTAATCTCGGCTGCCTTGCGATTGAGAAGCTCATTATTCAACTTCTTCTTTGCAAGCTTTACTGCAGTCTCGTCTTCTTCTACAGCTAACAGGTGTTCGGCAAGCTCGGTATCATTAAGTGTGGTTAGGTCGGGTATCGTTTGCATCGCTTGACTCCTTTGGTTCGGTTTGAAAAAAGTTATTGACTAATTTGTTTGCAGACTATAATGTAGGTGTTATTGAATGTCAATAATAATTTTAACGGAGAAAATAAGTATGCGCCAGGTCGTTTCAAAATGCTACTGTCTTCCGCCTGATATTGTAAAATGGCTAGATGCTGTAGCTAAGAAGAAGAGGCGCTCTACCAGTAGTATATTGACTGAAATACTTCTCGAAATTAAGCAGACTAAAACCTCCAAATAATTAAAAAACTACGGTGCGGGGAGCACGCCTATGGCGGATGCGTTGGCAGCATGGCTATCTACAACTATCGGCCAATATGCTGCTGCATATGCTAAAACAAGCTATGTTCTCCCCCTGCATGGCATTACAGCGGATTTAAAGTGCACCTGCGGTGCTTCTGACTGCAAAAGCGCTGGCAAGCATCCATTCACCAAGCACGGCCTTAAAGATGCTTCTAATAATATAGAGCAGATAGCTGCTCTTTTTAATTACAGAGAAGATTTAAATATTGGCTTGCTCACAGGTGAGAAGTCCGGATTCTTTGTCGTGGATGTTGACGGCAACAAAGGCGGATTTGAATCTCTTGAAAATTTATTTCAGGCATACGGAGAGTTTGACCCAACTGTCATTATAAAAACAGGAAACGGCGTGCATATCTGGTTCGCCTATCCCCAGGGGATACATATAGGGAACCGCACTAATCTTCTGCCTGGAATTGACGTGAGGGGTGAAGGCGGTTACGTGGTGGCCGCTCCGAGCCGCCATGCGTCTGGTGTTTATTATGAGCCAACAGAGACAAGCGCCAGAAATACTATTGTGGCCCCTGCATGGCTTACTGCGATGGTGCAGACAAAAAAAGAAAAGATTGAACCGGTAGACAGAAATAGCACGAGCGGTGCTAAGTCAGAATGGAGCGCCGAGGAAATACAGGGCATGCTTGATTGCATAAACCCATCCCTCGGCTACTCGGACTGGATTGCGGTCGGCATGGGAATTCACTCAGGCGGCTATCCATACAAGCTTTGGGATGACTGGAGCAGTCGCGGTTCAAATTATGAAAGAAACTGCTGCGCTCCTCACTGGCGTAGTTTTAAAACAGATGGCGGCATATCTCTAGGCACGCTCGTGCAGATGGCCCAGCTCGCTGGCTGGAAGCCAACACCCAAAGAGCGCGAGATTGTCGATACATCGAATGTGCAATTGCTGATAAAAAAAGCGGAGAAGGCTTTGAAGCCTGCGGCAGTAAAGAAACCCCAGCCTATGGTGCTTGGCTTCAACGCGCTGGAACTCCCCGGCCTTATTGGCGATACAGTGCGCTGGATTACCAAGCATGCCATCTTCAAGCAGCCTGAGCTTGCCCTTATAAACACGCTCGCCTTTGCAGGCTCTGTCTTTGGCCGTCGGTACTCTTCCCCGCTCAATACGCGGACCAATCTGTATATGGTCGGCATTGCGGGAACAGGTGACGGTAAGGACCACAGTAGAAAGGCAATTAAGGAGCTGGCCCATGCTTCCGGCCTTGATGACCGCATTGGCGCTGATGCCATTCGCTCAGATTCAGGTATGTTACGCGGCCTCATGAATAACTGCAGCCAGCTTATGATGATTGATGAATTTGGTCACTTCCTGCAGGCTATAGGTGACGATAAGTCTCCCCACTATATACGCTCGCAGATTGGTATTCTGCTGAAATTATACAGCACCTCAAATAGCATTTATAATCATGGGGAATATGCAGACTCCAAAACAAAATCGATAATTATCCAATATCCCAATCTCTGTATATACGGCACGTCCACGGAAGAAAAATATGCCAAGTCTCTCAAAAAATCAGCCATCGACAGCGGTGAGCTCAATCGCTTTATCACCATCAAATCCAGGCAGGGAAAGCAATATCCCGATAAGATAATGCCTGCCTATGAAATAGAGCAATCGCTTATAAACAGGTGGAGTGAGTTCTCCCCTAAAATCGGCAGTTCGCTTGGTGATATAGTTAACAGCTCTGATATGGCTCCAGACCCGATTACAATCCCGTGGGGTGACTGCGATGAAATACAATATGCCATACAATGCAAGCAGGTCGATAAAACCAATACCGACTCCCCCATCCGATCCCTCTGGGGTCGCATGTTTGAGAACACAGTAAAGATTGCTATGATTCTGGCAATAGCCCGGGACAAGAACAAACCTCAGTTCAAGCCAGAAGACTTTGATACCGCGCAGATGATTGTGGAGTCCTCTATCGAATATCTTAGCTATCTCGCCGGAACACGCATGAGTGAAACACCGCAGGAGGATAGTAATAACGAAATAGTCAATGCCATCATAGAAGCGGGTGGGGAAATGGGGCGCAGGGACATCATGCGGAAATTCCGCAAGCTTAAAAAACGGGACCTTGATGAGGTGCTGGGCAGCCTTATTGAGCAGGAAATAATTGAGGCTGATAAAGCAGCTGATGAGGGCAAGGGGCGTCCGAAGACTGTATATAAGATAGTGAAAGACAATAACATTTCAGCCGTGGCTTAAGAGCCCATTATATGCTATTATTAGATATAACCCTCTCAACGGAGAATTACCCTCATGACGCTCCAATCCATCAACGTCTTCATTCTGAAATACCATCACATTGCTCGTGGCATTCTTATTATCGCCCTGGGCCTGCTTATTGGCCTGACTGCATACTATATCGAGCAGCATGTTATTCTCTTCGGCAGCTTAGGTTTCATGGCCTTCGCAATCTACGAGGGTGTAATTCACATGCTTTCTAACCCGATTAAGAGAGATATCGCTCTTGACCTGGCTAAGGCTGAAACATGGGCAAAGTCGGAATTAGGTTTTGACCCTACAGGGGTTATACAGCCAACAGGGGCGATACAGTCTTCGGATGCGGCACCCACCCCAGCCCCCGCAGCAAAGCCGTGAGATTCTGGCTCATAGCAGTAGCCCTGCTATTGGCATCCCCTGCCTACGCCTGCCTTCATGATTGCCAGCCCGATTACCGCGCATTTCGTCTTACAAGGCAATATGAGGGGTTAAGGCTCTTTGTGTATGAAGATGTAGCGGGGCACGGAACGATTGGATTCGGGCACCTCATAAAGCCAGAAGAGTCATTCTCCAGCCCCATAACTGGCATTGAGGCGGAAGCCCTGCTAGAGCAGGACGAGGCTATTGCAGCTAAGGGTGTAAATTCCCTTGTGAACGTCGATTTGACCATCTCCCAAGCTAATGCACTTGACGATTTTGTTTTTAATCTTGGTGCCGGTACTTTAGCGAGATCCTCAATACTTTCTGCGCTCAATGAATCCTGCTATATCCAGGTTACTTCTAAGTTTCTTGAATATGATAAGGCCCGCGTAGGTGGTGTGCTGCGGGTGTTTCAAGGGCTGCTTAGCCGTAGAAGGGCAGAAGTCTCGCTATATAGAGAGGATGTTCAATGAGCGGATATATAATTCTTCTACTTATGGCTATATCACTACTCGGTGGCGCGGGTGGTACATGGTACGTGAAGGGCAATGCAGACAAGCTTGCCTTGGAAGCGGCAATAAACACTCAGAAAGAGAACGATAATAAATTCTGCGCTAAAGAAAAACAAATCACCAAGGAGGCCAACGATGGACTACAGAAAGACCGCGATGCTATTACTGCCAATCTTGCTAAGTATCAGCAGTTGCACCCCCCGCAGTGTATCATGCCCGCAATTACCAAGCCTGCCGCAAAGGGTAAACATAGGGCCAGACCCACAGCAGCTAATGGAATCAGCACTGGCTGGCTACGTAGCTTTGCAGCCGACGACTGCGCCGTCTACCGTGCAGCGCTGATACGGGAGTACCGGTTTGAAGACGCCATATGGGCGTTGTTTAAATGAGATATGCAGCCCTGATAGCTTTGTTGCTGTCGGGATGCTCTGAACCGCGCTGGTTATATCAAGGCTCACCGCCACAATGGCAGGATGCCTACTATACCTATGATGTTAAGCATGTGGTGAAATAACTACGGTGTCTTAGTCTGGGAAAGATCGCGGCTGAATACAGCGGCACATTGAACTTCGTGGTATTCAGGCAATCCGCAATATGATTCATGTGTCTTTCCTGAATGCTTGTATGATTGCATGGCTTGAATAGCCGCCTCCGCCATGCGGTTCAAATCCTCGCGAGTCAAATTATGGTCCAGGGGATTATTATGCTGGCAATAAAGTGCTTTTGCCACATGCTCTATAAGCTCTCTATCCATTG
>Ga0265338_10002754_pt1 | contig 25782 bp, 19 predicted proteins | sample 42126metaG_FD_193579 | JGI IMG/M metagenome (GOLD analysis project Ga0265338, IMG submission 193579) | Rhizosphere microbial communities from Carex aquatilis grown in University of Washington, Seatle, WA, United States - 4-21-26 metaG | ecosystem: Host-associated > Plants > Roots > Rhizosphere...
ACCCGCAGCCATAGTCGGCACAACGGAATTCTCCGAGAGACTCCGGTAAACCGTAGCGCCACCGTCTCGGCGGCACTACCCATGCGACGCCTTCCATCGCCGCGTTAGCCACGCGAGGAAGAGGTGCGTAGGAAAATAGACCAGCAAGGGCATCGCGACCAAATACGCCAGTAAATACGCCCAACCCGGCATGAAGTGTTGCTCGTGGAAAAACGGCCCCCGCGCCCAGTTCACATCCATCTGCGGCCGCCAGAAATAATTGATCGGCACCACGATCCACCCCATCAGTGTCTGGAACTTCCATCCCCGCCGGTCATATCCCAGCCGCCAAAGCGCCCACAATAATAAAGGTGGAGTCACCACGTGAAACAGACTCAGCAGGCGAATCGCAAGCCGCAGACCAGGATCGAACATATACTCCGTGCCACCAATAATGTGATGGCCACTCAGCAGCGCACCCGCAAGATCGACTGTGTACAGCGACTGGAACAACAACAATCCACACGCCGCCCATGAAAATATGAGCGAGCTCTCCAGCCACAAGCCGATGCCGATTAGCACATTCCCCAGGTCACAGAAGAAGAGAAAATTCTGCACGCCATATTGCCGCCAATAAACCGGCGCCCAAACGGCCAGCCAGACCGTCCACGCGATCTTGAGCCAGAGCGGCACACGCATGGTGCGTTATTGTATGCGACCGAGAGCAGCCTTCTTACCGTGGTACATGGCCCAGGGTAAGCCGAGGCCAGTTCGCCTCGCTTTCTGCCGCACCTGCGGCAACAACACAAATATTGCTGGCTTGCGAATTACTAGCGTAACTTGATGGCTCTTACGCCTGTACCTACGATGGCCTTGGTATGGCTTACCGAGCTCTTCTCTTCTGTCCCGATGAAAAAGCCGCTCGCACGGTGACGCAAGTCCTGGGCGAGTTGGAGTTTACCGTCGAGCCCTGCATTGAGCCTTTCGCAGCCGTCAAGCGGTTGATGGGCGAACACTTCGATGCTGTCGTGGTTGACTGCGATAACGAGCAGAATGCCACCCTATTGTTTAAGAGCGCGCGCAATTCGACGTCCAACCAGGCGTCGCTTGCGGTAGCCGTGGTGGAAGGTCAGGCTGGGGTAGCAAAGGCGTTTCGTATTGGCGCCAACCTGGTCCTGACCAAACCCATCAACATCGAACAATCCAAGGGAACGTTGCGCGTGGCGCGTGGGCTTTTGCGAAAGGGTGAGCCGGCCAAGCCTGGAACACCGGTAGCAGCAGCGTCCACAACCACCGTATCCACAAAACCTGTCCCGACCAGACCCGTTGCGCCCGCGAAGCCAGCGCCTCCGGCCGCAGTATCGACTCCGCGACCGGCGCCCCCGGTTGCAAAGCCAGCGGCAACGCCTTCGTTTGCTGCAACCGCAAGTTCGTCTCCGGTTGCCCATGATGGAAATCTTCCCGAGATCGGCAAAGGTGATTCTGCTGCCACACCGTCGGCTGTCTCCCCTGCCATCACCAACCTCGATGCCCCAGCGCCACCAGCACCGAGATTGCCGGCCTTGGGAAGTCAAACACCGTCCATCGAAGTGACATCAGGGTTCAAAGGCAGTTCGTCTGCCAGCAGCGGAGCCGCGAGCGCGGCCGCTCCGGCGCGTGAACCGCACGATGTTCACGCCGCGGAAAAGTCAACAACCAGCACTACGAAAGAAGCGGATCTCTTCGAAAAACCCGCCGCAGCGGCTCACAGTGAATCTTCGGCGTCGCCAGCTCCAGAGTTCACCTTTGGCGGAAGCAATGTTCCTGAAGAATCGAGCGGCGGAAGCAAGAAGGTTTTGTTCGGAGTCGCCGCGGCTGTGCTCGTTGCCGTCGGACTTTACTTCGGCTGGACATACTTCCAGGGACGCTCGACTCAGCCCAGCAGCCAGACGATAGCAGCACCGGTGCCCGTAGCCACCACGCCCCAGGCGGCAAAACCAACCAGTTCTCAACCCAAGCCGGTATCTACCGCGCCTTCGACATCGCCTTCTTCATCCAGCTCACTGCCGGCCGTTCAGCCGCCCGACACTTCCGCAGCCGCTGGTAGTGAAGAGCCGGATGCCGAGCCAGTTCCTGAAAAGGCCGCTCCGTCCGCTTCTAATAAACCCTCGAGCTCCGCTTCGTCACCGGCAGGCAAGTCTTCTGCGACCAAGCCGGAACCGGCGCCCCTGGTGGTCAAAGGCGGATCGGTTCCCGCAACTCACGCCAAGCCGGCTGCCTCCGATGTTTCAGCGCCGAGCATGATTGGCATGGCGACACCGGGCAGCACACCGCCACCGAACCTGGTCGGCAGCGCTGCGAACGAGCCCAGGCCCGTCCTGCAGACCTTGAACATTTCGCAAGGAGTTTCGCAGGGACTGCTAATCAAGAAAGTCCAACCCATCTATCCCCGCAACGCCCTGGCGATGCATGTTGAGGGGGCCGTCGAACTGATGGCAACGATCTCCACATCGGGCAGCATCACCTCCGTTAAAGTCCTGCGTGGGGAACAGTTGCTGACTCGGGCGGCGGTAGACGCGGTCAAACAGTGGAAATACAAGCCGTATGAACTCAACGGCGAACCCGTCGAGATTCAGACGGAAGTCACCGTCAACTTCAAGCTGCCTCACTAACCTCATGGCAGAAAAATTACAGGGCATGCGAGAAATCCTCGCATGCCCTGTTTTCATTGCACTGTGAAACTGCTCTCTCCTGAAGATCAGAAGTGAAGACCAGAAGTGAAGATCAGAAGAACCGTTCGCCCGTGCTCGGATCCAGGAAGAGATAGCCGTCGAAGCGGACTCGGTCGAAGCTGAACATCTGGTCGATCGAGTTGGCGATTCCATCAAAGGAACCGTTGCCGATGCGCTGACCACCAATCCAGTTGTCTTCGACGAACCGGATGATCGAAGTCTGGTCCGTGATCGTGTGATCGACGAAGTTCCGCTTGGCCCAGGGCGACACCACCAGCAAGGGCTGGCGTGGTCCGTATCCACAGCGGCCAAGCGCGTGCAGGTTGGCGGGATTCAGCCCAGGCAATGCGGTGGCGGCCGAACCGCAGGCGTTGGGCCCGGTCAGTCCGTCCGCCGGCCCGGTCGACGTGTTGACGATCGGCCCCATCTGGTGGTCATACCATCCGTCCGAGTCGTCGTACAGGATAACAACCGCGGTACTTCTCCACGTTGGCAGGGTCTGCAGGAAGTTGATCGTATTAACCAGGAACGTTTGCTCGTCCAGAGGATCCGAATACCCGGCATGGCCGTCCTGGAAGGCCTGCGCCTTCAGGAAGCTCACAGCGGGAAGATGACCCGCGCCGGCAGCCGCGTAGAAATCCTGCAGGTCGTATTGGTGATTTGCGGGCCCTGCATTCCCGATCTCTGACACCGAAGCCGGACGAGTGTGCGCCAGATTTGCCGTCGATGCGAAGTAGTTGAAGAACGAGTGGTGCGGAATGTAGTCGCCGGTTGCCACGCCGTTCACGGCGTTGGCTGAGCTGCGAGCACAGCCTGTCGTGCCGTTCGAGTTCACGGTAGAGAGGTTGAAACCACCCATGAACGATCCCCATGTCACGCCCGCCGCCGTCAGCAGATCGCCGATGTTCTTGCTGCCCATCGTGACCTGATTGCGGGTCGGGTTCGAGCAAACGTCGCCGAGCGGATCCGCATCGCCGATCAGGGTCAGAGAACCGTCACTGCCACCGCTGACTTCGAAGTTCGTGCCGTTGGCAATCGCCGTAATGCCATTGGTCTGCCCGGCGACAAGATTAACCACGCCCGGTGTCGACGGGCCGAACGTCGTCCCGTAGGAGTTGTCGCTCATGGCGAAAGCCTGGGCATAGTTCCACTCCGCGGTAACCGTGTTGCCATCGTAGTAACCCATCACGATGCTGCTGTGGCCCGAGCCGGCGTCCAGAGGAAACAGATCCATCAGGCCGGCGTCAAACGCAAGCTGCTCGTCGAGGTAGTTGTGATCCTGATCTGAAGTCACGGCCTGCGAGCGATCCAGCCGGAAAGGATTCGACGCGCCCGCGCCGTTCACGGGATTCAGATTGGGATTGGCGTTCAGCAGCGCGTTGTTAAGTCCGTTCACCGTGGGTGTGCCGGGCGCAGCTTTGAAACGGGGTTCGCCCGACGGATTGGTCGCGGCCGGATACGTGCCAAAGTAGTGATCGAATGAAACATTCTCCTGGAAGATCACAACCAGGTGCTTGATCGGGGTTGAAGTGGGCGCGTCTTTTTGCTTGTGCGCGGCGTCGGCAACCGCGGGCATGGCGGCTGGTCCCAGTGCCGTGGTCAATGCCAGCAGTAGAGCCATTGTCTTCTTGGAAGCATCTGTTATCCGTTGCTGAATCATTTGTTCTCCTGAGCCCGACCTTTCTTCCGCGGGATTTTCGCAGGGCCTCGCAATCGGGGCGGAAGGCAACCATAGCGGCCAAATATTTCACCGGCGTTGCAGCAGGATTAAATGAAAATGAAAATGATGCTTCTGGACGACAGTCGCTCCGCTCGTAGAGACGTTGCCTGCAACGTCTCTGCCGAAGCCGATGCGGGCCCCCGGGCATCACACGCGGCCGAAATCATGGACAGGGAGAAGGGAGGCGTAGCAGAGCTACGTCTCTACGACGGGGATTGAGACTTTTTCCACAGATTTTTCTTCGCCATTGTGACGAACGAACGTGACTGAGAATTCTGCTTTCGATACTGTGAGCAACGTAGGGCCCGGATGTGGCGCGGCGCAAGTCCTAGGAAACTCGCGGCCCCCGCAACCTCCCCATGTGAGTGAGGGACAGCCAGGGACATCCGAAAGCCAGGGCGCTTCAGATAAGCTACCTCGAATAGCTCGAGGCTGGCGCCCGTTGTGGGAGTGATCACTCCTAAGCTTCAAATGGCGAATGCTTCAAGGTGAATGAAGAACACGGAGGAGTTCAGTTAGACAGAGGTTGTGAAGAGACAAAAGATCAGAAAACACGAGAGATACGACGCCGTAAGGCACGCATAGTCATAAACACAAAGGACACGAAGTTTCACGAAGGTGGTGAATCTGATTCCTTCGTGTGCCTTCGTGCCCTTTGTGCTTACTGCTGTTCCTGCTATTGCCGCTGCATCACTTCATCCACAACCACCTTGCCGCCCTTGTCGGCGCTGATGACCTTGTGGATCGGTTCATATCCGGTCAATGTAATGTCGACGACGTAGTTGCCGGGATCGAGCGCCACGTCGACTGGTGACATCTTTTCCACCAGGTGCTGGTTGATCGCAATCTGTGCGCCCTTGGGCTGCGTGCGGATGCTCAATGTCGCCTGCCCCGCCTGCACGCCTTTTCCGCCAAACAGCTTCGACATCTTGCCCACGGTCTTGATGCTGTCCGCGTTGCCCAGAGGTCGAAGCGTCGGAGCGAAGTTGAACGTCTGTCCCAGCACAAACTGGGCGTTCATCGTCTCGTCGATATAGCCCAGCATGCGGACCAAAACCACGTGCGATCCCTTGTCCACGCTGACCTGCGCCGGCGTTTTCGTGCCTACATCCCGGCCGTCAACGTAGATACTGGCGCCCGCGGGATCGCTCTTTACCACCAGCGTCGCCATCAACTGCGCGAGATGGACGACAGCCGTCGCACGGTTGCCAGACGTGACCTCCACCGTGCGCGTATCGGTGGAATAGCCCGCCTTGCTGACTGTAATCGAGTGCTGGCCGGGCTGCAGGTTCGATAGAGAGAAGGGAGTAACCCAGTTCTGCCCGGTTCGCCCATCGATCTCCACTTGGGCGCCTTGCGGAGTGGAGTCCACCGCGAGCTGACCGGGGATAATCACCGGCGCCGGGGCAGGTTTCTTCCGCGCGTTGCGCGATTTCGAACTCTCCGCCGGCTGCGCAGCGGTTGTCACCGGCTCGGAGATCTCCTCTGGCTGGGATACAGCCGTTGCGGGTTCCGCAGATTTTTTCGGAGTTGCCTCTGGCTGCGCTGGCGTCTCCGAGACTGCCGCGGTTCGCGCCGCCCCAGAGTCGTCGTCGCTATTCAGGCTGTGAATGTAGATGGTCACGCCAATGCCGATGAGCAGAATCAGCAATCCGGCGCCGCCGAGTGCATACATCATCAGCTTGGGAGGAACGTTCTTAATCTCTTTGATTGCCTTTTCGGCTACTTCACGCGGTTGTACCTTGGGCTTCTCGTCCGGTTTAGGCTTGCCACCCTGATACATTGTCGGGGCCGGCGTGACGGCATCTGGCGCTGTCTCGAACGGCGAGGGCGGTGGCGGTGGCGGCGCAACGTAGACTTCTTTGAGCGGCGGCAGTTCGTTCATCTCCGAAAAGCTCACCCCGCCGCGCGTTTGGCCGCCTTCGGCCATCATCGGGTCAACGGCAATTCTCGGTGCATCTTCATCTGCCTGCGGCTCAAATGTCTCCACTTGCGGCTCATCAGCCACAGCCGACGACATGTGAGATGGATGGTGCGATTCCATCGTCGACCCAACGCCAGAACCAATGATTTGGTCCGACAGATCAAGTTCCTGCGTTTCGGCCGATCGCATGGAAGGGTCGTAGCCGCCCACACCTGCCGCAGCCGCGGCCGCTTTGGGTGTGGCAAGTTTCTTTTCGGCTGGCTTCGCCAGCGTGGACTTCGCTGCAACCGGGCGTGAGACTGCTGGAGCCGCGGGCGGTGGCACCGGCTTTGGGGCAGCAGTCTTGGCCGCTGGGAGCTTTGCCGTCGCCGATGCGACAAACTTCGATTGCGCTGCAGCTTGCGTTTTGTTGGGAGTTGCGGGGGCCTTAGGCGCCTCGGGCTTCTTTGCTGCCAGGCCCTTCGACTCCTTACATTTCTCGAGGTCGTCGAGCAGTTGCCGGCCGTTCTGGTAGCGCTCTGCCGGGTCCTTGGCGAGCGCTTTCATGATGAGGTCGCTGAGCAGCGGATGCACCTTCGGATTTACATGGATCGGTGGAACCGGCGTGCTCTCTACAATGCTCTGCCGCAAGGACTCAATGTCGTCGCGATCGAATGCCTTTCGCTCGGTCACCATTTCATAGAAGATGGCGCCAAGGCTGAAGAGATTGGAGCGGCCGTCCATGGCCTGGCCTTGAACCTGCTCCGGTGACATGTAATGCAGAACCGGGGGCAAGCCCTCTGGAACGTGGTGCACAAAGTTCCCGGCGCTCGAAACACCAAATCCGAGAATTCTTACAGTGCCATCCCACCCGCACATAATTTTGGATGGTTCCAGGCTATAGTGCACCGCCTTCTGCGACGCCGCGTAATCGAAGCCGCTGCACAACTGTCGTCCGATGTCGAGAAGATCCCAGATCGAAAATCCTTCTTTGCGCGCCAGCATCGTGGCGATGCTGTTGCCTTGCACGTATTCCATGGCGGCGCAAAATTGCCCTTCGATATCGCCCGCGCCGTAAACCGGCGTGATGTTGGGGCAACTCAAAGCCTTGGTACTCTCGGCTTCCGCGAGCAGCGCCTGTTCCAGGGCCGCGGCGTTTTCGCCGAACACACTCAATTGAATTGCCTTCAGCGCGATGGTCTGTCCGCTTTCAGGGTCGTTGGCTTTGTAAACCGTCCCTGTGGGCGATTTCGCCAGTTCACTCAAGATTTCGAAGTGGCCAATTTTCGTCGACATTTCTTTCCTAGCTCCATTCCATCGCGAGCCTCTCGCGTCGCCGCAACGAGGCTCACCCAGCGGAGACCCGGGGGTATGGTGTGGCTAGAATATCGCTGGTACCGTCTGCCTTCGAGTTACGAAAGTAAGCAGGACGGCCCTGTCATAGAATGGCCCTAAAATGTGCCCTGTCCGTGACTTGCGCGGCTCAGGCGATCGCTCAGCCCGCGGATATAGTCGATGAGTTCCGGCGGCTCGTGCACCCGAAAATCGACCCCCAGCAACGACAGGTGGATGGTGATTCCCTCTAACGAATGTGATCCCGTGTTGAGCATGCACGAAGCCTCGTCGATTGCTTCCAGCACTCCGGCAGATGGAGGGAGGCGCTTGGCGACAACTTCAACCGGCGCGTGCAGGGTGACGCGGGCACGGTAAGGATACGGAACCTGCGACAGGGATTTCGAAACGAAAGCAGCAAAGTCTCCCTCGGGCGGCTTGCGCGGCCGGAACCGGGTCGAGGTCTTCATCTTGCCCTCGATGCGGTCCACGCGAAACGTTCTCCAGTCTTTGCGGCCAATGTCCCAAGCCACGAGATACCAGCGATATCCGGTGTGCACGAGCCGGTGTGGCTCTACGACCCGCGCGCTGGGCGCACCTGTGCGATTGTTGTAGTTGAATCGAACGCCCTCATGATCGCGGCAGGCGCCGGCAATGACCGACAGGCGTTCCACATCGACTGTTGGACCTCGGCTGCCGAGGGGCACGATGAAGCTATGCAAGGCCGCAACTCGATGCCGCAGCCGCGGCGGCAGCACCTGTTCGAGTTTTGTAAGCGCGCGTACCGACGCCTCTTCAACGCCGGTCACACTGCCGCTGGCGGAGGTGCGAAGCCCCAGCGCCACCGCTACCGCCTCATCATCGTCGAGGAGCAATGGAGGCAGAGTCGCGCCTGCTCCCAGCTGGTAGCCTCCCGCGGTTCCCGAGGTCGAATGCACGGGATATCCCAGGCTCCGCAGCCGGTCGACGTCGCGACGCAGGGTCCGCGCTGTTATCTCCAGGCGCTCTGAAAGAACCGCGCCCGACCAGTAGCGTTGCATCTGAAAAAGCGACAGAAGCCGAAGCAGCCTGGCCGAGGTCTGAAGCATGCGGAATATTGTGCCACGGATCGAGGACTGAATCTGTCCTCAATTGCTGCTAGCGTTTTTTCCTGTCGAATCTGTGGGACGTCAAACGACGTATAAGCAGGGGGAACGATGAAGCTGACTGATCTCTTACTGACCGAACTGGAGCGAGAGGCCGCGAGTTCACGCCTCGCGCTCGAACGTTTGCCCGAGGGACGCAACGACTGGAAGCCGCATCAGAAATCGATGGCGCTCGGCTATCTGGCATCACTCGTAGCAACCATGCCGTCATGGGTTGTGATGATGGTCAAGCATGACGAACTGGATCTGAAGTCGCCAGGCGCGGCAAAATTCAAGCCGCTGGAGTGGCAGAAGCGGGGCGAACTGGTAAATGCGCTTGAGGCTGGACTCGCAGAGGCGCGCGAGGCCTTGCGCAGCACTACCGACGAGCATCTGCAGACCCCGTGGCGGTTCATGGTCGGCGGCCACGTGGTGGATGAGAAACCACGTCACGTCATGATTGCGGAATCGGTGTTCAGCCACCTCGCGCATCATCGCGGACAACTGACGGTGTACTTGCGGCTGAATGATGCGTCCGTTCCCGCGCTCTACGGCCCGTCGGCAGATGAGGGGCGCGTCGCCTGATATCCGGAGCGTCCGGACTTGACGCATCGCGGCGTAACTTTATCGCCGCTCCGGCGGTTCTAGTTGTTGTGTGCGGCCTTCGTGTGACATTTGTCATCCCAGGCTGGTGACGATCTCCACTTGCAGGCGCGACGGGCACGCGGAAGTATGGAGAGGTGATGGAGATGAGCACTTTCGGCGTAGCGATGGTCGAATTCGGCCCGGTTGCCGATCGCGAGTTGCATCGTCTATTCTGGTTGGGCTGGGACGTGACCACGACCTGCGCTCGCCCCCCCGTTGTTTCTGGAGTTTACCCATGACTCTGGTTCGGTTTGTCCGAAAGAATACGTTTCGCAATCTTCGGCGAAGCATCCTCACGGTCTTGAGTATCGGCTTTTCTTTGCTCTTGCTCACCCTGATGATGGCGATCTGGCGCAACTTCTACATGTCGAAGGGTACCGAGGAGTCGGCTCTGCGTCTGGTGACCCGCCACAAGGTTTCGCTTGCTTTCACCATGCCGGGGTTCTACCGGGAGAAGATTCGCGCGATCCCGGGAGTGGCCGTCGTTCTTCCGCAAAATTGGTTTGGCGGCGTCTACAAAGACGATAAATCGGGGAATTTTTTCGCGCAGTTCGGCACCGATCCCGACCAATTCTTCAACGTTTTCAAAGACTGGCAGATTCCGGAAGATCAAATCAAGGCGTGGCAGCACGATCGCGCGGGCGCGGTCGTCGACAGCAAGAAGGCCGCGGACTATGGCTGGAAGGTCGGCCAGAAGGTCATCGTCACTGGGACTATCTTCCCTGTGAATCTTGAGCTTACGATTCGGGGGATCTTCACCGCTCCGCGTCCCACAAATTCCCTGTACTTCAACCAGAAGTACGTGGAAGAGGCTGTGCCGTACATGAAGGGGCAGGAGGGCTTCTATACGATCCTGGCGGATTCTCCGGAGTCAGTGCAGAAGATTGGCCCCGCCATCGACGATATGTTCCGCAACTCGCCCCAACCCACGCGCACCGAGACGGAAGCCGCGTTTCAGCTTGGCTTCCTGGCGATGCTGGGAAACGTGAAGGCGTTCATTCTGAGCATTTGCGGTGCAGTGGTTTTCGCGATTCTTCTGGTTTCTGCCAATACCATGGCGATGTCGATTCGCGAGCGCACACGGGAAGTCGCAGTGCTCAAGACGTTGGGCTTCACCCGTGGCACCGTTCTCAGTCTTTTTGTAGGTGAGGCAGTGGTATTGGCGCTGGTGGGCGGAATCGGAGGCTCGTTGGTTGCATTTCTGCTCGGCATGGGTGCGGCCAAGGCTGGAGGTTTCGCGGGCGCGCTCCAGGTGAAAGTTGCCACCATGCTGGTGGCCTGGGTCGTAGCAGCCCTGGTCGGATTCGTCAGTGCCATCATTCCTTCCTATAACGCCTCGCGTTTGGGAATTGTGGAGGGCCTGCGCCACATCGGCTAGGGAACAAAATATGGCGATCCCCATCAGCTACAACATACGGAACATGACGCTGCGCAAGGGCCTGACCATCATGACGGCGCTGGGCATCGCTCTTACGGTGACCACGGCGGTCTTCATCATGGCTTTGCTGGCAGGCTTGCAGAAGGCTTTCCAGAGCACGGGCAATCCTTTGAACGTGCTGGTGCTGCGCAAGGGGTCGACCAGCGAGCTGACCGGACCGTTCCCGCAGGAAGATTTTCAGACTCTGAAAACACTGCCCGGGATTGCCAAGGACAAGAACGGTGATCCCCTGGTTTCGGGCGAGATCACGGTCGTGATTGTGCTGCCTCGCAAAGATGGCTCTGGCGAGGCCAACGTGACAGTGCGCGGCCTGATGCAAGACGGTCTGGCACTCCGGGAGACGGTAAAGTTGGCACAGGGGCGCTGGTTCACGCCGGGTCAGCGAGAGGTCGTGGTCAGCAACAGCATCCGCAAGCGGTTCGTCCACGCCAGCGTCGGCGACACCGTCGAATTCGGGAAAGGAACCTGGAAAGTGGTGGGAGTGTTCGACGCCGGCGGCATGGCGTATGAATCGGAAATCTGGGGCGACGTGAACCAGATGAACTCAGATTTCGATCGTCAGGGGGTCTACAGCTCCGCGTACTTGCGGGCCACCGACGCCGTTGCGGCTGAGTCGCTGAAGCATCGGGTCAGCGACGATCAGCGTTTGAAACTCGATGGCATGCTCGAGCCCGAATACTACGCTACGCAGACCAAGTCTGGAGCCGTCATTCAATTTATCGGGTGGCTGGTGGCGGCCATCATGGCGATTGGTTCCAGTTTCGCGGCCATGAACACGATGTATGCCGCGGTCGCCTACCGTTCCCGCGAGATCGCTACGCTGCGTGTGATTGGTTTTTCCCGGCCCAGCATTTTGATCTCATTCGTTCTGGAGGCGGTCCTGTTGTCACTGTTAGGAGCTGTTGTTGGCATCATTTTGATGCTGCCGTTCAACGGAATGACGACCGGAACACAAAACCAGGTCACGTTCAGCGAAGTTGTATTCGGCCTGCACATGACGCCGGGCGTGGTGGCAGCGGCCATCATTTTTGCGCTGATCATGGGATTGTTCGGCGGAATCTTTCCCGCCTGGCATGCGTCGAGGCGCGAAATTCTGGCGGCACTGCGAGATTAATTTCGCGAACGGGTAAGCAAAGCAACGGAGTCGAGAACTAATTCATGGCGATTGACGCTAAACACGAAGAGTTGCAGGGGCTGCGCATCGACCGGTCGGATCGTGGTAATGAGGGAGAGCCCTCGAGCTGGGCGAAGCGCACGATCATCATTGGCATTTCCGTGGTCGTGCTATTGGGGCTCAGTGTTCTGGCCTATCGAGTCTTCGCGTCCGGCGGACTCGAGGTAGAAACGGCGCGCGCCACGGTGGAAAGTAGCGGTGATCCGACCGCCGGCATTGTCCTGACCGCGACCGGTTATATTGTGGCTCATCACAAGATCGAGGCTAATTCCAAGGTGACGGGCCGGGTGGCGTGGATCGGAGTGGAAAAAGGCGACCATGTGAAGGAAGGCCAGGTGCTGGTCCGCCTCGAAGATCAGGAGTTCCGGGCGCAATACCAACAGGCGGAAGGCGCGGCAGAGAGCGCGCGCGCACAACTTCTGCAACTGCAGCACGGATCGCGGCCGGAAGAAATCCAGCAGACAGAACACAATCTGAGCGAGGCCAAGGCTACCGCCGCCAACGACAAGCTCACGCTTGACCGCACCAGCAATCTCTTTGCCCAGGGAGTTATCTCTCAGCAGGCCCTTGACGACGCCAAGGCTAAGTATGAAGCCAGCCTGCAGCGCGCGCATTCGCTGGAACAGAGCTATCAACTGGCGAAGCTTGGTCCACGGGCCGAGGAGATTTCCCGGGCTAAGGGCGCTCTGATGCAGGCCGAGGGACAAGCCGCCTACGCCAAGTCCCAGCTCGATGCGACCGTGATTCGAGCGCCCATCACGGGGACCATCCTCGATCGCAGCGTGGAAAAAGGAGAACTGCTCACCGGACAGTTTGCCAGCGCGGCTCGGCCAGTTTTTTCACTGGCTGATCTGAAAGACCTTCAGGTCGAACTCGATATTGCACAGGATGATTTCGCCCGTCTGGGTCCGAAACAAAAGGGCATGATCACGGTTGATGCGTTTCCCGATCGCAAGTATAACGGCGTGGTCGCCGAGATTTCTCCCGAAGCGAACCGCCAGAAGGCTACAGTGCAACTGAAGGTTCAGGTTCTGGATCCGGACGAGTACCTTCGTCCGGAAATGAACTCGACCGTAAAGTTCATTGCGGACGAACCCAGTAGGAAATCCACTGTGGCGGTTCCCGTGGGCGTATTCGTACCAACGAATGCGGTCCGCGATCATGCCGGCAAGAAAGTTGTGTTCATCGCGTTCAAAGACAAGGCCCTTCGGCGCGACGTGCGGGTCCTGGCGCAGCGCAGCGGAGGATTTCTGGTGGAAGGCCTCAATGGGGGCGAGGATGTAATCACCGCCGGCCCGGCGGAGCTGAATGACGGGGACAAAATTAAAATCAAGGGGCAATCATGAGCACAGTCGCACAAACCAACGTTGCCACGAATACGAAGGTGGTACAGGTCCGCGGCGTCAGCAAGATCTTCAAGCGCGACGCTTTTCAGGTCACGGCGCTCGACGACGTGTCGATCGATATCGCCAAGGGTGAGTTCCTTGCCCTGATGGGCCCCTCAGGTTCGGGCAAGACGACGCTGCTGAATATGATCGCCGCGATCGACCGGCCGACGGCCGGCGAACTGTTGGTGCAGGGCCAGGACATTTTTCGCTTCAACGATTCGCAGACTGCGCGCTGGCGGAATGAGCACATCGGCTACGTCTTTCAGACGTTCAATCTGATTCCGGTATTGACTGCATTTGAGAATGTCGAACTGCCGCTGCTGCTGACCAAGCTTACCGCGCAGCAACGCCGCGATCACGTTCTGACCGCGCTGAAGCTGGTTGGGCTGGAAGATCGGGTCGGCCATCTGCCCAAACAACTCTCGGGCGGGCAGGAGCAACGGGTAGCCATTGCGCGGGCGATTGTCAGCGATCCAACGTTGCTGCTCGCCGACGAACCGACGGGCGACCTGGATAGCCAATCCGCCACGGATGTGTTGGAGATTCTGAAGCGGCTGAACGAGGATTTCCACAAGACCATCGTGATGGTGACGCACGATCCGCATGCAGCTTCCTACGCGCACGTGACCCGGCACCTGGAAAAAGGAATGCTGCTGCCGCCCGGGTAGTCAGCCGGCGAAATCGAAAAAGGCCATCCAGGAAGACGAACAGCGCGGCATAGTGCCACGCTGTGATGTGCGGGAATTTCTGGTGGTCGCTAAGTTTGGCTTACGCGCCAACCCAGTTAAGGCCAAGATCCATTCGCTTCGCCTGAAGAACGGCTCCGCTCAGAATGGCAACACTCTGAAGAGGCAAACCACACCACTACCGAGTTTCTTGTTGCCGTGCTCGAAGGTTAGCAGCGAAGCTCGCCGACAGATGCGGTCGACACCTCCGCGGCGCTATCGGTAACCCAACGCCACGCACGCCTGCCGTTCGAGACTACCGCTTGCGCTTCGCCATATTCCACCAATCGATTCAGGACGGTTGTCACCGAAGCCATTGGATCCTTGTGGCGGGCGAGCATCGACGGGAGGTTTTGCTGGAAATAGTCGCAAATATCCCGCGCACTCATCGCGCGTCCGGCTTCCATCAGCATCATTCGACAAGCCTTGGTGAATCCGGGTTGGCGGCCGTTGCTCTTGCGGTCAACCAGCTCCAGCAATTCCTCACTCAAGACGCCGTCGCCAAACAGATTGGCCAGTCCGGCAATCGTCTGCTTGACCGTGCCGATGCGCTTCATAACCTCGCCGCGCTGTTGCAGCAGTTGACGCAACTCGTCGTGCGCCTGTCGAATCACTTCCTGCACGTGGCCGACATCGTACCTCTCGGAAGGCTTGATCGACCCGTTTCCCTTCTGCCCGTTTTCCATAACAGAATATCCCCCAGTGTTTGAACGCGTTAGACAGCGATAACCTCGGCTTCACGCCGCCCACGGAGTGGCGTGTCCCGCAACGTATGCACGCAGGGGTGCAGTCCTGCTCGACCCGAGCTTCCCCGTCAGAACCCGCCGAGCGAGGGGCAGAACCTCGCTTATGGATCTATACGCAGGAGGCCTTTCCGGCGTTCCCTCGATTGCTGTCGCATCTTTGAGGTCCTGCCGGCTCTTGGGGCGTTAGACGAGGCAATTGCATATTGGTTAACAAAGCAGGAGGTAAACAACTTGTAAAATCCGAGAAGTGGGACGAATACTCAGTTATGAGTGACGAATTGCTAAGGCAGCACGATAACGAGGAGCCGTCCATCGGAATGGTAGCCATCCCCAGTGGCATTCTTCGCGTCCTGCACCGGGTTTGGAGGCAAGTAATAACTTAACGTTTTGGTCTTGTTAGTCTTTTGCAGGGTGCTTCCAATATTGTCGCGCTCGCCATCGACTGAAGGATCGATTTTGTGGGTAACACTATTATTGCGCTTGTCCTTCGCGAACCCAATATCGTGCGTGCCCGCTCCCACCCACACTTCCTCTCCCTTCCACGTGAATGGAGCCTTCCAGATACGGAAATGGTGGCGGCTGGCAACCATCGCGATCGGTTCCGCCATCTCGTAGCCAAAATCCTGACGCCGCCCGAACAGATATAGCGTGCTCATGGGCATCGCGAGGTAGTCTTTCTTGTCGTACGTCTGGAAAATGGCGTTCAGCACGGCTTTGCTGTTGTCGGTATCGGCTACGTGCCAGTTGGCAGTGTCGAGTACAGCTTGTACATCTTTTTGAGACCCAACGATCACGAAGTTCACCATGTCGCCAAGATTCTGAAACTGATCGTTGATCCGGCGAGGCAGGCTGTCGAGGCTCTTGCGGAGATCGGCATCGAGGGGAGTGTCAGACAGCTTGAGTACGGGCGCGGCGGTTGAGGCATCGGTAGCAGACGATGCGCCCGAGGAGGTTGCGCCTGACGCATCGGAATTCGAAGTCGCGCTCGATTCCGACTTGCCAGTGCCGAACTGGCCGGCCATGAATACCTGTGCTGCGGCCGCAAGCTGAGATTTGAGCTGAGTACCGCGCGTGGTCTGCTGGCCTTCAGCAGTTCCAATCGAAGACGTCGCCGGTGTGGCGCTCGTCGCGGTTGCGTCCGCAGGAACTCTGTGGACCTTGACGGCAAACCCTCCCTGACAAGGCGGTGTACCGGCCGTGTTCATCCCTAGAAACAGATGCGAGGGCTGCGCGATGTGCAGCTGCTTGCTCGCGCCAATCAGGAATGGAGCAGCTCCGTGGGCAAACAGGCGCGCGATGAGTGCTCCGGAGGGTGCGCTCGGTAGCGGCAAGTCGGCGGCTTGAGCAGCGTTCCCGCTGACGCCTTTGGGATCGCATGCCGGCGCACCGGCTTCAGCCTGCGCAACCGATGCGGACGCCGCTGCGGCGTCGGCTGAGATTTCCAGGACATCCCCGGATTGCAGATCGAGGCCGGTATCCGTCCAGGGCGGTGCGGGGAAAATCTGAAAAGTAGAGTCCGGCGTGTTCGATATTGCCTGGGCCCCGAGCCAGGACGCGCATAACACAAGAGTTAGCAGAAGAATGAATTGCCTGGCCATATGGCACTTCCCCAAGTCGGTCTTAATTAGCATTATCTATCCAATCATCTCCCCAATTATCTTCCCCAAATTATTTCGCATCCTGGCCTTTCATGCCAATGGAATAGCGTTCTTCCTTCAGGAACGAGTGCCGGGGCGAGTGTCCACAGTCACACTACCCGATCCCGAATCAAGCACAGTCTCCTATTTGGGAATTGCGATGTGCTTGAACTTGTAAAACTGCGGGCGCCAAAGCGACGGAAGTATCCCGACATTCCGATGGTAACTGGTGAGAGCGAGTGCAGTGCAGACAGCGGCAAAACCCGCGATGATCCCCACACCCCTGCGCGTGTTGCTGGTGGGCAGGCAGGAAGAGGACTTCTTCCTGATTCGCGAGATTCTGGAGCGGAATCGCAGTACGCTCGCGGCAGAACTCGACCATGCTCTCTCGCTGGAGGACGCCAAAGCCAGGCTGCAGGAGAAGGCCTATGGGCTGGTTCTGTTTGAGCACGAAATTGGCGACGCGCAAGCGGTTCACCTTCTCGCAGATTTTCTTCATGCCGGGATTTCTCTGCCCTTCATCCTGCTGACCGAGAATGCCGATGAGCAGACCGTCGCCGAACTCATGGATGCAGGGACGTGGAACTGTGTGGCCAAGTCGCAGCTCGATGGGGCGACTCTGGTCCGGACGATCCGAAGTGCGTTGGCGCTGCACTCCATGCAGCAAGAGCGGCAGGTCACGGAACTGTCCTTGCGAAAATTGTCACGGGCGGTCGAGCAGTCCGCCGACGTGGTGATGGTGACGGATCGGAGCGGGGTCATTGAATATGTGAATCCGGCGTTCGAGACTCTGACTGGGTACACGCGCGACGAGGTCCGCGGGAAGACTCCGCAAATCCTGAAATCAGGCAGGCACGGACCGGAAATCTATCGGGAAATGTGGAGGACGATGCTCGCCGGCAACGTCTATCGCGGCATTTTGGTGAATCGGAAGAAGAACGGTGAGCTATACAGCGTCGAAGAGAGTATCTCTCCGGTACGGGATACCGAGGGGCGCATCGCCCATTTCATCTCCAACGGGCGCGACCTCACGGAGCGGCTTCGGTTGGAAGCGGAACTGCGGCAATCACAAAAGATGGATGCCATCGGTCACCTGGCCGGAGGCATAGCTCACGACTTCAACAACCTCCTAACCATCATCACCAGCTACTCCGAACTCGCGCTGGATGCAGTGCCCCAAACTAGTCCTCTCGAGGCCAAACTGAATGAGATCCTGCGGGCTGCACGGCGAGCCGCCGTGCTGACGCGCCAATTACTGGCGTTCAGCCGAAAGCAACCGCAAGCGTTGCGCGTGGTTGAAATCAATTCGGTGATCGCGCGCATTGCCACGACTCTCCCCCGCCTCATTGGCGAAGATATCCAATTCAGCTTTACTCCCGGAGAAGGCGTCGGCCGGGTGCGAGTTGACCCAGTGCAGGTCGAGCAGATCCTGATGAACCTCGCCTCCAATGCCCGGGACGCCATGCCCCAGGGAGGTCACCTCCGCATCGAGACCTCTGATGTCGTGCTCGATGACGAATACATCCAGCGAAAATGCGCAATGATTCCCAAGGGCCACTACGCCCTGATCACCGTAAGCGACGACGGAAGGGGGATCGCAGCCGAACACCTGCCGCATATCTTTGAGCCCTTCTACACCACAAAGCCACTCGGGGAGGGCACAGGGTTGGGGCTGGCCACGGTCTACGGAATCGTGAAGCAGAACAAAGGCTTCGTCTGGGCCTACAGCGAGCCCGACATGGGCACCGTGTTTCGCATCTATTTGCCCTGCGTGTCTGGTACCAGTCTCGCTGGCGAGAACGGAAAGGGGAAGGCGGTGAGTGCCCCTCGCGGCTCTGAGACGATCCTCCTCGTCGAGGATGAACAAGCGGTTCGGCAAGCGACAGCGGAGTATCTAAGCCTCCAAGGTTACACCGTACATGAGGCCAAAGACGGCGTCGATGCCCTCGCCGTCGCAAAGAATTGCAATTCGGACATTCACCTCGTAGTCACTGACGTCGTGATGCCAAACATGAGTGGCGGAGAACTGGCGAAGGAACTCGGTCGCGTGAGGCCAGCCGCCCGGCTTCTGTTTGTGTCAGGGTACGCGGGCAAGACTGTACTCGACCATAAAGTGGTTGACCTCGAAACCAACTTCCTGCAGAAACCCTATTCTCTGAAGCAGCTGTCCTGTAGGATTCGCGAGGCGTTGGATCACGGGCAGCAAGCGATCAGTTCCGCCGCGCAATAATTTGCTGGTTTGATCCGCCCGTTCCAAGACCCCTATAATCAGCCTGCGAACCCTGCATGAATCCTTCAGCATCTCCCAAGGATCTGGATGCCGCTACTCCAGCGTCCTCGACGAATCCAGCCAGCTCAGCATCCCGCACCACCTGGATTTCGCTGATCATACTTATCGCCTTGTGGATTGCGATCTATGCTGCGGGCATATTCACGCCTCCACTGCTCGATGACGTGGACACGATTCACGCCGAGGCCGCACGCGAAATGCTGCTTCGTCACGATTGGGTGACGATGTACACCAACGGCCTCCGCTACCTGGAAAAAGCGCCGCTCATGTACTGGGGCCTGGCCAGCAGCTACGAGACCTTCGGAATCAGCGACTGGAGTACCCGCCTTCCCCTGATGCTGGGTTTTCTGGCCCTGGTTCTGGCGACGTACTACTTAGGCCGCTACGTGTTCGGTGAGAGCGGAGGACTCTATTCCGGAGTCGCTTTAGTCACGTCGGTGGGCCCCTATATTTTCACGCGATTTCTCATCCCCGACGTGCTGGTGGGGTTTTGGCTCACGGTCTCCTACTATTTTTTCCTGCGTTCGCTCGAAGAAGAAACGCCCACCCGCCTGACCTGCTGGGGATTCGCTGCGGCGTGCGCCCTGAACGTGCTCACGAAGGGTTTGATCGGACTGGTGTTTCCCATAGGGACCATCGGACTCTATCTTCTTATCACACGGAACCTGCGCCACCTGGCAAAGTTACGAGTGATCTCCAGCACGTTTGTCTTCGTTGTACTCGCAGCCCCGTGGCATGTGCTGGCCGCACTACACAATCCGGCCCAAGGACAGGCACGCGGATTCTTGTGGTTCTACTTCGTCAATGAACACATCATGCGCTTCCTGAACAAGCGCGTGCCTCCGGGATACGACACAGTCCCGCTGCTGCTGTTCTGGGCGCTTCTGGTACTGTGGCTGATACCGTGGGCGGTTTTCTTGCCCCAGGCAGTACGGGACGTACCGCTTCGCTGGAGCCTCCTCCGCTCGCCGCTGGACCGACGGAAGAGAGCGATGCTGCTCTTTTTTCTTTGGGCGCTGGTCATTCTGCTGTTCTTCAGCTTCTCGACACGCCAGGAGTACTACACGATTCCGGCTCTGCCCGGAGTAGCGCTGCTGGCAGGAGGCTGGCTGGGGCGCGAATCCGCAGCCGACGCGCCCCAGGCCGATCGCCGCGCTGGACGGCGATCTTCGCTGGTGCTGATGGGCATCGGTGTCCTCTCGGCGATTATTGGTCTCGCGCTACTGTCGCTCACGCCCCGGCCGATCGCCGGAGTGGACCTCGCGGAACTGTTGAAGAAGAATCCTCAGGACTACGATTTCTCGCTCGGTCATGTGCTCGACTTCACCCCCCAGGCTTTGGGAATGTTCCGCGGCCCGCTTCTGGGCGCTTCTCTCTCTCTGTTGTTTGGGACCATGCTGAACTGGTGGATGCGGCGCCGTGGCCGGCCGGTGTGGGGAAACGTCGCACTATCGCTGATGATGGTCGGCCTGCTGACCTGTGTTCATGTGTCCTTCGCGACGTTTTCGCCGATCCTCTCGTCGCACGATCTCGCGGTGGCGATTGAAAAAGAATACCGGCCCGGCGACCTTATCGTGGTGGATGGTGAGTATCATCAGGCTTCGACTCTCAATTTCTATCTTCACGTGCCTCTGCGCGTTCTGCACGCACCAAGCGGCAACCTGTGGTACGGGGAGAAGTTTCCCGACGCTCCGCATGTGTTCGAAACGCCGGATTCGTTCGCTGCACTCTGGACAGGGGCTGCCCGCGTTTTTCTATGGACTGACCAGGACGACCCTAAGGAGTTGCTCGGCCAGCCCCACTACTTGCTGGCCCGCAGCGGGGGAAAGGCAATCTTCACCAACCGCCGGCCGTGAATCGGCAGCCACCCCGGTTATAATCGTCATTCCTCGATGATTCCCGGCGTCTTCAGCGCTTATGGAGCTGATCTGGTTTGGCGGGCGCTCCTGTTGGTGGCGCTTGCGGGTTCCTTCACTTCCACGATCTACCTGGTGATGACTCTGGTCGCGACCGTGCGTCACATGCGCCATGCCCGCGGTGCGCAGGCTACAGTTGGCGCGACACAGATATCGTCCCTGCCGCCGGTTACCATCTTCAAGCCTCTGCACGGCATGGAAGAGCAACTGGCTGTGAATCTGGAGAGTTTTTTCCAACAGGATTATCCGGACTACGAGGTAATTTTCGGGGCGCGCGACGCGGACAACCCGGCGATACGAATCGCAGAAGAAGTCAGGGTGCGTTACCCGAATATCCCGAGTCGCGTGATCTTTTCCGGGCCTCCGACCTGGCCGAATGCCAAGGTCTTCTCTCTCGAGAAGATGATCGCGGCTTCGCCCCACTCCTACTTCATCATCAGCGACAGCGATGTCAGGGTTGCCCCCGACTTCCTGCGAAACACGATTCCACCGCTCCTCGACGCGAACGTTGGCTTGGTTACCTGCATGTATCGCGGCATTCCAGCGTCAGATTTCTGGTCCTGGCTCGAGGCTCTCGGATTATCGGTCGAGATGTCGTCCGGCGTGATGGTTGCGGACATGATCGAGGGAATGCGCTTCGCACTCGGACCAGCGATGGCGATGCGCCGCGATGCGATCGACGCGATCGGAGGCATCGCTGCAGTGGCCGACTACTATTCTGACGATTTCGAACTGGGCAATCGCATCTGGGCGAAGGGCTACAAAGTAGTTCTCTCGCACCATGTCGTGCGCAATGTATTGACGTCCCGGTCTCCGCTCCGCACGCTCGGCGATCAACTGCGCTGGATGAAGAGTACGCGGTATTCGCGTCCCGCAGGACATGCGGGGACCGGCCTGACCTATGCCATGCCGTTCGGACTTCTCGGATTGATTGCCGGTGTGGCGCTGGGCCATGGGTGGCTTGGGGTCGAATTGTTCGTGTTGGCTTGCCTGAACCGGATGGTTCAGTCCGTGGTGGTGGGATGGGGCGTGACGCGTGATCCGCAGGCGATCCGATTTTGCTGGCTCTACCCGCTTCGCGACTTTTTTGGTTTCGTGGCGTGGGCTCTCAGTTACGCCAGCAGAGACTTCTATTGGCGCGGAGAAACCTACCGCTTCGGCAAGGGAGGAAAGATTTCGCCGCTGCAAAGACCGGATACAAATTCCGCAGGCAGCAAGGCTTAAGGGCCGCTTCGGATCAGCCTTCCGTCCTTAAGTTCGAAATGATCGCCGCGCCAGGTCACGCCATGGCCCGCGAAACTCGCAACCCACACGCCGGCGCCAACCAGGTCACGCACCGGCAGCAGCCACAAATGTTTCCACAGATGTGCATCCTGCAGGACGGACTTGCCCACGAGCAGTGCCACAGCGAAGCGCAAAACCACCACCGCACCGAACACACTCCATGCCCACGGTGCTGCCTGCGCCGCGATCAGATTGAGCACAGACCACATCAGCCCGAAGGTCAGAACCAGGCCGATATATCCTCCCGCGCGCGAATCGCGCACCCCGCGCGCCCAACGTAGCTGATGAGCCATGAATTCCCTCAACGTGTAGGCCGGGAGATGCGTCTCCACGACAACATCCGACAGACAGACCTGCAATCCGAGACTCGCGATCCTCCGCCCGAGTTCGTAGTCATCCGCAAGGAAGTCGACAATGGATTTGAATCCGCCGATGCGATCCAGATCAATGCGTCGGAAGGCCAGAGTCGAACCGAGACCGAAGTGGAGACCGCCTTCCAGTTGCCGGGCCACGAGCACGCCCGCGCAGAAATCGGTACTGATCCCCAGCGACTCGAGGAGCGAACCGAGCGTGTTTGCCGCAACGCCACGGTAAAGACAGGTGACCATGCCAACTTTCTGGTCCGCGAACGGCGCCATTACGCGCTGGAGATAGTTGGGTTCTACACGAATGTCGCTGTCGTTGACGATCAGGTGCGCGTAGCGCGCAGTCTGCACCATGTGCTCGAGATTGCTGACCTTCACGTTCGCGCCGAGCACGTCAGGCGATACCACCAGGCGGATGCTGTGGTGCGGAAATTCCTGCTGCAATTGCCGCACGCTCGCGACCGCAGGATCGTCGGGATCGCTTACCCCAAAGATGATTTCGTACTCGGGATAGTCCTGCAGGCAGTGACTGCGGAAACTCTCATAGATGTCAGGATCCGTGCCTTTAAGCGGCTTAAGAATCGAAACGGGGGGCGTCGATGAGGAGCGGGCACTCTCGCCGGCCCCCCGTCTACGCAGAAATGCCGCGGCGCTCCACAGGCAAATCAGGTAGTAGATGGAACTGGCGGCGCACCCGAAGATCGCCGCGATCTGGAAGATCCTGAGGGTGGTGTGAATCATGCGAGAGCGCAGGCCGGACTATTCGTACCGCAGCGACTCAATGGGATCAAGGTTCGCGGCTTTCCACGCCGGATAGATGCCAAAGACGAGCCCAACTCCGGCAGCAGCGCTGAATCCGAAGGTCGTCCAGAACACGGACATGCGGGCTGGCAGCGACGGCCATACGGCGGGGATCAACCAGACCACGACGGCACCCGCAGTTATGCCGATCACGCCGCCAACCGCGGTTAACATGATGGCCTCAAGCGTGAATTGCAGAAGGATATCGCGCTTGCGCGCGCCAATTGCCTTGCGCACTCCAATTTCCCGCGTGCGCTCCGTCACGCTCACCAGCATGATGTTCATCACGCCTACGCCGCCCACGATGAGAGCGACGCTTGAGATCGCAAACATGCCGACAAACAACGCGCCGGTAATTGAATTCCATGCATCGGAAATCGAATCCGAGGTGAATACGGCGAAGTTATCTGGCTTGTCGACGGCCACCTTTCGCCGGCGCCGCAGCAATTCGCGAACCTCGTCGATCGCCTTCGGCACATCGTCGTGCGACGTGGCTTTGATGCTGATCCAATGCTGCTTGAGTTCCGGATGTAGCTTGCGCAGCGTGCTGAGCGGGAAGACAACCTTGTTGTCCTCGGGATTCTTGCCGCCACCGAATACCGATTTCACGGGCTGGACGGTTCCAATCACCGTAAAAAGCTGGCCTTCGATGTTGACTTCTTTGCCGAGAGGGCTCTCCTGACCGAACAGTTCTTCGGTGGTTTCGGCGCAGAGCAGGACCACGTTCGACCGGTGCTCTTCGTCGACCTCGCTGAACCACCTGCCGGATGCAATCAGCAAATCGAACACTTCCTTGGCCGAAGCCTGGTCACCTTCCAGAATCGTGTTCTTGGCCTTGCGGTCGCCATACTTGACCGCGAACGATCCAATCCCCAACTCCGGCCGGAAGTAGCGCACGCCTGCGGTCACCGCCTTGACGTGGGGCAGTTCGCGCATGGCGACCGCGTCGTCGTAGGTGAGCTCCTTGCGAGTGCGCATTTCCTCGGTGGGGCGGCCGAAAGTGAAAGGCTCGAGGTGGAAGGCGAAGATCACGTCGGAACCGATGCTGCTGACGATCTCGCGGACGTTTTCGTCGAGCCCGCGCCCAATCGACGACACGCCAATCACGACGGCCACGCCAATCACAATGCCGAGCACAGTCAGGGCCGAACGCAGCTTGTTGCTGCGGAGCGTGTCGATCGCCATACGAACGATTTCGCTGAATTCGTCTCTGCGTATCATAAGAATTTAGAACGGAGTAGTTTGGTAATTAAGCAATTGAAAACCGCATGCACAATTACTCAATTCCCCGATTACTCAATCTCCTACATCTCAAAGCGTAATGCCACAATCGGATCGAGCCGCGCTGCTTTGCGCGCGGGATAGACTCCAAAGAACACGCCCACGCTGGCGGACACGAGCAATCCTGCCGCTACCGCCCAGAGCTTGATGGACGAAGGCATTCCGATCGCGAGCGTAACCAGCTCCGCAACGGTCGCGCCCGCCACCACTCCCAGCACACCGCCGACCACAGCCAGGGTTACGGCCTCAATCAAAAATTGCAGGAGCACATCGTCACGGCGGGCACCCAGCGCCTTGCGAATTCCGATCTCGCGCGTGCGTTCCGTCACCGAGACCAGCATGATATTCATGATGACAATGCCGCCCACCACCAGCGAGACGGCGGCTATGCCGATGGTCGCCATAAAAAATGTGTTGCTCAACCCTGCCCAGATTCCGAGCAGACTGGCATTGGTCTCGATTTCAAAACTGTCATCCTCGCCGACACGATCATGACGGTGAGCCCGCAGGGCGATGCGCGCTTCGTCGATCGCCTGATTGAGCGGAGCCCCGGTCGCCGTCGCCTTGCCCCAAATCCCGATGCTGGTATTGTGCGATCCGTACTGCTTCAAGTACACCGTGACCGGGATCAGCACGTAGTTGTCGGCGCTCTGGCCCAGAGTTTTGCCCTTCTTCTTGCCGACGCCAATCACCGTGTAGGTCCAGCCGTCCACACGAATTTCCTGCCCCAGCGGGTCGGCACTGCCGAGCAGGTGGTCGACGATGTCGGTGCCGACGACCGCCACCTGCGCGTGATTGTTCAAATCGGTGTCGTTCAGCATGCGCCCGTAGGTCAAGTCGGTGTCAAGGATGGACGCCACCGATGGTGTGATGCCCCGGATGGTGGTGTCGCTGATCGATTGCTCGTTGTGTTTGACCTTGCCACTGCCACGCATCACTGCGCCGACATACTCACAATGGCGACACGACTCCAACACAGCCTGGTAATCCTCGAGAATCAGGTCCTTGCGCTTCTCCGCGATGAGGAGGTGCTCGACATTGGTCTCGACCGGCGACATCTTGCCGATGATGAACACATCAGCGCCCAGGTTAAAGATCTTCGTGGCGACGTAATCCTGAATGCCGGAGACGAACGTCACCACGGCAATGACAGCCGCGATTCCGATCACCACGCCGAGCAGCGTGAGCACCGAGCGCAGCTTATTGGCCCACAACGACCGCAGGGCAATTCGGATGGCTTCGGCGATGTTCATAAGGGCAGGCTTCGCTCGTCGGACCTCAGGCGTCGGAGGTCGGACTCGGTACTAGTCTACAGCGATTTCC
>Ga0265338_10002757_pt1 | contig 25769 bp, 24 predicted proteins | sample 42126metaG_FD_193579 | JGI IMG/M metagenome (GOLD analysis project Ga0265338, IMG submission 193579) | Rhizosphere microbial communities from Carex aquatilis grown in University of Washington, Seatle, WA, United States - 4-21-26 metaG | ecosystem: Host-associated > Plants > Roots > Rhizosphere...
CCTGATTGTCCACGCTAGCAATGGTAGCGGCCTGCAGGCGTGGCCAGCTTACGATGGCGACGGCCTGGTCACCTCGGTCAGCGACGGGCTGGGCAACACCACCCGTTACGCCTACGACCAGCTCGGCCACCGGGTCACCGAGACCGCCCCCAACAACAGCGTCACCACGACCGCCTATGACAAGGCCGGCGAGCCGCGTTCGGTCACCGGCCCGACCGGGGCGCAAACCCAGTCCACCTACGACTTCCTGGGCCAGGTACAGACCTCGACGCAGGTTGAGCGGTACTCCGGGTCGGGGACCGCGGCTTACACGACCGGCTACTTCTACGGCGACGCGGGCGGGCCCGGTGCGGGCGGCGGCTGGCTGTCGCGGGTGGCCAGCCCGGACGGGGTGTCGACCTCCTACGCCTATGACGCGGCGAAGGAGAAGACCGGGGTCACCGACGGGGCCGGGAACACCACCTCGTACTCGTTCGACGCGCTCGGCCAGCAGACCAAGCTCACCTACCCGGACGGGACCGCGACCGCGACCGGCTACGACGGCGCGGGCAACCCGGTGTCGACCGCGAGCCTGGACGCGTCGGGTAGCACGCTGGCCGGCACGGCGGCGGCCTACGACGGGGAGGGCGACCAGCTGTCGGCGACGGACGCGGCGGGCAACAGCACGGCGTTCACTTACACCGCGGGCGGGCTGGTGACCCAGGAGGTGCAGCCGGTCACGGCCACCAGCGCGGTCACGACCTCGTTCGGGTATGACGCGGACGGCAAGCAGACCCGCTACGCCGACGGGAAGGGCGGCCAGTGGTGGGACACGTTCAACAGCTGGGGGCTGCAGGAGTCGCGGGTCGAGCCGTACACCACCGCCTACGCGACCGCGGCGACGTCGACGTTCACGACCGCCTACAACGCCGACCAGCAGCCGGTGACGCTGGCCGAGCCGGGCGGGGTGACCGTGACCAGCAGCTACAACAACGTCGGGGAGCTGACCGGCCAGTCGGGCAGCGGGGCGGACGCGGTCACGGCGACGCGGTCGTTCGGGTACGACACGGCCGGGAACCTGACCTCGGCGTCCACGTCGAACACCCTCGGGACCGGGTCGAACGCGACGAGTGAGGCGTTCACCTACAACGACCGCGGGCAGGTGCTGACCGCTTCGGGGTCGGCCGGGTCGACGACCCTGACCTATAACGGGGACGGGCAGAAGGCGTCGGTTGCGGACGCGGCCGGGACCACTTCCTACACCTATGACGGTGCGGGGCGGCTGGGGACGCTGGCGAACCCGGTGACCGGGTCGACCGCGACGTACTCCTACAACAGTGACTCGCAGGTGTCGGGGATCTCCTACGGGACGGGCAACGACACCCGGTCGTTCGGCTACGACGCCCGGCGCCGGCTGACCTCTGACACCCTGAAGAACCCCTCCGGCACCGCCTACGCCTCTATCTCCTACGGGTACAACGCGAACAGCCTGGTCACGTCGGAGTCGACGACCGGGCTAGCCGGGGCGGCCTCCAGCACGTACACCTACGACGAGGCGGGGCGGCTGGCGTCGTGGAACAACGGCACCGCCACGACCGCCTACGGCTACGACGCCAACGGGAACCTGACTTCCAGCGGCGCGAAGGCCTACACCTACGACGCCCGCGATGAGATGACCGGCGACGGGACTGGTACCTACGCCTACACGGCGCGGGGCACGCCTTCGTCGGAGCCGGGCCCGTCGGGGTCGCTGGCGGTGACGTTCGACGCCTACGGCGACCAGGCGACCGCGGGCACCCGCGCCTACGGGTATGACGCGCTGGGCCGGCTGACCGGTGACACCCTGTCCGGGGCCGGGTACGCGTTCTCCTACGTGGGCTCGTCCGGGGCGATGGCGTCGGACGGGACCTCCACCTATACCTGGGACCCGTCGGGCAGCATTCTGGCCGGGACGGGCACGGTCGGCGGCGGGACGTCCGGGGTGCTCACCCTGAGCGACATCCACGCGAACATGATCGGCCAGTTCACCGCGGCGGGCACGGCGTTGTCGGGGTCGAAGGGCTATGACCCGTGGGGGAACGTGACCGCGGCCACGGGCGCGGTGACCGGGCTGCTGGGGTACCAGTCGGCCTGGTCGGACGCGGCCAGCGGGAAGAACCTGATGGGGGCCCGCTGGTATGACCCGTCGGCGGGGGACTTCACCTCGGCTGACTCGGTGCAGGTGAACCCGGTACCGGACCCGGCCGCGGGCAACCCGTTCGCCTACGCCGCCGACGAGCCGCTGGACCTGACCGACCCGTCGGGCCACTGTGTCTCTGCCCTATGCTCAGTGGCCGCTGCGCACGCGGCGCATCTCGCGCATATAGCGCATGTCGCGCATGTCACTGCGGAAGGGGTCAAAGACGGCCACGCGGCCGTCCCGCCGGCCGCGGGCAGGGGCAGCGGAAGCGCGCAGCTTACCGACCTGCAAGCACTGGAGCGCGAGTGGCAGGCCAAGAACCGCGCAGCAGGGTCGAAGAATTACACCACAGCCCACAACCTGGTCGTCATTGACACCGCGATCCGGATCATCGCGACCGCAACGCAGCATAACGCCAGCGGTACCCTGACGCTTGACTTCGGCGGGGTGGCATGGACCATCGGCACGAACGGGGTCACGACGGAGAAGCTGGCCCCGAAGAACGCGAACAGAGTTCCGGGAGGCAAGGCGGACGGTAGTGGCCGACCCGGGGACACCGATATTATGCTGACCCGAAATGCGGGCAAGAATCAGAAGGTGTGGATCTGGGAGATAAAGGCAGCATCCGATGCGAGAGACGCACCGCCGCAGCTCCAGCGCTACATCAAACTCACGAAAGGCGCACAGGCCGGCTGGCAACTGCCCGTGAGCCCCGCCATCCCGGACGGGAAGGGCGGCTTCATACGGGCGTGGAGCGAGTCGAGTAGGACAATCCCCACTGTAGGCGACGGCATCCGACTCTACGCCGACGCAGGCAACAACAAGCGCAATAGCTCTCAGCAGCAGCAGCAACAACAGCAGCAGCAGCAGCAACAACAGCAGCAGCAACAGCGGCAGCAGCCGGTATGCCTCGGCTCGCTGCTGGGCTTCAGCTGCGATCCCCTCGGCATCAATAACTGGTTCGGAGGCTTCCTAGGCCCTGAACCGTCGGGACCGGGAGTCGTCGTGCCCGAGCCGGGAATTCCGCTGCCCGTCTAGGGATAAGGAGCAGACTGGTCGACATGCCTGAACTGGTGTGGCCCGACGATGACGACAGCCGCCCGCTGCCCGGGATGACCGCGGACGTATTCCTCCCGGTCCCGGACGCGGAGACCTTCGAGGTAGCGGCGCGGGAGTGGCTGGGCTGGCTGCCGGGGCTGCTGGCGCCCGCGGAGTGGGAGGAGGTGCTACGCGGCGACAAGCCGCCGTTCAGCGGGAAGCCGGAGGTGGTGTGGCCGGGCTATGACGAGTGGGCTGAGCCGTTCATGACGTGGGGGGAAATCGTCGTGACCCCGCTCAAGTGGAACGGGATGCGCACGCAGGTGCGGCGGGTCAGCCGGGCCAGCCTGGAGTGGCTGGTGGAGGTCCTGGCCGACCGGCCGGTGTCGGCGGGCATCTATGTTTTCCGGGTAGACGCCAGCGGGGCGCAGCTGCCCGGCGGCGTGACGGTCTCGGCGCAGTCCGGGCTGGGCCGGCCCGGTGAGCTGATCCCGGTCGGCGAGCTGCACGCCAGGGACAGCCTGATGTGGCGGCCCGGCGCGCGGTCCGAGGGCGCTGAGGAACTGAGGAACCGGCTGGCCGAGGCGGCGCGGGCGGTGGCGCGGCGGCCCGGGGTGACCGGGGTGCTCGCGGGGCTGGACACGGCCGTCGACTTCGCGGCGCCGTTCTCGGGGCCGCCGCAGCTGGGCTGGGAGGAGGCGGTGCTGGAGCGGGAGCTGGTCGGCTACTCGTGGATCACGATGTGCACCCCCTCGGTGGTCGCGCGGCTGGGCGGCGTGAGCGGGCTGCGGGACAGCGGCGCGTTCTGGCGGGTCGATGAGCTGCCTGGTGGCGGGGCGCTGCTGCAGGCGACCGAGCGGGCGGGCCAGTACGACCAGGCTGCCGCGGAGAAGGCCTTCGCGGTGCTGGCGCCCGCGCTGCCTCCCGTCGGGGAAAGGTAGCGCCGCGGTGGGCGCATCGGAATGGAGTTACGTCACGCCTTTCCTGGGGGACGTGGCGGGGTCGCTGCGGGAGCTGCAGGAAAAGGTGCTGCGGGACGGTGACTACTACTGGTCGGACGACTTTGAGGAGTACACGCCGCGCCCGGGGTCGCTTGAGGTCCTGTGGGCCAGCGACGACCGGTGGAACTCGGGCACACACTCCATCCTGGACGTGGACCGGGTGGTTGCCTCCACCGACCCGCCCGACTGGCGCGACGGTGCCGCTTACGGGGCGGTCCGGCCCGTTACCGAGGAAGCGGCGGTGCGGATCTTCGGCACGCCGCGGTCCTCGCGCGCCCAGTTTGAGGCGGCAGCAGACGATTGCGCCAGCCCCCGGCATGCTGAACTCATCGCGGAGGTGACGATGCGCTGGACGGGGCTGTACATTCTCCTCCGCGAGGGAGACAGGGTCACCGAGGTCGGCTTCTGGGGGTTCTCCGGCGACTGAAGCCGCTGACTGCCAATCGGGGCCGGTGCGGTCCGCCTAGCGATGTCATGGGATGCGGTGGGCGCGCAGCATGCTCCCGTTCGGATGATCCCCGTTGACCGGGGCTTCTGATCTTGACCTCTTGTCTCGGCTCTGCTTCTCGGGACGCGGCCGCTGTCGGTGACCGGCCCGACCGGATCGCAGACCCAGTCGACCTATGACTACCTGGGCCGGGTGGTGACCTCGACGCAGGTTGAGCGGTACTCCGGGTCCGGCACCGCCGCCTACACCACGAGTTACTCCTACGGTGACAGCGGCGGGCCGGGCGCGGGCGGCGGCTGGCTGTCGCGGGTGGCCAGCCCGGACGGGGTGTCGACCTCCTACTCCTATGACGCGGTCAGGGAGAGGACCGGGGTCACCGACGGGGCGGGGAACACCACCTCGGTCGATGATCTCGGTCACGACGGATCCCGGTGTGGCGAAGTACTTCGCAGGCCCCGGCGGGAGGGTATTCTCGGCTGTCGTTGACCCGTCGATCCTGATTCCTCAGACGATCGAGGGAGCCACGGAGTCGGAGTTCCTTATCCCGCACATGTTCGGAGCGCGGTGATGACTGGCCGCTTGATTCGCATCGGGGACAGGTACGTAACCTACTTCGCGTCCGGGGAGCAGCTGCTGCCTGGTGAGTCGGAGTCCATCGGGTTCGACTTCGCTGAGGACGCTGACCTGCGGGCGCATCCGCGACTGAGGCGCGTGCTGACCACGTTGATCCGGCCTGAGCCGAAGATTTACGGGGTCCTGCACTGGAGCGACGGCTCGGATCTGGCGGCCCTGGATCAGAAGGTCCAGGGCGGTACCGCCGAGGAAGGCGATTTCGCCGGTGCCGTATTTGCCGAGCCCCGAACCATCGTTTGCCGGGCGTGCGAGGCCCAAGTCCGCGTCCTGGCGGTTGAGTTCATCGGCGAGTAGCGAGCTTGGGCCGCGCGGGTGCCGGTCGTCTTCGTGCTCTCCGCTGCCATATCGCGACCGCCGCCTGCAACGCGGTCGGCGGCCTCACCACCAAAGAGAACGCCCCGGGCGGCCACTGCCACAACAGCTCCGCGGGGTCATGAGATGCAGGGAGCGCACAGCACGCTCCCGTTCGGATGATCGTGTTTGACCTGAGCTTCTGACCTGACCCTCGGGCCTGGCTCTTGCTTTTCCGGGATCTCGGGGGAGCCAGGTCGCCATGGTGGAACTGGCAGTTTCCTACGTAAGGGACTCAACGGTTTCGGTGAGGACGAACCTGTCCCTGGCGGGATGGGTCGTCCCGGGTACGCCTGTCTCGGCTCGGTCAGGTCCTTCGTTGACCGTGGTGAAGCCGGGCTGCCGGTAAAGCAGGGCTATGTCGTCGGCGTGCTCTCGGTGCGGGCCGCGAACACCTTCATTTCGAGTAGTACAGGTCACGGCACCCAGGTCATCCACACCACCGCCGGGCACCTGCTCTGGGACCCGCGCCTGCACCGGTGGCGGCCCGCGAGCGAGCTGAAGAAGGGCGAGCACCTCAAGACACCCGACGGTACCCTCGCCGTTGCCGACGGCGGCACCACCCCCAAGGTCCACGACGGCTGGATGTGGGACCTCACCGTCCCCGGCAACAACGACCACGACTTCTACATAGACACGGCCGTTGCCGACGTACTCGTCCATAACGTCGGCGGCACCGGGCCGTGCGGAAGTAGGTTTTCGCCCAACAGCAAGGCTAAGATCTGGGCGCAGAACGCCGATGAGAACGGGATCAACACCTGCGCAAACTGCGGAGAAGAACTGGTGCCACCTGAGCAGTCGCAGCCAGGTGTATCTCCCCCTGGAAATGAAGGACAGGTAGACCACATATATCCCAGATCACTTGGAGGTAATGGCGTTGTGGAAAATGGGCAGCTCCTTTGTCGAGTTTGTAACCTTTTGAAAGGAAATAAATGGCCATGGCCATGACAATAGGTCGGCCAGACCTCCGCAGGATGGCCTTTAGGCTCAAGGTCGAGGATGACTGGCCGCCAGTGTCCGTCGAAACCCTCTGGGTGGAATCCGCAGGAAAGAGTAAATTTAGAATCGATAATACTCCATTCTTGGTGAAAGGGATCGCCGTTGATGACATCGTAGAGGGGCGGCAGGAGGAGGCTGGGGAGGAAGGCATGCTGCATTTCTCGAGAAAACTCGCGACGGGAGGTCATTCCACGATCCAGGCAATCGTTATTGTTGACGAAGTGGAGTCGGATTTCAGAGATGAGATGAGGGAAATAGGATGCCGCATCGAAGTGAGCCCATGGCGATCTCTGTACGGCATCGACATCCCCGATCGTCGGCTAATTGAAGCGGTGCACCGTTCCCTCGACGCGCGGGCGTCTTTGGGGCAGCTTGAATACGAGGACGCTTGTCTCGCAGTTGCGGGAGGGGATGGGCCTTCGTTATAGGCTTTGGACGTAGTTAAGCATTTGCAATCTTCGCCGCAGAAGGCGCCTGGCCGCGGCGCACGAGGGAGCCGCGGCAGAAAAGGATGTTGCGGAGGCTAGTACGGCAGCGTCCAATGGCTAGTACTACAACAGCGCCTCGTGATATCTGAGCCTGCGGGCGTAAGGCGATTTGCGGGCGGCGGCCTGGCGGCGGCGTCTCAAGCCTGACCATTGCTCGTGGAATGCCGCGGGGCGGGCGGTGCGGGTATGGAGGTTGAACAGGCGGCGGGCCTCGGCGGCGGTGAGCGGGATAAGGTCACGACCGGTTTCAGCTGTTATGAAGGCTGGCGGGCTGTATGTCCTGCGGGCGAAGAATTTTCCACAGCGTTCAGGCCTCCTTTTCAGCGGTCCCTCTTTCAGGGTTTCCGCTGGCAGGGACGGGTTCCTGCGGTTGCGGTGGTGCCTGGGCGGGGCGGCGTGCGCGGTGACGGCGAGGAACGCGTGGGCGAGCATGGCCAGGGTGACGTGCCGGTACCAGGCGCGGTAGCGGCGGACCTGGTAGTTGCCCAGGCCGGCCTCGCCCTTGGCCTCGGCGAAGCAGTCCTCGACTCCCCACCGGGCGCCGGCTACCGCGGCGAGCTCGGCGAGGGTGACCGGGCGCGGTGAGTAGCAGCGGTAGAAGGCCAGCTCAAGGTCGCCTTTCCCGCCGGGCTGCAGGGACGTGGACTCGGTGGCGGCCCCGATGACGCGAGCAAGCTGGAGGAGGTTAACCAGGTCACGGAGGCTGTCGACCCGGTTCCGAGCGCGCCCGCGGGCCAGCAGTACATTTTTGAGACCTGGCAGCTGGTGCGGCTGACGGTGCATGGGCGGTCTCCGCCGTGTCCCTGGTGACGCTGCCTGATCCCCGGGCCACGCAATGTCAGCCGGGGTCGTCTCCTCCCGGGGGAAGCTGGTACAGGTAACCCGCACCCGGTGATCGGCGGTGGCGCCGGGACCGGGTAAGGCGGGGCTGCGCCAGGGAAGCGTGATTTCCGCGGCTGAGCAGGTTAGGCGCAACGGTGGCCCGCTCTGCGGGGTCATTGGATGCGGTGAGCGCGCAGCACGCTCCCGTTCGGATGATCCTGTTTGACCTGAGCTTCTGATCTTGATCTTCGGGTCCACGGCCTCCAGTACCTACACCTACGACGAAGCGGGCCGCCTCACCTCGTGGAACAACGGCACCGCCACCACCCAGTACGGGTACGACGCCAACGGGAACCTGACCCAGAACGGCGCCAAGGCCAGCACCTACGACGCCCGCGATGAGATGACCGGTGACGGGGCCGGGACGTACTCCTATACCGCCCGTGGGACGCCGGTGTCGGAGCCGGGCCCGTCGGGGAGCCTGGCGGTGACGTTCGACGCCTGCGGTGACCAGGCCAGCGCGGGGACCCGCGCGTACGGGTATGACGCGCTTGGCCGGGTGACTGGTGACACCCTGTCCGGGTCGGGGTTCGCGTTCTCCTACGTGGGGTCTTCCGTGGCGCTGGCGTCGGACGGGACCTCGACCTACGCGTGGGGCCCGTCGGGCGGCGTGCTGGCCGGGACGGGCACGGCCGGGGGCGGTACCTCGGGCTCGCTGGCGCTGACTGACGTCCACGGGAACCTGGTCGGCCAGTTCACCGTGGCGGGCACGGCGGTGTCGGGGTCGAAGGGCTACGACCCGTGGGGGAACGTCACCGCCACCGCGGGCTCGGTGTCGGGGCTGCTGGGCTACCAGTCGGCCTGGACGGACGGCGCGGCGGCGAAGGACCTGATGGGGGCCCGCTGGTACGACCCGTCGGCGGGGGACTTCACCTCAGCGGACTCGGTGCAGGTGAGCCCGGTGCCGGACCCGGCGGCGGGCAACCCGTTCGCGTACGCGGCCGATAACCCCCTCGACCTCACCGACCCCTCAGGTCACAGGGCCAAGAACCCCGACGGCTCCGACGACTTGGTCGCCATCAGGGACTCCGCCGCCGCATACAGGAACGCCGCGGCGAGAAATGCCAGCGCCGCGCGCACCGCGCACACCGCGCACCTGGCCCACCTCGCGCACCTGGCCGTATCGAAGCCGGCCGTCCGGAGGAAGGCCGTCACCGCCCTCAAGCCCGCCGACAAGCCACTGCTGTCGCCGCAGGACATCGCCCGGCGCGGCTATCAACGCCGGCTCGCGGGCGGCCAAGACGAAGCAGATCGAAGGCTGGAGCAACGCCGCGAACAACTTCGCCATGGAAACGTTCTGGATACCCGGCCTAGACGAGGGCGCCGGCCTCGCCGCCGACTTCTTCCTGGGCATGAAGGGCGGCAACGCCATCGCGAACGGCAACATCGCCGGCGGCGCCGGAGACATCGCCAACGGCATCTTCATGGGGGCCGGAGGCACGATCCTCAAAGGGTTCGGCAAACTCGCAGGCAAGGCAGCCCCACGCGTCGCCAGAGCGATAGCAAGCGACGGCGGCAGCACTGTCATAAATTGGAGCCCAAAGAGCGTTAAGACGTTTGGCCACACCTTCAGCGAGCATGGCTCCGGTGCGGGTAACCTTAGGAGCCTAACGGATCGAGCGCGCAGCACCGGAAATCCGCAAGGTCAGTGGGTGGATAATCAAGCTACCGCAGACTTCCTTAAGAGAATTTACGTACCAGGATCCGGGAGGTTCGGAGTGAGGCTTCCCGAGGGTCTTGGGCGCGTGATTATGCCTAATGGAAGCATCGTTGATGCACCCTACGCTTATGTCATCCCCAATTCCAATGAAGTTATCAGAAAAGCTTATCCGACGCTAGGTGAGCCGTAAATGGAAAGGGTGGAGTGATGGGCTTCCAGTGCAGTCTCGAGAGACCTGCCTCTATGGCTTCTAATACGGCAGTTTCGGGCAGGATGCTGGGGTGTCCCGATGTCTTGGAATCGCAAGATGTTGCCATCATGCGTGCCTGCGAGTTGCTTGCAGAGACGGGTGCCCGGTTTCATGTCGGTGGGTTCGGCGCGGATGACTGGAATCTTGACGTCAGGTATGATCTCTCGGTATTCCTTGAACAGCTCGCGGGTGCATTGGGAGAGTTGAATGCGGGAAAAGAAAGCGAGATCGCGCTGTACTCCCAAGGCGTGGAACGAGTCCTCGTGTTTCGCCCGCGAGGGACTGGCGTCCGGATTGAATGTATTTCAGGAACTTCATGGAAGCCTGATCCTGCTGAGGAGGAAGTGGCCAGCCGGGAATTGATACCTATGCTCACTCGACTAGCTGTCGATTTTTCCGGGGCGGTGATTGAAGTGGATAAGGATGCCGCGCAAGTCGAACCAATTTCCAGTTGGTCGCGCGGGATTATTTGACAATGCGCAAGTGAGCGTTGGTCGATTTCCTGATGCGTGGCGGATGGCGGCGAGCAGCCTGGCAGCGTTGTTTTCGTCGAGGCCGGTGATGGTGTCGCGGAGGCTGACGGGGGGCAGCCTGCGAGGTTGGCTCCCGGCTTTGCTGGCGCCGGGGGAGTGGGAGGAGGTGCTGCGGTGTGACAAGCCGCCGTTCAGCGGGAAGCCGACAAGCCTGTGGCCGGAGTACGACGAGTGGGCGGAGCCGTTCATGGCGTGGGGGGAGATCCTGGTCGCCCCGCTGAAGTGGAACGGCATGCGGACGCAGGTTCGGCGGGTCACCCGGGCCAGCCTGGAGTGGCTGGCGGGGGCCCTGGCCGACCGGCCGGTGTCCGCGAGCATCCAGGTTTACCGGGTGGACGCCGGCGGCACGCTGTTGCCCGGCGGCGTGACGGTTTATGCGGGACCGGCTGGCCGGGGTGGCGCGGGCGGTGGCGGGGTGGCCGGGGGTGAGCGGGGTGCTCGCGGGGCAGGACACGGCCGTCGACTTCACGGTGCCGTTCTCGGGGCCGCCGCAGCGGTGGGAGGAGGCGGTGCCGGGGCGGGACCTGGTCGGCTACTCGTGGATCACGATGTGCCCGGCGGCGGCGGCGGGCGGACGGCTGGGCGGGGTGGGCGCGCTGCGGGGCAGCGGGGCGTTCTGGCGGGTTGATGAGCTGCCCGGCGGCGGGGCGCTGCTGCAGGCGACCGAGCACGCTGAGCAGTACGGCCAGGCCGCCGCGGAGAAGTCGTTCGGGGTGCTGGCGCCCGCGCTGCCTCCCGTCGAGGGAAAGTAGCGGAGCGGTGGGCGCATCGCGGTGGAGCTATGTCACGCCGTGGCGGGGGGACGTGGCCGGGTCGCTGCGGGAACTGCAGGAGAAGGTACTGGGCGACGGTGACTACTACTGGTGGGACGACTTCGAGGAGTACGCGCCGCGGCCGGGGTCGCTTGAGGCGCTGTGGGCCGGCGAGGACCGGTGGGAGGCGGGCACGCACTCCATCCTGGACATGGACCGGGTGGTCACTTCCGCGGACCGGCCGGACTGGCGCGACGGCGCGGCTTACGGGGCGGTCCGGCCCGTTACCCGGGACGCGGCGGTGCGGGTCTTCGGCACGGCCCGGCCCTCGCGCGCCCGGTTCGAGGCGGCAGCCGACGATTACGCCAGCCCCCGGCACGCTGAGCTCACCGCCGAGGTGACGATGCGCTGGACGGGGCTGTACGTCCTCCTCTACGACGGAGACACGGTCACCGGGGTGGGCTTCTGGGGATTCTCCGGCGACTGAGGCGGGTGACTGCGCATCGTGACTGTTCACCTGGCGTCCGCGGTCGTTCGGTTATGACGGAAGATGCGGCGGCTGACCTCGCAGGCGCTGAAGGCCTCGCTGCGAGACGGCCAACTGGTAAAGTGCCGCCCTCACGGCATCCCCTCCCGGCCACTGCGCAGCGGTTACGAGCGGTGAGCTGGCCAGCTGAGCCGCCTCGGGGTCGGTCCGGTCGCCGTCGAGTGCGGCGGCGATGCGGTCCGCGGCGCGTCCGGTCCCCCTGACCACGAGCACCGGGCGCCCGGCCGCCACGCTATTGGCTACGTCCCGGAGTGCGATCGGCCCGCCGTTGACCAGTACCGTCACGGACGGCGCGCCCGCTGCGATCTCGGTCGCCGCCCGGGCCAGCCAGGGGGACTCGTCACCCCAGCCAGAGCCCGGTACGAGCACGAAGTGCGTGTGGCGGCTCTCCAGCGCGCGCCCCTCGCCCGGCTTAGTCACGGTGCCGGGCAACGCGACCAGCTTCTCGACCGCGACGCCGATGAGGGGAAAGGAAGGCGCGTTTCCCGCCGCCAGCCCGAGCAGTTGCATCACGCCCGAGTCGGTGCCTCCGTCTACTACCGCTGCGTTCCACTCGTTCGCGACCGGGACAAGCACATCGCTGAACAGGCCGCGCAGGCGGCGCTTAAGGTGCTCGTCGAGCCCGGAGGCACCGCCGACGACGACGATGACGCGCCGCCCGGTGTCGAGGCCGAGCTCGCCGATTGCAGCGGGCATGTCAGCGAGCCCGCGCGGCCGGGTTACCCGACCGGCGCGGCCGTCACCGAACTCAAGCAGTTCCACGTGCCGTCCCTCAGGGTCCGTCCGGCTCCCCGGGCGCCCAGACTGCGAGCGTTGCCGCAGTAGCGGTTCCCGAGGCACAGCATCAGAACGGGTGCGGCTGACCCTCATTCGCCCGCGCCAGCCCCGGGCGTCGCCCCCCCCGGGAGATAGCAAGGGGCGGGAAGCTGAGCGAAGCTCAGCGAACACGATGAGGTCTTGCCCGCGGGGGGTACGGGGGGTCGCCCCCCCGGGAGATAGCAAGGGGCGGGAAGCTGAGCGAAGCTCAGCGAACACGATGAGGCGGAGACGGGAATCGAACCCGTGTACAGGGCTTTGCAGGCCCTTGCCTAAGCCACTCGGCCACTCCGCCGTAGGAGCGTGCTTCGCCGGGATCCCCGGAGAAGACGCCTCAGAGCGCCGAGCAGGGTATACCGCTAGCCGCGTCTCCGAGCGGACGACGGGATTCGAACCCGCGACCCTCACCTTGGCAAGGTGATGCTCTACCAGCTGAGCCACGTCCGCATGCAGGTCCTATGGTACCGAACCGGCCCGCCGGATCGTTCCGGCGTTGCGTTCAGAACACTATCCGATCCTGGCGCAACCACCAACTCGGAACGGCGGTTACGGGAAAAATTCTGCCCCGTCAGCGGACTCTCGCCCCGCGGGTCACCGCCGCCGCGGGGCATGCGTAAGCCCCCGGGGTGCGCTGTCGCGGGCGCATCGGGCGCTGAGCTCCGATCGCACGGCGACGCTGCCGGGGGCTGCGGGGAGGCTGCCAGGAGGATACGGGGTGTCCCGGCCCGTTACGGGGGCCCGGGCCGGGAAGCTTCGGCAGGCGCTACTGCGTCTTGCGGAGCAGGTCGTTCAGCTCGGTCTCGACGTCAACGAAGTCGGTTTCCTCGCCCGCCGGGACGACGGCGTAGGTCCGCTTGAGGAAGTCGGAGATCTCCTTGACCGGCGCCTCGAAGTGCGCCTGGCCGAACGGTGAGGACAGCTCGATGTTCAGCACGCTGCCCGCGGTGCCGTCGGCGGACCCGGTGGCCGGCCAGACAACGACGTCGCCCAGGCCCTCGCGGCCCTTGATGCCGTTGGAGAGCAGGTCGCGGGCGAAGATCCACTCGACCGGCTCGTCGAGCCCGACGTGGAACGCGATGCGGATCGCGTACGGGTCTTCCTTGGAGTAGTACAGGCTCGCGACCAGGGGCACGATCGTCTGCTGGGGAACGACCAGCCGTAGTCCTAGTTCCGCCGAAACCGTGCTGCTGCTGTTCATCCTGTGTCCAACCTCAATCTGTGGGGTCCCGGCAGGGCTCCGGGCTCTCGTTGGGGGGCACGACCAACGGGCGACTAATGCGAATACGGAGCGTTACGTTGTCAGATGCCCGCTTGCTGCCGTTTGCGCGTTTGTCATTTGCGCGGCCGTTATGCGATTTGTCGACGGTATCCGTTGCTTTCGTGACTCCGCTGCTGGGTAACAGCGTGGTCGCAGTCTATTGTTCCTGCGTATCGATTGCACTATGTGTGATCTACTTCGCACGCCGTTCCCGACAAGGCATCGCACTAAGTAGTCAAGCGATAGCTGAGAGCAAAAAACTACTTGGTGTCACCATCGATTGCATAGCTGACAGTAGCCGACGTTGGTCCTACCTGCCAGTAGTAGTGCGAAGTTTCCCGGCCGTCCGAAGTGCTGCAACCTCGCTGCCACCCGTCAGCCGCTGACCCGCCACCACCGAGCCAGTGAACTCGCCGTGGCGGCGTTGCCGCGGCACTGCCGCTGATGCGCTAACCTGTTGGGGGCAACGGGCGATTGGCTCAGCGGGAGAGCGCTTCGTCACGAAAGCGACCTCCGGGGAGTCTTCCCAGGTCAAGCGGGGAAACTCAACTCCTTTATCACTGCTTAGCCGCGAATCCTGGTCTTTGGTCAGCGAGCGCGAAGCGAAGAGCCCGGGAGGTGTTAGCCCCGTGCTCGACTGGCGAAGGGGTGGTACACCCATGTCAGCTATCGAGGAGGCTACTGGCCTCTGCGGCAAGTGGATGCCGCGCAAGGAGACTCCCTGCGCTCGCAGACCTGGCCACCCCCCGCCCTGCGCGACTCCCGAGGCGATGGAGAGGCAGCGTCAGCGGATGCGCCATGGGCGGCGAGCCGTTCGAGCCGGGAGAGCGCATCCACGTTGACCACGACCACGCTTGCTGCCCATTCGACTACAAGTCCAAGCGAGCGAGGTCGTGTGGCAAGTGCCTCAGGGGACTGCTTGAACGCCGAAGGCCCCCTGCCAACTATGGGACAATCCGCCTGGCAGTGGGCCTTGCAGTGGGCGATACTGGGATCGAACCAGTGACCTTCTCGGTGTGAACGAGACGCGCTCCCGCTGCGCCAATCGCCCCGGGACGAGTGAAGCTTACCAGACCCCGGCCAGTCCTGAGACATGTCCGCGCCTGGGTCCGCGGGCGGCACTTGGCCGCACTGACAGCCGCGCCTAGCCAGGAAATCCAGTTGCCCCGACGCGGCAATGCGGGCTGAATAAGGCCCATGACCGACATCCAGGGCTCCTACGACGAACTCTTCGCCGCGGTGCCCACCACGCTGGCCGGGCTGCTGAAAGAAGGCGACGCGGGCGGCTCGGTCGCCGTCTTCGTCGACGGCGAGCCGGTGGTGGACGTCTGGGGCGGTGCCGCCGGCCCGGACCGCGGAACCGGGTGGCAGCGGGACACGATCACCAACGTCTGGTCGGTCACCAAGACCATGACCGCGCTCTGCGCGCTGGTGCTGGCCGACCGCGGCCAGCTCGACCTGGCCGCGCCGGTCAGCCGGTACTGGCCGGAGTTCGCCGCCGCGGGCAAGGACCAGGTGCTGGTGCGGCACTTGCTCGCGCACACCGCGGGCCTGCCCGACTGGGACGGCCCGGTCGAGGAACTCTACGACTGGCCGGCCGCCACCGCCCGGCTGGCCGCGCAGCCACTGCGCTGGGAACCGGGCCGCGCGGCCGGGTACCACTCGCTCACCCAGGGCTTCCTGGTCGGCGAGGTGATCCGCCGGGTCACCGGTGGCAGCGTGGGTGAGTTCTTCGCCGCCGAGCTGGCCGGGCCGCTCGGCGCCGACTTCCACATCGGGCTCCCCGCCGAGCACGACCACCGGGTGGCGCCCAGCGTCCCGCCGCCGTCGCGCGACGAGGACTACAAGTCGAGCGCGGGCGCCACCGGGCCGGCCGCCGCCGGCACCCCGATCCGGGTCCGCGACGGTAACAGCGTCGCCTGGCGCCGCGCGCAGATCCCGGCGGCGAGCGGGTTCGGCCACGCCCGCTCGGTCGCCCAGGTGCAGTCGGTCCTCGCCTGCGGGGGAACGCTGGGCGGGCGGCGGCTGCTGTCGCCGGCGGGCGCCGCCCGGGCGCGCGAGGAGCAGTTCAGCGGCGTGGACCGGGTGCTGGGCAGGACGGCCCGGTGGGGCCTGGGCTACGGGCTGTTCGGCACCGCCTACGGCTGGGGCGGCTGGGGCGGCTCGATCGTGATGATCGAGCCCGATGAGCGCATGGTGGTCGCGTACGTGACCAATCAGATGCGCGAGCCCGGCGCTGACAGCCGCGGCCTGGAAATGGTCATGGCCGCCTACGACGGGCTCACCGGCCTGCGGGCCTGATCGGGCCGCGGCGGGCGGGCAGGCGCATGGGTGCCGGGGATCACCGGGGTAAACCTGTCCGGCAGCGCCTCCGCCCGCGGTTATCAGCGAGGCCGGCCTGACCGAGGTCGCCGCCGCCGACGTAGCGTCGCTGCCGGCCCCGGCCGCCTGGTGGCAGGAACGGACCGGCGCCGTCGAGTACGAGCTGCGCCGCCGCTTCGGCGGCACGCCGGCGCTGGCCACCGCCATCGAGCAGAGCACGCGGATCGGCCAGCTGCTGGAGTCCGGCGAGCTGACCGCCCGGGTCATCCGGCTGGGCCGGTAACCAGGCGCGCGGCTTGCGGGCCCCGCCCGCCATGCCCGACCGGACGGTCTGCGACGCCTCCTGCTCGGACAGCCCGGCGTGCCGGGCCGCGCTGATCAGCCCGGTGATCACCGGGATCGGCGGCAGCAGGCCCGCGGCGACCAGCTGGCCGAGGCTGAACGCGGCCCGGTTCAGCGTGTCGTTGCGGGTGCCCGGCCTGGCCGCGGCGACCCGCTCGGTCTCCGCCCGCAGCGCCGCCATCGCGTACGCCCGGGCCCGGGCCGCGTCCCCGGCCGGCAGCCGGGGCGGCGGCACGGCGGGCGCGGGGACGGCCGGGGACTGGGTGATCAGCCGGCCGAGCCACAGCGGCAGCGGCGCGGCCGAGCGGGGCTCGCTCCTGGCGGTGTAGGCGCTGCCCCCGACGCGGCTGCCCGCCCCGACCACGTAGCCGCCGTCGGCGCGGACGTCGACGTACGGGGCGACCGCCCCGGCCGAGTTCCGCGGCTGGAAGTCCCCGGTGACCGCGAAGTACAGGTGGCACCCGCCCGACGGGGTGTCGACCAGGTAGGTGTCGCCCGGGTAGCGCTGCCGGTGCTTGCGGGCCAGCCGCCTCAGCCGGTCCGCCCCGGTCAGCGGGAACAGCGCCCCCGCGTCGTCCGGGTCGTCGGAGTCCAGGTCCGCGTGCGGCAGGTCCAGGTCGATCACCACCAGCCCGGAGGGGCCGCAGGCGATGCCGATGTTGTAGGGCGCGCGGGCCCACCACGCGCGGATCTGCCCGGCCGAGGTGGTCGCGAGCTCCTGCCAGTTCCCGCGCAGCGCGGGCCGCTTCCCGTCGGCCGCGCACGGGAACACGTGCCAGCCGAGCGCGGCCGCCGCCAGCGCCGACCGCAGCAGCTCCGGGCCCGCCCGGGCCGCCTGCACCGCGCTCACCCTAGGTCTGTTCCGCCGAAAACCGGCTGTTAACCCTCAGAAAGGTGCATCGGGCGCTAAAACTCAGATTTCCGGCGCACGCCTCGCCAAGACCCGCGGCGTCGAACAACGTGGCCGCCCGGGTGTACTGGCCGGCGTAGAACAGCGGCACCTGGTCGGCGGCGGTGACCCCGGGCCGGGCCGGCCCGGCCAGCAGCGGCCGGCGGAACGGCCGCGTGCGGCGCCATGGTTCCGGAGGGCGCCCGCCATCCGGAACATGTACCGACTTTCGTAGGGACAAAAGGGACTAACCGCCCAGCGGACCGCCGCAAACGCGGTATACCTTGTCGGCCGGCCATGCCTGAGCGGCTGCCTGCGAGCCTGCCCGGTTACCGAACGTGCATGGGCTGAATGTTTACATTGGCGCGTCGCTGGAATCCTTCACAGGATCAGGGACGATGCTGAGGGCTTGCTCGACGCTCAGGTGCGGCCGCACGCGCAACGCCTCCTGACGCCGGTCCGTCACCCGGTCAGGCCGCCCGAGCGGCAATGCGGAACACCGGGTAGTCAGCGGCGACCTTGTCGAACTCCGCCACCGGGGCACGGAAATCGACCGGGATATGCGGCCGGGCTCCAGGAGCTATCCGCAGGTAGCGGCGCAGGACGGGCGCCCTGGCCGTCACGTCAACGGGCTCCAGGCGCACTGCCTCCCGGCGCCCGTGGCGAAGCACGGCCTGGTAGCCCGCAGCTTCGAGGTTGCGAACCCAGTTGACGTTCTCGCCCAGCATCGACACGAGATAGCGCTCGCCGTCGAAGTCGGCGATCGCGACCGGAAGCGAGACGACACGGCCGGTGCGCCTGCCGCGCACCTGAAGCTCCGCCGCCCGCCTCGGGAAGATCCCGGCCGCGAACGCCGCGGCCGACACGCGGTTCTGCCACCGGGCGAAGCGACTGGGGTGACCGCCGCGGTACAGCCACCGCAAATAGCTGTCGTACTGCTTCATGCCAGCCAATGCTGCGCGCAAGGCGCAAAAGCGGCCAGGGTCGATGGTCCCGGCCCGCTGCCGGAGTCGTCACCCGCTACCCTCATGCCGGTGACCACGGACCCGGCCGCGCTGCTGACCGCCCAGGGCCAGGAACTGCTGGCCCGCCTGGCCGAGTCCCCGGACGCGGCCCGGTCCCCGCTCGCCCTGGCCGAGCGGCTGCGCCGCGACTACCCGCCCGGCCTGGTCGCCGCCGCCACCGCCCAGCAGGAACTGCGCCAGGCCGCGCGGGCGAAGTTCAGCCGCGCCGGCGCCATGCTGTTCACCCGGGCCGGCTACGAGCAGGCGTCCTCGGAAGCGGTCGCCGCCTACCGGGCCCGCCGCCTGGCCGGCGCGGCCCGGGTCGCCGACCTGTGCTGCGGCATCGGTGGGGACCTGACCGCGCTGGCCGCCGCGGCTGACGTGGTCGCGGTCGACCGGGACGAGGTGCATGCCCGCCTCGCCCGGCACAACGCCGCCGTTTACGGCCATTCCGAACGGGTGTCGGCGGTTGTGTCCGACGTCCGCGACATCCGGCTGGCCGGGCAGCGGCTGGACGCGGTGTTCATCGACCCCGCCCGCCGCTCCGGCCCCGGCACCGCCTCGGCGGGCACCGCCCGGCGGTTCCGGGCGGGGGAGTCGGAGCCGCCGCTCGACTGGTGCGCCGCGCTGGCCGCCCAGGTGGCGGCGGTGGTGGTCAAGGCCGCCCCCGTGCTGCCGGACGAGGCGGTGCCGGACGGCTGGGAGGCCGAGTTCATCGCCGAGGGCCGCGACCTCAAGGAAGCCGTCCTCTGGTCGCCGGCCCTGGCCACCGGCCCGCGCCGGGCGACCGTCCTGCTGGGCGACCCGGCCAGCGCCGCCGACGGCGCGGTCACGCTGACCGCCCGCCCCGGCGACCCGGTCCCGGTCACCGAGCCGGGGGAGTACCTGCTCGACCCGAGCCCCGCCGTCACCCGCGCGAGCCTGGTCGAGGACCTGGCCCGCGAGCTCGGCGGCGCCGCCAAGATCGACCCGCGGATCGCGTTCCTCACCCTCGGCCGGGACGTGCGGACCCCGTTCGCCCGCACGCTGCGCGTGCTCGACTCCGCCCCGTGGCACGAGAAGCGGTTCGCCCGGCGGCTGCGCGAGCTGGGCATCGGCGCGGTCGACATCCGCCGCCGCGGCCTGGCGGGCGACGTCGAGCAGATCCGCCGCCGGCTGAAGCTGGCCGGCCCGGGCCGCGCCACGGTGGTCATCACCCGGGTCAGCGACCAGCCCTGGGGCCTGATCTGCGCCGACCCCGACGCTCCCTAGCCGAGCCGCGACAGGCAGCCCCGCACGTACGCCGCCTGCCCGACGTGCTGCATGTCGTCATCGAGCACGGAGACCAGCCGCACGCCCAGGGTGACCGGCGGGGTCCACCGGGTGTCGACGACCCGGTCCAGTTCGGCGTCGGTCACCTCGGACACCAGCTTGACCGTCTGCGCGTGCACCGCCTCGTGGTACTCGTGCAGCAGGAGCGCGTCCGCGGTGGCGGCCGAGAACCGGGCGACGTCCGCGTCCGTGTGCCCGTACCCGTGGTCCAGGGTCGGCTCCGGCAGCCCGAACCGCGCCGCCCAGCCCTGGGCCGTCCACACCTGCGGCACGCCGAACGCGTCGGCCACGTGGTCGTCCTGGACCCGGGTGAGGTGCCAGACGAGCCAGCTGACCGGGTTGGCCTGGGGGGCGAGGCGGTGGGTGGCCTGCTCCGGCGTCAGCCCGTCGAGCACCTCGGCCACGTTCTCCCTGATCCGCCCGAACCCGTCGACAAGCAACTGCGCGCTAGTAGCCATGCGGCCGATTATCCTCGGCGGGCCGACATTTCACGGTAGCGGCCAGGCCGGGAGGGCGCTCACGTCGGTCACCGTTTCCGGCAGCCGGCGCATGCTGGTGACCCGCCGCTCGGCGTACTTGGCCGGGTGCCCGGTGTGGTCGCGGTCAACCCAGACCGAGCGCAGCCCCATCCGGGCGGCCGGCGAGATGTCGTGCACCCAGCTGTTGGCCACGTGGATCCAGTTGGCCGGGGTCGCGCCGGTCAGCTCGGCGAACCGGCGGAAGTGGGCCAGGTCGGGTTTGTAGGAGTGCACCTGCTGGGCCGTCACCACCTCGTCGAACGACACCGGGAGGCTGGCCCGCGTCATCGCGAACAGGTCGTCGTCGCAGTTGGTGAGGATGGCCAGCCGCCATCCGGCCGCGGCCAGCGCCCCCAGCGCCTCGGCCACGTCGGGGAAGACCGTCATCCCCGGCCAGGCGGTGACGAACGCGCCCGCCTGCTCGGGGGTGACCGGGATGCCGGATCGCTGCCCCGCCAGCCGCAATGCCCCGGCCAGGATGTCCCGGTAGGGCTGCCACTGCGGCCGGGCTTCGAGGATCGCCTCCGCCTGGTGATAGGCAGCTAGCAGGGTGGCGGCGCGGGTGCCCGCGGTCGGCTGGAGTGCGCCGAGCATGCAGGTGTTCCAGTCCGCGATTGTGCCGTAGCAGTCGAAGGTCAGCCACCTGGCCGCGGGCATTAAACCTCCCCACTCGAACATCTGTAGTAGGTAATCGGCTCTACAGTAACTGTTGTTAACTGTTCTTGAGTGGTGAATTCGCATTGATTTCGTAGAATGCCCGCTGCCTAGGCCGAGACAAGGGCGGCGGCTAACCCGGGATAAGCCACGGCGAGCTGGGGACAAACAGCGAAAGGAGGCAGCCTGATGGCTGATGAAGAGTTCCGCTACTTGACCGGTTTCGGGAACGAGTTCGCGACCGAGGCGGTCGCGGGGGCGCTGCCGGCCGGGCGCAACTCCCCGCAGCGGGCGCCCCTCGGCCTGTACGCCGAGCAGCTCAGCGGCACCGCGTTCACCCAGCCGCGCGGCGTCAACCGCCGGTCCTGGCTGTACCGCATCCTGCCGAGCGCGAAGCACCCCGCGTTCCGGCGGATCGGCAACAAGGCGTTGCGGGGCGCACCGTTCGACGAGCTTGAGCCGGACCCGAACCGGCTCCGCTGGGACCCGCTGCCGTTGCCGGCCGAGACCGAGCCGCGGGACTTCATCGACGGCCTGTTCACCGTCGGCGGCAACGGCGACAGCGGTACCGGTGACGGCATGGCGGTGCACCTGTACGCGGCCAGCGCCTCCATGCGAGACCGCTATTTCGTCGACTCGGACGGCGAGCTGCTGTTCGTGCCCGAGCTCGGCCCCGTCATCCTGCACACCGAGCTCGGCCCGCTGCGGGCCGGCCCGGGCGAGATCGCCGTCGTCCCGCGCGGCATCCGGTTCCGGGTGGAGCTGACCGAGGGCTTCGCCCGCGGCTACCTGTGCGAGAACTTCGGCGCCGCCTTCACCCTGCCCGAGCGCGGCCCGATCGGCGCCAACGGGCTGGCCAACGAGCGGGACTTCCTAGCGCCGCGGGCGGCGTTCGAGGAGCGCGGCGGCACCGTCCAGGTAGTGAACAAGTTCGGCGGCAACCTGTGGGCGGCGGACTACGACCACTCGCCGCTCGACGTGGTGGCGTGGCACGGGAACTACGCGCCCTACAAGTACGACACCGCCAGCTTCATGGTGCTCGGCACGATCAGCTTCGACCATCCCGACCCGTCCATCTTCACCGTGCTGACCAGCCCGTCCGAGCGCCCCGGGCTGGCCAACGTGGACTTCGTGATCTTCGCGCCGCGCTGGCTGGTCGGCGAGGACACCTTCCGGCCGCCGTGGTTCCACCGCAACGTCATGTCCGAGTACATGGGCCTGGTGAAGGGCGAGTACGACGCGAAGGCGGCGGGCTTCGTCCCCGGCGGCGGCTCGCTGCACAACACGTTCGCCAGCCACGGCCCCGACGCGGCCAGCTACGCCCGGGCGTCCACCGCTGACCTCGCGCCGCAGAAGCTGGACGGCACCCTGGCGTTCATGCTCGAGAGCCGCTGGACGATCCGGCCGACCGCCCAGGCGATGGCCGCCCCCTTCCGCCAGCCCGGCTACGACGCGGTCTGGTCCGGTCTGGCCCGCGACTTCCGCTAGGCATCCAGCCGCTATCATTGCCAGCCATGCCCGCGGATGGACACCAGGACCCCGATGTCGCGCTGTACGCGCGGATGCGGTGGAACGTGCCGCTGTCCACCGGGCACGCGCGGCTGCTGCTCGACCGGCTGAGCCTGGCCCCCGGTCAGTCGATCACCGACCTGGGCTGCGGCTGGGGCGAGCTCCTGCTGGACGCGGTCGAGCAGGCGGGACCGGGCGCGGCCGGTACCGGGATCGACACCGACGAGCCGCCGCACGCGGTACTGGCGCGAGCGCGCGCGGCCGCTGCCCGCCGCCAGCTCAACGTGCAGTTCATCGAGGCTGACGCCACCGCCTGGCGGAAGACCGCGGACCGGGCGCTGTGCCTGGGCGCGTCGCACGCGTTCGGCGGGACCGCCGACGCCCTGCGGGCGCTCACGGTGAACGTCCCGGCGGGCGGGCGGCTGCTGTTCGGCGACGGCTTCTGGACCCGGCCGCCGTCGCCCGAGGCGGCCGAGCTGTTCGGCCAGCAGACCAGGGCGCTGCCTGACCTGATGGAGGCGTGCCGCGACGCGGGCTGGCGGGTCATCCACCTCAGCACCGCCAGCCAGCAGGAATGGGACGACTTCGAGTCGACCTTCCGCGCGGGCCGGCAGGAGTGGCTGCTGGCCAACCCGGGCCACCCGCGGGCGGCCGAGATCCGGGACTGGATCGACGACCGGGAGCGCCAGTACCTCCGGGCTTACCGCGAAGTCCTCGGCTTCGCCTACCTCGTGCTGGCGCACTGACCGCCCCGGGCGCCGACTGGTAGCGTGGTCGCGGTGAACCAGGCAACCGATGGTGACGCCAGGACCAGGGCCCGGATCGAGCAGCACTGGCAGGCCTCCGAGGCCGGGGACGCCGGCACCGAGCACGCCATCTACGCCGCCGACGCGGTCCTGGAGTACCCGCAGTCGGGCGAGCGCTTCCGTGGCCGGCCGGCCATCCAGGCGCAGCGCGGCGGGCACCCGGCCGAGCGCCACTTCACCGTCCGGCGGATCCGGGGAGCCGGCGACCTGTGGGTGAGCGAGTGCGTGATCACCTACGACGGCGTGCCCACGCACTCGGTGAGCATCATGGAGTTCGCCGGCGAGCAGGTGACCCACGAGACCCAGTACTTCGCCGACCCCTTCCAGGCCCCCGCCTGGCGCGCGGCGCTGGCCGAGCCGCCGTCCAGCCCGCGGTAACGCCGCGATACCCGCGGTAACGCCGGGACCGGGGCCGGGAAGTCCGGCAGCGTGGTGTTGGCGCCGCTGATCACGACGGCGATCCGCTCGCCCTGCGCCGGGCGGTAGGCGCCGCTGATCAAGGCCGCGCTGGTGACCGCCCCGGCCGGCTCGGTGATCAGCCGGGTGCTGCGCCACAGCGCCTGCTGCGCCTGCCGGATCGCCTCGTCGTCGACCAGCAGGACGTCGCTCACGTAGCGCCGGGTGAGGGGGAAAACCAGGTCGCCGACCCGCTGGGGGGCCAGCGCGTCCGCGGCGATGCTGCCGGCTGGCGCGTCGGCCGGGCCGCCGCTGGCCCAGGCCCGGGTGAGGGTGGGTGCCCCGTCAGGCTCCACCCCGATGACCCGCACCGTGCCGCCGAAGTAGGCGGCGACGCCTGCCAGCAGGCCGCCACCGCCGACCGGTACCAGCACCGTGTCCAGGCCGCTGACCTGCTCGCTCAGTTCCAGGCCGACGCTTCCCTGGCCGAGGATGGTCTCGAGCTGATCGAAGGCGGGCACCGGCAGCGCTCCCGATTCGGCTGCCGCGGCCTGCGCGGCGGCCAGCGCGTCGGCGTAGCGGTCGCCGCCGACCCGCAGGTCGGCGCCGAGCGCGCGGATCGCGTCGATCTTCGCGCGGCTGGCGATGGCGGGTACGAATACCGTGGCCGGCACGCCGAGCCGGCCCGCCGCGTAGGCCACCGCGACGCCGTGATTACCCCCGGAGGCCGCGACCACCCCGGCGGGCGGGATCTCGCGCAGCAGCAGGTTGGCGAAGGCGCCGCGGGTCTTGAACGACCCGCCGCACTGCAACTGCTCCAGTTTCAGCACGACCTCGCGAGCGTCATCGCCGCGGCCCGGGCCGGCCGGCCCGGGCCCGGTGAGCGCTGACAGCGGGACCGTCAGGGTCGGGGTGCGCCGCAGGTGCGGCCCGATCTGCCGGTAGGTACCGCGGATCTCGGCCGCGAGGTCACCAGTCACCGCTCAGCAGCTCCTTCGCCGCGGCGATACGGGCCTCGTCGCGCTGGTAGAACACCCATTGCTTGATCTTGCCGCCGCGGATCAGCCCCGCCCGGCTGAGCACCTTCAGGTGCTCACCGCAGGTCGGCTGGCTGACCCCGAGCTTGTCCGCGATGAACAGCGAGCACACCCCGTCCCGCACCAGGTCACCGTCGCGCTGGGCCGGGAAGTGCGCCACCGGGTCGCGCAGCCACTCCAGGATCAGCAGCCGCTTGGCGCTGGCCAGCGCCTTGACCAGTTCCAGGTCGAGCGGCAGGTCGGCATTCGCCACACAGTCATTATGCAAATTAGCTAATTACCTGTCAATCTCAAACTGACTGCCGCAGGTCAGTACATTCGCGACAAAGTTTCCGCTAAGTTACGTTTCATGGCTGGCTCCTTCGTGACCGTCGGCTCCGGTGACCACCACGTCATCGCGCTGCACGGCTGGTTCGGCTCCGCCCTCGGCTGGGGTCACCTGGCCGACTACCTCAACCCCGCCCAGTTCTGCTACGTCTTCCCCGACCTGCGCGGCTACGGTTCCCGCAAGGACGAGCCAGGCGAGTTCACCATGGCCGAGGCCGCCGCCGACACGATCGCGCTGGCGGACGAGCTCGGCTGGGACCGGTTCAGCGTGGTCGGCCACTCGATGAGCGGGGTGGCGGTCCAGCACCTGCTCGACCAGGCGCCGCACCGGGTCCGCCGGCTGGTCGGGGTCTGCCCGGTGCCGGCCACCGGGCTGCCGCTGGGGGAGTCGGAGTGGTCGCTGCTCCGCTCGGCCGCCGCCAGCCCGGCCAGCCGCGCGATGATCGTCAACAACGCGTCCGGCAGCCGGCTCACCCCGGCGTTCGTCGACCGGATCGTCCGCCACTCGCTGGACCAGGCCGATGAGCAGGCGTTCGCCCGCTACCTGCCGTCCTGGGCGCGGGCCGACATCCTCGGCCGGGTCAAGGGCAACGAGGTGCCGGTCAAGGTGATCACCGGCGAGTACGACCCCACCCAGCCCGCCGAGTTCATGGAGCAGGCCTGGCTGCAGGTCTACCCGAACTCCGAGCTGGAGGTGCTCCGCGGCACCGGCCATTATCCGATGTTCGAGACGCCGCCGGCGCTGGCCATGTCGATCGAGGAGTTCCTGGCCCGGGGTTAGCCAGGGCTTTAGCCCGAACGGGAGCGGCTGACCCTCCGCCGCCCCCGCCACGCCCGCAC
>Ga0265338_10002758_pt1 | contig 25762 bp, 21 predicted proteins | sample 42126metaG_FD_193579 | JGI IMG/M metagenome (GOLD analysis project Ga0265338, IMG submission 193579) | Rhizosphere microbial communities from Carex aquatilis grown in University of Washington, Seatle, WA, United States - 4-21-26 metaG | ecosystem: Host-associated > Plants > Roots > Rhizosphere...
AGACCTTCGGGCAGAGAGCCGATTTCTTCCTTCAGCACCGATGTTCTCACCTTTGCGATAAGGCTCGCCTCCGGATCTTGCCACGTCTGATCGGATACCACTTGTTCCAATTCCTCCTAGGATACCGGTTGCGTTCTGCCACGACTCTCCAACATCCTCAAACAGCGGTTCCGAACGATCTGGAAGAGCCAAGCCCGCGCATTCTCACCTTTGAACTGGGGAAACGAGTTGTACGCGCTAAGCACCGCATCCTGGACGGCGTCCTCCGCGTCGGCCCGGTTTCCCAGATACCATTGGGCTACGTTATAGGCGCCATCAAGATGACGCATCACTTGGTAGTCAAAGGCGGACATGGGTTGTTAGGTGTTAGGTGTTAGGTGTTGGGTGTTGGGTGTTGGGTGTTGGGTGTTGGGTGTTGAGTGTTGAGTGTTGAGTGTTGAGTGTTGAGTGTTGGGTGTTGGGTGTTGGGTGTTGAGTGTTGGGTGTTTGGTGTTGGGTGTTAGGTGTTGGGTGTTAGGTGTTGGGTGTTGGGTGTTGAGTGTTGAGTGTTTGGTTTTTGGAGGGAGAAGTTGGACAAATCGGACTCGTATGACGCGTCCGACCTTCAATTCCCGAGAAGCAAAGCAGAAATGGTCTAGCAGTAAACAACCTCCCAACACTTAAAACCAAGCACCTAACACTCAACACTCGACACCCAACACTCAACGCTCTACACTCAACACTCAACGCTCAACGCTCTACACTCAACACGCTACCCTCCTCCCACCACGATCTTCCCCATCATCTTCGGATGGATCGAGCAGTAGTAGCCGTAGGTTCCTGGTCTTTTGAAAGTGTATGCGAACTTGTCCCCCGTATCCAGGGCTTTCGAATGGAAGAGCCCAAGGTTTTCTACTACGGTGTGGGGCATGTCGTCTTGATTTGTCCAAGTCACCTGGCTTCCCGTTTTCACCGAAAGCACCGCAGGGGTGAAGGTGAAGTTGTCTATGTTAACGGTAGCGCCTTCCCCGCTCTCGACCGCAAGATTCGAGTCAACAATGGCCAAGTGACTGTCGTGTTCAACGTATTGTACAGACGTCAAACCCAATAGCTTGCGCAAATCCTCGGCCGGGACGGTCATCGGGCCAGGCCCCTTGGCTTGGCCTGGCTGGGGCTGTGGAAAGGCGGTGCTGCAAGCAGTGTGGAACGTCATGTTCCCCTCGATTTTCTGGACGTTCTGATGGATGTGGCCGTTCAGCACGGTCACCGACCCGAACCGCTTGAGCGCTTCCAGAGCTTGGGCGCCGTCGTCGGTTCCCCAGCCCCATTCCGGGTAGACACTCCAAAGTGGAACGTGGGCAAATACTACGATCGGAGTGCTGGACGACAGCCCCTGCACGTCCTTCTTGAGCCACGCGATTTGGTCTACGCCGAGCTGGCCGAGCCCGCCTGGCTTGAGATTTAGCACGTTCACGAGGGCGATGAAATGCACGCCCGCGTGATCGAAACTGTACCAACCATCGCCAAGCGTATTCTTGGCATAGCGCTCGCGGTAGTTCTTGCCATTATCGACCAGCACGTCGTGCTCCCCAGGCACGAAGAAGCGCTGTCCAACGCGAACATCCTTGAGAAGTTGGTCGAGCGCGTCAAACTCGTCGTCCTTCGACAGGTGGGATAAGTCGCCTGTATGGATGAGGAGATCGGGCTTTGCGTTGGCCCCGTTGATTCTGGCGACCGCGGCCTGTAGCGTGCCGAGAACGTCCTTGTTCGCGTCCTTGCTGAAGCCAATGTGGCTGTCGCTGATCTGAACGAAGCTGAACGAGCCTGCTGCTATCGCCTTGGCCGCTTCTTCGGCCGTTGCCGGGTTGCATAGGTTGAAAGAGCGGGGGATTCCGCCGGAGATAGTGAAGATAAGCCCGGTCCCGGCCCAGGCCATGCACTTGAGGAAACCGCGGCGGTCGATGTCGTCTGTGAACTCCATGGTTAGGAGATACATGGGGGTGGAGTTTTATTCCCGATTGTTCCCAGAGTAGAGGGGTAGAGGCGTTTCGGGGGTCCGAGCCTTGGCCAACCTCGACCGAGCTTTGCGTTCGTGGCGCTTAGCACGAAACACTCTTGATTCCTAAACCGAGAAACAATTGCCCGGCAATCCGATATCGAGCGCCTCTACCCTCAACCCTATACCCTACTACCCTTCTTAGAACCCAGTGCCTGAAGACCCCGCCGAGATCACCACCGGCCTCTCTCGAGCCCCGTAACCCGTATACAACGAGCGCTCGTGGCGTACCTGGGCCAGCAGGGCCGCATCGGCCATAGGTGTCCGGGCTCTAAATTGGAAGGCCTCGGCGAAAACGGGCCACATCGGCTCGATCTTGTGAGACAGGTCGAAGACCATTACCCCTTGAGTCGAAGCGCATGCAGCTTGCAGCACGTCCTGTAAACCCCGAGGGTTGCCGGCGAAGCTTTCCAGCGAGATTCCCGCCACCGTCCAGCATTGGTCGTCGGCGACCCGATTAGAAAGCTGCCCCGCGGCCTCCACCGTTTGACCCACCGGCTTCCCCTCCTCCATGGCGCGGTAAATGGTCGGCTCGGTGTAGTAGCAGCCGGTAATAAGGAAGTCGAGCATGCTCGCAAAACCGGTTTTCTCGTAGGCAGGAGTCAGAAACTGGAACCCCGCCTCCAGCGAACTGGAACCGTAGTTGCTTCCGAACTCCGGGTATTCGCCATACCAAGAGCCCGCGTAGATGCCAAACAGGGCGCTCTTGCGGGTCGACTTCACCGCTTCCCTTGCCCGGGCTACCCAATTGCGCATCTGAAGGGCGCGCCAGAGCATCCAGGCGTCGTAGAACTTGCCAGGTTTGATCCCTTTGTGTAGGGTGCTGGAGAACGTGTATTTGAACACGTCGTCCGGCCAGTTCAACTTCTGGCCGACGTACTTCTCGAAGAGCGATTGCGACATGGGCGAAAAGTCCGCGTCCATTCCCGCGAAGCGGAGTCTGTCGTCAAAGAGTAGGCCGTCAACTTGATAGTTCGCGATCACCTCGCGGACGATATTCAACAGCCGATCCTGAACTGCGGTTAGGTTCGGGTCCATCATGAGCGGATATTGATCGGGATAATCGGCGGCGCGTAAAAACCGGGCTTGGGAGTCGACGGTAATTTGCGTGCCAACTGGAACCTTGGCCAGCCGGTCTCCATCGAGGTCGGCGCCGGACCCCTTCAGGCTCGCCACGCTGCTGGTAGGCGCGGCGAGTATCGCATCTCCCGCCTTGTAACCGGCAAACCCGCCCTTCGGCGAGACCGATTGCACCACCCCGGTTGGGGATAGAACGACAACCACAGTTCCTGGAACCATGTTTCTCAGCCCCCGCGGATCCGTAAAGAAGTGCACGCTCACGTCGCGAGCGGCCGAGCCGGTAGGAGGACGTCCGAGGCTAAAGGTCTCGCCCGTGCTGGTCCTCAGGAGAGGAATGGCGTCATAGACCACGCTCTGTAGGTCTTTTTCCTTGAAGCCGGGACCCGTCTTCATGAGGTTGTGGCCCTCGCTGAAAGCGTTGAGGCTAACGAGCAACATTAGGCCGTTGCGATGAGCCTCGCGCGCCATGACGGGCAGCGGGTCAAAATCTTTCGGCAGCGTTTGGCCTCGCCACGACTCAATCTTGGGAGCGAACATGCTCTTGTAGAGGACCTGCCCTGAGATTGGCTTGATATCAAAAACGATGGTGTTGAACCCGGTTTCGGCAAGCTGTTTGGTAAGGGCCGCGATCTTGTCTTCGGAGTTCACGCGGTCAAGGTTGGCGGTGCCGTCGATCCACATGATACGCGCCTGTAGATTGTGCGCCCGGGCCCACTGCTGAGCTAAGCCCTGGCCATCGCTATAGTCGTCCATCATGAGCCCTGAAATAGAAGTGAGGGGCGCCTCATATTGGTAACGCTCTTCTGGTGGTTTGATTTGGAGTGGGGTTTGGGCGGCGATCAGCAGGGCGAGTGCAAGCATTGAGTTATTTTGGCCGATGGCCACGGTAAGTGGTAAGGGCAGGTAAAGGTGGGTTCGGCCGGCCGGGTCGGACAAGTCAGACAGATCCGGAACCCAATGTCATTCCCCGAAAAGTCATAATCGCCTCATGCGCGAGATACTTCTTGGTTCGGGTGCGCCTGAAGTTCCCGCCAGAATCGAAGAAGCGGCACGCGAACTGAACCTTACGGGGAAACGACTGACGATGGCCAAATATCCCGGGTGCATCCATTGGCATTATCATAGGCCAGGCGTGCGCGGCACGCTCGAGATTACTTGCTGGCCGAAAGGAGACAGGACGTGGATTTCGGTTCACGAAAACAGGATGGGAGATTGGATCGAAGAGGCGATTGCCGGATTCCAGAAGAAGGTTGTAACTGAGTGAACGGGACTTCCCCACTTCCCCACTCGCCTTCCCGCTACCCTCCGTTTGAATCTTCTAGCTGCATCCCTTCGTGATCCATTGCCATGCGGATATCGAGATGAGTTTCCATTCCGCCCAAATCGCTTCGAGAGGCGGCGTGAGCGAACTGCAGAGCCTGCTTGGCGCGTTGCTCGCCGTTAGGCCCCGCCTTGTCACCAACCACGACCAAGTCTTGGTAAATGGCGAACCAGGCCTCGGCCAGGAAATCGTCGTCCGGCGTGACCGTTTGGGGTAGCGAGTAATGGTAAAAATCGGCAATGGCAGCCAACTCGTAGGCAAGCCCCTTTTCGCGTTCGGGTTCGGTGGGAACTTCGCTTTTGCGACGCCTGGCGGTCAGGTAGGGAACGATTTCGCCGCGATAGCGATCGTGATGGGAGTAGTAGTCGCCACGCAACTTGTCCGAGAGCCGCATGTAATCAAAGTATTTCAGGTCTCCAGCTTGGCTCCAGTTGAACCAATCGGGAATCAGGCCACACCCTGGGCCGGTCACTAAGCTCGTGAAGTGGCTCTTGAACGACAAGTCCTTGCTTGTCAGAGACAGCACGAAATGCACCGGCCACTTCAGTTGGGAAGGGGCGATTCTCTCCGCAATTACGACGTAAAACGGATCGAACCGGCCGTCATCGTTTGGTTGTAGCTTGATTGGAATCGCGTTATAGACCGCGTTATCGGAAGCGGTAACGGTAGCGACGGGCCAGTCAGGCAGTCCTTCTACCAAAAAGAAGACGGTTCCGGAATCGTTCGCCACTGCCGCCCTTAAAACCGCCGCTCGGCCTGGGGCTATGTTTATCGTCTGCAGGTCGGTGGCGTAAAGATCGTCCCTCACATAGGGTTGGGTCAGGTCTGTCGTCTTCGTGTCCGCCTTGCGGGGATCTTCAACGTCTTCATCGCCATAGTGGAACTCTGAGAATTCCGACGGCGCCCAGCCTGCTTCTCCCAGCCGATCGAGGGCGACGCTTATCGGCCTCAGGTTTCGATCAACCTCGACGGTGTATCGTGCCGGCCCCCGATTGAGGAGGTAGCGCTCGTGGTCGCCGACGTCGGGCAGCCGCCTGAGCAACCTCTGGCCATGCTGCCAGGGATCGGATTCGACGATGGCGGACACCAGCCTCTTGAGGTAGTCGGTCGAGCCGCTCCAAGAGTTCTGCCGGTACTCAACGTTGGCCGCCGACTCGAACGTCGTGTAAGTTTCACCGATTTTGGTGAAAACAACTTTGCCGCCCCACAGCGATAGCTGCCAGTTCGAACCCTGATGAACCTCGGTCCGCAGCGGCGCAGTTTTGCCGCCAGGCGAAATGGCTACCGTGTCGACGTCATAGTCGGGCAATTTGTCAAACGCGTTCAGAAGCGCCCGCTGTTCACGCAGCAGTAGCGTGCGCTGCCCGAATATCAAGAACACCGCCGAGATCGCCAGGACCGTCAGGCAGGCGCTCACCAGCACGGCTACGCGCGTGCGTAATCCGGCGCGCCTGGCTAGCCATTCTTCGTGGCTTATGTATTCGGGGGCATTAGTAGGCTTTTGCAAACACGACTCTACGCTGACTGGGTTTACCTGTCTTGACGCATTTCCCTGGCGATTCGTCACCGGGATCGAATGGATTCAGCGGAATGCAGCGAATCGTCGCCTTAGTTTCCTTCGAAATGGCCTCTTCGGTAGCAGGGTCGCCGTCCCAATGAGCGAGGACAAAGCCTGCGCCTCCCTCCCCTTCGAAGACCTTTGTGAACTCCTCCCAAGTATCGACCCGCTTCATATTGGCGTTGCGCAATTCAAGAGCGCTCTTGAACATTCGGTCTTGCATGGCGGAGAGTTCGGCCTCCACCATTGCCGCCACTTCGCCTAACGCCACCGTAGATTTCTCGCTCGTATCCCGGCGTGCGAGAATGCACGAGTTTGATTCTAGGTCTCGTGGGCCAAGTTCGATGCGCAAGCAGGCGCCCTTCAACTCCCAATCGTTGTATTTGAAACCAGGGCTCTCTCTCTCCCGTTTGTCCACCTTGACTCGAATCTTGGCTTCGCGCCAGAGCCGGCCCTTGATATCGGCGGCAATGGCATCGGCAACAGGGTAAGTCTTCGCTCGGGTTTCCTCGTCCTTACCCATGGGGATGAGGACGACCTGAGTCGGGGCAAGGCGAGGTGGAGCGGAGAGCCCCTTGTCATCGCTGTGGGCCATGATGAGCGTGCCCACGAGGCGCGTGGACACTCCCCAACTGGTGGCGTACACATATTCCAGTTCCCCTTCAGGAGACTGGAAAGTGACGTCGAACGCCTTTGCGAAGTTCTGGCCAAGGTGGTGCGAGGTCCCCGCCTGGATCGCGCGAAGATCCTGAGTCATCGCTTCGATGCAGTAGGTGTGGTCCGCGCCCGCGAACTTCTCGCTCTCGGTTTTGATCCCTTTGATGACGGGTACGGCCATCCACTCCTCCGAAAAACGGGCGTAGATGTCAAGAATGGTGCGCGCCTCCGCCTCCGCCTCGTCGTAGGTGGCGTGAGCGGTGTGGCCCTCCTGCCAGAGGAATTCGAGCGTCCGCAGGAACAGTTTCGTGCGCAACTCCCAACGAACGACGTTCGCCCACTGGTTAATGAGCAGGGGCAGGTCGCGGTAGCTCTGAATCCACTTCTTGTAGCAGTGCCAAATGACGGTTTCGCTGGTGGGCCTTACGTAAAGAGGTTCCTCCAGTTCCTTGCCGCCGCCATGAGTCACTACGGCGCATTGAGGAGCGAAGCCTTCGACGTGCTCGGCCTCCTTCTTCATGAAGCTTTCGGGGATGAACAGAGGAAAGTAGGCGTTGACGTGGCCGGTGTCCTTGAACATGCCGTCGAGCGCGCCCTGCATGAGTTCCCAAATCGCATATCCGTTCGGCTTGATGACCATGCAGCCGCGAACCGGCGCGTAGTCTGCGAGGTCTGCCCGAAGAACCAATTCGTTGTACCAATCGCTGTAATTCTCTTCCCTGGAAGTTATCCCTTGCTTATTCACAGAGGAAAGTATACGGTGTGACTCCAGATTTTGGGACCCATGGCGCTCTACGGGTAGACCAGCACTATAACCTCACCCGTCACCTTGTAGCCTTCACATTTGCCACAGCGGCGTCAAGCCGCCGCAATACAAAGCGCTGTCAAGCCAGCGCACTCCAAACTGGGCTCGCTGCTTCAAAAGCCGTAGTCGTCGTCGAAAGCGCCAACCGGGATGTTCTTAGGCATTGCGGCGACCTTGGTTTGCTTGGGCATGAGCTTGTCGAGTTCGGCGCGGCCAAGAAGTTTCCCTCCAAGAATTACGCAATCCACTTTTCTCGCGTTGTCGATGTTCTGGAGCGGGTCGGCGTCGAGGAGGACCAGGTCGGCTACCTTGCCCTTTTCGATTGTGCCGAATTCCTTTTGGGTTCCAAAGTAGATGGCAGGGTTGACGGTGGCTATCTTCAGCACGTCGATCGGCTTGATTCCCGCCTTCACGAACCACGCCAGTTCGTCGTGGAGGCTGAAGCCTGGGAAGCAATACGGGTTCATCACGTCGGTCCCGGCAAGGAGCGGTACGTGGGCTTTGAACATGTCGTGCACCAGTTGCAGGTCTTTTTGAAAGAGTTGGTCTTCGAGGGCAAGGTCTTCTGGGGTCCAATCTTTGAAGCGCTTCTTCAAACCCGGGCCGATAAACTTCATCCACATGGGCAGATAGGGGTAGTAGGCGTCCGCTTCGGGGTGCTCGGTTTGGGGGTGGGAGAACGAATAGAGAACGGTAAGGGTGGGGCACTGCCAGTTGCCATTCTTGCGGAGCTTCGCAAAGAGGTCGCTTGCCCGCTTTGGGTCGTAGGTTGCCAGTACCGCCTTCAGCGCGTTATGAAACGCATCGCTGGGCACACCAAACGGAAAGGAGTAGGCGATGATTTTTGGATTGCTGGAGCAGCCGCGCATTATGCCGTAAAGGTGCTCAAAGCTCTTTTGGCCGGCGTCTGAGGCTTCGGCCGCGGTGACGCTTTCGGGCACGTGGCCGCAGAAGACGACGCCCTTCTTCCGGCATTCGTCCGCGATCGCCAAGTAGCCATCGCGGGGCAGGAGCGAGTAAACCTTGACGAAATCCGAGCCTTGGCCGATAGCAGTGGCAACCGCCTCGCGGCCCTGCTTTTCGTCGGCCACCGCGATCGAACCGGGCCAAATCGGCTTCGGGCCGTCCACGATCTTCCCCGCCGCCACGATGTGGGGTCCGACGACGGTTCCAGCCTTAATGGCGTCCCTGATCTTGAAGGTTGCGGGACTGGGGTCGAACATGTCGCGGATGCCGGTGACCCCGTTTGCCAGATAGATACCAAGAAAGCCTGGCACGGCCGTTCCGTGCACGTGCATGTCCCAGAGGCCGGGGATAAGAAACTTGCCATGGGCGTCTAGGGTTGTTGCGCCATTCGCTTGCAGGTTCTTGCCTATGGCTTTGATGCGGCCGTCGACGATGAGGACGTCGAGGTCGTTCCGGGCACGGTCGCCGACGCAGTCGATGACGTTGGCGTGTTGGATGAGGAGGCTAGGGGGCTGGGTAGAGGGTAGGGGGTAGAGGCGATTTGGCGGAAAGGCCGGTTGAAGCGTAAGGGCCAGACCGATTGAAAGGGCGAACATATTGACCAATTGTGCTCTAGTTTGGCCTTTGAGAGGTAGGCGAGAGCGTGAATTGGCCTATTTCGGGGAGCGGTCCTGGGCACTCCCATATTCAGGATAGCGTCATCTACGGCCCTTCCGGCCCCTTGAGGGGGGTGCCGCGCCTACTTATCTGCGTGTGCCCGGGAGTTCACCCACCCCTGGCCCCTCACTCAAGGGCGGGGAAGATTGGGAGCGTCCACATTAGCGTTGTCCTCTGCACGCTTTCCATCCGGCTCAGACCGGCGCTGTTTGGCCGATGACCTCGACCATGTACTCCTTGGTGCTGGCTTTGCCGCCTAGGTCGACGGTTAGGCACTTGCCGTCCGAGCAGACTCGCAGAACCGACGACAGGATGCGGTCGGCTTGTTCGTGGCGGCCGAGATGGCGAAGCATCATGACCGAGCTCAGCAGGAGGGCGGTGGGGTTCGCTACGCCTTTACCGGCGATGTCGGGGGCGGAGCCGTGAACGGCTTCGAACACGGCGCAGTTTGTACCGATGTTGGCGCCGGGGGCGAGCCCTAAGCCGCCGACAAGGCCCGCGCACAGGTCGCTCACGATGTCGCCGTAGAGGTTTTCGGTCACGAGCACGTCGAATCGCTCCGGGTGCAGAACGAGCTGCATGCAGCAGTTATCGACGATGATGTCGTCAGCCTGGATGTCGGGGTACTTCAAGGCAGCTTTGTGGAACTCCTCGAGGAACATTCCATCGGTCAGCTTCATGATGTTGGCCTTGTGAACCGCGGTAACGCGGGAGCGCTTCTGCTCGCGCGCCATTTCGAAGGCGTACTCGATGAGCCTTTTCGAACCCGGCCGGGTGATCACTTTAATCGCTTGAGCAATATCGTCGTTGATTTTGAACTCGATGCCGGAGTACAGGTCTTCGGTGTTCTCGCGAACGATGATGAGGTCCACTTCATGCTCGGAAAATGGGCCTTGAACGCCGGGAAGGGTCTTCGCGGGGCGGACGTTTGCGAAGAGGTCGAGCGAGCGCCGAAGGGTTACGTTCGCACTGGAGTGGCCTTTTCCGCTTGGCGTCGTCGTCGGCCCCTTGAGGGCGATTCCGATTTCCCGCACCGCCTCGATGGTCTCCATCGGCATGGCGGGCAGTCCCTTCTCGATAGCGGACATGCCGCCTTGGAGCGTTATCCACTCTGCCTCCAGGCCCGTGGCCTCGAGTATGGCAATGGTTGCGTTCATGATCTCCGGGCCTATGCCGTCGCCCGGAATTACGCCAATTCTTGTCTTAGACATCTACGTTCAAATTACCCCGGAGGGTAGAGGGTAGAGGGTTGAGGGTAGGGGCAGTTCTATGCCGTCCGCAATTTGATTCCCTGTTAAGAAACCGAAAATCCCTCGCACAAAGAACGCGAAGCCGCGAATGTAGGTTGACGACAAACTCAGTGTCTCAGTCTGATTTTAGAAATAGTGCAGGCCCCTCCGAACAGCGCCTCTACCCTCTACCCACTCCCTATTGCCCCGCGCCCGGAACCTCTCCTCTCGGCCTCCGTGACACATTGCCCGAATACACTTCGCCCCCGTTCCCGGCGCGACCTAAACTTATTCCACATTCCTCCGAAGATTTCACATAAGGAATTAATAAATGGGCAAATTTGCCTGGTCCGAGGAGTATCGAAAGTGTCATTGAGCATCAACACGAACCTCTCCGCATTGATGGCTCTGAACAATCTGGAGTCTACAGACGTCCAGTTGCAGGGCAGCACCGAGCGGTTGAGCACCGGGTTGCAGATCAACAACGGGTCGGATAACCCGGCCGGATTGATCATTAGCCAGGGTATGCAATCTGAGTTGCAGGGCATCACCCAAGCGATTCAGAACACCCAGAACGCCAATAATATGGCGAAAACGGCGGACGGCGCTTTGAGCGAAGTCGGCACGCTCCTCCTATCACTGCGAGGCTTGGCGGTCAATGCGGCGAACTCCGCCGTCATGAGCTCGGCGGCCGTTCAGGCGGACCAGACTCAGGTTCAGTCGATCCTTCAGTCGATCGACCAAATCGCCAAAGAGACGACTTTTGACGGCAAGCAGTTGCTTGACGGCACGGCTGGCACGCTTGCCAACATCACCGATGGCACCGACATTTCCGGCATGAGCCTCAGCGGCGCCTTCGGACCGGGCTCGGTCATGAACGGCCCGATCACGATTTCCAAGGTTCAGGCAGCGACGGACGCGATCGTCACGCTCGGGCAGAGCTTTGCATCGGCTGCGGCGATCATCACCACACCGGGCACCATCGTCGTCAACGGCTATTCCATCTCCACAAGCGGAACAGACAGTGTGCAGTCCCTCGTCCAGAAGATCAACTCGGCTTCGAGTGAAACGGGCGTCTCGGCCCAGCTCAACGGCGCAGGGCCGGTCAACATCGTTCTCACCGCCAACAACTTTGGGTCGCAAAACGGGATAACCTATTTCGATGCCAACAAAGTGTTGGACACAAAAACCAGCGAACAAGCAACGGGAACCAACGCCGTCTTTAACGTCTCGGCCACGACGTCGGCGGGAATCCAAACCGTAACGTTTACCGGAGGCATGAACGGATCGGCCACCGGTTTGATGCTAAGCGACACGGCGGGAAACACGATTTCGCTCACTCAAACGGGAAATGCCGCGATCACCACCCTACCCGTCGCGGTGGGCCAGGTCACCACGGGCGCCGTACAGTTTCAAATCGGCCCAGACAGCGGTCAATCGGTAGATTTCTCGCTACCCAGCATATTTACCCAGAACTTGGGAACGGGAGTAGTGCCAGGCCAATCGCTGGCCGGTATCGATTTGACGACCACGCAAGGCGCCAACAACGCAATGTCCATCATCGAGGCGGCAACTCAGCAGGTCGCGACGATACGAGGACAAATCGGGTCCTTCCAGTCGAACATTTTGCAGGCTGGCCAGAGCTATCTACAGATCGCGAACGAGAACCTCACCGCTTCGGAAAGCAGCATCACCGACACCAACGTGGCCAGCGAGATGACCACGTACACCGGGCTGCAGATTCTTCAGCAGAGCGGTATCGCGGTCTTGGCTCAAGCCAACGCGGAGCCGAAAGCTATCTTGACGCTGCTACAGAACGGGTAGGTCCATTGGCTGAGGGGAAGCGTGAGAGGTGATGGGCTCACAAGTGAAAGGTGATAAGTAAAAGGTGAAAGGACGGAATCGATCCTGCGCCACTTTTCACCTTTCACTTTTCCACCTTTACCTTTCCCCTACCCTTCACCCAACAGGCTCAGCGCGCCTTCAAGCGTTAATTGAGGGACGAAGTGGTGAATGGCCGGCGTTTGGCCCATGAACAGATGCGCCAGGCCACCCGTGCCCAAGACGGTGGCAGGCAGCGGGAGTTCCTTTTGAATTTTTGCGATGAGTCCTTCCACTGCGGCGACATGGCCCAGAACGACGCCGGACTGTACCGCCGCTGTGGTCGATTGGCCTATGGCGCTTTGGGGGGCCGTCGCCTCAACCTCCGAGAGCTTGCTCGTTCTTTGGGCTAGGCTCGCTATTTGTAGCTTCACCCCTGGCAAGATGGCGCCTCCCAGAAAGCCTTCTTCCGAGCAGACGTCGAGGGTCGTTGCAGTTCCGAAATCGACAACGATCAGCGGCGCAGGATATTGCTTTAGCGCACCTAGGACGTTCGCGAGCCGGTCCGCGCCTACCGAGTCTTGAGGCTCATAGAAGATCTTTAGCGAGGGAATAAGGCCAGCATGGAGGAAGACGGGTTCTTTACCGTTCACGAGGGAGGAGAGATCTGTGATCAGTTGCTCGTTTTCTGGGACTACGGAAACGCAGGCGACGCGCTCGACTTGCAAGGGGATTCCCGCCTTGCTGAGGTTATCTCCAAGCCATTGCGCGATTTGAGACGCATCTCCAGGTGGGTGGGTGGGCCGACGCCAGACTCCGAGCCACTCATGGCCGTTGCTGAAGCCGAACTTGGTGTCGCTATTGCCTACGTCAATCGCCAAGAGCATGGGTTAGGTCGACCCTCCCGTACACGGCGCCGCCCAACTCCGATTCCATGGCCGCTATGATGGCGTTTGCAGCTTCGTCCCGCAGACCATACTCGTCGGCTTCGACCATCACCCGAATCATGGGCTGGGTGCCGCTGGGCCTAACTACTACGCGGCCATGGCCATCCAAGCTTATACTTGCCTGCTCCAAGGCGGCGCAAACGGCTGGGCCTTGATCCCATCCTTGGCGCTTTTCAACGCTTACGTTCACCAGCAATTGGGGCCATGATTCGTAGTCTCCGTAGAACGCCGATGCCGGCCGTCCCTCGCGCTTGAGAGTCCGCAACAGCTCGATCATCGTGACGAGACCGTCGCCGGTTGGCCCGTGCTGGGGGAAGATGATGTGGCCGCTTTGCTCGCCGCCGATTCTGGCGCCGGTGGCTCGGATGCGCTCGGCCACGTATTTGTCTCCGACCGGCGCACGCTCCAAGGTGATGCTGTTGTTCGACAAGAACTGTTCGAAGCCGCCGTTGCTCATCACCGTTCCGACTACGATTGGCGGGGTAAGTTGGCCCTGCTTTTGCCAGTGAACGCTCCAAATACCGATGGTGCGGTCTCCGTTGATAAGCCTTCCCTGCTCGTCGGAAAACACAGCCCGGTCCGCGTCCCCATCGAAAGCCACGCCGACGTCGGCACAGCACTTCACGGTGAATTCTTGGATGGTTTCAGGTTTGGTCGCGCCGCCTTCGGCGTTAATGTTTAGACCATCGGGTTTGACCCCGATTGGGAGAACGGTTGCGCCCAGACGGCGAAGAACCTCAGGCCCAAGCTCATATGCCGCCCCATGTGCTGCGTCGACGGCGACGCGCATACCGTCCAAGCGCTCCGGCAAGAGCCCGACAAGGTAGTTCAAATAGCCTTCGATGGCATTTCGGTCGTGGACGCTGTCGCCGATCGCCGCGCCGGTGAGCCGGTTGGGAATCGGCTGCTCGAGTAGGGCCTCGATCTCGGCCTCGGTTTCGTCGGGAAGCTTGCTTCCTTCATGGCCCACGAACTTGATGCCGTTATCTGGGGCCGGGTTGTGGCTTGCGGAAATGATTCCGCCGAGGGAAAAATCGCCCGTTCTGGCGACGTAGGAGACGGTCGGCGTTGGAACGACGCCGAGTGACACCACGCTGACGCCAACCGAGCAAAAGCCCGCGGCCAACGCGTTCTCCAACATAGGTCCGCTCCGCCTGGTATCACGGCCCAAGACAACATGCGGTGTGTGCCCCGTCTGCAGCAGCCACCTGCCGGCAGCCTGGCCCAGCGCGAGCGCAAACTCGGGCGTCAGCTTGGCGTTGGCCACGCCGCGGATTCCATCGGTGCCGAAATGTTTGCGGCTCAAGGCTTTTTCGACACCCGCACACGCGCCGGTCGAATGACTTTGTCCGCCATCCGGTAGCCGGGTTCGATTTCGCCGGTGACGGTTCCCTCTGGGTGTTCTCCCGATTCGTCGGTGGCGATCGCTTCGTGAAGGTCCGGGTCGAACGCCTCGCCGTGAGCGGCGATTCGCACCACGTTTCTGCGCTCCAGCGCTGATCGAAGTTGGCGGTCGACTGCCCTTACGCCTTCGACTACGGATTCGGTAGAGGCGCCTTGCTCAGCGGCAAGGATTGCCCGCTCGAAGTTGTCTAGCACGGGGAGCAGGTCTCGCACGAGGTCCTCGGTCGCGAACTGCCTCGTCTGTTGGGCTTCCTGCTGGAACCGCTTTCGCATGTTTTGCATGTCGGCCATGGTTCGCAGAAGCTGATTCTGAAGCTCTTGATACTCCGCCCTAAGCTGTTCGATTTCGCTTACCGCGGGCTCGGGGCTTAGGATTTCCGCGGCGGCTTCAGGTGTTTGCTCGGCCGTTTCGGCATTGGGTGGTTCGGTCGTGTTGTGACGCGCTTTCAAGATAGCGATGTCTCCTGTGGGTGAAAACTAATTTTACCTTGGCGCTGGCGGCGGGTGACCCGTCGGCAAGCACGGCGTCGATTTGACCAGCGCAGTGATTAGGATTTGGGAGTTAGCGCGGACCCTTCAGCCCTACCGTAGATGGGGCTTCATTTCTTACCCAGAGCGACGCTCATCTGCCTCGCTTCGCTCGGCGGATTCACTTGAATTCTTGCACACCTCCGGCGTGCCGGAAATTGGTTTGATGGCGATCCCGGGGTGACCGCTTTCCGCCTCGCCTTCGGCTCTGGCGGATACGCTCGACCCCGGGCAACATCGTTCACGCCTTCGGCGTGCTGTTTAGTTTTGAACATGAACGGCGCCGGGGTCGAATGTTATGGGCGAGAAATCGAAGGCTTCAGGTCCAGTGGCAGGCTTGATGCCAGTTGGCAGCGGCTTTCCGAAAGTATGGAAACTAACGAAAGTTGAGCGTTCTGACACCTGTAAACCCCAATTTCCACCTTTCACCTTTCACCTTTCACCTTCACTCGCCTAGCGTTCCGACACCTTGTAAGGTCCCAAAATTCCACCGCTTCAATTCCCACCTCTCACCTCACGCCAACCCTATATCTGAATCCAGCTCTTCGGAATCAGGTCCCGCGTGTCGTAGGTTGGGTCGTTGAACCATTTTCTTGGGGCGTACACAACCTTTCCCTTGCGCTCCGAGAGCCAGGCGCCCCACCAACTGAACGTGCTGTTGGCGATGATGAAGTGCTTGCAAAGCCTCATCAACCTCAAATCCTCGTAGTTGGTTTCCGCGTCGTTCTGTGTGACGTAAACGACGTCGTAGGGCAAAGCCAGGTTGTCCTTGACCCATTGGGGATCGTCGGAGAAGATGTAGAAGCGTGCGTCTGGCGCAGCTTGGTGCAAGCCGGTTGCGGCGGCCTTGTAATAATCGAGAGGCTGGGAAACGTGAAAGGCGTTGCCCACATAATCGCCACGCCGAACGTGGACTGCGACTGGGTTGGGCGCCTCGCTTATTTCAGAAAGCATGGCCTCGTTGGTCGAGCTCGGCGGCGTCGAGACCTCGAACTCGGCCCGAATTAACGGCGCGACGTCGTCAAAATACTTTTCCGAGCCCCAATAGCCCTTCAAATACACGGGAGGAACTTTCCATTTTAGGCGGGGCTCGTAAGTTGGCCGCCTTTCCCGAATGAGAGTCTTCTTCAAATAGAACGGCTTCCTTCTGGCCAAATCCTGGCACTCCTCAGGGCTGGCGATCTCAGCCCGGATGCTCAGGTGCTGCAGGCTGTATTTGTGAAGCTCGTAGGTTTCCAAATCGGACAGATCGAGCTTAAGCGGCGCCTTGCGCTTGTAAGCGAGCCGCCGCGCCGCGGCATATTGGAACATCTGGTTTCCCAGGCCGCCGATGATGTGGGCGACGACGACGTAGCTCAACGGCCCAGGCACTGAACCATCAGTGCTATGTCTTCGATGGTCAGCTCAGGATAGTTTCCGAAATAGAGCCCGCAGTCATGGATCTGGTCCGCGCCCTCCAATGGATAGGTTTGATTCACATACTTTGCATAGAACGGTTGCCGCTGAATGTTTCCCGCGATCACCGGGCGGTGCTCGATACCGGCTTCGCGCAAGCGCTCCGAAAGCCTCGCCCGTCCCTCTTGCGTCCGGCATATGACCGGCATTGAGAAGCTTGAAACGACGGATTGATGCCCGAAACTTAGCGGAATGAGGTCCGGGTTGGCCCCGACCGCGGCTTGGACTTGAAGGAAGTTCCGCTCCCTCGCCGCGATGCTCTGAGGAACGTATTTGAGTTGGTTGCGGCCCAGAAATCCGGTGATCTCGGTTGGCCTCAGGTTGAATCCTAGGTCGTAAAACGCGAAGCTCGCGTCGAGATCGGACCTCACGTTGTGCTTTGCCCTGATTTTTTCCTTGGCTGGCGCAGACAGGTTTCGGTCCCAGCCGTTGACACGGACCATGCGCAACATGTTGGCGAGGTCCTCATCGTCGGTGCACACCATTCCGCCTTCGATGGTGGTCATGTGATGGGCGATGTAAAAGGAAAAGGTAGCGGCGAGCCCAAAGTTACCCGCTTTGACGCCGTCAATCTCCGAGCCGAGCGATTCGCAGTTGTCCTCTATCAGTAAAATGCCGCGATCCTTGCAGAGAGCGCGAATTGTGGGGAGATCGCCAAGTAGCCCTAGCACGTTGGTGGCGAAGAAGGCGTCGATTTCCGTTTGGGCTAGGCGCTCCATGATTTGAGCGGGTTCCACGTTCAGTGAAGACACGTCGCAGTCGATCGGTACGGGCTGCATGCCGAGCTGGATAATGGGCATCACGTTGGTTGCCCACGTTACGGCGGTAAAGGCGATTTTGCTTCCATCTTGGAGGAGGCCAATGTTCCGGAGGGCTTGAAGCAGAGCCAAGTTGGCGCTGCTTCCGCTGTTGAACAAAATCGCGTGGGCGCGCCCCTGGAACCTGGCGAACTCCTCCTCGAAAGCAAAGCATTCACGGTCCATCGAGAAGCGGGGCGTCTGTATTACGAACTCAGACAGGGCCTTACGCGTCTCGTCTTCGCACGCGAAGGCGTTGCGCATGAGCGGAACCCGAAAATCAGCCATGATTCCCCTTCTCGTACAAGGCCACCATTTCCTTCACTCCCTCTTTCAAAGTGACATGCGGCGTCCAACCCAAAGCCCGCATGCCCGAGCTGTCCATCAGTTTTCTGGGCATACCGTCGGGCTTTGATGGATCCCAGTTGATTTCGCCCCTGTATCCGGCCGCCTCTGAAACCAAGTTGGCAAGCTCGCTGATCGAAATATCGTCCCCCGGCCCAACGTTGATCGCGTCAGAAGAATCGTACATGTCCATGAGCAAAACGATTGCAGAGGCGACGTCGGCGACGTGCATCAGCTCTCTTCTCGCGACTCCGGTGCCCCACATCGTCACGCTCGGCTCGTTGGCGTCTCTCGCCGTCACGAACTTCCGGACGAGGGCAGAGAGAACGTGGGAGTTCACGGGGTCGAAGTCGTCGTTCGGGCCGTAGAGGTTGCACGGCACGGCGGTGACGCAGTTCATGCCGTACTGGGCCGTATAGGTTTGCGCCAGCTTCATTCCGGCAATCTTGGCAATGGCGTAACCCTCGTTCGTCGGTTCGAGCGGGCCGGTCATAAGATCTTCCTCGCGCATGGGCTGGGGACAGTCGCGTGGATACATGCACGAGCTTGCGATAAACAATACTTTGGCCGCGCCGACCCGGCGCGAAGCCTCAAACACGTTGCAGGCCATGACGAGGTTATCGTAAAGGAACTCGCCCATATGGGTGCGATTGGCCTCGATTCCGCCCACTTTCGCCGCCGCGTGAACGACGATCTCCGGCCGGTTCTTCTCGAACCAGTCGAACGTTTGGACCTGATCTCTTAACTCCAACTCGCTGTGCGGCGCTAGCAGTAGGTTGCGGTATCCAGCCGAACGGAGCTTCTCCACGAGGGTAATGCCAACCATACCGGTGTGCCCAGACACGTAGATACGAGAATCAGGCTTTGGCATCGGTGAGGAAGCTTATCCGATGTCCGCCCGGGTTTTCCCCGATTCTGGAGCGAGCAGCGTTTGATACAGGTCCTCGTACCGGGTTGCTATCCCCTCCCACGTGAAGTTGTCCTTCCATGCTTCGCGACCTTTTCGGGCCATTTCCGTTCGGGTATGGCGGTCTTTACGCATGGCGGCCAGCATTTTAGCGCTTGCCGCGATGTCGGCATGAGTTAAGCCTTCCTCGTCGGCCTTGCCCGGAAGCAGTTCTCCGCCCCCGAATCGCGCCAGTTCGGCGACGTTGCCAACGTCCGTGCTGAGGAAAGGCGTACCCGAGGCCATGGCCTCAAAAATGACGAGGGGGGAGCACTCGATCTGGGATGGAAAGAGGAAGATGTCCGCCGCCTTGTAGGCGGCAAGCGTCTGTTCCCGCGTAAGTTCGGCCACGAGAATTTGCTTTCGGTCCAGCAGCCGAATGGGGGACCTACGGAAACGGGCCGCACGGCGCGCGCACCGTTCTCCGCAACCTTCTTGAGGATCGTTGGCGACGATGAGGAGCGTGCTCTTCGGGAGGTTCGCGGCCTTGAACATCGCCATCGCCTCTCTGTGGCCTTTCAGCCCGGTATGAGATCCGACCAACAGGATGAGGAAGTCGTCCCTTGGGATGCCCAGGCTATTGCGCAGGTCCAGCTCGGGCAACGTTTCAAACTCATCTTCTCCCGCTCCGTTGGGGATGATAACCATGTTCTCCAGACCCTGTTCAAGGCCGAAGCGGTAGTCGCGGTAGTCTTTTGAGAGGTAAACGGTCGCGTCGTAGCTGCGCATCCAACCTTTCATCTGCTCGAAGTAGCCCTCGTATTTCGGGTTGAAGAGACCGGAGAAACCGGTCGGAACGAAGACCTTTCGGCCCTTGATTTGGGGAAGTATCGGCAGCGCGACGTCGGTCGCCCACTGCTGGGCGGCGAAGTTGGCTACTACGTCGAACTCCGACTCGAGGAGGAACCGCTCGTAAGCTAGCACGTCCCCGGTCATCCCGCGGACCTGGCTCCCTTGGATATCGAAGGATTGAATCGCCACTCCGTTGAGTACGCCAGCCGCTCGATCAGGACGCGACGAAGTGGCGACGGTCACCGAATGGCCGCTGGCGACAAGCCGTTCGGAAAGCTGGCGAACCACCTCTTGCATGCCGCCGATCGACGGGCTGTAGTATTCGACGGTGTGGAGGATTTTCACGATTTCGACAGCCTATGCCCCATGCGCAGCTTTCGCCGGAGCGGAAGCTTGGCGCCCGGGCGCTCCGAGGCCAGGGCTTCGGCAAATAAGGTCTTTGCATCCTTCGTCCGCCCTTCTCGGTATGCCTTGTTCGCTTGATCATACAGCCTCTCCAAGAGCTGGGCTCTGGCGACCCTCTGGTAGGGTTGCGGCAGAACGGTCAAGATGGCGCGGTAAAAGTCGATTTCTTTGAACAGGCGGGCGTCCTCCTGAAGCTGCGACCAGCATCCGCCCCCGTGAACCCGGTAAACCGCCAACTCCTCGTCCAGCAGGAGCATCTTCCCACGCAACGCATGAAGAACGTGGAAGGGCCAGTCGCACAGGGATAGTTCATGAATCCATTCAGGTATCGGGCCGAGATCGTAATGCCGGTACATAACTGTGCAGGCGGGAATAAACGAGGCTATGAGCAGTTCTTCGAGCGGCCAGTCGTTGCGCTGCTCGGGAGGAATAACCTTGGATGCGGCGCCGCTCTCATATTCGATCCTCGCCCTTCCAAAGCACAGGGCGGCGTCTGGATTGGCCTCCAACAGTGCTACCTGTTTTGCCAGCTTATGCGGGTTTGACCAATAGTCGTCGCCATCAAGAATGGTCACGAACTCTCCCTGGCAGTGCTCGTAGGTATCGACGAAGTTGTAGGACATTCCCAGATTGGAATCGCGAAACAGAAGCCTGAGGCGGCCCGGGTTCTCCTGGTCGAGCTTGCGGAGGATCTCTCTGGTCGAATCGGTGGAGTGATCTTCTCCGACCACGACCTCAAATTCAAAGTCGGTCTGTTGGCAAAGCACGCTATCGACCGCCTGACGCACGAATCTTTCGTGGTTGTAAACGACCATCAGAACACTGACTTTCATTGGGATTTAAAACGCTCGGATTCGAATAGTTTGGAGTAGCCGCTCCTTTGCAGGGATTTGGCGCAGCGCCATGCGCTTCACCAGGTCCGCAAGCTGGGCCTCCTCCATATCCAACTGGAAACCGTTCATCTCTAGAAAGACCTCACAAACAACCAGGCCGGTGCGCGCGTTTCCTTCCACAAATGGCCGGTTGACCACGATGGAAAACCAGTAAGTGGCGGCCTGGCTCCGCAGGGTTCGGTTGATGAGCTCGCCGAAGCGGGCTTCTTGAGGAGCGAGCGCCGCGCTCTCCAACAGGCCATAATCACGAACCAGGGGGCTACCGCCATATCGTCTAGTCAGGGTCTGGTGGATGTCTACGATTTGCTCCGGAGTTAGAAAGAGGGCCACCGAGATTAAGTATGGTCACAGACAAATCGCAATGAGGACCTTGACGCGATTTTCGTGTGCCTAGGTGACGGGTGAGAAATTGGCTGGCACAACCCCCGAAGTTTCTCAACACCGAGCCGTCTATTTCTTGCGCTCCAACTGGGCGGCCGTGCTTGGTTTCACCGCTCTGGCTCTCATTTGTTTCGGCAAGATTCTGAATGGAGGCTTCCTTGTGGACGACTGGTGGTGGCTGGCAACGGTCAGATCCGGGGCATGGCCGGCTCTTGGCGCGCCGAGCCAGTTTTTTCGGCCGTTTGCAAGCCTCGTGTTCGTGACCTGGTTCCATCTCTTCGGACCGAACCCACTTGCCTATCACCTCTTGGTTTTAGCTCTCTTGGTGTCAACCGCATTCGCGATGCGCGGTATCTGGATGAAGTTGAGCCGGACGACCCACGGGACAGGTTCGGCCTTTTGCGCGGGCGCGTTGTTTATTCTGTGGCCGACGCATGCCGAGGCGGTCAGTTGGATTTCCTGCTTTTCCGATCAACTGGTAGTGGCTTTCGGAACGATGGCGATCTGGGCGTATCTCGCGTTCCTCGAACGTCCAAGGGCGTTGGCCCTACTAGCAGCGCTGCTCTCGATGGCTCTGGCGTTGCTGTCCAAAGAATCCGCGGTGGTTCTCCCGACGATTGTGGTGGCGCTGGGCTGGGCGTATTCTTGGCGCCTCGGTCGCCCTGCTCGCGTCGCATTCCACGTTCTTGGAACGGTCGTTTTGACCCTGATCTACGTCGGGCTCCGCGCAGCCAGCTTGCATAGCCTTGTTGCAGGTTACGGTCGCAACGCCCCCCATGCGTTTGTATCCGCGATTCTCGGGTTGAAGCTCACGACCAACTTGGCAAACGACTTCTTTCCATTCGCGCGCTTGCTCGCGCTGTATGGTTCTGGCCATGGCATCGCGTGGATACGACCGCTGCTGCTCTTAGTCGTTCTAGGACTGGTCGCGGCCATGTCGCGAGTCCCAAAAAGGTCGGCTCCCACTTCCCCGGGCTCCAAGAGGGCCGTGGCCGCGTTCTTTTTGGCAACGATTCTATGGTTGGTCTGGATGCCGTCGGGACCTTACGTGCTGAGCGTGCTCCAAATGGCGCTGGTCGGCGGCTTGGTTATGAAGACCGCGTTTGCCGTGACCATACTTCTCATCGCGTTTCTACTGATCAAGCTGGGAAGGCGAAACTGGACCAGCGTGGTTGACTGGCTCACAGAGAGACGGCTCGAACTGGCTTGGATTCCAGCCGCGATACTCACCGCAACGGTCGTCGAGAACACGGACGTGTTGACCTTAACGGATGGGGTGGTTCAATTTGGCCTTCTCCTCGCGTTCCTCTGGCTGGCGTATGTGACGCGTCCGGCCGGTGAACCGGATGGTTCCAATTTCGGGATGCGCAGAATCGCCGTTGTCCTGCTTCTCGCGTCGATGCTCGCCATTTTGCCAGGCCTCACGTTGCCAATCGGGTTCGATGGCCAGCAGTCTCGCTTCTCCTATCTCGGCTCGGTCTTCTCCGTTTTGTTCTTCGTGGGGGTGGCTGTGTATTTGATTCGCAATCCTCGGTTGCGGTTTGGCGTCGCCTGTGCGGCCGGGATCGCAATGTACGGCGCCCAGTGGCCGCCAGTGGACGATTGGGCCCGGGCTGGAACCCTATCGCGCGACACTACCGCCGAGATACTGAAGACACCAGCCGGGGGGAAGACCTACGTCTTGTTGGCGCCCGCAACCTACGGATCCGCGCTCGTTTTCATCGGTGGACTGGAATCGATTCCGTTCGCGATCCGAGGCGATTCTGCGTCCCGCGTGTCTCCCGGGGTTCTCATTGAAAACTTTATGCCGGGAGATGGCGTGCTTTGCCAGAGACGAAGAGCGAATATGTTCTCGTTCCGGCTGACCCCGGCGAACGTTCCTCGCTTGGTCAATTTGGGCACGTCCATGGTTGGGGATAGACATGATATGTCGCTCTATTACGACGTCGGCGAAGCGGCGAGCATCATCTCGATTAAAGATATAGGCCCCGGAGATCGGGTGATCTATGTCGACTCAGAGGGGCCGCACGAGATTCTGTAGGTGTTGGGTGTTGGGCCTTGGGCCTCTGGCCTTGGGCATTGGGCCTCGGACCTGGGCATTGGGCACCGGGCTTTCGGCTTGGAAGTGAAAGCCGCGGGGTTGGGAGGCAGAAGGTTCGCTGACCGTCATCAACGGCCACACGCCCGAAGGGAGGCCGGCTGCCCCTCGCCGGCGCTTTGCGTCTTGACGTCTTGGCGCGAAACGATCCGGTTCCGGCTGCTGAGCTCAGATTGGGGAAAGGGACGGGCAGTAGAGACAGACCTAGGCTACCTAATCCGGGATAGCGTCGAATCCAGCTTGTCGAGCGCCGAGCCCTTGGCGCGGTCGAAGGCCATGGGCGGGCGGCGGAGGATAATGGCGCCTTCCACGTACTGCACGTCGATCTTATCGTTGATCCCAAGGTGCTCCCGCATCTCCTTGGTAAGCCTAAGGGCCATGCTGTTCCCCGTCTTCGTGAGGGTGCGAATCATGATCCATTCTAGCAAGTCTCAACGCCGCACAAATGACATGTGATTACATGGTAAGGCACATGATGTTCAAGATGTGGAAGAAGGGCGGGGTCGTCCGTCAAAATCCAAGTGTTGGTTTGGGTTGAGCGGCCCCGGACCGGATAACCCGCAAGTTGTTGCGGGAATCGACTTTCCGCTCCCATTGCCTTCAGGAGGGATTCATGACGCCAAAGAACGCTGTTTCGTTTGTCAAGGAGAACGAGGCGCAGATCGTAGATATTCGCTTTACAGACCTATTCGGAGCCTGGCATCATTTCAGCATTCCAGCCGTCGACTTCACCGAAGAGTTGTTTGAAGATGGCCTTGGATTCGACGGATCGAGCATCCGCGGATTTCAAGCAATCAACGAATCGGACATGCTGCTTGTGCCCGACCCTTCCAGCCTGTTCATGGATCCATTCACCGACGTGCAGACCGCGGTCATCATCTGCGACATCGAAGACCCGATCACACGGCAGCGGTACACCCGCGACCCCCGTTACGTAGCACACAAGGCCGAGCAATATTTGAAGTCCAGCGGACTTGGCGATACCGCTTTCTTCGGCCCTGAGGCAGAGTTCTTTCTCTTTGATTCTCTGGCTTACGAGAACGGGCCCAGCGGCTCCTTCTACAAAATCGACTCGGAGGAAGCGCCTTGGAACAGCGGAGACACCGAGGGCCGCGGCTTCCCCATGAAGTTCAAGGGCGGGTACTTCCCCACCGCACCCTCCGACAAGCTCCAGGACGTGCGGAGCGATATGATGCTGCGGCTCTTCGACGTGGGCATCCACGTGGAAGTCCACCACCATGAAGTGGGCGGCGCGGGGCAGTGCGAGATCGACATGAAGTTCGACACGCTCAAGGTGATGGCGGACAAGCTTCAGAAATACAAATACGTGGTGAAGAACACGGCATTCCAGCACGGCCTCATCGCCACCTTCATGCCAAAACCGATCTTTGGCGACAATGGCTCCGGCATGCACATTCACATCTCGATCTGGAAGAACGGCGACACCCTGATGTACGACGAGGGCGGTTATGCCGGTCTTTCTGAGACGGCTCGCTTTATGGTCGGGGGGATACTGAAGCACGCACCCGCCCTGCTCGCGTTCTGTGCGCCAGGAACGAACAGCTACCGCCGCTTGGTTCCGGGTTACGAGGCGCCGATCAACCTCATGTATTCCCAGCGTAACCGTTCGGCCTGCGTTCGCATTCCGATGTACAGCAAGTCCAAGAAAGCGAAGCGAATCGAGTTCCGCGCTCCGGACCCCATGGCAAACCCGTACCTCGCGTTCTCAGCCCTGCTGATGGCCGGTATCGATGGGATACAGAACCGCATCGAGCCGCCAAAGCCGTTGGATAAGGACCTCTACGAACTCCCGCCTATCGAGAAGGCGCAGATTCCGCAGACACCAGGCTCGCTCCGGGCGACGCTGGCCGCGCTAGCCGAGGACCATGCGTTCCTCACGAAGGGCGACGTGTTCACGCAGGACTTGATCGAGACGTACATCGAGTACAAGCTCGAGAACGAGTGCGACGCGATCGATCTAAGGCCGCATCCCTATGAGTTCCACCTGTACGCGGATGCGTAGTGATTGCGTGAGGGTGACAGAATCTTGGCGGGCTCGGAACTTGACATGGCGGCATATAGGAATGAACAAACGCCAGATTCCGCTGAAGGTGGACCTAGTTAGCGAGCTCCGGCGAGCGTGGTGATCAGGCAGCTCTCATTCAAACGCGCGATCCCTTCCGAAACCCAACAAGTTGGGTTACCGCAAGGGATCGCGCTCCGGAAGTAGGGGGCGCCACCTCGTCCCGGCTTCGCCGGGATGACAACGCTCGCCGGAGCTCGCTATTCTTGTCCACCTTCGGTGGACCCTTGATTCTTGAGCAAAACTCCATGAGTTCGCCGGGATGACAACGTTGTCTAGGCTCGCTATTCTTGTCCACCTTCGGTGGACCCTTGATTCTTGAGCAAAACTCCATGAGTTCGCCGGGATGACAACGTTATCTAGGCTCGCTATTCTTGTCCACCTTCGGTGGACCCTAGATTTTTGAGCAAGACTCCATCAGTTCGCCGGGATGACAACGTCGCCGGAGCTCGCTATTCTTGTCCACCTTCGGTGGACCCTAGATTTTTGAGCAAGACTCCATCAGTTCGCCGGGATGACAACGTCGCCGGAGCTCGCTATTCTTGTCCACCTTCGGTGG
>Ga0265338_10002760_pt1 | contig 25721 bp, 22 predicted proteins | sample 42126metaG_FD_193579 | JGI IMG/M metagenome (GOLD analysis project Ga0265338, IMG submission 193579) | Rhizosphere microbial communities from Carex aquatilis grown in University of Washington, Seatle, WA, United States - 4-21-26 metaG | ecosystem: Host-associated > Plants > Roots > Rhizosphere...
CATTCTGGTTCTGGACGGACGTTGCGATCTGGTCTGTCCCATCGACACGGTGCATTATGCGCTCGACCATATGTCGCTCGCCGCCGCCTACCGCACCAATATCACCTATGCCGAATTCGACTCCGGCCACATGATGTATATCAATCAGCCGGACTTGAAAAAAATGCAAACGGACCTGGAACGTTTCCTGAAATAATCCGGGAGGGCCGCCGTGCCGGACTCTGATTTTGGGACGGCGACACGCCGTCCCTCCCAATTATTCATGCACGCGAATCAGCGTTTTGATGGCATGGTTGCCCACGGCCATGGATTTGAATAATTCCGGCAATTGCGTCAACGGACATTCACCATCCACAAAATCCGCCGCGCGAACGACACCGGCTTCAATAAATTCCAATGCCCGGCGGACGGCTTCCGGCTTGTGATGAAAGCTGGCAAGCAGCGTGAGGTTGGAATAGTGGATGAGCGTGGTATCCAGCCTGACACTCGTGCCGGACGGACAGCCGCCAAAAAAATTCACCGTGCCTCCCTTGCGCACAAGATGCACGGCGGCCTCCCAGACATCCGGATGCCCCACCGCTTCAATCACCGCGTCAAAATGTGTCCCGGTCGCTTCGCGGACTTTCGCAATCAGTCCTCTGCCATCACCTATGTCAATCGTCCGGTCCGCGCCAAGGCGCCGCGCCGCTTCCAATCGCGCTGCGCGACGGCCCGCCACGGTCACGTCACAGCCGAATTTCCTGGCCAGTGCGGCGAACATCAAACCAATCGGCCCGGCGCCTAAAATCAAAACATGCCCGACCGACCGCAAATTGGTGTCTTCGGCCCCCTGGACGACACAGGCCAGCGGTTCAACCAGCGCGGCGTCGCGCAAATCGGTTTCCGGCCTGAGTCGCAGCAGATTTTTTTGGACGAGACGCGCAGGAACGGCGATGGATTCCGCATAAGCGCCGTTCAGAAACAGCAAATCTTCGCAAAGATTTTCCTGCCCCGCCCGGCAATAAAAGCATTCACCGCACGGCGCGGAATTGGCCAACGCCACGCGGTCGCCGATTCGCCAGGGTGCGGCAGCATCGGCAGGGTGCGCCGCTCGGTGCGCGCCGTCTTTGGCATTCGAATGTGCGGCGGGCAGAGGACTGCCCGCCCTACCATCCGCTACTTCTGAAATGACGCCGGCCAGTTCGTGGCCGAAGACGGCGGGGGGCACAATCATTTTGGCGTGATAACCGCGCTTGAAAACCTTCAAGTCCGTGCCGCAGGTGAGCGCGGCCTCAATGCGGATGCGGACTTCGCCCGGTTTGAGCGCGGGTGGCGCAATGTCTTCGATCTGAATATTTTCTTTGCCGTGAAGGATGGCGGCTTTCACGCGCACAGCTTATGCGCATGAAAGGACAAAGCGAAGCGAGTTTTAACGGCAAAAATTAGTACGCATTCCAGTTGGCGCGGATGACACCCTTGGCCTGCGGTGTGAGCGGAGGCAATCCGGCTTGCTGGGTAAAATTCGTGTCGAAAGCCCAGTGACGGGTGGGAGCGTCATAATAGTTGCCGGTTTGCTGCCAGAAATTTGTTGCATATTGGCTTGGAAACATGACTACGATGGAACCGTTGTACCACAAATCACCAGAAGCTCCCCAGCTCTCCAGCATACGAAGGAAATTTTCCACCCCGCCACTGTAGTTTGAATTGGTTGATGCAACAATGCCTGCAAGGATCGCCGCGTTTACGGTGGTGTCGGAAGCGGTTGGCTTTTTACTGGTAGTGGTATCATTCCAGTTGCCGGAAAGAATCGTAACGGCATCTCCCATTAAGCCAGCCGGCCAGGTGTAGGTGGTGCTATTTTGGCCGAGAGAGGAGTGGATGACGCCAGAGACGATGTTTGAAGCGTTGTAGGTGCCCCACACATAAATTGGCTGCGCTGTGGCGACGGTAAAACCATAAGGGGCTGTGTGGGGTGGCATCATTCCCCCGTTGGCAACGCGCACGGCAGGGAGAGTTGTGCCGGTCGCCGGTACAGCGTTAAAGACATAAATAGAATCAATCGGGTGGGATTTGTGGGCGGAGCTGAGACAGAGCGCATTGGTATATTGCCCGCCATTTCGATTTGTGCCTCCAAACATATTTGTGTTAGCAAGCCAGGCGTTGAAACTTGCGACATCAATCTGGACGGCCTGAACTGTTTTCCCCTTGCTCCCGATTCCGCTCCCGCCATTCCAGCCTTCGCGCCAGTCGTAAAAGATATCATTCGTTATAAAAGAATAACCGGCGTATTGGATGTTTGTAACACAACCGAGCCTGGCTGAGGTATTGGTGCTGACATAGTTGGTAAAACCGCCGGTTTTCAGCACGAAAAAGTCGTATGGCATTTGGGTCTGGTAAGACGAGCTTGTCCCGTCCTGATAGAACAAAATCATGTTGGTGCCTTTGGGCGCAAGAACGCCCCAATTGGTGCCGTTGGGAAAATTGGTCAGGTAGAGATCCGCTCCGTTGGCGAGATAAAGCTGGCCGTTGGTGGTAAAGGCTCCAGCCGTGCCCATGGTATAGGGCGCAGGTGGCAGTTTAATGAGTGCGGCAATAGTGGCAGGATTATTATTGGTTCCGATGGGCATGGTAATCCGGTCGTTGCCGGAGGAAGGTTGCTGCGCCACGGTGTAAGTGGATTTGCCGCTGCCGGTATAACCGGAGCAAAACGGATCGTTAGCGGTATTTGTGGCCAGTCCGACGGCAGAAACCGTACTCTGAAAGGTAATGGTGGTTGAACCCGACCAAAAACCTCCGTTGGAGTACACCGGTCCGGTCACGGTCAAAGACTGGGCCGCGGCAATTTCCAAATCCATATTATAGAAAATTGCGAATTGAAAGAGGGGGATGGAGGCGAATTGAATTGTTTCCGTGACCGTCGTCGGCACAGTAAAGCGCTGGCCAATCGGCGTGGCAGTGGCGGTAATGGTGCAGTCCTGCTCCATGCCATACAAACCGGTGAATTGGGAATTCAGCGGCACCGTATTGGTGGTCCATAAACCCATGTTGACGCTGATTTGGCCTGTCACGCCGTTGGTATCACTATAGACATATTGAATGGGCCAACTCGCCTGCTCGTTCGCCAGAGTGGGAATTTTAGTGCCGTAATAGGATCCGCTGTTCGAGAGACTTTGGGCGACATAGTCGTAATTCATTTGGGAAAGGACTTCTTCGGTGGCAGCTTCCGCGGCGGCTTCGCTCATATTGTACTGGTTGTTGCGCGCGGTCACCGAGGCATTGCTGGACATCCAATACATCATGCTGACAAAAACGGTCAAACTGACGGCCAAAAAACACAGGACGATGAGCAAGGCATAGCCCGTGCGGTTCCGCCTCACGAATCCGGGTAAAATTTGCATAAAGGTCCTTTGGGCTTTCAGTTCCATGCGCGACGGAAGACCCGCGTGCGCAGTTGATAATAATCGTAAGCATTCGCATTGCCTCCAACCGTGGCGATGGGATATTCCCATTGCGAAAATTGCATCTTCACTTCTATGAGCACACGGTTATCCAAAACTTGTTCATTCGTCACAATATTGTTGTTCCAGTCCTGAGCATCGAAAACGTCCGAGTTGGTGATGTAACTGGCCAGGGTTTTGGAATAAATGGTGGCGTTATTGGATACGGTAAATTGGATCAAATTTTTGGCCGTCGAATTGATATCCAGATAGAACACCGAATAGTAGGACGTGTTGGTGGTGGGATAAACTATCAGCGCATTGCCCTGCAACACCACGTTGGACAACTGCTGGAATGAAGAGCCAACGGAGGAGGAACAGGTTCCGACGTAAACCATTTTTCCCTCCCGGATTTGGTCCCGGATTTGATTCAACGCCTGGCGGCCGCCGGAGGTGGCCACCAGCTTCGTTGCCGCCAGGGTATAGATGCGCAGGCCGAAAATCTGGACGGCGATCCATACGCCGACGAAAATAGACAGGAAGACCCCAACCGTGACCACCATTTCCACAAGTGTGAACCCGCGAGCGCCACTCCGCCGTGACTTTTTTTGTAAATTTTTAAAAAATTTCATTGGAGTTGGTCAGGAGCGCGTAACGTAACGATGGTGTTGGTAAATAATTGACCGGTGATCCGGAATGACCAAATAACTTTCGAGACGAGCAGCTTCAGTGGCGGATTGGTTGAAATCTGCGTCGCGGTCATAATATTTGTGACACTGATCAGGGCGCCGCTGGTCGGAACGTCCAGATAGTCGGTCTGAATAATATTGGTATAGGCCCCCAAATAGTCGGTGGTTCCCGCCCCGCTGCCGGTGGAGTATTCTTCGGCGCTCCATTGCGCCGAACGCAACTGTTCCATTCCTTGCGACGCATACGACATGGCCGCCAGCGATTGCGAACTCCATTCCGCCATTCGATTGGCTTCCACATATCCGTAGATCATCCCAGAGGTCACCAGCCCGAAAATGAAGAATGCAATCAGGACTTCAATCAACGTGAACGCGGCGCGCGCAACACGTGATTTGCGTCCTGCGGCTCGGTTAAGGTGGGTCACCATAGATTCTTGCGTCAAAATTTCCCGTTCAACCCTGCCATAAGTAGCATCCTACATACCATTGTGGTGGCCGGGATTCATATCAATTTCAGGCAAGCAAGCGACTTCGCAGGATGGCTGTCTTGAAAGTTGGCACTAGTGTCCATTGGGTGGACCCGACCCGAAAGCAGCCCTAGAACGCGGGGGATTTCCGCGCCGGGCTTTTGACATAATTCGCTTCCCGCAAATAAATTGGTTCCAAATTTTCGCCTGCAACCAGGTCATCCCGTTCCATCCCGATCCGGGCCAATGTTGCCGCCCGTGGAAAAATTGTCCGGCCACGGGGAAACCAACGAGTCACTTCCGGACCGATTAAAATTTCTCCCGGCCCGGCCCGTGATTGGATTTCAGCGGCTGTCAAAATCCGCAGCGGCGCGATCGGATTCCATCCGTCCGCTGAAATTTCATAAGTTGCCAGATAAAATTCGTTGCGCTGCGCGTCCACTATCACGTTGACGCGTCCGAAAATTCCTTCCGTCCGCGCCTGTGCCGCCATGCAATCCACGCTGCTCACTCCAAGCAATTTCACCCCCCGCGCCAGTTGCCAGCCTTGCGCCACGGAAAGCGCCGCGCGGATGCCCGTGTAGGAGCCGGGCCCGAGGCCGACCGCCAGAATTTCAATCGCTTCGCGCTCCAATTTGGCTTCGCGCAACGCGGCCTCAATCATGCTGAACGCCTCCGTTGCAACGGCGTGACGGGGTGAAGCCAGGGCATTCAATCCGGCATGAACGCCTGCGCCGGTTTCAATCACTTCGCTGATCGTCCGGCCCGGGCAGGCGACGGCCACGCTCCGTTGCGGCGAGGAAAATTCAAGCGCCAAAATCGTCATAAGTAATCCGCCGTACCGATTCGTTCACAATTTCGATTTGCGCCCTTTTCAAATCGCAAATCATAAATCGTAAATCGTAAATTCTCTCCGCCCATTCAATCACCGTTACGCCATCGGGCGACAAAAATTCCTCCAACCCGGCCGATAAAATTTGGCCGCCTGTTTCCAGGCGGTATAAATCCAGATGAAATAACTGCAGCCGTCCGCCATCATATTCGTTTACCAGGGTGAAGGTCGGTGAATGGACGCGTGCTGCGATGCCCAGTCCGGCCGCCACCCCTCTTACCAGTTGGGTTTTGCCCGCCCCGAGTTCACCGGAAAGCGCGATGACCCAGCCGCTTTGCGCCGCGCGTCCCCATTCCGCGCCGAGCGATTCCGTCTCCGCCGGGCTATGTGAAATGAATGTAGCCATGCTCGCTGAGTGTTTGGATGCCATTTTTGTCGCGGATCGTGACGCCTTTGCCGGCGATTATTTTTCCGATGCAGCTTAATTTGAGTCCAGGGAATTGACGCTTCCAGGCATCGAGCAGTTTCACGGCATCGCCGCCGGCAATCGTGAAAAGCAATTCAAAATCTTCGCCGTCGCTTAGCGCCGCGGCAAAAGCCGGCGTCGCCGGGATGCCGACTTGTCCGGAGGCCCTTGCCGCCCGGCTGATCGGCACCGCTGTTTTGAGCAATTCCGCTCCCACGCCGCTTGCCTTCAAAATGTGCCGCAAATCACCGGCCAGACCGTCGCTCAAATCAATCATGGCGTGGACGGAAAAATGTTCCGCCAGCCAGCGCGCCTCGGCCAATCGCGGCTCGAATTCCAAATGTTTGCCTGCCAGCGAACCGCCCAGTTCGCCGGTGACAAAAATCGCATCGCCCGTTTTGGCGCCGGAACGGAGGATGTATTTCCCCCGCGCGACCATGCCGAGCAAGGCGATGGAAATAAAAATCCCTGCCGGATTCAGCGTGGTTTCACCTCCGACAATCGCCACGCCGTATTTTTCCGCCAGCATTTTCATGCCATCATAGATTTTGCCGACAAACTCCGGCTCAAAACGCTTCGGCAATCCAATAGTCACCAGGGCGGCGACCGGCACGCCGGCCATGGCCGCGATGTCGCTCAAGCACCGGCCGAGTGCCTTGTGCCCGATTTTTTCCGGCGGCGTGTCCCGGGTGAAATGAACGCCCTCAACCACCGCGTCGGTTTTGAACAGCAACAATTTGTCCGGTGTCCCGAAGTCCAGCACGGCGCAATCATCGCCCGCGCCGACCACCACGTTCTGGTTGGCCGGCAGCGACCTGGTCAGGCGCGCGATAAGCTCGAATTCGTTCATTTTGTGGTATAAAGCACGATCAGATTGGCGACATTGAACAAACTGTGCGCCGTGATGGGTGCGAGCAGGTTGTCCGTTCGTTCGTAAAGCCATGTCAACGCCAGCGATAACACAAACAGCGGTACCAGTGCCGCGATATCCATGTGAATCAACGCGAATGCAAAATTGACGCCGATCCACGCCAAACGCGGATAACCGATCTGTTTGACGAACGGATACAGCACGCCGCGAAAAATAAATTCTTCGGCGACCGGAGCTATCACGACGGCAAACGCGCCCAGGTAAATGCGTGCCCACCACGTTTTTGCGCCCGCCAGCAACGTTACGGCGGTTTCTTCTTCAGGCGGCCAGCCGATTTTGTCCAGGACAAACACCGATAGCTGCTGCAGCCACTGCGTAACGGGCAAAGTCACACACACGACCAACAACGCCATGAGCAGGACCCGCGGCAAACGCGGATCGCGAAAGCCGAAAGCTTCGCGCCAGTGAACGTGATGATGCCGCAAAAAAAAATAAGCCAGCACCCAGGTCATGCCTTGAAAACTCAGCGTGCCCAGCACCACCGCACCAAAACCGTCCGGCGCTTTGAACGCCGCGAAACCGGATTTTTGCAGGAGAATGACCATCGTCGCCCCGAGACAAAAACAGACCAATTGCACCGCGATAAATTGTATAACGGCTTCACCACGCCATGGTTTGGCGGATAACATGCCGCCAGCCTATCGCAGCGGCGCGGCAGTGACGACGCAAAATTATCCTTCGCTGGATTCCCCTTGCGTCGTCACCGTTCGCGCCCTATCCCTTTGCCGGATGGCAGCCACTCACACAAACCGTCTTGCCCGTGAGAAGTCACCCTACCTGCTCCAGCACGCGCACAATCCGGTGGACTGGTACGCGTGGGAGGATGAGGCGTTCGCCCGGGCGCGTGCCGAAAATAAACCGATTTTTCTCAGCATCGGCTACTCAACCTGTCATTGGTGCCACGTCATGGAACGCGAATCATTCGAAGACGAAAAGGTAGCCGCCTTTCTCAACGAACATTTTGTTTGCATCAAGGTGGACCGCGAGGAACGGCCGGACGTGGATAAAATTTATATGACGTTCGTCCAGGCCACCACCGGCGGTGGCGGCTGGCCGATGAACGTTTTTCTCACGCCGGAACTCAAGCCGTTTTTGGGCGGCACGTATTTTCCACCGGATGACCGTCACGGGCGTCCGAGCTTTTTGCAGGTGCTCCAACAGGTCGCTGCGCTTTGGCGCGAACGTCATAGCGAAATTGCTGCTTCCGCCGACGAAATCCACGCGCGACTTGCAGCCGCGACCACTAACGCAACCGCAGACAATCTGATCCTGACCGCGGACACCCTGCGTCGAGCCGCAGCGGTGTTCAAATCCGCCTATGACCCGCGCCACGGCGGTTTCGGCGGCGCGCCGAAATTTCCGCAGCCGGGCATGCCGGCGTTTCTGCTGCGCTGCGCAAAACATTTTCATGATGATGAGGCTGCGCGCATGGTCCTGCACACATGCGACCGCATGGCGGCCGGGGGCATCCATGATCAGCTCGGCGGCGGTTTTGCACGCTATTCGGTGGACGCGGAATGGCTCGTGCCGCATTTCGAGAAAATGCTCTACGATAACGCGCAACTCGCACAACTTTATCTCGACGCGTTTCTGGTCAGCGGCGACGCGCGCCACGCCGATACGGCGCTCGACATCCTCGACTACTTGGTTCGCGACATGACGCATCCGGACGGCGGTTTTTATTCCGCCGAAGATGCCGACAGTGAAGGGCATGAGGGGAAGTTTTATTGCTGGACGAAAGATGAGCTTTCTAAACTACTCACGGTCGAGGAGTTCAATGTGGCAGTCCGCTATTTCGGCATCACCGACCAGGGCAATTTTGTGGACCACAGTCACCCGCGCCCTTTGTCGGGACAAAATGTGTTAAGCCTGGTTGAGCGAGACATAAGCACGGAAGACCTGCCATTGCTCAAAGCCGCAAAGAAAAAAATGTCCGACGCGCGGGCCCGGCGTATTCGTCCGCATCTCGACGATAAAATCCTTGCCTCCTGGAACGGCCTGATGCTCGGCGCGTTTGCGCGGGCTTATGCCGTGCTCGGCGATAAAAAGCACCGTGACGTTGCGGAAAAAAACCTGAAGTTCATTCGAAACAAACTTTGGGACCCAAAGTCCAATTCGCTTTTCCATCGCTGGCGTGACGGCGAACGCGACCACGTCCAATTGCTCGAAGGCTACGCGTTTCTGTTGTCAGGTGTCATCGAACTTTACGAGGCGACCCTCGGGCCGGAGCATCTGAATTTTGCCGTCGAACTGGCTGAGGCAATGATCTTGAGATTTTATGAAGCGGGAAACGGCGGTTTCTGGCAAAGCACCAATGAGGCGAAGGATTTAATTTTGCGAGTCAAAGACGACTATGACGGCGCAGAACCATCCGGCAATTCCGTTGCCACGCTCGCGCTGCTGAAACTGGCTTCCATCACGGATCGCGAAGATTTCAAAAACCCTGCCGAGGCGACGTTGAGGTTGTTTGCACATCGCCTGCAAAATTATCCGCAAGCCATGCCATCCATGCTGCATGCACTGGATTTCTGGCTGGAAGAGCCGTGCCGCGTCGCCATTGTCGGCGATGCCAATTCCACCCGGGCTCGTGAACTGTTGCGCGCCGCGCATTCGGTTTATCAACCGAACAAGATTGTTTTGGGGAACGCCGGGGCGGTGGACGAATTTGTGCGCACTTTACCCGCAAAAAATGGTCCGGTCGTTTATCTTTGCACCGGCAGGGCTTGTCAGGCGCCGACCGACGAACCCGCTAAAGTGCGGGAGTTGCTGAAGCAAGACTGAACGGGATCAGTCATTTGGCGGTGACCGCTCCGGCCTTTCACCACGTGGTTGCTGGACTCTGCGCAATGCCTGGCGCAACGATTCGATTTCGCGTTCGTCGGCGAGTTTCTGGCGTTCAGCCACTTCGACGAGTTCGAGCACTTCCTCCATTTGGTCGAGCGTTTGCTTCAACGACTCAACCACCTGTGTCACTTCATCAATCGCCTGGCTGATGGCGGAAGCCGAAGTTTCGATTTTTTGTGCAGGTGCCGTAGCCGGCACATCTGCCGGCCGGTCGGTTGGGGAAATTGATTCGGTCCGGCGTGGGCCGCGCCCGCGTCCGCCGCGATGTCCGCGCCGCCGTCCACCGCCCGGACTTCGCGGCGGCACGGGAGGATTTGGTCCAATCTCTGGTTTCTCCGGCATCCTTGTCCGAGCATGGCGCACCATCACGCAAAAGCAATGGCGAACTGCGATTACTTCTTCACAAGCAGCGCCAGCGAAGCGGTGTAGCTGTGCAGAAAACTTTTTTCGCCAATGGGGCCGATTTCACCATTGCAGAAAAATCCGGCGAGGCTGAACGGACCGAGTTGTTTCTGCACAAATTCCGCGTCGTGGTTCGGCTGGTGGAAAAGATGTTTTCCCCGGCCGTTGCAGCAACAGAGGCAGCCGCCGTAAATCGTCGTGCCGGCCAGTTTTTTCTTTGCGCGCCCGAGCAATTCGCTCATGTCCTCGGTCGCCGCCGCTGCGTCGCGCCGTTGAAACTGCATGGTCTGTCCGGTGCGCGGCAACGCGCCTACAGCCAGCACGCCGGAGCGCGGGTCGGCGCCGACCAGATTGCGCACGAGAAAATCACCGCGATGAAAATCCTCGAGGTATTCGTTGACGACAAGGCCGATCAGCAGGTTGCCCTGAGCCTTGCGTTGTTCGTCGGGCGCAAGCTTTTGAAACGTCTCCTGCAGCACGGCATACGCCGGCCGGTTGCCGATGTGATGTATCAAATTACGTTCCACGCCCGTAAGCGTCCAGGCTTCGCCAATGGGCGTGCAGCCCTGTGAAATGACCCCGGTCAACGCCACGTCGCCGCCAACCGAAACCGCCACGCCACCGTCCTCAAACACCTCGCCGTCGAGATACACCTGGGTAAGCGGCTCGGCAACAGCGCCACTGGCCAATCCGCCATAAACCGGCACCGGCGCGTAAGCCTCGTTCCACGAACGAATCCAACCCTCCACGTCCAGGTGAAATGGATCAACAAACACGAGCCAGCCGTTGGTGCGCGAAGGCTCAACTCCGCTTTCCAGGTGCCAATACACCGGGCCGTTTACTTCATCCACCTGCGCCTGCGTGAAGCGGAAGGCCTTCAGTTCCGCGCCGGGCAACGAGTAAAGCGCCAGCACCAGTCCGGGCGTGTTTTCGATTTCCTGTGAGCCGGCAATCAGCCCGTTGCTGGAACAACCCGCCAGCAGTGGAATCCGGGCGTGTACGCGCAAAATTTCCAATGTCTGCCGGGCATGCGGAAAAAACTTTGACGACATGAACACCAGGCCGAGTGAAACCTGCGGCGCAAGCAGTTGCCGTCGCAGGTTTTCCGCCCATTCGCGCAGCCCGGCTTCATCAAAGCCGCCCGGCCAATGGGCCACAATCGAATACTCTGTGTTCACTCCTTCACCTTAACGCCGAAGCGCGCAATTGCAAATGTTCTGGCGGCCGGAGAAACGGTTTTGTCCGGCAGAGTTTTGGCGTTATGCTGTTCCACCGATGGCCCCGACCTTCACCCATGATGCGCCGCGGAGCCGGCAAACCGCTGCCGGCCTTCCGCGCCTGCCCGAATTGCTGGCGCCCGCCGGCGACTGGGACTGCGCCCGGGCCGCGGTGGAAAACGGCGCCGACGCAATTTATTTCGGCCTCGAAAAATTCAACGCCCGGATGCGGGCGCAGAATTTTACCGAAGCCGATTTGCCAAAGCTGATGGAATTTCTTCACCGGCGCGGCGTGCGCGGCTATGTGACGCTGAATACGTTGGTCTTCGAAAACGAACTGGCCGACGCGGAAAAATATCTGCGCGCGATGATCGTTGCCGGCGTGGACGCGGTGATTGTACAGGACATCGGCCTCTGCCGGCTTATTCGCCGGCTCTCGCCGGATTTTCCAATTCATGCTTCGACCCAGATGACCGTTACCAGCGCCGACGGCATCGAATTCGCCCGTGACCTCGGCTGCAACCTCGTTGTGCTGGCACGTGAGTGCAGTGTCAAGGACATCGAGAGAATGAGCCGGGAGCCGGAAAGCGCGGGCGGCTTGCCCTCAATCCTCGACCCTCGGCCGTCGCCCGTGCCTTTGGAAGTGTTTGTCCACGGCGCGTTGTGCGTGGCTTACTCAGGCCAGTGCCTCACCAGCGAAGCGCTGGGCGGACGCTCGGCCAACCGCGGCGAATGTGCGCAGGCGTGCCGCATGCCTTACGATTTGATCTGCGACGGCAAACCAGTCGCGCTGGGCGATAAGAAATATTTGTTGAGCCCGCAGGATTTGGCCGGCCTGGAAGTCCTGCCGGATTTGATCCGCGCCGGAGTCGCTTCGTTGAAAATCGAAGGCCGGCTCAAAACGCCCGAGTATGTTGCGAACATTACAAGAATCTATCGCAAAGCGTTGGATGATTTACGAATGACAAATGACGATTTACGCTCTGAATCTGACGCTGCTCGTCAATCACAAATCGCAAATCGTAAATACGAAATGGAGATGGCGTTTTCGCGCGGGCTCTACACCGGCTGGTTCGGCGGCGTGAACAACCAGGCGCTGGTGCATGGCCGTTTCGGAAAAAAACGCGGCGTTTATCTTGGCGAAGTCACCAGTGTTTTACGCGACGCGGTCGTGGTGGAACTCGGAGGCCCGCTCAAGCCCGGCGATGGCGTCGTTTTTGACGCCGGCAACCCGGCGGAAAAAGAGGAAGGGGGACGGGTATACGAAATGCGGAATGCGGAATCCAGAGTGCGGAATTCAAAACGTATTGAGCTTCGTTTTGGCCGCGGCAACATTGATTTCTCGCGCGTCCATATCGGCGATAAATTATGGAAAACGGATGACCCGGAATTAAATCGCCGCCTGCGCCGGAGTTTTGAAGGCGAGGCGCCCAAATTCCAGCGCCCGATTGAAATGGAAGTCCACGGTGCCGCCGGCTCCTCACTCACCCTGATCGTCCGCGATGGATTCGGCCATGTTGTTCAACTGGATTCGGTGAAACCGCTTGCCAGAGCCTAAAAGCAGCCGCTGACGACCAAACGTTTGCGCGAGCAACTCGGCCGTTTGGGGGGAACACCGTTCAGGCTGGGCGAACTGAAAAACCATCTGCTTGGCGAAGTGTTATCGCCGGTCAGTGAACTCAACCGCTTGCGGCGCGAGGCGGTGGTGGAACTGGAAAGATCGCTCGTGCAACCGAAGCGATGGAAACTTAACGAACGCGGAACTCGGAATGCGGAGTGCGGAATTGAACCTTGGAATTCTTCGACGGAAACTCCGCGCTCCGCACTTCGCACTCCGCACTTGATTGTCCTCGTCCGTAACTTCGCGCAACTCGAAGCTGCGTTGAAATGCGGCGTGGAGGAGATTTACTGTGAGTTTGAGGACCCGAAAAAATATCACGAAGCGGTGCAAATGTGTCGAGAGCCGAGGGCCCAAGGTCGAGAGCCAGACGCTGGGAAACGCTCGTCTCTCGACCCTCGACCCTCGACCATTTTTGTTGCTCCACCGCGCATATTCAAAACGGGCGAGGAATGGATTTTGCGGCAGGTCCGCTCCAGCCAGGCCGACGGTTACCTCGTCCGCAATTACGATCATTTGAAATTTTTCGCGAATGACCGGCGGCGGGGCGATTATTCGTTGAATGTTGCCAACCGGCTGGCGGCAGATTATTTCAAAAACCAGTTCAGCCTGGAGCGCCTCACGCCGTCATACGATTTGAATTTTCAGCAACTCGAAGCGCTGCTCCGCGCGGCGCCGCCGGAATGGTTTGAGGTGACGATTCATCAGCACATTCCGATGTTTCACATGGAGCATTGCGTTTTTTGCGCGTTCCTGTCCAGCGGCACTGATTACACGAACTGTGGCCGGCCCTGCGACAAGCATGAGGTGAAGCTGCGCGATCGTGTGGGGGCGGAGCATGGATTGAAGGCGGATGCCGGTTGTCGCAACACGGTGTACCACGCCCTGCCGCAGACCGGCGCGGAATACGTGGCGAAAATGATCGAACTCGGAGTGCGGCAGTTCCGGCTGGAATTTCTGGATGAACCGGCGGAAACCGTCACGCGCACCATTGCCAGCTACCGGCAGCTTTTGCGCGGTGAAATCAGTGGAACGCAATTGTGGCGCGAATTGAAATTGATGAACCAGCTTGGCGTTACCCGCGGGCAGATCGGGAAGTAGGCCGGGCTTCAAGCCAGTCTCCACCTGCATCGAAAAAATCGAGACAGGCGAGATGCGTTTCCTATTTCAACCAAGGCGCGATTTTTTCGCCGGACCAGATTGCTTTGACCGGCTGGCGTTCGCGCGCCACGGCGGTGCGCCGGCCGTTTATCATGATTTCCGCTGCCAATGGCCGCGCATTGTAATTCGATGCCATGACAAAGCCGTAGGCGCCGGCGCTCAAAAGCGCCAGATAATCACCCGCGCCGGCCTTTGGCAGCGGACGGTCCTTGCAAAAATAATCTCCGGATTCGCAAATTCCGCCGACGACGTCGGACTTAACCCGCGCGCTGCCACGCCGCGTGAGCGGCACGATTTCGTGATAGGCGTCGTAGAATGCCGGTCGGATCAAATCATTCATTGCGGCGTCCACAATCACGAAGTTTTTTCTGCCGGTGCGTTTCACGTATTCGATGCGCGTGACCAGAATACCGGCATTGCCGACGATGAAGCGGCCCGGCTCGATCAAAATTTTCATGCCCAGCGGCTGGAGCAGCGGCAGCAACCGCGCCGCATATTTTTCCGGCGTCAGAATATTCCGCGCCGCCGGCGATTTCCACCAGGCCGCCGCGCCGCTCGCCAGCGCGGGTTGATAGACGATGCCCAGGCCGCCGCCGACGCTGAAAAACTCCAGGGCATACCGTTCCCGCAAACGCCGCACGAGCGGCAGGACCTTTCGCACCGCCTTTTCAAACGGCGAGACGGTGGTCAACTGCGAGCCGATGTGCATTTGGATCCCGCGCAGACGCAGATTTTTCATTTTGGCGGCGCGGGCATAAACACCTTCGACCTGCTCGAACTGGATGCCGAATTTATTTTCGTAGGTTCCCGTGGTGATTTTCGCGTGTGTGAAGGCTTCGATGTTGGGATTTACCCGCACGGCCACGGGCGCGATTTTTCTCAGGCGCGCGGCAATGGAATTGATGCGCGCGATTTCCGGCTCGCTCTCGACGTTGAATGAATAAATCCCCCGGCGCAGGGCAAATTCGATTTCCGCCTCCGTCTTGGCCACGCCGGCGAAGACACACCGGCGCGGGTCGCCGCCCGCTGCAATGACGCGCTGCAGTTCACCGGCGCTTACCACATCGAAGCCGCCGCCGAGGTTGGCCAGCACGCGTAAGACCGAAAGGTTGGAATTCGCTTTCATCGCGAAACAAACCAGATGGTCCAGCGGCGCGAGCACCTGATCCAGCCTTTGAAAATGGTCCGTTAACGTCCGCTGGGAATAGACATAGAGCGGAGTGCCGAATTTTTGCGCGAGCGACTCGACGGCGACATTTTCGCAGAAGAGCCGGTTGCCAACATAACGAAAATGGTGCATGGCTTTTCGGTTCAAAGCTCAACGTTCCAAGGTTGCGATGAACTCGCCGAAAATCGGATTTTGCTCCGGACCCTGAACTTGAACGTTTGAACGCTGAACCACTTATGGCTCCGCCAGAATTCTGGCGCGCTCGGTGTGATATTGTTCAGGCGTAATCTGGTCGGCCTCGTATTTTTCGAGCAGCGTTTGAAGCTGTGCTTGCTTGGCGGCGGAAATCGGCAGGGGCGGCGCCTGAATCGGCCTCAGGCCCAGTTCCTTTCCCGGAAAGTTTGCATTGGCCGCACTTGCCGGTTTCGCCGCCTCCGGCTGGACCGCGGGCGGAGCCGGCTTGACGGGGTTGACGGTAACAGGCGGGGGCCCCGGCGCAGCGGTGGGGGCGGGCGCAACGGGCGGGGTCGCCCAATCCTGCCGGTTTAATTCGTTCGTCTTTTGTTCCAACGCGGCCCGCGCCTTGGCCTGGGCTTCGGCGTCGGAAACCGCCGGAGCGGCCGGGGCCGTTTCTGCGGCGGGCGTGGAATTTGTTTCGGGAGCCGGGACGATTGGTGATGGCGCGGGAGCAACCGGAGGCGGAACCACGACCGGATTTGTCGGCTGCACCGGTTGTGCTTCCGTGACGCCGGAGGGAGTGACCACGATTGGCGGCGGGGCGGGTTGGGCAGGCTGGGCAGGCTGCGTTTCCAACTCGTTCATTTTTTCCATCAACGCCGCGCGCGCGGCGGCCTGCGCCGGAGTATCCTCGGCCCGGATGGCGATAAAGCTCATACATAAGCCAATCGTGCAAACCGCGGGAAATAGCTTGAACATTTGCATAACACTTTCTTACGCCAATTCCCCACCGGATGCAACAGCTTTTCGGGGCGAAGGAAGCAGATTCCGCCATGCCTTCGGGAACGGGCAAACCAGAATTGAGCGGGTCACCATCTCGCGCACTTCCTGGCGGGAAACTTTGACGCGTTGCTGCAACTCGATCACGTTCGCCGCGCGCAGTTTTTCAATGGTCCGCACGCCAATCAGGATCGGCCATGCGCACGCCAGCCGCACCCGAAACTGGCCGAACGGCAGCGTATTGGTGTAAGCCCAGCCCGCCGCCAGATGCGCTTCGGCCTTGTCCAGATATTCGCGGAACAGGGGAAGAAATTTTTTCTCGTTCACCGGCGACAACAAAACCTCGGGAATCAAACCCGCCGCATCCAACCGTTCCGCCGGCAGATAACAACGGCCATCTTTCAAATCCGCCGGCAGATCGCGCAAAATGTTCACGAGCTGCAAGCCTTTCCCGAACCGGATGCCGTCGGCAATCAACTCTTGATCGTCCAGCCTCGCGTGGGGAAACAAATGAGCGCGGCAAATTTTTGTCCAGAACTCGCCGACGCAACCGGCGACGCGATAGGTGTAATCGTCCAGTTCGGCCGCGGTTTCCAGCGCGATGATTTTGTTCAGGTAGGGCGCGTCACTCCGTGCGCGCCGGTCGTCTCCAGTTGCAGCGGCGGGCAGGGGACTGCCCGCCCTACCTGATTCAAACCTCCGCAAATCCAGTTCCTGTCCGCCAATGATGATAGTGAGAACATCGCGAACCAGTTTCAAATCCGCGGGTGAAAGTTTTTGCAGCAGCGCCAGGCTGCCCTCGGCCTTTTCCAGCAACACCCGTTCGGCGGGCAAACTCTGTTGCCCGGCCAATTCGCCAAAATTCAGCGGCACGGTGGATGTGCCCAGAATCCGTTCCCGTAATTTGTGGAGCGCGTTGAGCCGTTGTTCCAGCGGGACCAGTTCGGAATCAGCGATGGTATCGGTCGTGCGCGCGAGCAGGTAGGCGAGACCGAGTTGCGGACGGATGGCGCCCGGCAACACGCGCAACGTCAGATAAAACGAGCGCGAGGTTTGTTTAAGTAACGCGTCCGAATTCATTATCTTGGTAGTTAGACCAGGTTTTTTTCATTCAACACATTGGCCAACTCCGCTGCCGGTTTAATTTTAAATAATCCAATTCCGAAGTGTTATTTGCCCCCCATCATTCCATTCCCGCTCATTTTATCTGCGCACCGATCAAAATTTATCGCGAAAGCTGTTTCCGCCACCTTGCCAGTTGCTTCGCGACTTCCTTTGTTCCCGGTGCGCCGGTCAGATTTCGTTTAGCCATTGCCCGCGGCAAATTGAAAACGCCCTGCGCGTCGCGCCCGAAGGCTTTGTCCACCGAGCGCAATTCCGCGAGCGTGAGCCGGTTCAGCGGCTGTTCCGATTTTTCCGCCAGTGCCACGACGGCGCCGACAACATGATGCGCCTGCCGAAACGGCATTCCTTTCAGCACGAGATAATCCGCGAGGTCGGTCGCCAGCAAAGCCGGGTCGCTGGCTGTAGCCTCGCATGCCCGCGCATTCACCTTCGTGTTGTGCAGCATTGCGGCCATGAGGTGCGTCGTGGCGCGCACGGTGTCGGCAGTGTCGAATATCTGCTCCTTGTCTTCCTGCAAATCGCGATTGTAGGTCATCGGCAAACCTTTCAGCAACGTAAGCAGCGCAACAAGATTTCCAATGACACGGCCGGATTTCCCCCGCACCAGTTCGGCTACGTCCGGATTTTTTTTCTGCGGCATCAGTGACGAGCCGGTCGTATAGGCATCGGCGATCCTGATGAAATTAAATTCCGCGCTTGCCCAAAGAATCAAATCTTCCGCCAGCCGCGACAGATGAACGGCGAGCAACGCGGCGGCGGCGCAGAATTCCACCGCAAAATCGCGATCGCTGACGGCGTCCATCGAATTTTGTGTAAGTTGCGGTTTGCCGTTCGCGTCCACAAAGTCGAGCAGCCTGGCGACGAGCACACGGTCGAGCGGCAGGGTGGAACCGGCAATCGCGCCACTGCCGAGTGGACAAACATTCACACGCGAATGGCAATCCCAAAGGCGCTCGCAGTCGCGCTCCAGCATTTCGACGTAGGCAAGCAGGTGGTGGGCAAAGAAAACGGGCTGGGCGCGCTGCAGAGGGGTATAGCCGGGAATCAGCACGCCGTCATTCTTTTCGCCGAGCGAGACAAGCGCGCGCTGCAAACCGGCAATTTCGCCGAGCAATGCGACGATTTCATCACGCAGCCAGAGGCGCAGGTCGAGGACAACCTGGTCGTTCCGCGAACGGCCGGTATGCAGCTTTGCCCCGGCAGGAACGCGTTTAGTCAACTCCGCTTCGAGGTTCATGTGAACGTCTTCGAGGCCGGTTTTCCAGCGGAATTTGCCGGCTTTGATTTCTTTGCCGATGGCATCGAGGCCTTTCACGATGGCGCGCAATTCCTTTTTGGTCAGCACGCCGATTTTTTGGAGCATGATGGCGTGGGCCGTCGAGCCGAGGACATCCTGGCGCCAGAGCCGGTGGTCGAAAGAGACGGATTCGGTGAATTGCGCGACATCCGCGCTGACTTCGCGCGCGAACCGTCCGCTGCGGGAGACTGGAGAAATTTTTTTCATTCGTTGGAGTTCAAGCTTCAGCTTGTTCGGAGGAAGCAGGCTAAAGCCTGAACTCCAACCAAATTGCGCCTGTCCGCATAAAAAGTCACTCCGAAATGTCGCGCGATTCCGCAAAAACCGTATTGCCGCCAGCGCGTAAATATGAAATGTTGGTCAGACAGTCATGAGCGAATTCAAATATGCCTGTCCCGTGTGCGGCCAGCACATCAAGTGCGATTCATCAGAGGCAGGCTCGGTGATGGAGTGCCCGACATGCTTTCAGAAGATCACCGTGCCGCAGGCGCCCGCGACGGACGACCCCAAATTCATCATTACCGGAAAAAAAGTTGGCGGTGAGCGTCCGCTCTCACCCGCCGGACCCGGCGCGGGACCGGCAACCGCACCGGAGAAGCATTTCCCTATCGGTGTATTCATCATATTGCTTTTGCTTTGTGCCGCAGTCGCGGCGGGGTTGTTTTTGTTTCACGGAAAAAATGTCAAATCAACCGACGGACCAGCCGGTCCGGCTATAACGGTATCGAACGAAACGCCGACACCCGCGCCGACCAAACCGATTGCGGGACCGGCCATCGTCGTTCTGGACAAGGATGAAATCCTCATGGTGGGACAAGAAAATGCCGAGGGGGAAGTGAAAGACCCGGCGAAGGCCGCCTTTCTGGCCGCCTTCAAAGCCGATCTGACCGCTCCTCCGAGCTTTACCGAACCTTTGCCATTAACGACCCACTCGGGAGTCGGGCACGAAGTTCCAACCGCCACCGGCGATATCCGGTATCATGAATCGTTCCCCGGCGGATTGGTGATCGGCGTGACGCTTGGCGGGCTTGTTCCCAATCATGAATACGTGCTCACCATCAACGGCGCCCTCAATCACGACGGAAACAACAACTTTCCGGACCAGTTTCCGCGGAACAATCCCCAGAAATTTTTTGATTTCGACCGGGTCACAACCGATGCCAACGGCAGTTATCAGGCAACGTTTGGCATCCGGCTCCCGCCGGGTCCGTATGAAGTCTATTTTTTTGTGAAGGACACCGCCGATTGGAATATTGTGCTCGCCCGCGATCTCTTCCAATTCAGGGTCAAATAAAATTTCCCGTCCCGGCGGAAAACAGAGACGCATGCGGACTTGCCAGCGGCCAATACCCGCCTGAAACTGGGTTGATGAACAATGATGACGAGGAAAGGGAAACGGTCGTCGTCCGGCTTTTGACCGAGCGAAAGAAAACCCTGGCGCTGGCCGAATCCTGCACGGGCGGCTGCATTGCGGATCGCATCACGAACGTGCCGGGAGCCTCCAAAATTTTTACCGGTGGCATTGTGGCTTACAGCAACGCCGCCAAGCGAAAATTTCTGGGCGTGCGCGCGCAAACGCTCGCCCGGCACGGCGCCGTAAGTGCAGCCGTGGCGCGCGAAATGGCGGAAGGCGCACGGAGAGCTTTTGGCGCGGATTTTGCTGTAGCGGTGACTGGCATTGCCGGACCGGCTGGCGGCACAAAAGTCAAACCGGTGGGGACGGTTTTTATCGCGCTGGCTGGCACATCCGGGACCGTTGTCGAACGCGAATTTAATCCTGGTGGACGCGAACATTTCAAGGAGGCAACGGCGCAACAGGCCCTGGAAATGTTGCGGGCGCGGCTGGTCCGGGATTGATGCTTTATGCTTGAATACGGGATTATTTTGAGTAACTTGCTTTTTGAACATGGCCTTAATTGCTGATCCATTGGTCGAACCGAACAGTATTGCTGCCGACCTCACTGAAACCACCGAGGCGCCAAAACGGCGGGGGACGTTGTTGATTGTGGACGATGAGGAAGGACCGCGGCAATCGCTGCGCGTCATTTTCAAGGACGATTATGATTTGCTGATGGCCGAGGACGGACCGACGGCCATCGATCTGGCCCAAAAAAATCAAATTGACGTGGCGGTGCTGGACATCCGCATGGCCGGAATGTCGGGCATCGAGGTGCTCGAACGCCTCAAATACGTGAATCCCGACATCGAGGCGATCATGATCACGGCGTACGAAACCACGGATACGATTCGCCAGGCGTTGCGGTTGCGCGCCTCCGATTACATCAACAAGCCTTTCGACATCACCACCATTCGGGTCGCGGTCAGCCAGGCCATGCAACGGCGCACCCTGGAAAGCGAGATCCACAGCAGCGCGGAAAAAGTGCAGCAACTCCTCGCCGAATTGCAAAATCAGCGCATCGAAGAGCAGATTGCCAAGACGCGCGGAGACATTTACGCCAGTATCATCCACGATATCAACGGCCCGCTCACCGTCATTTGCGGTTTTGTGCAAGTGCTCAGCCGCCGTGTCGGCCAGACCGCACGGTTGGAGATGACCGATTTGGAATTCATCCGGGAAAGGCTGAGCATCATTGGCCGGCAGACGACCAACTGCATTGAGATTTCGCGGCGTTACCTCGGCTTTCTACGCCGCCAGTCGGATGAGACGGCGCGGGTGGGCGTCAACCAGATGCTCAACGATCTGAACCAGCTCGTGCGCGTGCATCCCAGTTTGCAGGACAACGAATTCAGCGTCCAGCCGATGGCCGAAGACACCGGCGTCAAAATCAACGGAACCGATCTCATCCAGATTCTGCTCAATCTGGCCGTCAACGCCTTTCAATGCGCTCCGTTCAGCCACCGGGTGGAAATCGGCGGCGAGCTTTTGCGCGAGCCGCTGGATTTGCAGTCATTCAAGGATGGACCGCAGGACCGGCTGTTGAACGTGGAAAATTTCAAGAACAACGCGCCGCTGGTGAAACTCTGGGTGCGTGACAGCGGACCGGGAATCGCGCCGGAAGTGCTGCCGAAAATTTTCCAGCCGTATTTCACCACCAAAGGTCCCCGGCAGGGAACGGGCCTGGGCCTCAATATTGTTCAACGGCTTATCAAGGAAGGCGGCGGCGCCCTGCATATTCACACAGAGGTCGGGAAAGGCACAACCTTCACGATTTATCTGCCTGGCGCAAAGCTGGCCAAGTAAATCTAGTTCCCCAGAAATTCGCGCGGGTCAACAATCTTTCCGGCAATCGCGCTGGCCGCCACAGTCATTGGCGACGCGAGAAACACCTGTGATTCCTTGTCTCCCATGCGGCCGGGGAAATTCCGGTTGGTGGCGCTGATGCATTTGATGCCGGCCTGGTTGATGCGCCCGAAAGTGTCCACCGGTCCGCCGAGGCACGCGGCGCAACCCGCGTTTTCCGTCATCTGCACGCCCGCGCTGACCAGAATGTCCCAGATGGTCTGGCCGCCCCAATACGTCGTCTGCAAATCCCGGACGATTTCCGGGGTTGCCGGCACGCCGAACGTGTCGATGGCCACGTGTTTGCCGCGCAACACGCGCGCGAACTCAACGAAATCGCTGGTCTTGCCGCCGGTGCAGGAGCCGACGTAAGCGCGGTCGAGCTTGATGTGGCCGAGTTCCTTCGCCTTCTTGCGCTGGCCGGGATCCGGATGGCAGGCCACAGTTGGTTCAAGCTGGTCAAGATTCACGACGAGTTCGTAAACGAATTTCTGCTTCTTGTCCGGCGCGACCGGCTCATAATCGGATTTGGTGCCGTTCAACTTCACGCGGGCGTCCACGTATTCCTGTGTCCGCGCGTCAAATTCAAAAATGCCGTTCTTGCCGCCCGCTTCGATGGCCATGTTGGCGATGGTCATGCGATCGTCCATGGAAAGCGAAGCTGTCCCGGGCCCGTCGTATTGCATGGCGCGATACGTCGCGCCGTCGAAACCGATTTCGCCGATGCAATGGAGAACAATGTCCTTGGCCATGACACCCGGCTGCAACTTGCCTTCGAGCCGGAAATGCATGGTCTCCGGGACCTTGATCAACAACTTGCCGGTGCCCATCACAAAGCCCGCGTCCGTGTTGCCAATGCCGGTGGCAAACAGGTTGAACGCGCCGGCCATGCACGTGTGCGAGTCCGTGCCGAACAAAATTTCGCCCGGCCGCGTATGGCCTTTTGCCGGGAGAGCCGTGTGGCAGACGCCCGCGTATTGGGAGCCGTATTGACGGTTCAACATTCCCTTTTTCGAGTCAAAAACCCAATGGCCGTTCGGGTCGTCAATCACATCGTAGAAATACGGGATGCTCTGCTCGCGAACAAAATCCCGCAGGATGTCCACGTTGCGGTTCGATTTCGAGTCCGCGGTAAAGATGTAGTGATCGGGAATGATGACAATCTTGTTTTTGTCCCAGACCTTGGCGGTTTTTCCAAACTCGCGTTTGAAGACGCCGATGGTGCCCGGGCCGCAAACGTCATGGGTCATGAGCACGTCGGCGTTCACCCAGATGTTGTCGCCTGCCTCCACCCGTTTCTTGCCGGACGCGCGCGCGAGCAATTTTTCTGTCAAAGTCATAGTCTATTGAGAATAGCCGATGTAGGACGCGACTTCAACTGAACATTGCCACTTGCCACACCGTGTTTGTCCGGCAGACTTTCGCGTCGATTGACTCCGTCCGAAACATTTTTGAACCTGCTTCGCGGACCGGTGCCCATTCTCGCGCTCGCGCCGATGCAGGACGTTACTACGCTCGAGTTCTGGCGGGTCCTGGCCCGTTACGGCGGCGCCGATGCTTACTGGACGGAATATTTCCGCGTTCACGGCTCTTCGCGCCCGGAACAATGGATTCTTGATTCCATCACTCAAAATCCGACCGGGAAGCCCGTCGTCGCACAACTCATTGGCAACGACATTCCCGCGCTCATCCGCACGTCCAAGGAGTTACAGCATTATCCCATTGCCGCAATTGAATTGAATCTTGGTTGTCCCGCGCCAGTGGTTTATCGCAAATGCGCTGGCGGCGGCCTGCTGCGCGAACCGCTGAAGATTGACGCCATCCTCGGCGCATTGCGCGACGCAGTGACCGTTCCGTTCACAGTCAAAACGCGCATCGGTTTCGAATCCCCCGATGAATTCGATGCCTTGTTGCCACTATTTGCAAAGCATCCGATTGATTTGCTCACCGTCCACGCCCGCACCGTCGTGCAGATGTACCGGCCCGGCGTGCGTTACGACCTGATTGCGCGGGCGGCGCGCGAGCTGCGCTGTCCGGTGCTCGCCAATGGCAACGTCCACGGTGCCATGCAGGCGCAGGCGGTGCTGGCGGAGACCGGCGCACGCGGGCTGATGATCGGACGCGGTGCCATTCGGAACCCATGGTTATTCGACCAGATCCGCGCGCAACTGCGCCACGAAAAAATCCGAATGCCCTCGGGCGGTGATGTGCTGGGCTACGTGCGCGAGCTTTGGGAAAGTGAAATCCGGCCCGAGGTGAAAGAACCGGCGCAGGTGCAACGGATGAAAAAATTCATGAACTTTATCGGAGAAGGCGTGGGCACCAAATTTCTGCATGAAATCCGGCGGGTGGCAACAGCCGTGGATTTTTTCCACACATGCGAGAAATACCTGGATCATCATGAACCGCTGGCTCTGGAACCGGATACTGCGCCGCTTTCCATGATTTGATTTTACTCCCAACCCTGGGACTGGCGGGTATGTTGATTTCAGGCTTTTTCCCACCCATTGACCAAAACTTAGGCATTATTCCTGCTCTGAACGGCGATGATTGTGCGCATGAAAGATAACGCTACCTGCCGGCGCATAATTTAAAAAAACTTATGCGAAGAAAAATATTGGTTGTAGAAGATGACCCCGATCAACTTGAAGTAATACGTTTGAGTTTGAAAATGGCGGGTTTTGCCATCGGCACCGCTGCCAATGGCACGGATGCCCTCGTAAAGACCCGCTCAATACTGCCCGATTTGATCATCCTGGACCTGATGTTGCCAGGATTAAACGGCTTTGACGTTTGCGAAAGTTTGCGGCGCGACCCGGCCACGGCCTCCGTGCCGATCATTATGTTGACAGGTCTGTCCAGCCAGTTTGGACGGTTCGCCGGGATTGAATCCGGCGCCAACGATTTTCTCCTGAAACCATTCGACCCGGAGCAACTGATCGCAAAAGTTGAAAAACTGTTAAGCCGGACCTATGACTCGGTCAACAAGCCAAATAAACCCAGACCGGCTTCCGGCCACAGGTCCCACAAAAAAGCCTTGTCCGGCGCCGCGGGTGGCGCGCATAACAATTGAGCCGGCGGGGCAGGTAATTGGGGCCAATCGGCCTCGCAAGATTTCGCGCAGGGCATCGACTTATCCGCCGATTTGTTTTTGAATCGCGCCGCAGATTTTTTCCGACCATTTTTTCAGCGATGCGGCATCGCGGCCTTCCAATAGCAGACGGGCCTTGGGTTCGGTGCCCGAATAACGCAGAAATAACCGCCCCCCCTGAGTCTTCAGCGCTTTCCCGGCTTCACCGACGAGCCGGCTCAGGCCATCAAGCTGCTCGAATGGTATTTTTTCGCGCACCCGAACGTTGGTGATGAGTTGCGGAAAACGCGTCCAGCATTTCGCCAGTTTTGAGAGCGATGCCCGGCCGGCCTTCATAATGCGCAAGGTTTGCAGGACGGCGACGAGGCCGTCGCCGGTGGTGCTATGGTCGCGGAAAATCAAATGTCCGCTCTGTTCACCGCCGAAGTTGAAGCCGCCGCGCAGCATTTCATCAATCACGTTCCGGTCGCCGACGTCGGTGCGGATGATTTTCCCGCCGGCGGACTGGATTGCAGCTTCCAGCCCGGCATTGCTCATCACGGTGGCCACAAGCGTCTTCCGGGCCAGCGCGTCTTGCCTGAGCAGATCCAACGCGGCGATGGCCATGATGTCATCACCGTCAATCAAACGGCCCTTTTCATCGCAAAGCAAAACGCGATCGGCGTCGCCGTCGTGCGCAATGCCGATGCAGGCCTTGTGCTCCACGACCTTGCGACAGAGATTTTCCGGATGCATCGAACCGCAATCCCGGTTGATGTTCATGCCATCGGGTTGGTCGCCATACACGATGACTTCCGCG
>Ga0265338_10002762_pt1 | contig 25703 bp, 14 predicted proteins | sample 42126metaG_FD_193579 | JGI IMG/M metagenome (GOLD analysis project Ga0265338, IMG submission 193579) | Rhizosphere microbial communities from Carex aquatilis grown in University of Washington, Seatle, WA, United States - 4-21-26 metaG | ecosystem: Host-associated > Plants > Roots > Rhizosphere...
TGCACTGCGCGAAAGCCGTTGCGCGTTAGCACGCGCATCCATTTTCTTGCCCCGTTTTCTTGCTAGGAGACTTTTTGAAACTTCTCGGCCTTGGTTTTGCCAAGGAAATGAAATGGGAGCGCTCACATGAGAGCCTTGACACCGACCCAATCTACACTACAACAAATCGTTAAGGAAAACTCTCCGCACACAAACACGCAAGACACTATATATGATATTGATACTATGAGTTTTCTCCCTCTTTCTTGTAAGGATGTTTTGAGTCGCTACCAAGATGAAGAGGAGAGTAAGGTAGACCACATATACTCTCTGACAATGGAACAAAGGCACAGTGGCACAGGACATTCATCAAGGGAGAAAGAGGAGACCTTCTCCATACCCTCATAAACCATACGTCCGTCCACTTTTCTATCGACCTTTCTTTAAAGAGCATCGATTTTCCGGTTCGACTTGCGTGTGTTAAGCATATACTATCGGAGAATGTAATCACCAAAAAGAGTGAGTCAAAAGCCATCTATGGACTCTCTTTCTTGCACTTTCTGCTTTCGAAATCAAAGACATCGCAGTTACTCTTGGTTACCGGCTCTACCACCCCGCAGGGCACTACTGTGGAGCACATTGGTCCTGAGCTTTCTCAATGCTCAAAGTCTAAGTCAAGATTGCTTAACGAAAAGGTGAATGCAAAAGCACAGACAAATCGGTCAAACTATTTCAGTTCAAACCAAATTCATTATAGTAGATAACACAAACTCCACTATTTACCATAACATAAAACTACAGCAAAGATCAAAAGAAAGGTAACTAGTAGAACGAAAGGAAGGACAACTACACTATTGACTGACGAGACAACGAAAAGAAAGAGACAACTACAAGATAAGACTCAAGACAAGACATTTGTTCATTAGCAAATAATTTGTGAATTTCCTATGAAAAAAGAGCAAAAAGCACAAGGAAAAGACTAATAGTTAGAGCAAAAAGTACAAGGAAAAGAGAAGAAAAACCCTATGCAAAAAACCAAAGGAAGGACAAGGTAAGGGCAACCTCATTCCAATCTATTCAAAGAAGAACGCAACTAAAGTAATGAAAGGTAAGGTTCTGAAAGAAAACTCTACTAGATATTTCACTATGTGACAAGAAGAAAATAGAAAACCACCGGGAAGGACGGAGGAGGTTATTCTTTTTCTTTAGCAAGACATTAGGTAACTTGCTGATTAAGACAACGCTTTGATATTCACTTGATTTTCCTACTTTACTGAATTTGCAAAGTCATAGTTGGTTCTCACTTCGCTTTTCTTTCATTTGATATGAACTTGATAACACTACCTGAATGAACTTATAATAGACTCCTACTTTTATTCATTTGACTACACTAACAAACAACTCAGCTACTACTAGATGGTCTACTCTTTTCTTGCATGGAGGACTTAGAAAGAAATGCCAGGGCTAGACCCCAGAGAGAGTGGTAGTGCACAAAGAAGCTGCCGGATGAGTACAAGCATTGGGTAGAGAGGACTACTAACTAGGTACAGCAGGTCACTGGGGTATAGGGATCTACTATTGAGGAAATGTGTCAAAGAATGAGTTGATCTTCTAGTTCTCATGACTTTCTGACTACGCAGGCAGGGTTCTCATCATTGGGATTGCTTGGGACTATAAATGAGCTTTGCTTGGGTCTTATTGCCTTGGGTAAGCATCTTGGTAAGCTTGGTCTTAGTCAAGTAGTGAAGTAGGTGTAATTAGGAAAGAACAGTTAGCCAAGTACAGTAGGGGGGTAGCACGCCGTTTAATAGTCAAGAGTAGCAGTTTCAACTGCCGTATTAGGAAACATAGGACTAGCATTCGGACTAGTAAACATGGGACGACTAAGGAATGGCGTAAACTACCTGCTTTCTTGTACGTAAGGAATTGGGATAGGCTAGATAGGCTTCCTCCATAGGAAATCTAATAGGTTAGGCATGATAGGTATATGGACGTACCTTCACAAAAGTAGTAAAAAATGTTTATTGATTGGAAGAATAGTATCATAGTGTGCTTATCATCTCTCTTCTCTGTGAATGTCTTCTCATTAGGCCATGGATTTGCTTAGAAAATGCGTTTCTTCAGTTCAAAAGAATAACGAGGTAACCTTAGGACTAGCAAACATAGGGAAGATAGGTCATAGCAGCAGTAGGCAAGGGAAGCTTAATTTGTGCTTTGTTTCGGAAGAGTGATACGTTTCGTAAATCCTCTAGAGCGTAAAAGTACACACCTACTTTTCCGATATAAAGGAATTGGATTTATCTTCTCCGTAAGTAATAAGTTAATTTGAATTGCTTGCTTGGTTAACACTTCCTTTTCCTCAGAGTTCATCTTCCTTTCCCGTCTTCACTGCCTGGATGGTAGAAAGTGAGAAATGAATTGCTGCAGTAGCAAGGGTGATTAGCACTTAAGGAAGGGCTCATGCCAAGAGTTCGTGATTCACGGGGCGGGCGGGTTAAGAATGCCTTCAGGGTAAAGACTATATCTTTCAATCTCGTATCAAATCAAAGAGAGAAGAGGTAATTTCCTTTCCAAGGAGTTAGGAATCTCAGATTTGTGATTCCATATCACGATATAAAAGAGCGAATGTAGTTGCTGAGCTTTTCCTTAGTTCTAGTTATAGGTTAGACGACACTCCTTCCTCTACATTCTTGTTCTTAGTGGTCTGAAAGAGGAGTGAGGCGCGAAGCGGGTTACTCACGTCTAAGATGGAGGAAGTGGCAATCCGTCTTATTGAATGTAGCTTTTGCTGGGCGAACCCATTACATTACGTCAGGCTTTCGGAGTTATTGTCCTTGGCAGCCTAATTTTCCAGGGGCGGCAAAAAAGAAGAGGTCTTATCTAGATTATTTGCTGCAAATGGTTACTACTCGATTCCTTGAAAACTTACATTCTTTACTGCCCACAGACTGCCAAGTCAATAAAGAAGGATAAAGTGCCCGCGCTAACTTCCTCTGATAGAGACTTACTATTGAAATGAAAGAAAGTAAAAAAATAAAGTAAATAGGATAACCTATAAATAAGGCTTTTCCTTCGTTTCACTCTCCTTTGTCGAGCTACTTGTCGGGTGGGAAGGACGAACCCACTTATAAGTAGAGCTTTCTCCTAACCTGCCTTTCACTGAACCTAATTACGATTTTCAAAACATACAATGAATATAATCTGATGTCTGTCTGTGCTTTTGTACAAGTCTGTCCTCCCGGGTCTGTAACAAGCCATTTAAGTAAGTGCCGACCAGAAATCAAAGAAATTAAAAGAGAAGGCAAAGCAAGGCGCGCAGCGTCAACACCCTGCCTTCGTCTCACGCTTCGTCTGTCTCATTACTTGTATTTGTATACATAGGATCTCATCGTGTAAAGCAAGAAAGAACTTACGTCTAGTACCGAGGCCGAGCGCTACCACTACTGAATTGCTCTTCATACTCATAATGCCTAAGAAGTTGGACGGACAAGTCGAATGAAAAGCAGAAGGGAAGCTATGGAATTGAGAGTTATAGACCTGGGGCGTAATGAATAGATCAGCTTCTGTGGTGGACCTGTAAACAAAGAGAAGAAAGCAAAAGATCAGGTAAAGGCGCGTGCGGTCAAGCTTACCAAGTTGTTAAAGTGTACGCTCCGCGCCTTATGCGAGAGTTGGAATACCACAATAATGCTAGATAGAAAGAAATCTTCAGTGATATGAAGCAAGTTATGCTTTTTTCTTCTTTACCATCCACCCAGTTCTCCGACTCACTCTCTTCTCTCCAGGTGATAATTAGACTCCTTCCTTCGCTCTCCTACCGCAACCTATGTATGCTCACTGAGTCTCCATCTTTCCTTGGTAAGCTCTTCGTACTGAATATGCACTTCTACCATTCCATGTTCTTTGTCATGAACAGAGCTCTTTTTTTCTTTCTCCTTCTCTTCTTTCTTTTTAAAAACTCTTTAAGGCAAGGAATATATATACCTGCCCAGCACGTGAGAGTGTACCCAACATGTCGATGAATGGTGGAATCCATTGAATGCCTTAGCTTGGAGAAGGGAGTGGGAATAAATAGCTTGAACGTTGCAGATTCGCTTTCAAAGAGTTTGACTTCATGAGATGAATCTCCACAAGGCTTATAACCAACAGATCAATGCTCAAAAGAACCAGTAAGAAAGCTATGGATACTTCCACTATCCTCTATATCAGATCCAGTGGTGTGGAACCGAAAGCTGTTTGTCTACCTTACGTCTACAGCACTAAGGAGCAGCTGGTAGAGGAGGAGGGTAGGCTAAGAGAGGAGCAGCTTAACAGGATGAGGGTCGATGCAATTGAGCTGACGTCTATCTTGTATGTCAATAAAAATGGGGCACACACGAGAACCTATTAATATTGGCAGTGGGCGAGGACAACTCCTTGCATTGTACAACAGCATAAAGATGTCAACAGAATCTCTATCAGTATATTATAGATCGAGTCAAACCTCTAAAGTACGCATGAATGGCTAAGTATACAAATTCTTTATGTGATCACAACATAGTTTTGTTGCATACCAAAGAATACATGGATAAGACAAGACCTAAAGCAACGTCTCGCTCGGTTGTCGACCGCTTTTGCAATATCGGTTTTGATAGGTGCTTTCTTTTTTAGTCTCGACACACGTTTGGTTGTAGAGAACCTATAGGAGTGCCCAGTTGATCGAGTACACCAGCAGATCAAGACCAACAGCCCACATCTTATCTTCTTCTTTGTCCAGCGAATCATCGGGCCCGACCGAGACCAGACATCTGCTTTTACTGCCTTCTTCGTGGTGACCGTGTCCACACATACAGCTCTTTTAGACGGGCCAAACGAAGATTTGAGGTGGCGACTCATGCGTGAAAGCACAGAGGTTATAAGCTTTTAGCACTTTTATCTCTCTTTGTGTCCGGTAGGAGTAGATTTCTTAGGGGCGGGCCTTTCTAAAGTCAAGTCTATATTTACTACCTATTAAGTGAAGGAAAATATTGCCAGTAAGGCTCTGAAGTTTGCCCTTCCGCCCCGGGCAAGACAATGGAATTGACGCTAAAAACAGCTAGGCTCGTCACATTACACCAAGCTCATCATACGACATTACTGGAAAGGTTGGTCCTCATAGGTAGGATTACTAAGGCCAGACTTTTGAACTAGAGGAAGTGACACAAACTGAGACACGTTAGCGGTAAGTGCTGGAAATTTTGCTACGCCTACTGTTTTGCTCCAGAGGAAATATGCTTGTCGTTGCCTAGCTCTCAAAAAAAACTTTCTTGAATAGGCTCGCTAGCTTGCTTCTTCTCATCCTGGATATAGGCTAGCAGGAAATGCGTAACGTTCAACCTGGCGGCCTTGCTTCTTCAGCTTGCTTTGCTGATACTTATAAGTAAGAATGGAGTTTATTTAGTGAAACTTGCTGGCTTTTCCGGGTCCCTTGCTTGTGTGGCTACTTGACTATTGGATTGGAAAGTACCCACCACTTGAAAAGGTTAGGTAGTGTGACAGTGACCCGTATAAAACACACTAAAAGAAAGTGCGAGAAAGGATATTGAAAGGTTCGATGCTTGATCATCAGGGACTTCGACTTATCGACAAGGAAAGACAATGGAGTACTAAAAGAAGCTTGCTGGCATAGAGGAAAGCACACTGGATAAGCATCAAAGAGATTCGTCTTAGGCGGAGAAGTGGAGCGACAAGTTGGTATTTCTTTGGTAAGCTTTCTCATTTTTCAAGAGTATCATGGCGTAGGCCAGCTTTGACAAAAGACAGGCTGATTTCGCTTGGATGGGAGCATCAATCACTCTGCTATCGCTGTGCTCTCTACTTATTGAGAAAGTCCTCTCCTTTCCAGTCAGTAAGAGAAAGAAGATCTGGTGCTGAGTGCTTTGCTATCCCTTCCTATCTCGCTTTCAGGGGAAAGAAACACTTTCATGGCCTCGCTCTCAACTTCCTGTCTCGCCACTAAACGTTTAAATATTCCTAGCTGGATCGATGTTCAAAAAGCACAGATCCTGATGAACATTCTTTTCGAATCCAATACCTCTACTATAGTGTAAAAAGTCATAATGGTGATTTTATTTCCTTCCAAATGACAGATTTTTTAGCTCATATAGTGACAAAAGTGATAAACCCGGGAAAAGGTAGGCTTCCAAGCTAGAACTGCATTGAAGGCAAATGGCTTACAAGCCGTATGCAGCATTTAGCTAGGCAGTCTCCTTATCTAGGGTTAAGTTAATCTCTTTGATCCGGAGCTCAAAGAAAGCAATCTTTACTGAGCAGTTCACTTCTTTTCCGAATCATCCACTCTCTACAAGGCACACCACAGATGGATCCAGTGCTCTTGGCACATTCCACAAAATACAAACTATTCTGCGTTGGGCGGCTCATCTTGGAAGAAGGGCAGAATAGAGAGCTTCAAACAACGTAGCAGCTGCTATTGAAGACCTTGTCCTTGGCTCGGGCAAGCCTCAGCAGGAAAAGTCCAGTGATTCTGTGGAAACTACTCTGTCCTCCTCTCTCCCTTCTCACGGATAATCTGCTCTCCTTCGCTCTCTAGTCAGTCAGCATTCGCTAGTTTAGTTACTCTTCTTCTTGCGAAGAGATTCTTATTTTTTCTAGAACTCAAAGTAAGTCTTCTGCATTCCCTAATTCCTCTCTGGGTTGATAGCTAGATGACTTGCCTACCCCATCAATCATTGACAAGCCCCGGGCACGCACAGAATAGTTACCTACTTCTTTCACTACTGGAGCTAACAACCAGTTACAAGAACTACTGGATCTATGATTGAGCTTTCTCCTGTAGCTTGTGCAAATTTCAGTCGAACCAGTTCACTCTGACTCAGCTCGTTGAAGATAGGGCTTTTTCTCTTCTGAATCAAGTAGGTAGGAAAGTTTGAAAGTAGTAGTCATTCCTGTGATGTGAAGTAAGCTCCTATCGCAAAGCAAGTAGGAGTGAGCGAAAGCGAAGGGATTAGGCGGCTATAGGAAGGTAGTTCCGATGATGGGACAAAGAGATTGAATATCAGGTGCAGTCCTTCCGAAAGCTATGGTAATTTATTTGAATAGAAAGAGAATAATTTCTTATATCATTGTCAATAAAGTATAGTGACATAGGAATCACTTTCAAACATTACTTGCGATAAGGACAACACTGATACAAAGGGAAGTGCTTCTTTGGGTCAGTTATTTTTGGTGGTGGAAAAGAAGATTTGCTAGGATTTGCTTTGGTTAATTGTCATTTTAATATTACTTGGTTCAAACCTCCAGCATCAACTCCGGTCAGAACAGTATTTGCTTTTTTTATTGAACTTGACTTAGTAAACTGACTTACGGAACTCACTCCATAATGCCAATGAGAGGAATTACAGATGGCTCTACTCTAAAGTAAGAAGGAGGAACGAACTAAATCAACCCAACTATGAAATGAACTTACAAGCTCAGACATGCCAACAAATGGTATAGAAAAACACTGTAGGCTATACGGTTATTGTATGCATAAGAGAGTACTCATCAAAAAGAGCAAAATAGTGGCTTGACCTTGTTATATATATCTTGATTGTTCACACAAAAGAAGAGATCAGCAGGAGCAAAGAATTGGAAACTCCCACTGTAATAAGATAAAGAGTCAATCAAACGAACCTGACCTTACTAATAGAATGTTGACCACGCCCTGACTTTCTGAAATGAACCAAGGCCAGGATCAAAAAGTAGTCATAGTAGCCTCTAAGTAAGGCAAAGATGAGATATCTGGGATAGCAGTTCTTATATTGATAAAGATTAATAAGAATTCTTGAACCCGGGCTGCTAATAAATAAGCCTGGAGCACAACGCATTCAGTACTGCCTGAGCACTCGCTGTCGTAAAGTAGACGTGGGCAAGAAAAGACCAAAGCAAAGTGGGTCCCCTGAATCATTTTATTCATCATAAAAGTGGACAAAAAGAGGTTCTCTCTGGAAGCTCTGCAGCCTCTTCATCAGCCTTCATTGCCTGCAGGTCATTTCACCAATGTGTCACAGGCGCGAAGCGGTGAACCCACCAGCTTCAATTGGTGTAGCCAACCAAGTGAAAAGGTCAAAGCAAAAAGGAAGGTCAAAGCACGGAGTCCTGTGAAGACCTTCCTTGGTAAAGTGTTCGATCGAAAGGCGAGCAAAGATTTCAAACCACTTTCTTCCAGTTAATAAGCGGGATCCATCCCTCCGGATTCTTCCCGCGGTTGCTCTTTCTCGATCCGATCTCCTAGAGGAATTGAGTTTGGAATATCCTTCTTCTTCCTGTTGATTCCCTTCCTGAGAGTCTGCCTATCTATTAGGTTATAAATCCTACCCCTCCGTCTGTCCTGATATTGATTCCGCCCTTGTGTTAGTCCTTCTCTTGCCCAAGAAGAAGGAATTACCTTCCCCCAATCAGCCGTATTCTGATATCCTATGGACCGACTTCCGGGCTGTAGCTTCTTGTCCCACCAGTCTACCCTCGGGTGAAAGCAAATAGATCATCATCAGAAAAAAGGCAGTCCTTTCCAGCCGGAGAAATATTTACCGACCAACCTACTAAAGACCTTAAAAGAGATTTGATTAGGGAAGGCACTATCACTTTCTAATCTTTATATACGTAAATTGCTTAGCCGACCTTATAGCTTTTACAGTTAGTTCCGCATAAAAGGCAGTTATTTCAATTCATTCATCAAGATCCAGTTCTAATGCCAGTGCTGCCTAGGTATATTACGTCTTACCCTCCTCTCCTTCGTCAAGTAATCCGACGCAGGTTTCCTACTAAAAAGGGACGCGTTTAGCCTCTAGCTTGGTTTCAGATTGGGTTGGTCATGGGTTTTCCACAGAAGTGGAATTCTTCTAAGTCTAGTGAAGAAGCTTTATCTGGGTTCTCCAAATTCATCGTGAAAAGATCTGAGGTTGGGTTTTTTTCTTCTTACATTCCAAAAACTAGTAGAGTCGACTAAACGAACTTCAATCAAGTTTGAAAGGAAATAGACCCCCTACCCACCCACAAGCCAACTAAAAAAAGGCAATAACCACAATTCAGGTGCTAGCCACAGCTGACTTTCTGAATACAGAAACAAATACACTGGCAGCTCTTCAAAATTACAAACTAGCCCCTCAAAACTCCTTATTATGACATCCAGAATGCAAAGCAAATCAGACCACTACAGAAAATTCCCTTCCTGCACTTGCTTGTTCCCTACCAGGCCTCTGACCAACTGGTACCAGACTAATCAGCACCATCCACCTCAATCGATCTTCTTCTTCACAGACATCAACATTGGGGGTCAAGCTTTTTTCCTTCCTTCTATGAGGGGCGCCTATTAGTAAGTCAAAAGACCACGATCATCTACGGGGGGCGCCTATTAGTAAGTCAAAAGACCACCTAGTTATATGTACTAGGTTCTCCGCCTGCATACACCATGTCTGGACCTTACTTATTTATTTATAAACCTATTCTCCAAAGCTAGAAATTCCACTACGCCTTATTTTATTTGCTTGGTGCACTCTCCCGAGACTAGATCTCTTAATTTCGACGATATCTCCTTAGTTAGTTATTCCCACGCTTTTAAGATAATATCCCAATCAATCCTTCTTGCTTCTTGGCAAACTAACTCCTCAGAATAGCATTTTAGCTAGCAAAGTAGCCTGTTCAACTACGTATCCTTCAACAAAGAAAAGATTACCCTGCACGCTCCCTCTTTATTTCTTCCTTGGTCCCGAGGCTGTCCAATTAACCAGTACCGAGTATACGAACTTACAACCACCAATGAGAGAGATAACAAGCTAATAGACATCTATATATAGGAACTTCTTACTAAGTAGATCTTTGAGACTAGATAGAGCATAGCACATTGGCTAATACATCAACAAGGAAGCCTACCTATTCCCTTCCTTGAGGTTAACCATCTCTTACTCGCATTTGTCAAGCGCAACAATCAAGGCCGTCCTACCTACATGACCAGCAAGTTTGACTCCAGCCGGCATCTTAATGAGACAAGAACACCTGGGTTTAAGTAAGAACCGATATAAGAAGAAGACCTACCTGTCTTTTAGAACGGTACTTTATGAGCGCCTATCCTATATGGAATAAACCATGTGATAAGCCCAAACTCCCTCCTTCCTTCTTCAGCATTTGCACCAAGGATAAACTCCTAAAACTGCTGACAAAAAGACTACCCTGATCACTTATTCCACTTTTGCTGTATAACATTGCTTAAAGAGAGAGCCGCTCGCTCGATCCCTTTTCCCACGACCAACCTAATTGTTTGTGTTAAATCCGTGGATTACTGAACTTTCTTGTGGCAAACAAAGCAGTTCAAAACCCTTTTTATCATTACCTTCAGGAAACCTTAGAACACCTCACCTATGGAACCTTACAACACCTCACCTATGGTAATAATGCATGCATGAGAGGAAAGTGACAAGATGGTATGCAGCAGCGTAAGAGAGAAGAAGTACTTTACCCCTATCGCACTTGGTATTATATCTGTGTATCAACCGGCTTCGCTTCAGCTTCTTTCTTATGGATTCAGCGTGTGTTCAGATTCGCTTACTTACGAAAGCCAGTATACCTAGCATTCATTATCTTACATCTATATAGGTCCTCCATTCCAAACCAACAACACTAGGAGGCCCATAACTAGCCTACCCCTACCTGCAATATTCTTTAATGCTCTCCCTCCGAGGCGAGGTAAATAGTACTAGCCAGAGTAGGAGCTCCACAACTGATTGTGTACAACGTTGGTATTGAATATGTGTTTAGACCTTATATAAAGAAATATAAAAAGTTGTACGATACGACTGGATATCCCGGGCAAACTGAAGCAGGTTCGATCATCTCTTACGAGCTTTGACCAGATACCAATTTGGGAACTTCTATCTTTATAATAGCGGTCATTGTAGACAGCAGCGGCGAGTTCAAGCAAGCGTAGGGCTGATCCCGTTAGGAAGAGGGCTTCCTTCACCCCGTAGTTCCATTATTGGATTAGCTTAAATTACCAAAGGTTAGAGGAAATGTCGTAGATCTCAGTTGAGAGACTGAATGCGGATACTTTTTTGAAGAACGAAAAAGGAAAAGAAAGACTTCGTCCCACTCTCGGATAATGAAATCACCAAATGCTACTCGACCCCGAAAAGACACTCCGGCCTAACAGCACTTTCCTTACCCGTTGTGCCCTGTCTTAGAGAAGGAGCAAGAGGCTAGACGGAAGACCTCTAATCTACCAATCAATCTAGCTAGCATCCTTGTTCCAGAGGCCCCCGAAACTTAATAGGAAGCTCTTCTGGGTTCTACCACTAAATGATGGCATTAGACCCTAACTCCCTGTTCCTGATTGCTTTATTAGTGTGGCTTGTTCGCTGTCCACTGGTGATATTATTTTTTATATAGATAGAGGAGGCTAAGCCTACTACACGCTATGGGAACCGCTTTCCGCTATGCTATATAGATGCGCTACCTTGTGAAAGAAAACTTTGTAAGGTAAGTAAGTAGCATCTAGAATAGTGCAGCTAATAAAATAGAGTAGCTTGCGTCATTGCACACTAGCAGGTCAGTAGGGGTAAGAGAGTTTTCCGTTGGTGTTCTCAGTGCTTGGTTCCTAGCTGTAGCTACGTAGCGATCTTGCTTGCCATATCTTTGAAAGGGATGAAATAGCTTTTTAATATAGGTTGTTTCTCCGCTTGCTCGGCGGGTAAGGAGATAATCAGAAATGCCTGCCTGCTCAACCCGGTGCCGGCTTATATTGGGTGGACTGGACAACCAGCCATGCTAATAGAAATGCTTTTTCATTCCGGATTGGAGATCTCATATACCAGACTAACGGGATCGGGTCTCAGGTCCACTCCCGAGGAGCTGTAAAACCTCGACTGAAAGGGGAGAGATTCGGCTTTACCACGGAGAATTCTAGGGAGAAGAAGCGCCAGCCAGTCAATCCCTGGACCCGGCTCAAATGATTTTATCCCAAGTGTCATCAAAAAAAGAAGCTGTCGGGTCAAATTCTTTTGAAAGACCGGGCCGGTCACTATTTAGCTCGTTTGGATGGAATCAGGGACAGAGCTAGAATCTTCCTCTGAGGGCGGGGATAAAGGGGAAAGTGCTTTCTTGGCTGGCAATCGCCATGGGTAGAGATCATGTTCGGTAGGCAGCAGTTCTTTCGACAGCTAGGAGTTGACAGACTTTTTCGATTTCCGCGCACAAGTAAATATCCCTTTTTGAGCTTGCCCAGTGAATCCAGGTGCTTTTTCGGCAATGAATTAACTTTTCTCAGTTTTCCTCTCAGGTGCAGATGAATAAGAAATGTGATGTTATCCACTTAAGAAGTTCTTTTAAAGTAAAGAGAAATCCCTGTGTGACCCGACTGAGAGGAATAAAGAAGTCTATACTATTCTCGAATCCGTCTTCTTTTTGAGGAATGTCAAACTGGTGCTATCGCCTATCATATAGTCGATCCAGGATTAGCGAACATTGCTTCCACTTTCATCAATATTGGCTGGAATGGGTTCAGCTGTATACTCTCTAGGTAGAAGATCCCCAATCATTAGCTCGTCAAATTCTTTCTAGATTGCCTAGTTCTGTATTAGATCACATCTCCAACTATTTGCATATTCATGTCTTCAAGGGCATTTACCTTCTTTGAATTGAATGATTATTTCTTAACTACTAAGTTAAGTAATTCGCCATATTTCAAAGGAGTATTACTCTTTCTGGTATATACCGGTACCAGTCATTTGAGTCGACAGTCACTGGTATCTATAATGTCTGGTTAACTACAAAAGAAGCACCCCTTTTTAGTCTATGTTATTTTGTACTTCATGTCTGATTTAAGATAACATATTTGCAATAGCACTTTTCAGGTAATGTAAGGCTTCTCTAGGAGGGCGCACCACAATCAAATGCAACTCCACTTTTGAGTAGGTAATTTCCCACCCCGGGCTCAGCGCCAAAGAAATCATAGGCTAAGCGACTCACCCAAGCAAGGCGCCAAACTTGAGGAGACCCGATGACTCACAGCGGGATTCCCACTAGCAACCCACTTGCCTAACGAACCCACCTTGGTCTCGCTTCGCTATCCTTCTTTGAGGTAAGTTAGATTGAGTCGAGCGGTGGGCAGAATCGTTGAGGGTGATCGTAGATCAGTGTCATTTCAAGGGCAAACAAATATTAAAACGGGTGCTCGGTCAAAGACTCTCTATGTTGGTCGACTCCCTTCTTAGTGGATTCGTCATTCTATCAGTCGGGTAGTAGGGAGAATCTCTACGAATCTTCTTCTTTGCAAGCTTGAGTCTTTCACCGACGAATTGGTTTACAAGAAGGTCTGAGGGGGTCTTATCGTACTCCAGCTTTTTACTTTTCTTATCAAACTTTTACCTATTCCCTGAGCGGAGATGTACGCTTTATACAGGTTGTGGGGTCATCTAGACTCATGGGATGGCTTTTGGAGTAATGATTCAATTCCATTGCATCCTCTAAGTAGTACTTGTTCACTAAACTATTTTACTTCTACCATGCCCGAGTCTTGCCCATTTAAGGAAGATGGGGGAGGGTCGCCTTGACTTATATATAATATACTGCAGTTCCCACCTCCGTGTGTATTGCGTGTTTGCTCCAATCCGGGTCAACGAAGTCCACTGCCTCCGACGTGGATGTAGATGTAGACTACATCATCCGAATCCGAACAGCAGATCATCCTGTTGGCTAAGAAGAAAGATCGATACTTGTTGACTCTGTCTCCTTCCTTTGAGAACTTCCCAACTCCTACTGACTTAGATGATTTATAGACTGAAACACCTCATCATTTGTTTCCCGGTGGTTGCCCCTACCTAATGACTTGTTTCCCTTTTCAGGCAGGCTCTCAATCAGATGCAGGACGAAGATCAATGCCCGGCCTAGGCCCTCCGAACACCTCGGTTGTCCGAAGGTTAGGGAATGAGTTCCTCTGCTGGTTTAGGACGAAAGAACATCAACCCCGGCCTCAAAAGGAAAGGCAGGCATGGCCTACAGTAAGAAGGCAAGGTGAAAGACAACCCGGTTGGCCCTTGGAAACCTTACCAGGCAAATAGGAATCAACTCCCCTTCAAGATAGCAGAAGGAGAGAAGCTCCTGCGGTCGCCCGAGCGAAAAGAGGGTTTGGCAGATATAATAAGAAGGCCTAACAGGATAAAGGAATTAAAGCTTTCCGATGCAATATTATACTCGTATTTAAAGGATATGCGATTTGTACTTTTGACGTGCCTATTGATCGGCTTTTCCCTTTGGTGGTTCCATGTACCGGAACAAATACTCGAAAAACCCGCCGCTTTGTGTTCACCGGATCTAGGACAACTTGTTCAAGCCGTTCAAAATACGTATATCACCCTTGTAGTCAGCATCATGTGCCAAGCCCCTGTGAATGTGGAGAGCCACTCAATAAGGCGGTGAAGCACTGAGACAAATGAGAATTTGGATCCAGCAATAATAATAATAAGAAAGTCAAAGCTCTTTCTGTCTTCGTAGCAACAATTGTCCTTAGTCTAGCTTTAGCGTAATCTGTATCTACCAAAGGCTTTCATTGTGACTGGTTGGTCTACGATTAAGAAGGGATCCTTAGCCTTGAATATTGGAATTAGAGTAGGCTAGGCGCACAGACGCATTTGGATTGGTATGAGTAAGACTAGGCCCCACAGGCTTGGATTTGACGAGTAAGATCAAAGGAAGGAAAGAGATTGAAGCGAGAAGAACTACGTACGTCGAACTTCATTCAATAGCCATTGATACATAGGAAAAGAGAATATGCTCTGATCGGACAATTGTACGCAAAAGTCACTAAGAACCTAACAGAACAGACTATTCTACGCACATAGCAGCAAATTATCCGAAAGGTAGGTCAAGAGCTAATATCCGACTTAGGTCTTCCTAACTCTAGGAGCGGGTATTCCCCAGTCGAGACCTTTCGCCCTTCCAACTCTTCTCTAGCTGGCTGGCGAAGCATGAATGAAGCGACGGAAGGTTTACTACGTTTAGCTGCTAACTGCTGTTGCCAATCTACTAGGCCTAAGACAACTTCTTGACTTTTCTCTTTCCCGGAACCATAGCACAACTAAAACAGGTATAGGATACTAGCTCTAAGGGATCCCTCTTGAGCTTCTGTGCTTCGCTTTAGTTGACTATTTTGAGGAGGAAGACAAGTAGTGGACAAAATGAGGGTGCATTGGATCGGGAGTAAGCACTAGTGACTAAGGATTTGAACACGGCGGCGGGCGGTTTTTCATAAACCAGTAACTGGGATTCTCTTTCGAGAAGAATCCCAAAGCAAGTGGGAAGAAGGAGTCAAGTCAGCCGAAGGGAAAGGCAGAGCTCCTAGCTACACCTAGAAATAAAAGCGCCTAGCTGGGCTTCGATTCCTAGATAAATGAGCTAATACCTAACAGATAAGAGCTACAACTCCGGGAAAAGAGAGAAGAGTCCGGGCAGGGAAAAGAACTTTCAAGATAGGGGCTCCAAACTTCTATACCAAGGTTGACAAGGTTGGAAAAAGCAAAGCAAAGATGAGAGTTGAGTTAGACAAAAGCGCCGAAGAGGAAAGTAATGATAAGCCTATTCGACTATTCATTTTATCATAAACTCTTTAATAAAAGTAGTACTATTCTTTCCGTAGTACGATAACATTGACACATTAGAGAAAGAAGTAGAATAAAGGAAGAATGTTAGTAAAAGTCAAAGTAAGTTATCCGACATCTTTGCATTGATTGTTATAGGTGTAAGCTCCCTGGCTCTTGGAACTAGGTAAAGTAGGACGAGGGAAAGCAGCAAGAGATATGAGTTCATGGAGTTGCATTGGTTGGGACTAACTAGGTACAGGAGTGAAGTTGATAATAGGGCAGCAAATCGTTCTATACTAGTAAAGAGTGAGTTTATTGAGTTTATCTTTCAATTCACAAACAAAATCCAATAGGTAGGTATTCGTTAATGTCATTGCTTGGGCATAGATATCAAACAAAGGAGTACGAAACACTTTAATATAGGAACCTGGCATAGGGAGGGCATTTACAGCTCTCATGAACATAGGGACACTAGAGAAAGTAGTACACATAGGACTCGGGGAAGTAGGGTGGTCTGCCTGCCACAACTAGATATGAGAAAAGAAAGGAAAAGATAAGCAAACTAGTGACTGAGGGGAGGAATGCTTATAGGTAGAGCAGGTAAGATACGCAATCGGGAAAGTAAGAACTCGAATAAGAGTTTCTGGAGTTTCACTCACGAGTCAAGAGGTAAGCATGCTTTAAGTGCCGGATTAGTAAGCTACCTTTTCTTTCCAACTAATGGTGCTAGGTCATTTACAGTGGGACTAGAATATGTACTAGTTCTTGGGTAGTAGTTTCAGTTACGGACTAGGTTAGGAAAGAAGTACAGGATAGGGCCTTGATCTCTGCCTGTAACTAGCGCTACCAGCAGCTATGGCGACTGCACCTCCTCGTATTGGTTCGCTGCAGAAGAAGAAACAGATGAGCTTTCGACTTTTCTGGATCCAGAGAGGTTTATTTCCTATTCGTGCTTGGCATATTACTTATTGAAAATGTCCATTTCTAGCTGGGCAAGGACGAACTTTACAGTCGAGCTGTAGCTTTCATCCTTCCTCTTTCTAGTCCCGCGACAGCTAGGCTTCCTATTGATAGAGCTATGGCGGCTGTGAAAGTCTAACTTGACTTGATCTCGGTATGTGCTCCCCCATGACTTTCTTTCTTTGCATTGTTTGTGACTAGATCATTTCTTGGGTGGGGATAGGTAAAGGATAACTAACCTAGATTCTAATTCTACTAACCTTATGCTATAATAGATAATTGTTCTTACTCTTCTATGAGTTCTTCCTTTCGGCTTATGGGTGGTAAACTACTTGAATCTTAGTTTATGAGGAAGTTAAGAAAGCAGCTGCCGGACTAGGAGGTCATTGCTTTTCCTGTAGGTAGGAGCTGCCTTCCTTTATAGGTAGAAGAGCTATGACACTTTTGATCCCTTTGCCTCATCCCATATGTCTGTCTGAAGACACCCACCATCCTGCGGTTCATAACAAAGCACGCTTTTTATTAGTAAGAATTCCCTTAATCCCATTTCAAAGCTATAAGAATCCTCTTTACAATGCCTTTATTTACTTTAATGCTTTAATTTAATATAAAAATGAGAGTATAAGCGGACTGCCTCAGTTCCAGAAGTTGGCCCGAGAAAGACCTGGCTTCGAGCAGCATTTATTTGGTAATGAAGAACGAGCACCTCTTGCTTCGAGGCACGCCCCTTACTTTTCTATATGGGCTGATTTTCTCGATCGAGATACTCTTTATATTATCTTTTTTTCATATTACGTACCCCAGAAATAAAGAGCTTACCAGAAGGTCCGAGTGGAAGGTGAGCCGACCAAGTACCTATGAATTCCTCTGACAGCCGTAGACCAGGTAGTTTATGTAGGTAATACCCGATCCTCTTCCTTTAATTCTTCTTAGGTACGTACCCTATGACAAGATACCCTATGACAAGAGTTGAAGAGATGGATTAAAGCCAGCCTACTCCTGATGATTAGGTACCTGCAGACAGACGCGGAGCTACACTTCTTATTGATTTTCCTTCTTTCTCTACACTACTCCTCTTATTTCTTTTCCTTCTTCCATTTTGCTTTTCCGTCAGCTCTTTTACTTATCTTTTTCTTTAGGTAGGCGCACTTACCCCTACTTAGGCTTTTTGCTCAGACTGGTCACTGCAGCTACCATCGATACTGGTAACTACTTAACTGGCCAGCTACAATCGATACTCGGAACGGATGGGGAAGGAGGAAGAAAAGGGAAGGCCCTGGGAGGGAGTTATTTTGCTTTCGTTGAACGTACCCGACGAGCCTATAATAGTAAGCCAGAACCCCACCCAGTTCATGAACGAGCCGCGGACTTTCCTGTTTTGGATGTGTGTTCAGCCGAAACCAGCTTTCCAGTTAGCCTCTTTACCTGACCTACCAGCTTAGTTCCAAACAATTGATCTAGGCGGATTCTTCTTTACCAGCCGAGTTCCTATGGTAGCCTCTTTACCTACCTGCTTGCTTAGTTCCTTCGAATCGATCTAGCCAGCGGTCTAACCCCCAACCAAACCAAATATGTATTAAAATACTCGATTGTGATATAGTTTCTTATAGCTGGTTAAAGAAGCAGCGGGTGATAATTCCCTTTTTTTTCCTTTCCTAACGCTCATCTCCAAGCTATCGGCGTTTACTTGGCTACTTGAGATAGACCTCACTAAAGAATGCACCTCAAGGCAGCCCACCGCCAAGAAAGATAGGTAATGGTCTGTGTGTGATTAGGAGTCAAGTGAAAGAGATCGGATAGACGGTGAGTGAACAACGTTGATTGAAAGAAATGGAAGTACTCCTACTCGTCACATTCCAATCCGTTATTACTCGCTGGGTCGACATGAACATGAGAGGCTTTCGTTGAGAACAGAAGATGTAGTAGCTTTCCTCTCCCGTTGGTCTTAGGCTCCAGCTTTAGTTGTGTCTCCAGCATCAGTAGTAGTAGTAGCTTTCCTAACATATGCCGATCCCAGATATAGAAAGTATGAAGCTATCCTATAGGCACTTTTTATTGAGCTGTCTCCACCAACAGTATTTGCTTGTGACCTTAATTCATCACCTCAAACACCTAACTAAAGTAGGTGAGTTCAGGTAAAGTATAAGTGTGAACTGTGAAGGAAGTGAGTTCAAAAATTCAAAGAGAAAGTCAATTTGCAGGTCAACAATTGATTTTATTTTCCAGCTTTTACGACCTCGTTAACACCTATCTCAACCTATCCCCTTTCCAACTACTCCGATACCTGATTCTACTCTCCCACAACTCAAAAACAGCAAATGAATTGAAGCAAGAACTGTCGGGTGACCATTATGCAGCTCTCATGCACAGTTATATCACAGCCATCTCTTGTACAAGTCAACAATTGACCTCCTTTGTTACATATAATGCACTGGTTCTGTTCTGAGAAGGGTATCTGAGAGCCCATAAAGTAACTCTCGCAAACATTCAGGTCATCCAACTGGTCGGCATTGGACCTAAAAATTGTCTCGTTTTCATTTGGGTTGGAATGCTCGTCTGTGGGAAAGGTTCTTTAAGCTGTAATGATAGAAAAAAAAGTATAATTACGGACGGAATTCATTCAAGTAGTAAATCATAAATTATATCATCTATATGGAAAGGAAACACTTCATATGAGCTCCTAGAGAACCCCCAAAAAATCATGTATAACATAAAAGATAAAATCTCCTGAGCACCTACGGAATATATCAGCGGAACCCCCCCTCTCTTAGAAATTCTCTAAAATAGCCTAATTTGCCTTATAACCCATTGATGATGATAAAATGGAGCAACTCAGCAAGACAGGGCACATATCTCCTGCTTCGTCGGGGCATAATGGTATTGAAACTTTTCAGTGGTACACAATGCACGATTTCCCCCTTATTTGCATCTTTCTTCAAATGAGCGACTCAAATTTGACGTGTTTCACTTCAAAAGTAAAAGAAAGAAGAAAAGAAAAAGAGTACCACTGTTGTGGGCTTATTTTCTTGCAAAGGTTCACTGGCTGTCTTATCAGCATCAAGGGCGTTCTGAGAAGGCAGGTTTTTTGAGGCGTCATTGTGAAAAGACTCAGCCAAATCAGCCGACCTGGGGCTGCCAATCACCTCCCGCTCTTCGTCCACAATATTATCTTCTTGCCTCCTCCAGTTCCTCGTCCACAATATTGTCTTCTTGTCTATGACTTGAAGAAGAACCTGGAAGACGATTTAGCATGAGCTCCTGAAACATATTCTTTCAACTGAAATAAATAGGAAAGAAGAACAGAAGAGGCAAGGTTATAGTCAGAAGAGATATTCTTTTTGTCGACACAAGGTATTTTACTGGTACATGAATGAAGAGCCATTATTTACGAACTAATGTGGTGGATATGCTGGTGTAGCTACCAATTTGACCTTTTTTACCACATTCCTTTTTTTTTCTTAATGTTAGCTTGAGTGCTACATAGCTGTAAAGCCGATGGTACACAGAAGCCTAATTGAGATTGAATTGCAGAAATGCATGGTAACCCAAGCTAATTTAGGTTGTTCAGGCAGTACATTTTTTCTCTAGTTGGCTGAGTTGGGCATTTGATGTGGTCAGAACATTATAGCAGTCTGTTACCGTGCATTCAGAACAGGCACCAGCATATTCCAGCTAAAATAAAAAAAACACAGCTAAATTAATTACCAGATCAAGAGAGGGTTTTGGCAACACGGATCTCTTCTGTGAAATAAACTGTCTGATGTCATCGCTAATCGGTACGATTCTACTTTGTGAGGGATGGATCGATAGGCTTTACAGATAACAAAAGAGAAAGGAATTAATTCAGCTTTACCAAATAAGCAACTAAAGAATAACCCTTTTCAAATCAAATTGGCAAGTAAGCTCTTAAGATAAGAGCCATGCTCTCACCTCTAACTAAACCCCAATTACTGATACTACAATACTTTATACCTGGTGATAAATTTGAAAGGGGGACATCTCTTCCCTATTGTAACTCTTTAATGAATGAATGCTAAATAGTGAAAATTTGCATCTTAATTTGGATTTGATTTGGAACGGGAGAAACCTGGCTCGCCTTTTGAAGAGGGCGGGATGTTCGAAAGTAATTTCTAAATCCAAGAAAAGCCATTTTTGGCAAAATGTTTCCGACCGTGGGTGTGGACGGAAATCTAAAATCCGGGGATTGGGATATGAAGGCGAAGGCGTACTAGAAAATCCAATCTTTGTCAAACACCGTGCATATTCCAGACGCTTTTACAAAAGATCTCAAAAAAGGCGGTTGAAGAAGCCGATTAATGAAATTCAAGACAAGGACGACCTGTGCTCTTTTTGCTCGTTCCACTGACGTTTCACTCGCTTGATGAAAATGACTCTTAAGAAGCCAGGCGATGACACAAATCTTAGAAAGAAAGGGCATGAACCCATTATCATCACCTTTACCAAAGCCCAGTATCAACAACTCGTTCACGAGTGTCAAAGCAAAATGAGTAGCCAGGTAGTATATGGCAAGAAGCCCCTGTATAGCTCAGACGATGAAGACCGATCAGAAGTCTCGTGTAACATGATAAACACCGAGCCTGATCAGCAATTCCCCTACCCGCGAGCTGACAATTTTGAAGTTTTCGTCTTCTGCAAAGCTTGCGGAATGCCCGAAGATTCATATGAAATGTTCATGTGCAACGGATGTGGAGACGCATATCACCCATCCTGCTGCTTGCCCGAAAGTTAAATCGTAGAAAGTAATGATGACAGATGGAACAAATGGCATTGTCAAAGGTGCACTCTGAGTATACAAAGAGCTCAGGCAAGGCTAAGGCGCAGAATGAGGCGTAGAACCCAGGAGAAGAAATCGCACTAGGTCGGAAGATATCCCTCGCGAATCATGCCATATGGTCTAAGAAGAGCCAGAATCAGAAGATTATGTGATCATAGCCAAGAATGCGCCGAAAGAATTAGAAGAAGGCGGGCAAAATAAAATTGATGAATTGGTTGAAATAAATCTGGAAACTGAAGAAGACCCCAGGCCCACCTATATCAGTGCATCCCTGCCGAATGACAAGCAAGAACAACTCACTTCATTCCTTCGAGAGTACATCGATTGTTTTGCCTGGAACTATCATGAAATGCCGGGTTTAGACCCCGGTCTACAAACTCAAGATAGACCCAGAGTTCAAACCCGTGAAACAGGCACCACGCCGAATGAGGGTAGAACTTGAAGAAAAAGTCGTATCCGAAACCGCTCATCGAAGCAGGATTCGTGCGAGAAGAAGAAAACCCCGACTGGATAGCCAGCATAGTCCCAGTAAAGAAGAAGAACGGGCAAATCCGTATATGCGTCGACTTTCGGGACCTCAATAAGGCGTGTCCCAAAGACGATTTTCCCTTACCAGTGACTTAAATCATCATTGATCACACCTCGTCTTATGAAGTGTTTTCCTTCATGGACGGGTATTCGGGTTACAACCAAATCAAAATGGATGAAGAAGACCAAAAACACACGGCCTTCCACACTCCCATGGGCATATATTGCTACAAAGTGATGCCCTTTGGCCTCAAGAATGCTGGTGCCACATATCAACGCGCCATGACTAAGATATTTGATGATCTGATACATAAGATCGTCGAATGCTATGTGGACGACTTGGTGGTTAAGGCCATGTCTCATGAAGAACATCTTCAACACCTCAAAACGGTGTTCGACAGATTAAGGCAACATGCGTTAAAACTGAACCCTTTGAAATGTGCATTCATGGTCTCATCAGGCAAGTTCCTTGGTTTTTTTGTAAGACATAGGGGAATATAAATCGACCCGAGTAAGATCAAAGCTATACTCGAATTGACGCCTCCAAGGAATCTCAAACAACTCCGGTCTCTTTCTTCAAGGACGACTGGCCTACATCAGACGGTTTATTGCCAACCTGTCTGGTCAAATTCAACAATTTACAAGGCTCACCAAAAAGGATGTCCCATTTAAGTGGGACTCAGATTGCCAAATGGCATTAGACCGCATAAAGCAATATCTGCTCAACCCGCCTGTATTGTCGGCACCAATTCTGGGAAAGCCACTCTTACTCTATACCACGGCCTTGGAGGGATCACTTGGCGCTCTCCTAGCTCAAGAAAACGAAGAAGGGAAAGAGAATGCTCGCTCTGTATTACCTCAGCCGCGTGTTGGTGGGGGCAGAACATGCCTATTCTCCAATTGAAAAGCATTGTTTGACATTAGTGTTTGCTATCAAGAAGCTGCGACACTATATGCTAGCGCACCGGGTCACACTCATATCCAAAGTAGACCCACTCAAATATCTCATGACAAGACCTATGCTCACAGGAAGATTGGCGAAATGGGCCATCATCTTAACAGAATTTGATATCACATATATGCCACAAAAAGCTATCAAAGGACAAGCCTTAGCCGATTTCTTGGCAGAATATCCCATACCAGATGATTCCCCTTTAGCATGCGAATTCCCGGGTGAAGAGGTGATGCATGTAGAAGAAGAAGACCCCGGTTGGGAAATGTACTTCGACGGTGCATCCTCGATACGACCCACCACCGGCAAGCAAATTCCAAAGATTCGAGCCGGCATAGGCTTAGTATTTGTAACTCCAGAAAAAGGGATCATACGCCATTCCCTAGCTTTGACGGAGCCTTGCACAAACAACGAGGCAGAGTACGAAGCGCTAATAGTAGGACTTGAGCTCGCATTAAAAGCAGGCATCCAGAAAATTCGGGTGTACGGTGATTCGCAATTGATTCTAAATCAGGTCGTTGGAGAATACAAAGTGCTTAAGCCAGAGTTGGTAAAATACCATCAAAAGGCAGTGGAATTAATGAAGGAAATCCCAGAGGTCACCTATGAAAAGATATCAAGGGCTGCTAATGGTAAAGCAGATGCACTCGCTAGGGTAGCCAAAGAGTTGTGCGAACCAGACGATACTGAAGTCCACATCACCGTCAGGAATAGACGACCATTGTTCTCATACTTCTCCGACGAAAACCAAGGGAACGATGCACTACAAGAACAAGAAGAATGCAAGACACCTGTTAGTCAAGATGAGCCCTCAACCGAAACCATGGTGGTTCAAACAGAAGGGGATTGGAGACAACCCTTCATAGAATATTTCAAACATGGCACTTTGCCTGAAGGAAAGTCTATGCAAGAACAACTTCAAAAGCGAGCTCTTCGTTTTGCTTACCTCAATAATACCCTCTACAGACGGTCATACGATCAATTATGATTACGATGTGTCTCACAGCAAGAAGCTAGACAAATCATGAAAGAAATCCACTCGGGTTTGTGTGGCGCACATCAATATGGGCCTAAAATGCGATTTAAGATCAAGCGCTTTTGATACTATTGGCCTTCCATGGTGTCCGACTGCGAAGAACATGCGAAGAAATGTCATCTGTGTCAAATACACGGTGACTTCATTCATCAACACCCAAATCCGCTACACCCTACGGTGGCATCATGGCCCTTTGATTCATGGGGCACCGATATTGTAGGACCCATTGATCCACCTTCATCAGGAGGTCATAGATTCATATTGGCGACAACCGATTACTTCTCTAAATGGGCCGAAGCTGTGGCATTAAAAGAGGTGAAAGCGACTGATGTAGTCAAATTCTTTCGTACCCAAGTTTTATTCAGGTAAGGAACCCCGAGAAGGATAATCTCCGATAACGGAACAGCATTCAAAAATGCTAAGGTATATGCGTTTGCAAATCAATACAAGATAGATTGGGGATATTCCTCCATCTATAACCCAAGAGCCAATGGACTGGCAGAAGCATTCAACAAAACTTTAATACGTTTGCTAAGGAAAATGGTTGATAAAAACCATAAAAGTTGGCATTAAAAGTTGCCCGAAGCATTGTGGGCGTATCGTACAACATATCGAACACCCACCCAATCAACTCCGTACTCTCTGGTGTTTGGAGTCGAAGCAGTGTTACCTCTTGAAGTCGAGATTCCGTCCCAGCCCTACAAGCCGAAATGCCGATAAGTGAACGCGCAAGGCTCAGATTAGATGAGCTTGATTCTATGGATGAAAAAAGAATCATTGCCCAGCAAAGTTTAGAGTTGTACCAAGCTCAAATGACGCGAGCATATTAAAAAATGATGCGACCCCGAACATTCCGTAAAGGAGAACTAGTCCTTGTGCTAAAGAGACCCATCACCGGCCGACATGTAGGTCCGAAATTCTCATCAAACTGGGAAGGCCCGTATGTGATAGAGCAGGCCTTTGAAGGAGGCGCTTACCAACTCGTTGACCACCAAGGAGTCAAGTTCATACCACCCATAAAAGGAAGGTACCTCAAGAAATACTACGTCTAATCGGAAAATCTTCAAACCGAAACCCACAAATAAAGAACTAAGTCCACAATCCATAAATAAAATTCCAATCCATAATCCACAAACCCAAAGCCAAAAATCCAAAGAAATAAAGTCTTATACAAACCAAAACCAAAAATCAAACCCATGCAAAAACCCCAAAAAGGAACCTTCACGGCTTCATCGACGAGTGCCATAACTCGAGTGAAAGTGAGATTCCACCAATCCACAAAATGGCTTTGTTAACTTGTGCCGTAAACAATTAACACTGGTACGTCCATCCGGCCAGTGATAAAGGGATGGACAAGTTTTATATTTTGTACTTAAAACAAAGTAAGGCTTTGGTATTGTGCCTTTAAACAACTACCACTGGTTTTGCCAAATTCAGGCACAATCTACATACATATTTTAGATCTTTTTGCTATTTATTTTTTCTCTATTTATTAGATCAGGCTGATGGGTAGACCCAATATATCTCTCTCTTAGTAGCGATCTGGGAAGGAGGGAGTACTCCGGTAACTTCATAAGGATTCTAACACCACGTTCAAAAAGGAGAAGTTCACTTTTTCACAACCTAGGCCAATTGCTTATCTTCCTGTAGCTGTCTTTCAGAAGGAAGGCCTTTGAAACAATAAGTTTTTTTGGGGAGAAGCAGTTCATTTATTTATGTGGCCCACGTCCTTCGTATCCCCCTCATTGAATCTCTTTGTCTCCCTCCTTCTGCTAGACACTCTCCTATCCACGAGAAATTACTAGTTCCTACCTTTCCTCCTCTGCTCTATACCTAGCTTTATACTCCAAAATACTTTCTTTCAGTGGC
>Ga0265338_10002763_pt1 | contig 25695 bp, 24 predicted proteins | sample 42126metaG_FD_193579 | JGI IMG/M metagenome (GOLD analysis project Ga0265338, IMG submission 193579) | Rhizosphere microbial communities from Carex aquatilis grown in University of Washington, Seatle, WA, United States - 4-21-26 metaG | ecosystem: Host-associated > Plants > Roots > Rhizosphere...
TGGATGCGCCTCCCGTCAATGAACTCCGCCGCACCGAGGACGGCAAACTCCTGTGCCGGTTGGAGGAAACGGATGCGAGCGAATTATTCGCGAGCGGTTGGCGCGTTCCGGAACGCTTGGTTGCCAAGGGGCGCGACGGCGTGACCGACATTTATGGTGTGATTTTTCGTCCGAAGAATTTTGATCCGCGGAGAAAATATCCCGTGCTCGAAGACATTTACGCCGGACCGCAGGATTCATTTGTGCCCAAGGCGTTTCAATCGAATTACCGCAATCAATATCTGACCGATCGGGGATTCATCGTCGTACAGATAGACGGAATGGGAACGTCGAATCGCTCCAAAAAATTCCATGATGTCTGCTGGAAAAATTTGGGCGATAGCGGCTTTCCAGATCGTATCCTGTGGCTGAAGGCTGCCGCGGCGAGGTATCCGTATATGGACCTCGATCGACTCGGCATTTTCGGAACCTCCGCCGGCGGCCAGAGTGCTTTGCGCGGGATGCTCGATCACGGCGATTTTTACAAAGCGTGCGTGGCGGACTCCGGGTGCCACGACAATCGCATGGACAAGATCTGGTGGAACGAACAATGGCTGGGTTGGCCGGTCGACGAGAGTTACATCCGCAGTTCAAACGTGAACGACGCTCACAAGCTCCAGGGCAAACTGCTGCTGATGGTCGGTGAAATGGACAGCAATGTGGATCCAGCGTCCACGATGCAGGTCGTCAACGCGCTCATCAAGGCCGACAAGGACTTCGAACTTCTGTTTGTGCCCGGGGCGGGCCATGGCATTGCCCGTACCCCGTACGGCGCCCGCCGCCTGGAGGCCTTTTTCGCGCGCGCTTTCCTGGAATCCAGCCCGGAGCCTCACCCTTGATTCGTTCGGCGAGATGCTCTGAATACGGCTCAGAAGCGTGCAGGTGCGATTAAAAGTGGGTGAAGGGCGTGAGAATGTTTGTAGGTATAGTAGGCAAAACAGCTTGTTCCGAAGGAACGTCTGACAATAGCCCGGCATTTTAATGCCGGGGGAAGGTGAGCGAATCACAAGTCCCCTAGGGACGGCCGAGGTTGACCTTCAGCCGTTGCTTCGGAACTGGGTCGATTTGACAACGCCCCCGGCGTTGAAACGCCGGGCTATTGCCAGTCATCCCTCCGGGATGAAAAATCTCACCCATCTTTAATTGCACCCAACCGGCTTAGGTGCAGGACAAATTTCTTGGGCTGACTCCGGGCTTTATCTCTGACTTACGTCGATTTCTCGACCGTAATTTCCACCGTTCCTCACCTCAATTTCATTCACCATTAACACGTTACTACTAAAACATTACCGTAAGTTTTTACGCGCAACTGTTTCATGGTAAAACCGCAGCGATGAAAAAGGAAAGTCGGCCAGAGCACACAATTCGACGGATGAAATTCATTCACCCATTTCTCCCCAGGAACCTCGTAGCCGCGGCCGTAAGTGCGCCCCATTTAATAATCAGCGCCGATTCGCCTCGTAAGTACTTGATTCGGCGCCTAACGGCGGCTAACGGCGCACTTTTAAAAAAAATAAATCAATTGAAAACACCCCATTTGTTCTGCACCCGGCTCAGAAATTACCGGGTATTTCATGGTTGACACGCAAATATCAATATGATATCACGTTGATAACAAGGAAAGGAATTACCTATATGAATACAACTGCTGACAAGCCTGCGAGTAAAGAACGAGAAACCGACGCTTTGAACGGATGGTTCATGGTGCTAATGAACGGGGTGCTGCTCATCGGCGCGATTGTGTGGTTTTGGCTGATCGTGCACCAATCATCCGGCGGCCCGGGGCCTGTTCTGGCAGCGCCAATTTTGATTGGGCTTTTCGCGCTCTTTCTTTTCAAAGGTTATTTCACCCTGCAGCCCAATGAATCGCGCGTGTTGATTCTTTTCGGCGCCTACAAAGGCACGGTGCGCCAAAGCGGCTTCTGGTGGGCCAATCCTTTTTACTCGCAAGTCCGCAATCAGAGTGGACGTCCCAGCGGCAGTGCGAAAATCTCGCTGCGCGCGCGTAATTTCAACAGCGAAAAACTGAAAGTGAATGACAAGCGGGGCAACCCGATTGAAATCGCCGCGGTTATTGTGTGGCAGGTGGAAGATTCCGCCCGCGCCGCCTTCGATGTGGACGATTTCGAAAGCTACGTTCATATTCAAAGTGAATCTGCCGTGCGCCATATCGCGAGCCTGTATGCTTACGATCGCGGGGATGAACAGGAACCGACCTTGCGGGAAAGTGCTAATGAAATCGGCGGAGCTTTGAAGAAAGAATTATTGGAGCGGCTGGACAAGGCGGGCGTGCTGGTCCAGGAAGCCCGATTAACGCATTTGGCGTACGCGCCGGAAATTGCCCAGGCCATGCTGCGCCGCCAGCAAGCTGAGGCGGTGATCGCCGCTCGACGAACCATTGTCCAGGGGGCTGTGAGCATGGTTGACATGGCTTTGCGCGAACTGACCGAAAAATCCGTGGTGAAACTCGATGATGAACGAAAGGCCGCCATGGTGAGCAATTTGCTGGTCGTCCTTTGTGGCGAATCCGAAGCAACGCCCGTCATCAACACCGGCACGCTTTACTCGTAGCCTCATGCCAAGCGAAGAGCGCAAACCGTTTTTGCTAAGAATTCCGCCCGATCTCTGGAAGGATCTGGAGCGATGGGCGGCGGACGAACTCCGAAGCGTCAACGGACAGATCGAATACCTGTTGCGCCAGGCGGTGGACAAACGAAAGCGCGCCCCAAAAAAAGACGAATAGGCAATGCCAGGCCCGAAATAGTTCCAATTTGAACGAACGATGAAGCCATTGAAACCGTCCATTGTCGCGCCGCTCGATCCCGCGTTTCAACCGGCTGCCGCGTTCAATCGCCACTACGCCGAAACCGCCCAAGCGTCCGGCAGGGCAGTGCCGCTGGTACTGGGCCTCGAGCGCGAGAACGGTTTGGTTTCGCGTTACGAAACTGTCGTGCTCGCTGAGCCGGACGCCGCCACCTTGCGGTATGTGGAGCGGATTGTGAAATTTCTGCTCTGGTCGCGCGGCGGGTGGAAACTGCACTTTGGCGGTCCGAAAACAATCGGCGAATTCATCCGCAAAACCTATTCGTCTCGCGGCGCGCGAAAATTCGATTGTGAAATGATGACTCGCGCTTACGGCGAGGATTTCGGCGTGTCCATCACCACCGTCGCGAAAGTTCCTGCGAACAAAGAAATGCAAGTGGCCGCGGGCGGTCATCTGAAAGGATTCCGCATTGGCTTCGATCTCGGCGCGAGTGATTACAAAGTTTCCGCGGTCGCCAACGGCAAGGCGATTTTCACCGAGGAAACGCCCTGGAGCCCCGTGACTCAGGCAAATCCCGACTACCACTATCACCATCTTTCGGCGGCGTTGCATCGAGCCGCGGCGCACCTTCCGCGCGTGGACGCCATCGGCGGCAGTTCGGCGGGGATCATCGTTGACAACGAAATTCGCGTCGCTTCGCTTTTGCGCGCAATTCCCAAAAAGCTTTTTCCCAAAGCCGCCGGTATGTTCAAACGCATCCAGAAGGAATGGAATGTTCCCCTGGTCGTGATGAACGATGGCGACGTGACGGCGCTCGCCGGCGCGTTGTCGCTCGGCAAAAATGGCATGTTGGGCGTCGCCATGGGTTCGAGCCAGGCGACCGGCTTCATGGATTTGGAAGGCCGAATCCCCGGCTGGCTGAATGAACTCGCCTTCGTGCCGGTGGATTATCATCCGGCTGCCGCGATCGACCCATGGTCGGGCGATGCCGGGGTCGGCGTCATGTATTTTTCGCAACAGGCAGTCAATCGGCTGTTGCCGGAGGCAAAAATTTCGCTGCCAAAGAACATGGGCTTGCCCGAGCGGCTCAAGGAAGTCCAAAATCTGATGGCCAAAGGCGATGGTCGGGCGGCGCGCATTTACGAAACCATTGGCGTCTATTTTGGTTATGCCATCGCCCAATACGCGGAGTTTTACAATTTCCGGCATTTGCTGATTCTTGGCCGCGTGACCACCGGTCAAGGAGGTGATGTCGTCGTCGCCAAAGCGCGCGAAGTGCTGCGTCGTGAATTTCCGGAACTGGCCGGTCAGATTGCGCTTCATGTCCCCGATGAAAAAAGCCGCCGGGTGGGGCAGGCCGTCGCCGCGGCGAGTTTGCCGAAAATTGAGAACCCAATATGAACTTGCATCAACCCACCGCTGAAATTTTTGTGCCCGATGGCCAGCCCGTCGATGCCGCGCTCAAGCGCATCACGCACCTGGGAATTGGCGCGCACCAGGACGATTTGGAATTCATGGCGTTTCACGGAATCCAGGAATGTTTCGCGAGCGACAAAAAATCCTTCGGCGGCGTCACCTGCACCAATGGCTCCGGTAGTTCCCGCACCGGCCCCTACGCGCAATACACCGACGCGCAAATGATGGAGGTGCGTCGCGGCGAACAGCGAGCGGCCGCGGTGGTGGGCCGTTACGGTGTGATGGTGCAATTGGATTATCCCAGCAGCGCGGTGAAAAGCGCGACCGACACGCGAATGAAAGAGGATCTTAAGGAGATTTTCGCGGCCACGCGCCCGGAAGTGGTCTACACCCATAATCTCGCGGACAAACATGACACGCACATCGGCGTCGTTATTGCGGCGCTGCAAGCGATGCGCGAGTTGCCGCGCGCGCAACGGCCCAAACGCGTTTGGGGCTGCGAAGTCTGGCGCAATTTGGATTGGCTTCCCGACGCGGACAAGGTGCTCATGGACGTGAGCGGTCGCGATCATCTGGCAGCGGCGTTGAACGGCGTTTTTGACTCGCAAATCGCCGGGGGTAAGCGTTACGACACGGCCACGGCTGGCCGGCGCGCCGCCAACGCCACTTTTTTTGAATCACACGCCACCGATAAAACCACACAACTCAATTTCGGCATGGATCTCACGCCGCTGGTGGTTGACCCAACCGTGGACATTTCTGAATACACGTGCCGATTGATTGAGAAATTCCAGAGTGAAGTGCGGGAGAAATTGAACCGACGTCTGGGTCGCTCCTGATGCGTTCGAACGGATCAAGAATCGATCAGTTTGGTGATTTTTGCGGCCCAACGAGGTCCGCATCGGCCCGCGCTGGCGAGGAACTTCGGCTGATGGGCCAGGGAAAGCCGCAAATGTTGAAAGACTTCGGGCTGCAACAGAATCACGTCTCCCGCCTTTAATCTCGCCAGTTCATTCGTCGTGATCTTCAGGCTGGGGATTTCAGCGGTTATCTTGATACTGACCTCGTTGAGAGCGGGGTTCCATTTCGGAGCCGCACCGGTTGCCTTCGCGACGGCTTTCTTTTCCGTTTCCATCTCAAGATTGAGCTTTTGAATCAGGGGTTCCAAGGTCTGGTAGGGCAGTCCGAGATGAATTGTTTTGGTCAGATCCCCCACCTGCATCTCTATCCCGATCACGAGCATCACGGTATCCAGGGAATGGCTTTGCACAAAAGCGCCGTTGCACTCATGCCCGTTCAAAATGGGCCTGAGATCCAGAAGATCGCTCCAGCTGACGCACCATTCGCTCATCATGATGTCGACGATTCGTGAAAGAATGCGCGACTCAATTTCGGTCACCGGCCGGTCCTCGTCCGAACATTCTCCCGGGCCGCCCAGTTCGCGATCAACAACTGACAAGGCCATTTGCGAGGGGATTTCCAGGAGACAGGTTCCCTTGAGCGGTTCGAGTTTCAGCAGGGCGAGATAAGTCGGATTCGAAATTTCGTCGATCAATTTCCCGAATGGCATGGCTTCCAAGCGAGACATCTTGAGGCCCACTTCCAGGCGGAGATGGACCGAAAGGCGCGCCGCCAGTGAACGGATGAATTCATCGTGGCGAACCCTGAGTTTCCGTAATTCGGTTGTGGAAAAGGAGGACAGACGCCGGAATATCAGGGGTTGGGAGGATTCTTTCTCGGCTGCCGAGACCGGGATTCCCTCGGGCGAACCGCCACCGCCAATTTGCGCCAGCAGACTTTCGACCTCTGATTGAGAAACGATCTCCTGGCCGGGTGGTGGAGTATTGGCATCCATAAATGTTTGGTGGGAGAGGGTTGTCAGTTGGCTGCGGCCCGCATTTCTTCCAGGTCAATTTCTCCTTCAGCCTCCAGTTGTCGCACTCCGGCGATGACTTGCGCTTGCGCGGCCTCAATTTCCCGCAATTTGAGCGGGCCAAGGAAACTGATTTCTTCCCGGACCGATTCGGCCGCCCGTTTGGAAAGGCAGGACAACAGCTTGTTGGAGACCTTTTCGCTGGCGGCCTTCAAAGCGATGGTTAACGTGCGGCTCTCCACCGTCTGGAGAACTTTCTGGAGGACCTTGGAGTCCAACTGTTCCAAGTCCTCGAAGGTGAACATTTTTTGGAGGACCGCCTGGCTCAAGTCGGGATTGCGTTCCTTCAGCGTGTCCAGGATGGATTTGCTGACCGGTTTGGGCAGCGCGTTTAGCACCTGGGCGGCCGCTTTGGCGCCACCCGTTTGGTTCAACGCGCGGACACGATTGTTGGCGAATTTACGATGAAGCACTTCCACCACGTTTTCCACAACCTCGATCGAGGTGGGGGACATAGAGGCCAATCTTTCCACAACTAGATCGCGGAGCTCTGGCCGCATCAGGGACAAAAGTTGCGAAGTCTTTTCCGGGGTCAGGTAACTGGCGACCATGGCGATCGTTTGCGGTCGCTCGTTGCGCAGGTGATTGAAAATATGCCGGGCATCCATTTCCAGGATGTGTTCCATGGCCGAAACCGGCGTCCGGGTCGGCATTACCCGCCCCATAATGTCTGAAGCCCGAAATATCCCCACCGATTTTTCCAGCAGGTTTTGCACGTTTTCCGTTTTCACGGAAACTGCGCTAACGGCTTCAACCGCCACTCCCGAGAACTCATTTAGTATGTTGTTCTGCAATTCGCGGCTGATCGTTCTGAATTTCGTCATCTCCGAACTGACCGCGTCCAGCTCGTGCTCGTCGAGTTGCTTCATGAGTTGAGATGCATTTTCCGGGTCCAGGATCAGGAGCAAACCCGCTAATTTTTGCGCGTTCGTAAACTGCGAAAAATCCTGGGAAATGGCGGAATCTGGATTTCTGGAGTCCATAATCAAGCTGTTGCTTTCGGGGTCTGGGCGAGAAAAGTTGCCATCTCGCAAGCCGAGATACTTCGGCGCGCGTGATGGCGAAAGTTTTTGCGTTCTGCGTTCAAGTTCAATTTTTCACCGGAAATAGGGTGAAACTGTGAGAATAGGGAAGCAGTCCAAGTGCCACGGCTTGGCAACCCGGAATTGCCGATGAAACGTTGGATTCTCAACCGTTATGGGCAAAGATTGCCCGGGAGCGGCAACAAAGTCCCCGCGTGAGATCGGCCATTCCGGCGGGATCCTCCAGGGAACAAAACGGTCGAACTCGAACCCTCAGAACATCGAAAAGCCGGTTGAAATGTCGCGATCAATGGGTGGTCGTTAGTTGCGCACTGAAGAGCAATAAACGCCCATGGTAATTACTAATTCATCGCATTTGCCGATATGAATTATTCCATATAGCTATTAAGTCCACCCCGCCTATCACCGATACAGTTACAAAGTTTAATACTTTATACATTTTAGCCGCGAGTCCAGCGGGCACGCCATACAGCGCCGTTCATGGCAGGCGCGGCAGGCCGCGACTTTGTTCAATGAAGGGTCCTGCGGTAATCCATGTTGCAGGGGCTCCAGTCCTTGCGATGCAAACCAATTTATTGTCGCCGAATCCAACAATTAACGCGTGATAGCAACCGGAAAATGGGTCATCGCCCCCCCTCGAAAGACCTTGGTCGTCGGAGTGGCAGATATGGTGACCAGCAATGATACCAGCGCTGAATTGGTGACCCACTCACTGGGTTCGTGCCTCGGCATCGCTGTTTATGATCCGATCAAGAAGGTTGGCGGTTTATTGCATATTATGTTGCCGGATTCGACCATCGACGCCGCCAAGGCCGTGACTGCGCCGTTCATGTTCGTGGATACGGGTGTGCCGCGGCTCTTTCGTGGCGCTCTCAATCTTGGGGCGGACCGCCAGCGGTTGGTCATCAAGGTTGCTGGGGGCGCACAACTGCTCGATCCGCATGGGATCTTCAATATCGGCGCGCGTAATCATCAGTCTCTGAATGCTCTGCTGGCGAAAAACGGTTATACCATCCACAACCAGTCAGTTGGCGGCGCGGCTTCGCGCACCATGCGCGTGGATATGGCCACGGGGCAGGTCTCGATTCAATCCCCGGGCTTGGAGCTTTATTATCTATGAACGCGAAGGAAGCTATCGCCACTGTGAAACATCTGCCGCCGATCTCTCCCGCGGGGATGCGGTTGATTCATTTGCTCAACCGCGATGCGGCTGACAATGACGAGATCGTGTTCGCTCTAAAAACGGATATGGCGCTCACGGCAAAGTTGTTGGGGGTGTGCAATTCGTCCTGCTTCGCTTTTGATGAACCGGTTTCGTCGGTTGACCAGGCCTTATTGATGTTGGGGCACCAGAACACGCTGCGCCTGGTGCTGGCACTTTCGTTCGGTGATGCCATGGAAATGCCCTTGCCCGGATACGCGGTCGCTGCCAATGAGTTATGGCGCCATTCGTTGACCGCGGCGGCGGCGGCCGAGATCGCCGTGACCAGTGGACTGGATCTGCCCATCAATCCCCAACTTGCTTTTACCACGGGTCTCCTTCACGACATCGGAAAATTAGTGCTGGGCCAGGTCATTACTGCGGACACCCAGGCGGAGATCCGGGAGACGATTCATCAACACCGGCTCTCTTGTTCGGAGGCGGAAAGACAGATTTTGGGCACCGACCATGCGGAGGTCGGGGCGATTCTGCTGGAAAAATGGCGTTTGCCGGAAGAAATCATCGAAGGCGTGGCGCATCACCACCAGCCCCAGGTGGACTCGAACACCGGTTTATCGGTCGTGGCACACCTGGCGGATTGTCTCGCGCATTTGTCCAGCGCGGCCCCCGGCTGGGACGCTTATGCGGTTCGCGTCTCTGACCTCGTCACCGATAAAATCAATATCACCCCGTCCACCCTTGAGCGAATGATTATTGCCGTGCGCGAATCTTGCGGCCGCCTGGGACTCGGTGCCGAAAATGCCGTCGAATACCACTCAAAATGAATCAGACCATTGAACTCTCCAGCGCTTCCGAGTTTATGACCCAGCATGTTGTGAGCGTATTTGACACCATGCTGTCGCTGCGGGCAACGGTGTCGACGAAAGCCGGGCTGCCGTTGTCCGCCGAACGCGTAACCGGCACCGCTGGCTTTGGCGGAGACAACGTTAATGGCTTGCTCTATCTCCATCTCTCCGCGGCGACGGCCGCCCGGCTCGCCAGCGCGATGTTGCGAATGCCCTCCGAAGAAATTCCGGAAAATGAAATCAATGATGTGGTCGGCGAAGTGACCAACATGCTGATTGGCGGCTTGAAATCTTGGTTGACGAACTGCGGCGCTCCCTGCGCGATGAGCACCCCCGCCATTATTCGCGGCACCTGCTACACCATCGAGACCTCCTCCGATGTGAAGAGCGGGGTGTCGGTCTTCGAGTCGGAGGCCGGAATCGTCGCTGTCGAAATTCATATCCGATTGGAATAACTCATTTGCACATATGGCCACTAAAATACTGACCGTGGATGACAGTCGAACCATTCGTCTCATCGTGGGGCGAGCCTTTCAACCTTTTGACTGTCAGATTATCGAGGCGACCAACGGCGAAGAGGGCCTGGTGGCGGCGGCGCGTGAACAGCCGGATTTGATTGTGCTGGACGTGACCATGCCCGTCATGGATGGAGTCACCATGCTCGTCAAACTGAAGGAGGATCCGGAACTGCGAAGAATTCCCGTGATCATGCTGACGGCGGAGGCGGGACATGAAAATGTGGCTGAGATCGGCAAGCTCGGCGCCCGCGATTACCTGATCAAACCTTTCCGGGAAAACCAACTGATCGAAAGAGTTTCGCGAATTGTGGAACTCCGGAAGAAGACGGCCCCCTGTGATGCCACGCAGCCATAGCGCGCCCCGCCGCACGACCAGCATGGACTTGAAATTTGATACGCGTGGGATCGGGAAAAAAGAGTATGAGTTCATTTGCCGTCTCGTGTACGAGAAAAGCCGCATTCATCTGGGCCCGGATAAACAAGCATTGGTCACTTCCCGCCTCGCGAAGCGTTTGCGACATCTCCAACTGGACGGCTATGAGGATTATTGCGAATTGCTTCAGTCCCCGGCCGGCGACGAAGAATTGCGTTTCCTGATTGATCGCATTTCGACCAACCATACTCATTTCTTTCGCGAAATGGGCCATTTTGATTTTCTAAGGGATGTCGTATTGGCGCCCTGGCGTTCCCGCGCCGGCGCTGCCGCGCAAAAATTCAGAACCTGGAGCGCCGCCTGTTCTTCGGGTGAGGAACCATACTCCCTCGCCATCTGGCTCGCGGAACACCTGGCACCCGCCCGCTCCGGCCTCTGGGATATTGAAGCGAGCGACATCTCCACGCGGGTGCTCGATATAGCTGCCCAAGGGGTTTATGAGCAGGGCCGTCTGGCCGGCGTGCCTCCTGAATATCTGCGGCGCTACTTCCAAAAAGGCTTGCGCGATTGGGGCGGCCATTTTCGCATCAAAGATGAACTGCGCCAACAGGTGCAGTACCATCAACTCAACCTGCTCGAGGGCGATTACCCGTTTACAAAACCTTTCGACGTTATTTTCTGCCGAAACGTCATGATTTATTTTGACCGGCCTACCCAGGAGGCGCTGGTGCGGCGGCTCAGCGAAAGATTGATTCCCGGCGGTTATTTAATGGTGGGACATTCCGAGAGTTTGAGCGGCATTAAACATTCTCTTCGGCTCATACACCCGGCGATTTACTTGAAACCGCCAGTGTAAGCTTATCTGCAACCACCGATGAGACGTTTTAATCTCTGTCGCTATCGAATGACAAGATAAGTAAGTGGTTTGGCAATAAATGTCCATGAATGCGCCTTAACGAACGGTCCGCTCTCTCCGATGTCTTTCGTAGCGTCCGTTTGCGCACGGCAACACAAAATATCCGAATATGTCTGAAGCTATCCTCGAACCAACTGTCGGAAGCCGGAATCTGTCCGGCAAATACCTGACCTTCTCTCTTCATAACGAATCCTACGGCATTGAAGTTCTGAAGGTTCGTGAGATCATTCGCATCACCAATATCACGATGGTGCCGCAAATGCCTGCGCACGTGCGCGGTGTTATCAATTTGCGCGGAAAGATCATTCCCGTAATGGATTTGCGCCTCCGCTTTGGCCTGAGCCAGGCCGACAGCACCGATCAAACCTGTATTATCGTGGTGCAAGTCAAGATGTATGAAGGTAAAACCAGCCAAATGGGCTTGGTCGTGGATGCCGTGGAGGAAGTCGCGAATATCGCGGCTGCGGATATTGAAGAAACACCCGATTTCGGTTCCACAGTTATGGCGGATTATCTTCTTGGAATGGCCAAGGTCAAAGGAATGGTCAAGACCTTGCTGGACATCGACCGCGTCTTGGCCGCGGACGCAGCCTCGGCTATCACTCACCTTTCAAAACCCTGAGCAGATTTCAAACCCTATTATGAACAATTGGACTATCGGAAAAAGACTCGCAGCCGCTTCAGCCGGTGCAGTCGCAATCTTAATTCTGCTTGGCATGGTGTCATGGATAAAAACCAACCAAATCTCAAAAAACGTTGGCAACATCATCGATGAGAGGCTGCCCGAACTCGAGATCGCCGGAAACATTCGGTTTCAAGCGGTATTGTTGAGAGTGACCAACTTCAAGTATGTCATCTACAACGACGCTTCCAAGAAGAGTGACTTGGAGAAGCAGGTGCAAGCGGAAGAGCAGGAAGTTTCCGACCTTCTTTCCAAGATGGAAACACATGTGGAAGGTAACGAACAAGGCGCGCTTTTCTCGGCCATCAAACCTCTATGGGAAGCCTACAAAAATGAAACTCGGAAACTTCGCGAAGTCAGCAAGACCAACAAGCCGGAAGAGGTTCAAGCAGCCCTTTTAACCGCTGGCCAGGTCGGCAACAACCTTGTAAAAGCTGTCGAATCCCTGTGTGATTACAGCACCCGCGGCGCGCAGTCTGCTGGCCGGAATACTGTCGCCCAGGCGACCTCTTCCAAACGGGCAGTGCTCATCATCGTCGGACTGGCCAGCTTGTTCAGCGCCGTTTCTGGAATTTGGATGACCCGAGGCATTACAAAGGTACTCAGTCGGACGGCCAGCGAATTGGTCAGCGGATTTGAACAGACCACCGCCGCCGCCGGGCAGGTGTCGGCCGCCAGCCAATCCCTGGCCGAAGGTGCGGGCGAGCAGGCGGCCTCACTGGAGGAAACCAGCGCGTCGCTGGAGGAACTATCATCGATGACCCAGCGGAATTCGGAGAATTCGCAAAAGGCCAACGACTTGGCGAAGCAGGCGCGGGTCGCCGCGGACAAAGGGGCTATCGACATGCAGTCCATGAGCGCGGCGATGGAGGCGATCAAAGTTTCGAGCGATGACATTGCCAAAATCATCAAGACGATCGATGAGATTGCGTTTCAGACCAACATTCTGGCGTTAAACGCCGCAGTCGAGGCGGCCCGAGCGGGAGAAGCCGGCATGGGCTTTGCCGTGGTGGCCGATGAAGTGCGCAACCTGGCGCAACGCAGCGCCCAGGCAGCCAAGGAGACGGCGGCCAAGATTGAAGGCGCCATCAACAAGACGGCGCAGGGAGTGGACATCAGCGGAAAAGTGGCGCAGGCCTTGAATGAAATCGTTACCAAAGCGCGGCAGGTGGACGAGTTGGCGGCCGAAGTCGCCAGCGCGTCTCGGGAACAGTCCCAGGGAATTGTTCAAATCAACACGGCGGTCGCACAAATGGACAAGGTGACGCAAAGCAATGCCGCCACCGCGGAAGAGAGTGCCGCCGCCGCCGAGGAGCTGAACGCCCAGGCTGAGACGATGAAACAATCGGTCGGCGAACTTCTCAAACTCGTCAGCGGTTCCAGCCAGGCGGCGGCGCCGAAAACAATCGCGCCAGCGTCCAACGGACGCACCCGCAATGTCGCCAAAGCCACTTCATGGTCGGCGCACGCCCCGCGCAACGGTCATTCCAAAAAATCAGCCGCGCCAGAACTCGCTGCGGCCGCACCGGCGGTTAAGAACGGCGGACGCAACGAAATTCCTCTGGAAGGCGATTTCAAAGATTTCTGAGCGTGAGAAACTCTCCGGCGGATTATCCGCCGGAGGAAGGTCACGTTAGCCATAAAAAAAACGCAAACAAAAGACACAACGTGGAAGCAATTTCTGAACTGAAAAGCCTCGTAGAAAAAATCGCCACGGAATTGATCTTTGCGGAACCCGACAAGGACCTCGGGCTGCTCCCCGTCAATTGTCTCCTTGGTCAAATCGAAGAATTGATCTCCTCGCCGGATGCTCCGGCATCACTCGCACCCGCCGTGCAGCAGGCCCGCCAGTGGGTGGACGATATTTTTGGATCGACCGGCCAATTCGACGCAGCCGCGCTCGAGCGTTTTGGAGATTGGGTCGCCTGGTGTCAGACCGCGTTGCAGGCGTTGGAACGCAACGGACCTCCTCCGGTGTGGCAGTTCCAAGGGCAAACCGCCGCTCCAATAGTCGCCACTGCGGCACCGGCTGTTTCGGTGCTGCCGATGCCGGTCGCCGAAGAGTCGGCCATCGTCCTCAATGTTCAACAGGACGGGGAGTTGTTGCGCGAGTTCATCAATGAATCTCAAGAACATTTGCAGAATATTGAGCAGGGTGTGCTCGTGCTCGAAGATCATCCTACGGACGCCGACACCTTGAACTCCATTTTTCGCGCGTTCCACACCTTCAAAGGCGGATCCGGTTTTTTGAATCTGACGCCGATCCAAACCCTCGCTCACGACCTGGAGTCGTTGCTCGACCTTGCTAGACAACATAAACTGGTCATCACCCCCGCGATCATCAACATCATCCTGGAAGGCAGTGACACGCTGAAACAGTTTCTCAGCGAGATCGGGGCGCAGTTGACGGGGACCAAACCATTGGCTCCCATCGCGATTCCCATAACCCATTTGCTGAAATCCATCCGGACCGTCCTCAGCGGTGAACCCGGCGTCCCAACCTTCGTCGCACTGGACGCATCCCCAACCGTTTCCTACTCAGCCAACGCGCTCGCCCCGTCCATCGCTCCGGGTGCTCCAACGCGCGGGCCACAGGCCGAGGCCGGCGGGAAGGCGAGTCTTTCCGGCACGGCGGTCAAGGTGGACACGCTCAAGCTCGACAGCCTCATCGACTTGGTCGGGGAACTGGTGATTGCGCAATCACTCGTCGTGCAAAACCCCGATCTCAACACCTTGCAGAGTGAACAATTGACCCGCGATTTGATGCAATTGGGGCGGATCAGCAAGGATCTGCAGCGGACGGCAATGTCCCTGCGGATGGTTCCGGTCCGGGCGACCTTCCAAAAAATGAACCGGCTGGTTCGCGACAGCGCCGCTAAAGTCGGCAAACAAATTGTGTTGGTCACGGAGGGTGAGGAAACCGAACTTGATCGAAATATCGTTGAAGAGATCAGCGATCCGTTGATCCATATGATCCGGAATTCCGTGGACCACGGAATCGAGAAAGCTGAGGTTCGGAAGAAACTTGGAAAACCCGAGACCGGCAAGGTTTCCCTCAAGGCTTTTCACCAGGGCGGCAATATTGTCATCCAAATTCAAGATGACGGCCGGGGTCTTGACTGTGAGCGCATCGTGGCCAAAGCGGTGGAGAAAGGCCTCATGAAAGCCGGCGACCAGTTGCCGGAGAGCGAGATTTTTAAATTCATCATGGCCGCGGGCTTCTCGACGGCGGAGAAAGTCACCGATCTGTCCGGTCGCGGCGTGGGTATGGACGTGGTCCGGCGTAATATCGAAAAATTGCGCGGCAAAATCGAGATCGCTTCCGTGGCTGGCCAGGGCTCGACGTTCAGTATTTTCCTGCCCTTGACCCTCGCCATCATCGACGGTTTGCTCGTCGGTGTCGGAAACGAGCGTTTCATTCTCCCCACCTTGTCGGTTTGCGAATCCTTCCGCCCTCGCGCGGATATGATCAGCACGGTGCACGGTCGTGGAGAAATGTTGAATGTCCGCGGCCGGTTGCGCCCGCTGCTGCGTTTATATTCGCACCTGGGAATCAAACCCGCTTCGACCGATCCAACTCAATCGATCATTGTCGTCGTCGAGGCCGGGAACAACGCCCGCTGCATCCTGGTCGATCAACTCCTGGGCAAACAGGAAGTGGTCATTAAAAGTTTGGAGGAAAATTTCCGCCAGAACCGATACATCGCCGGCGCCGCCATTCTCGGTGACGGCCGGGTCGGGCTGATCCTCGATCCTGAAGCATTAGTCAATCTGCAAGCCAACCCCCTGGAGGTTGCGGCCTAGGACGGGCTTCCCGACCACGCCATGAATTCAAAACCCATACGCCTCCTGGTCGTTGATGACTCCGCGCTTGCCCGGAAGATCATTACCGCCAGCCTCGCCGAGTTCCCGGATATTGAAGTGGTCGGTACCGCGGTGGATCCCTATGTCGCGCGCGATCGAATTCTCGAACTGAATCCCGATGTTATCACGCTCGACATTGAGATGCCTCGCATGGACGGCATTTCTTTTCTGAAGGTATTGATGAAATACCGGCCGATGCCGGTGATTGTTCTGAGTTCGCTCACCGTGGAGGCTTCCGAGAAAGCCATGGAAGCACTCCAATCCGGTGCGATTGACGTGATGGAAAAACCGAGCGGCGCGTATTCCGCTCATGTGGATGGCTCGCGCCTCGCGGAAAAGATCCGCGCCGCCGCCCATGCCAAGGTGCGTCTTCAGCCGCCTCCGTTGGCGCAAAATCAAACGTCGGTTGATACCGTCCGGACGGCGGCGCCCGGCGACCGCATATTTCCGGCGCGGAAACTGATACTGATGGGCGCTTCCACGGGCGGAACCGAAGCCCTGAAAGTCGTGCTGACTTCCATGAATGGAGATCTGCCGGGCATCTGCATCGTGCAGCACATTCCCGCTTACTTTTCGAAGGCATTCGCCGATCGCCTGAATCAACTCTGCCGCATGGAAGTTCGCGAGGCAAAGCAGGGAGATATCGTGCGTCCGGGGCTGGCGCTAATTGCGCCTGGCGGTTATCATCTGCTGCTCAAGTGGCAGGGCCAGCATTACGAGGTGGCACTGAATTCGGGAGCTCCCATTCACCATCAAAGGCCGGCGGTTGATATCCTTTTTGATTCCGCGGTGAAGGCGGGCGCTGGTCCCCATGTCGCGGCGGTGCTGCTCACCGGGATGGGCGCGGACGGCGCCGCGGGCCTGCTGCGCCTGCGAGAGGCGGGGGCGATAACCATTGCTCAGAACGAAGAGACCTCCGTGGTTTTTGGGATGCCCCGCGAAGCCATTCGACTTGGGGCAGCCCAGCACGTTTTGCCGTTGGACCAAGTCGGTCCGCGCCTGGAACTACTGGTCTCGCGGCCACGCCAGGATCCCCGCCCGGCTTTGAAGGACTAAGAATGCAACGCGAAATGAACACCGAACTCCCGAATAATTTATGACAAAATCAATGCAACACCTGGAGGAATTTACCCGCCAGGCGGTACGCGAGGTGTTTCAAAGCATGGTTTCCATGGATGTGATCGCCGAGCCGCCGTCTCCCATCACGGATGCGGAGGGACAAATTGTTGGATCTGTTGGTTTCGTTGGCGATATCAATGGCGTGATCTATCTTTACGCCGGAAACAGCTTCGCCCGATTAGCCACCGGCAAAATGCTGGGGATTAGCGAAGCGGAAGTGGACAACCAGGAGATGGTCAATGATGCTTTGGGAGAGTTGACCAACATGGTGGCCGGGTGTGTGAAGACGAGGCTTGTCCGCGATGGGCGCCCTTGCGCTCTGACCATACCCACGATTGTCCGGGGACAGGGATTGAGTGTGGAAAGCCCGGCCGATGTCGCCAGAAAAATCATCGGTTTCAGGGAAGGCGACCACCACTTCCTGGCCGAGCTGCTTCTCAAGGATCCGTCCAAGGCGAAATGAAATTATGAGTATCAAAATCTTAACCATCGACGACAGCAAAACTATACGCCAGATCGTGGCCAAGGCGTTTAGATCCTTTGATTGTACCGTCCTGGAAGCGGCCAACGGAGTGGTCGGATTGGCGGTAGCCAGCCGCGAAAAGCCCGATCTCATCCTGCTGGATTATACCATGCCCATCATGGATGGGTTCGAGGTGCTGGCCAGGTTGCGCGGAGATCAGGAACTTAAATCGACTCCGGTTATTATGCTGACGGCTGAAGCCGGACGCGAAACCGTTGTGCGAATCGCCAAATTAGGCGTGCGTGACTACCTCATTAAACCATTCAAAGAGGAGTTGCTTCTGGAGCGTGTGGGCCGGGTGGTCAGTCTCAAATCAAAATCCGAAAGTGTCAAACGCGCAAAGCGATTTGACGATCCCCTCAACATCCTCGTGGTGGATGACAAGCCCGCGATTGTCGAACAAATCCGCGCGGGACTCGCCGGCACGCCGTGGAAAGTGACCAGCGCCGATCAGCCGGGTAGCGCGCTCGACAGTTGCATGGGGGGGCAGGAGGTGGATGTGGCGTTGATCAGTCTCTCCCTGCCAAAAGAGGGCGCCTATATGCTGTTTCAAAATCTGCGCGGGTTCGCGAGCACGTCGGCGGTGCCGATCTTCGGCCTCTGTGTAAAAACCGCGGTCGCCGATCAAACCCGGGCGCAACAAGCGGGGTTTGCGGGCATCATTTCCAAACCGATTGATCCGGAAGATCTGAAATCCAAGATTGCGCGCGCATTGCGATTGGAGACAACCTACAAATATTTCCAACTGGAAAACGGCGCGTTGAAATTGATGTTGCCAGAAGACTTTCATCCGGGAATCGCGCACGAAGTAGCGACCCACTTGAATGAACAGTTGACCGCCATGGTCGATGCAGGCGGAAACAAAATGATTCTTGATCTAACCCAGGTGGAGAAGCCAACCGTTCCGATGATTGAATTTTTAATTTCGGCCATTCTGGCAGCTGGCAAATTATCCATTCGAAACGTGTTTGTGGGTTCCGAGACGTTGAGACGCGAGTGCAAAAACTATGAAGAGACGCAATCATGGCAATTCGTCAGTGACCTTGAAGAAGCACACGCGTTTTTGAACGCAGCGAACGTGACGAACCCCGTTTAGCGCACGGTCGACACGATGGTGCCTGGTTCGAGGCGAGAGAATCAGCTTCTCGTTGGCTCGCCTTCCGGCTACATTTTTTTTCATGAGGAAAACGCGCGCCGGCAACCTCGTGGTCTCGGTTCTTGTCGCATTGGGCGCCCTTTGATCCCGAAGCCGCGATCAAGGCGGGAATAAAGTTTGGAACCAACGGCTTGTATTACGGTTGGAGCGCGCCACCGGCGGCGGCAAATAAATGAACTCGCGCGCGCCGGATTTCGCCTAAATCTCCGGCGATGTCAGCAGCCGATTTATTTTTAAACCCACGACACAAACGTCATCGCCGAATCCGCCGTCGCCCCCGAAAGCGCGCACCTCGTCAATGATCGTCTTCACCATTTCATTGGCGGGCAATTTCCGGTAGCGATGGATGGCGTTGGCGAGGCGCTCCTGGGAAAAACATTCTTGATCCGCGTTTGCGGTTTCCACCAGCCCATCCGTGAAGAGCATGATGAAATCGTTGGCTTCCAAAGCACGCTCGCAGGTTGGAAAAACAGCTTCGTCAAACAAGCCGAGGGCCGGTCCCTTGAGGCTGGATTTTCCGATGAGCGGTTCCACGCCTTCGCCATTGCCTGGCAGGCGCAGCGCGTCCGGATGGCCCGCGCTGGCGTAACGCAGTTGGCCGGCGGCCAGGTCGGCCACGAGATAAAACGCCGTGGCAAACATCGTGGCCCCGGTTTCACGAAACACCGCCGACAGCGCGCTGTTGAGTCGCTGCAACAGATGCCCGGGATCAACCCGGGCATGACTCAGGTCTTTGACCAACGATCGCATCATGGCGGTAACCAGCGCCGCGCGAACGTCGTGACCCATCACGTCGCAGACAAAGACGCCCACGGCCGAGTCGGAGAATTTGATGATGTCAAAAAAATCCCCGCTTACCGCGCCGCTGGGAAAAAAGTGGCTGAAAAACTCCACGGCGTTGGATTGTCCGGCGCCGGTGGCCTGGAGAATGAAACCTTTCTGGGGCAGCATGGCGAACTGCAATTCCCGCGCCATGCTGAGTTCATCCTCAATCTGCTGGTTTTTTTGCTGTAATTGCGCCGTGCGCTCCGCCAACGCCAGTTCGGCGACCTTGCGGGCCGTAATGTCGCGGGAAATGCCGAAAGTGCCGATGATCTCTCCCACGTGATTACGCAGCGGCATTTTGGTCGTGGAAACCCAGGTGACAGTGCCGTCCGGCCACGTTTCCTTTTCCTCAAAATCGACGAGTGGTTTGCCGGTTCGCATCGCCTCCCGTTCATCGGCCAGGGCTTGGACTGCATGCGCCTGACTGAAAAAATCCGCGTCGGTTTTGCCAACTGCCGCCGCCGGGTTGGACAGGTTGAACTTCTTCGCCTGGGCCCGGCTGATCCGCAGGAAACGGCTTTCCGAGTCTTTGAAATAAATCGCGTCGGGAATCTTCTGCATCAGGATTTCCAACAGGTGCCGATCCCGGCGTGAAACCGTCTGACCGCGATGGCGCAATACCGCCTTTCCAAGCGCAGCCGTCAACGCGGGACCGGTCAAGTCGGCCAGGAAGAGATAATCCTGGGCGCCGAGCAGCAGGCCTTTCCGCGCCAATTCCTCATGCGCCGCATCCACGAGCAGGATAATCGGAATTTGCGGAAACGTGTCGTGAACCTTGCTGAAATATTCCAGGCTGGAACCCATGTCCGGGCTGAGATTCAAAAGGATCACATCGAAGCCCCGGTGGGCCAGCCGATCCAATCCCGCGGACAGGGTAGGGGACTCCTCGCATTGGAAGTTCCCGCCAGGCAAAAGGCCTTTCGAAGCGGTTCCGATCACTAAAATACTGAGGGCATCACTACTCATTAGCTCAAATTTGAATTGGTAGGGTGGCTTATCCGCAATCCGGAATCCAATGCAAAATCGCCCCCGCGCAAATGGCGCGCAGCTTTGCCGTTCCGGGGGCAGCGGTGGGAGGCGCGCGGGTGTGCACGCAAAAAATTGCAAAAAATTGCAAAAAATCGGAGAAAGGTTTGGCCGGTGACACCCAGCTCCTGTCCCAGTTGTTTGGCCGTCTTGCCACTAATCAATAAGAGCCGCACAGCCTCCTGCTTAAACTCTTGGCTGTATCGATTGCCATGTTTCTTGCTCATCGTTCACTTTCCAACGGCTTGATCACACTGTCCACAGAATCGGGGGAGGCTCAGGGCCAGGCTTTGATTTGGTTTAAATGGGTTTGATCCGCTTTGATTTACTGTAGTTTTTATGGGGATTTTCTAAAGGCGAATCAAGGTGTGCGGTTAGGTGTTTAAAGGTCAAACAAACCTTCCGATGTTTTGCTGGGGGCAGCTTGAGGTATGCGACGGGAGATACTCGCTTTGCTCGCCGCGCTTTGCGCGAAAGTGATGGATTGAATGGATTTGCACCCGGGGTAGCTGAGTTCACCGACACCTTTGGTGTCGCCATTGTAAAATAAATTACCCATTGGAGCGGGTTCGGTTCGAGAAATTGGTCAGACAAAGTTTGCGACGACACCCTCCTTCGCCAAGGCTTCGGCACGACAGGGCTGAAATGGGTTCGTTTGGTAATTTTTGTTTTTTAACAGGGTTGGGATGGGGTGTAACTTGACACCCGCACCTTGGAGCGCCGAGCACCCGCTCGGCCAGAATACGAGAAGCCCGACTTGCCGAGCAGATGCTCGGCGTTCCTGTTTGCGGGAGCCGAGATTATTGCGCGGGTGCGAAGTTAAGCCCGTTGGAATCCGTGGGGTTATTGGTGGATTGATGCGATTGATCGCGGACTCCGACTGCCCTTTCGGCTTTTCTCCCATTCCGATTGGACAAGATTTCAGGGAGTGTGTTCATTTTGGTTGAATCTGGAAGGTAAGAGCCTGTCTGAAAATTATGAGGAGTGCTGTTTCCGTGCAAAAGGCTCTCGGGCGAGCCGTCCGTTTTTTTGGATTTTCACCCCGATGCCATTTGCCAACCGGAGAGGACCGAAACTCGAAAATCGAAAAAGCGACGAAATAAAAGGCCAGACACACCAGCACCATCCATTGTGTCGTCGAATCCCGAAAAATTGCCTCTAATTATGAAGACCGTGATAATATCACGCAAGCCCAACCGGCACTTTTCCGCGCGGTCACGCAAAGTGTAATCAAAAGCGCTATTCACCCAAGCTTAAGACGCCGCTTCCACAAAGGGAGTCGAGGGGTTCTTAGATCGTCCTCGTTTCAATATCCAGAAGCACGCGCAATAACTACCGAATAACAGATAGCAAAAAATTATCTTCATGATGTTTTCGGCGAGTTTTGGAGAAATATGGAGCGCATCCGTGATGTTTCCGAGGCAACTACAAAGCTTGTGATGTCCAAGAATGGCCAAACCAACCCTGTATAAGGCAAAGATCGCCGTCAGGCTACTCAACAAACATACGTTCAATTCAATATTCCTACCGAATAGACACGAAGTCCCAATCAATAGCTCAACCACTCCGGCAATCAAAAAAACGCTCCGATACGATAGACCCAAAAGAGGATCCGGTGTTTGAAGCACTCCGACGTTGCCGCTGGCACTCACAAGCTTAGCCACTGCCGTAATGACTAGTAAAATGCCAGCGGAACGCACGAAGTTACAAACCAGAGTTTCGGTCCGGGTATGCTGTCTCATAGAATAACGTGAATATGCGTCCGTGGAAACCCGGACCGTTAGATTGTCGAATTAGCCGGGGCAGTCCGTATCTTGATGGACTTTATTACAGTTTACTGGACCCGAGGAATAATCATCGTTGTGATCAAAGGAACAGGCGCTAAACGGGCCTTTTGTATATATCGCTCTATAGCGAGACACCGTATAGGTATAAGTGTAGGGGTAGCAATTTGCATATCCGATGGCTGCGCCGCCGCATTTTTGAGGGTCCAATGTCGCGCCCCAATAAACGTTTGCAGGACATTGGCTTATTGGATCATAATCGGTGAGATATACATCTCCGGTTTTGACGCACGAAGGTGAATCCGCGGTCAGGAGTGCACATTGGCCTATTGCAGAATAAAACGGCACTGCAGACACGGTCGCAATTGCGGTCGTGATTGTTACCCACTTCCATATTCGTTTTGGTTTTTCTGTCATGTTAACCCCTTTCGTTTTATGTGTTTTTGCTTTTGGTTATTTGACTGCGGCGCTTCGCCCAGATCACGACGGGGACAGACGCTACAATCAAAATTAAACTTCGAATCCAGAGCTTTACTCTCTTCTGCCGTGTTGGGTCTTCGATTGTTCCAGCACTGGCCACTACAGGGGTAAGTTTCTCGGTCTGAACGTTGTTGCGCGCTTTTTGAACGGAATACTCGATGTTATTGCTGAGAACAACCTGGCTTGCCGATGAAAATAGTAAGTCAGGATTTAGTTCTTTTGCCGCGGGCTCACTAGCAATGTTCCAGTCCGTGATTTCCTTCTCTTCAAATACATTATTCTCGTCCGGGATGCTGTTATCGCTATCCGTATCATTTATACGGTATATCTGCAGATAGTGTGGAAAAGTATTTCCCCAGGCACCGTCGAAACGATAAATGATTCCATATAAAAGCTTTCTTTCTCCCTCTAAGCCGAGATACACGGTACATTCCAACTGTTTCACATTTCCATCCGGATACAGATTAAATCGCCCCCTCAAGCGGCGTTTAACGCCAGCAGAGTCTGGAGATTCTGGCTGATAAACTTCCGCGTATAATTCAGAACCTTCCTTCCGAACACTGCTGTGATCAAGGTAACGAATTCCCAGGCTGACGAGACTTTCAAATTCCATTCTTTCTGGAGTGTTATGACGTGTTGAATCGATATCATTCACGCCAAGATATTTAGTGAGAATATCGTCCGATTCATTCCATTCCATTTTATTGAACGTACCAATTCCTCTCTGGGAGATTCCTTCCGTCACCTTAGAAATGAAGTTTCCCCCACTCCATGAGTGCTCGTAGGTTTTATACACTCTATTTGTTACATCGCGATTCGCGCTATGAATGTGAGTAATTTTTACCACGTTCGCATACCCGTGGGGAGGGGTATTAGTTAAAAATTGAATAAACTCGTCAGGTGTCATGGCCTTTACGTCGGGCGCAATACAGAGTAAGAAAAAGATGAGCAACGATGTAATAACTCGCAATACGCGAAATGAACGGAACCGAAAACTTGCTTGTGACAATAATGGGCAGGAGATAGTCATAATGTAACAGAAAATGTGTGCAGAATCACCGTTGTTTTATTCTTGTAGTTCATTATCAGCTAGTAATGCCCTCACGGCTTTAATACCTTGGGCTCAAGTACGCTGCCGTCCATCAAGATGAATACGTAAGCACAATCGAATTGCGTGCCCTCGACGTGCGGCGCTGGACTGCACTGGATACGATAATAATACCTCTTTTGCACTCCTGGATTCAGTTGCGTAGACTCACTTTCGGAAACAAAAGGCTGCAATTGGATCTGCACAAGTTGAGGTTTCGGGAATCCCTTTTTTGCAAGGCAGTCTTTAGCGATCCGCCATGCCCTTTCGGGAGCTATTGGGATAGTCGCAGCGTCGATATCCCACTCAGGCGTTGCAAGAATTTTGACTTCTGAGATCACCCATTGATTTGCTTCGTGTAATCCTTGATATCGAAACAGAACGATTTCGCGAGAAATGGGTGCCCCGAATAATAAGTTCGTAGAGGTCCAGACAGTCATCAAAACAGTCATCAAAAGCGGCAACCTCCTTTTCGTAGCCGGGTCGCCAGACGTAACTTCGCGCTTTATTTGGCAAGGAGTAATATTGTTAGGATTGCTCATATTCATTGATTTCTCCTCGGTTGACCAATTGGCTCATTGACGGATTGAGTTAAGCACCATGTGGATAAATGAAAAGGAAATAGGTGTGTGAAAATGCGACATTTCATAGCTTTATGCGACGGTGCTCTCGGGAGGGGGATTTATTAGTCGCGATTTGCTCGTCTGAAAACTGCCGCGGCGCTTCGCGAACTCGCGTGAAAAAGTGCTGGGTTGTCTATAGCCGAGACGTGCCGAAATCTCTTTCATGGAGGATCCGGTTCGTAACAAGTTAATCGCTTCACGTTGGCGGTCTTCGATTAGCCACTTTTTGGGGGCTCTGTCAAAAAGTTTATAGAAATGTCTTTCCAATGTTCGCACCGAAACCCCGCACAGTTTTGCTAGCTCGGCGCATGACCAGTTAGCCTGTCGTGCCAGTTCCGGCCAATTGCGAATGTAGGAAAGCTTCGTATTCATTTAATGATTTGGTCGAAAACTTACAATTTGAGATTAAGTTTTGATGTAGTCGCTACTTCCTTTAGTGTGATATCCATTTTGCAATGGGGACACGGCATTTTCTCACCGACAGCATAAGCGGGAAATTCCATGTGCCCGTGACAAAAGTAACAGGCCATTTTCAAATTTTCCGGGCGGCGTAGCGTGATGGATTTCCGGCATTGCGGACAATCGATTTGCTGCCCTACACGCGCGCTTTCGAATCGGATATGTGTTCCGCAGGTCGGGCAACTCATCTTGATGGATTTCGTCTCTTCCTTCAGTCGGTTCTCCGCGTGTTTGCCAAACCACAGCCAGAAAGATGCGGTGCCACTGCCGGCTAGCAGATAAATCGGGATGAACCCGATGATAATGCCGGTAATCCCGCGCGTTAGGTGAAGCGGATCGGTGAGGCTGCCAATGCCGGTGGCTTGCCAATGGCAGTGCATCGCATACACGCCGATTTGAAACACGAGAAAGTTTATCGCCAGCCACGCAGTCAAGCCGACCTGAAGTCCAACGCGTTTGCCAAACAGGCAAATCAATGCCACCACCAGTTCAAAGATTCCCGCGATCAGCACCGCATAGCGTAGCGGAATGCCCAGCACGGGGTCTGGCAAATTCCAAACCTGCGCGTTACCGGCAGCGGTGAGAAACCGCGTCAGCGCGGCCGCGAGCAGGATGGCTCCGGCGGAGAAAATAAAATATCGAATGTATTTCATATTAATTGGAATTGGCTTGCACGCCTGTTTGCAAAGCGCGGAGCATTGCTCCGCGTGTTTATGGGAGGTTCAGTGCGGAGCAATGCTCCGCGCTCCGGTGCCTGCGCGCTTTTGAGCACAATGAACTTTGGGAGACTTGTGATTGTTAGTGCGCTCATGGTTTTCCGCGTGGACGCCGAAAACTGCACGCGGGACGCGTGCGCTCCCCATTCTTCTGTTTTCGGATTCATGCGATTAGTCCTCAAAGATGAATCTCATTTCTTCTCTCAACCGCTCCAGCCTGGACGTGCTGCCAACGAAGCGGTGGTTTTCGCCCGGATGCAGGTAATACTCCGTCACGACCCCGTAATTGAGGGAATCCTTTTGAAAGCGTTTGAATTGGTCTTCCCGGTGTTGCTCGCCACC